>Ga0075428_100007166_pt1 | contig 12351 bp, 14 predicted proteins | sample RhiMetdeltSRZDD2_FD_75291 | JGI IMG/M metagenome (GOLD analysis project Ga0075428, IMG submission 75291) | Populus rhizosphere microbial communities from Tennessee, USA - Rhizosphere MetaG P. deltoides SRZDD2 | ecosystem: Host-associated > Plants > Roots > Rhizosphere > Soil | place: USA...
ACGTGCTGCTGGCGGCCCACGCCGGTGTCGCTGAACAGCTCCTGCACGTCGAGCAGCCGGCAGGGCACGCCGTTGATGGCGTACTCGCTGTCCCCGGAGCGCCACAGTGTCCGCGTGACGGTCACCTCGGTGAAGTCGATCGGCAGCAGCCCGGAGACGTTGTCGAGCGTGAGGGAGACCTCGGCACGGCCGAGCGCGGGCCGCTTGCTGGTGCCCGCGAAGATCACGTCGTCCATCCGCTGGCTGCGCACCGCCGACGGCGCTTGGGCACCCAGGACCCACCCGATCGCGTCGACGACGTTCGACTTGCCCGAGCCGTTGGGCCCGACGACCACCGTCACCCCCGGCTCGAAGTCGAGGGACGTGGTGTCGGCGAACGACTTGAACCCCTTCAGGGTGAGGGACTTGAGGAACATCGCTACGAACCGTGGGACCTGAGGGCGAGCGGATGCACTGTCACGAGGTTAGGCACCCACTTGAAGTGCCAGGTGGATTCACACCTGGCAGCTGGGACATACGTAGTTTGTCCGTCCCCCGACCCGGCTTTTCGTCACTGTGCCCCGACAGCGCCGGCATGCCTCGCCGTCCCGGCCCCACACCTGGAGCTCCTCCTGGAAGTGGCCCGTCTTCCCATGGAGGTCGACGAACTCGTGGGCCTCGGTCGACGTGCCGTGGTGCTTGGTCGCCTCGTGCAGGATCTCCACCAGGGAGCGGTAGAGGCGCCGGATCTCCATGGTCGACACGGTCGACACCTCGCGGTCGGGCCGCAGGCCGGCGTCGTAGAGGATCTCGTCGGCGTACAGGTCGCCCAGCCCCACCACGAAGCCCTGGTCGAGCAGCAGGGGCTTGAGCCGGTCGGTACGCCGGGCCACCAGGGAGCGGGCGAAGGTCGTCCACGACACGGCGTCAGCGACGGGGTCCAGGCCGAGCTTGCCCAGCTCGGGGATCTCGTCGACCAGCTGCGCCGGCTCGACCACGAAGGCCTCGCTGGTGCCGGCCGGGTCGACGACACGAAGCTGCCCGCCCTGGGTGAAGGACATGATCAGCTGCGTCGCGGCGTCGACGGGATCCTTGGGGGTCGAGCGCAGCAGCCGACCGGTGTCCCCGAGGTCGAACACCAGGACGTCGCCGCTGTCGAGGTTGGTGACCAGCAGCGAGCCCCGGCGGTCGACGCTCTTGATCTTCGTGCCCTCGACGCGGCTCTGGAACGCCTTCTTGTTGCCGTTCCGGCCGACCAGCTTCGCCACCTTCACGTCGGCGCTCTTGACCCGCCGGCCCACGGTCTCTCGCTCGAGGCCGCGGCGGACGGTCTCGATCTCGGGCAGCTCAGGCATCTTGCTCCTCTAGCTCGGCCACCAGCGTGGCGTAGGCGTCCCGCGCCGCGACCTGCTCCGCCTGCTTCTTCGATCGTCCGTCGCCCTTGCCCCGCGAGAGGCCACCGACCGACACCGTGGTGTGGAACCGCCGGGCGTGGTCCGGTCCCTCGGCATCGGTGAGATACCGCGGTGGCTCGTCGAAGTGCCGAGCCGTCAGCTCCTGCAGCCGGCTCTTGTAGTCCTGGCCGCCGGGCCCGCCCGCGTGGGCCTCGGCCACCCGGCTCCCCAGCAGCCGCATCACGAGCTCGTGGGCCTCGCCCATGCCGGCGCTCAGGTAGACCACGCCGATGACCGCCTCCAGGGCGTCGGCCAGGATCGACGGCTTCTCGCGCCCGCCCGACTGCTCCTCGCCCTTGCCCAGCAGCAGGTGGTCACCGAGACCCAGCTCGTCGGCGACCTCGGCCAGCGTCACCGCGTTGACCACCGCCTTGCGGACGTCGGTCAGCTCACCCTCGCTCAGCTCGGGGTACGAGCGGAAGGCGTGGTCGGTGATGATCACGCCCAGCACCGCATCGCCCAGGAACTCGAGCCGCTCGTTCGATTCGTGTCCCGGGTTCTCGGCGCACCACGACCGGTGGACGAGTGCCGTAGCGAGGGGCTCGACCGAGGACAGACCGACGCCGAGCCGCACCGCGAGGTCGGCGAGAGCGGGGACGGGGAGCTGGATGGCGGTTCCTTCAGACGCGGGCGAGCACGTAATCGACCGCGTCGCGCACGGTCTTGATGTCTTCGAGGTCTTCGTCTTCGATCCGGAAACCGACGGTCCGCTCGCCCAACTCCTCTTCGAGCGCCTCGGCCAACTCGATCAGCGCGAGCGAGTCGGCCTCGAGATCGTCGGTGAACGAATCAGCCTCGTTGATGGCCGTCGGCTCGACCTCGAGGATGTCGGCCAGACGGTCGCGGATCAGCTCGAACACCTGCTGGCGATCGAGAGGTCCACGCTCGACATGGGTCTCGGCGGGCACGCTGCTATCTCCTGTCTTACGTGGGGCGGCCCCCGGGAGTGTACTGACGGAGGCCTTTGTGCGCTTGTGAACGGTCAGTCGGTGGCGATCGCTTGGCGCAACCGGTCGACCACGCCCGCCTCGACCATGTCCCGTGCCACGCCCACCGCGTTGACGATCGCCGTGGCGGACGAGGATCCGTGGCTGATGATGCACACCCCTTTGACGCCCAGCAGCATCGCGCCACCGTAGGAGTCCGGGTCGACGGTGGCGTACAGCGGCAGCAGCGCTTCGAAGACCTGCTCGGCGAGATCGGTCGGGCCGAGGGTGTCGACGATGGCCTTGACCAGGGACTTCATGCCGCCCTCCAGGGATTTGAGGGCGACGTTGCCGGTGAAGCCGTCGGTGACCACGACGTCGACCTCGTCGGTCATGAGGTCCCGGCCCTCGACGTTGCCGACGAAGCGACCGCCGGCCCGGGCCAGGGCGTCGTCGGCCGTCAGCAGCTGGTGGGTGTCCTTGACCAGCGGCGTGCCCTTGGAGGGCTCCTCCCCGATGGACAGCAGGCCCACCCGAGGCTGGTCGACGCCGTACCGCTGCCGTGCGAACACCGTGCCCATCTGGGCGAACTGCACCAGCCAGGCGGGCTGGCACTCGGCGTTGGCGCCCGCGTCGAGCAGGACGGTGGGCGTGGACCCCGGCACCGGGATCGGCGTCGCGATGGCGGGCCGGGCGACGCCCCTGATCCGCCCCATGCGCAGCAGGGCCGAGGCCATCGTCGCGCCGGTGTTGCCGGCCGAGACCATGGCCGAGGCCTTGGCGTCCCGCACCGCCTCTGCCGCCCGGACCAGCGAGGAGTCCTTGCGGGTCCGCACGCTGGACCCCGGGTCGGCGTCCATGGCGATGACCTCGGACGCGGGGATCAGGTCGAGATCACCGCGCAGCCCGTCCAGCGCCTCGGGCTGGCCGACCAGCACGACGGGGACACCCTGCTCGGCGACCACCCGGTGGGCTCCCTCGACGATCGCGCCGGGCGCATTGTCGCCGCCCATGGCATCGATGGCGATCGGGAGCACGATGAGCGCCGCTGGCTCGGGTTACTCGACGTCGATGACCTGCCGCCCGCCGTACCAGCCGCAATTGCCGCACACGACGTGGGGCAGCTTGGGGGCCCGGCACTGGGGGCAGATGCTGCGGGCCGGCCGCTCGAGACGCCACGCGGCGGCGCGCCGGCTCCGGCTCTTGGCCTTCGAGGTCTTCTTCTTGGGAACCGCCATGGCGCTGACTCGCTGGGATCGATCGACAGGGACGGGAGAACGGACGACGCAGGCTAGCGGCGGGCCGGGCTCAGTCCAAGCGCAGCTGGTCGAGGACCGCCCAGCGCGGGTCCCGTTCCCGCGGCTCCGGGTCGTGATCGTCGTCCTGCTGGTCCTGCTCGTCGCGCTGGTGCGTGTCGCCGACGGGGTGGGCCTCGGGATCAGGGCCGGCGCAGTCCTCTCCGCACAGCGGGGCGACCGGGAGCCCGAGCGCCACCGCCTCGCGCAGCATCGGCTCCAGGTCGATGAGCTCGTCGTCCAGCGGGAACGTCTCGCCCTCCACCGGATGGGGCTCGAACACCTCGCGCAGCTCGACCTGCACGTCGTCAGAGTCGATGGCCTCCAGGCACCGGCGGCACTCCCCCACCCAGGGCGCGTGGACCGTCCCCTGGACGATCACCGTCGCGCCCTGCGCCTCGACGGTGCCGGCGAACTGGACGTCGGCATCGGGCCGGACGCGGGCCGAGGACAGGGCGATGCCGGGGATCGGACCGGCCAGGACCAGCGGCGCCTGATGGCCCGGCTGCCGGAGCTCTTCAGCGACGTTCACCACGAACGGGCCCATGAGCCCCAGGCTACGGGCGCCGGTCCGCGGACCCCGTGCGGGTCAGGACGCGGGATTGCGATCGAGGTCGCTGGACCCGCGGTCGCCGTGGCTGTCCTGGTCGAAGAACGCGACGCCGTCGGCGCCGTCGTCGGAGCCCTGCACCGTGGTGGGATCGTCGCCCCGGTAGGCGTACTCCTCGCCCTCGTCGACCTTGCGTCGCAGCCGCTCGCGACCCTTCGCGAGGACGGTCATGGTCTTCTCCAGCACGGCCTCCAGCTGCGCGAGCCGCTGGTCGCAGTAGTCGTCGCACTCGCTGCGCATCCGCGCCGTGTCGGCGCGGGCCTGCTCGACGATGCGACGGGCCTTGGACTCGGCCGACCGCATCACCTCGGACCGCTGGACCATCCGCTCGGACTGACCGCGTGCCGCGGCCAGGATCTCGTCGGCCTCGCGCTGGGTGCGGGCCAGGAACTCGGTGCGCTCCTTGAGCTGCCAGCGGGCCTGGCGCAGGTCCTCGGGCAGCCGGGCCAGGGCTTGCTCGACCAGGTCGAGCACGGCGTCGCGGTCGATCTTCACCGCGGTCGACAGCGGCGCCGGACGGGCCTGGTCGACCAGGTCGCGCAGCTCCAGCAGCAGCAGCTCGACGTCGCCACCCGGCTGGCGGCGGGCGACCCGGCGCTCGAAGTCGAGGTCGTCGTCCTCCTCGCCCTCGTCGTCGAGGTCGTAGTCCTCGTCGTGGTCGGGGTCGTCAACCATCGCGGAACTTGTCGTCCAGGCGCTTGGCTACGTCGGCGGGCACCATCGACGAGACGTCGCCGCCGTAGCGGGCGATCTCGCGTATGAACTTGGAGGCCACGAAGGAGTTCGACGATCCCGACGGGATGAACAGGGTGTACACCCCGGCGACCTTGCGGTTCATCTGGGCCTGCATCAGCTCGGACTCGAAGTCCGAGACCACCCGCAGGCCCTTCACGATGAAGTCGGCGCCGACCTCCCGGGCCAGGTCGACCACCAGGCTGGAGAACGAGGTGACCTCCACGCAGTCGATGTGGGCCACGGCCTCCTCGATCATCGCCTTGCGCTCGTCCAGGGTGAACAGGGCATCACCCTTCTGCGGGTTGCGGACCGCGGCGACCACCACGTTGTCGAACAGGCGGGCCGCCACCTCGATGATCTCGAGGTGCCCGTTGTGGATGGGGTCGAACGAGCCGGGATAGAGGACGGTCGTCACTGCTGCTCCTGTCGGGGGCGCGGGCGTGACCGGCTGTGGTCGTCCCAACGGTACCCCTCGGCCACCCCCGGACCAGGGTTCATCCGGTCCGTTCGGCGAAGCCCACCCAGGTCGAGCCGTAGCGGGCCTCCCGCACCAACTCCCAACCCCCGGGCAGCTCGACCGGCCGGTCGGACTCCATGACCACCAGCTCCGCCGGCAGGCTCCGGAGCAGCTCGTCCCAGCGGTCGAACACGTACGGCGGGTCGCAGAAGGCCAGGTCGAAACCCGGCCGATCCGGGCCACCCCGCTCACCTCCGTCCCCGGCGGGACTGGTCCCGCCGGCGAGGTAGCGCTCGGCCCGCTGGGCCACGACCTCGGCCCGATCCGCGAAGCCACACGCCTCCAGGTTCCGGGCGATCACGCGCCGGGCCCGGGGATCGTCGTCCACGAACACGGCGTGCGCCGCGCCACGCGACAGGGCCTCGACGCCCAGGGCGCCGCTGCCGGCGAACAGGTCGAGCACCCGGGCTCCGTCGAGCGCCCCCCGGCTGGTCAGGGCGTTCATGATCGCTTCGCGCACCCGATCGGTCGTCGGCCGGGTCCCGGTGCCCGGCGGTGCCACCAGCCGCCGGCCCCGCGCCGAGCCGGCGACCACCCGCAGCGTCACGTCTGGCCTCCGAGCTCGCCTCGCGTCCTCCGGTCGATCTGGTTGAAGGCCCGGCGTACGGCGTCGAGCGCCTGGGTCAGACCGTGCCCGCTGCGGACGGCGGCGACGGCGAAGGTGGTGGCGGCCTCCTCGAGGTGGACCGGGTGCGATCGCTCCTCGACCACCGGCGGGTGCTCGGCGACTCGGGTCCCGTGCCGACCGCGCGAGGTGATGAGCCCCACCTGCTCCAGCTCCCGGAAGGCCCGGGCGACCGTTCCCGGAGCGATCCCCAGGTCGCCGGCGAGCTGGCGGATGCTCGGCAGGCGGGTCCCCGGGGGGAGGGACCCGCCTGCGATCAACGCCGCCAGCTGGGCGCGGATCTGCTCGTAGGGCGGCACCGGACCGGCCGGGTCGATCTCCAGCAGCATCAGACCGCGATCCCGCCCGAGCGCCGGGGAAGCGTGAGGTAGTCGGGCTTGCGCGCCGCCCAGAACCCCACGGCGAGGACCAGGCTGACCACGATGGTCCCGGTGGCGACGACGTCGAGCAGCGTGCTGGCCGGCAGCGTGTACTGCGCGGCCGCGCCCGCGAGGTTCAGCAGCGCCATGGCGGTACCGATGCCGGCCAGCATGCGCACCGACGCGGCCCGGGTGGCGTCGTCGGCGGCCAGCAGGTCCGGGGCGACGACGGGCTGCGGCCGGGCCAGGATCCACCGTTGCGCGCCGGCGACGAGAGCCGGCACCGCGATCCCGAAGGCCATCCCCACCAGCCGGTCGATGTGGCCCGCCACGCCCGAGGAGTCGGGGAGGGCCCACACGCCGGCCCACGCCAGTGCCGCCGCGGTGCCGACGGCGGCCGGCGCGACCCGCATGGGACGGGACAGGTAGGCGGCGAGATCCCGCGGCAGCAACGACGCCGCTCGGGTGCTCGTGGTCGGCCGGGTGAGCCGCACCTCGGCCCACAGCGTTCCCACCAGGCAGGCGCCGAGCAGCGTCGTCCAGCTGGTCCCTTGATGGGGGGACCCGACCCCGAAGGGCAGGAGGACGACGGTCAGGAGCTCCGCCAGAGCGCCCCCGACCAGGAGCGTCGCCAGGACCAGGAGCGTGCGCCACCGACGGCCCGTCGCGAGGTAGCGGTGCACGAACCGGAGGGTGGCGTCGGTCGCCTCGATGCCACTCGCGGCGACGAAGGCGTCGACCGCCTTCGTCGACGGCGGACGGAACGCGAACCACACGGTCGCCACGACGACCGCCAACGGCACCAGCAACCACAGCTCCATCACGTCTCCTGCTCCTCCTCTAACGTATCAATGTAGTGCTACGTTGATACAAACCGATCGACCTGTCAAGCCCTCGGCCACTAAGCGGACGGCGACTGCTACAACTGGTTCGGCTCGGTGCCGCAAGGGGGAGCGCATCGGGCGGGGAGGACCGATGGCATCGTCCGGGGGTTGGCCGGCCACACACCCGCCGCTGCTGGAAGGCCTGTTGGGACGGCGTGAGCTCCTGCGCCGGCTGGGCATGGGGAGCGCCGCGGCCGCCGTGCTCGGCCCCGCCGCCCTCAGCGCGTGCGGTGGTGGTGACGGTGGTGGTGGTGACGGTGGTGGTGGCGACGACGGTGCGGACGGTGGCGGCGGTCCCGCCAGCGACGGCGAGCCCGCGGCGTCGGTCGAGCCCTACGACCCCGACCGCCCCTACTGGGAGCAGGGCAACTTCGCCGCGGTCCGGAGCGAGACCAGCGAGACGTCGCTGGAGGTCAGCGGCTCCATCCCGCCGGCGCTGTCCGGCCTCTACCTCCGCAACGGCTCCAACCCGCCGTCCGGGCACGCGCCCCACTGGTTCCTCGGCGACGGCATGGTCCACGGCGTGCGCATCGAGCGGGGCGAAGCCACCTGGTACCGCAACCGGTGGGTCAGCACCACGGTCCATCAGCAGGGCGTCGACCTCACCGAGGCCGGCGTGCCCGGCCGGGACGTCAACCTCTCGAACGTCGGCCTGATCCACCACGCGGGCAAGCTGCTCAGCCTGGGCGAGGTCGGCTGGCCGTACGCGCTCGACCCGGGGGAGCTCGGCACCGCCGGCCCGTGGGACTTCGACGGCCGGCTGACCACGGCGATGACCGCCCATCCGAAGATCGACCCCGACACCGGGCAGATGCACTTCTTCGGCTACGGCTTCACCGATCCACTGCTCACCTACCACGTGGCCGACGCGGACGGCCGGCTGGTCCACAGCGAGCCGGTCGCCATCGACGCTCTGACCATGATCCACGACTTCGCGATCACCGACCGGGACGTCGTCTTCTGGCAGTCGCCCGTGCGCTTCGGGACCAGCCCCGACATGCCCTACCCCGACCTGCCCTTCTACTGGGACCCCGACGGCCCCTGCCAGGTCGGGGTGATGCCGCTCGGCGGTCCGGCGGGCGAGATCCGCTGGGCGGACGTCGATCCGTGCATGGTGTTCCACGGGCACAACGCCTTCCGCGATGGCGACGACGTCGTGCTGTGGGTCCACCGCAGCTCCTCGGCCTTCGGCCCCGAGGGCGACCAGGTGCCCTCGTTCCTCACCGAGTGGCGCATCGACACCTCCGGCTCCCGGCTGCGCTTCCGGGACGAGCAGCTCAGCGAGGTCGACACCGACCTGCCGGCCCTGGATCGCCGCCACCTCGGACGGCGGACACGGCACGGCTGGTTCACGACCATCGACCGCGACGGGCCCTACGGCTTCGAGTTCGCCGGGCTCCTCCACCGGGACCACGAGACCGGCGACGAGGAGCGCTGGGAGCCGGGTCCACTGGAGCGGGTGAGCGAGGGCTGCTTCGCCGCCGACGAGCCGGACGGCGACGAAGGCGAAGGTTGGCTGCTGACCTTCCTCTACGACCGGACCGTCGACCGGTCGTCGCTCGGCATCTTCGACGCCCAGGCGGTCCCCGACGGGCCCGTGGCTCGGATCCACCTGCCGGTCCGGGTCCCCTACGGCTTCCACGGCCTCTGGATCCCCGAGGACGACCTGGGTTGACCAGCCACGAGCTAAGAAGGGCCCATGAGCGACGCCGTCCGGGTCATCCGCATCGACCAGCCGCAGGTGCGCAACGCCGTGAACTCGGCGACCGCCGAGCGGCTGCACGACGAGTTCCTGGCCTTCGAAGCCGATGAAGGCGCACGGGTCGCCATCCTGACCGGCGACGAGCAGGCCTTCAGCGCCGGCGCCAACCTGCGCGACCTACCTCGGCTGCGGGAGAGCGGTCCGCTCGGCCCGACCCGGCTCCTGCTCTCCAAGCCGGTGATCGCCGCCATCGAGGGCTGGTGCGTGGCCGGGGGCCTCGAGCTGGCGGCGTGGTGCGACATCCGGGTCTCCGGCGACACCGCGCGGTTCGGCTGCCTCGAACGGCGCTGGGGCGTCCCCCTGGTCGACGGGGGCACCTACCGGCTGCCCCGGATCGTCGGCCTCGGCCGGGCCCTGGACCTCATCCTCACCGGCCGCGAGATCGACGCCGTGGAAGCCGAGCGGATCGGGCTGGTCGACCGGTTGGTGCCGGCCGGCCAGGCCCTGGACACCGCCGTCGAGGTGGCCGAGCAGATCGCCGCCGTGCCCTGGCGAGCGGTGGTCAACGACCGCCGCTCGGTCTACGACGGCCTCGGGCTGGACCTCGCCGCCGCGCTGGCCCGGGAGGACGAGCTGGGCCAGGACACCATCTTCGCCGACGACTTCCTGGCTGGCGTCGAGCGGTTCCAGGAGCACCAGCGATCCCGGGACCGCTGATCCGCTGATCCGCGGCCCGACCGTGCATGCGGAGTCAATGCCGGAGACCTTGACAGCAACTGTCAGGGTGCAGCGGTACCGCCGGTAGGGTCCTCGGGGTGAGGGCCGCCCGCCTCGTCCAGCTGCTGCTGCTCCTCCAGGTCCACGGCCGCCTCACCGCCGCCCAGCTCGCGGAGCGGCTCGAGGTGTCGGTGCGGACCATCTACCGGGACCTGGAGGCGCTGTCCGGCGCGGGCGTGCCGGTGTTCGCCGAGCCCGGCCCGGGGGGCGGCTGCCGTCTGGTGGACGGCTACCACACCCGGCTCACCGGGCTGACGGCCGACGAGGCCGAGGCGTTGGCCCTGGTCGGCCTGCCCGGCGCCGCGGCAGACCTCGGCCTCGGCACCGTGCTGGCCGCGGCCCAGCTGAAGGTGGACGCCGCGCTCCCTCCCGAGCTGCGGCGGCGGGCGGTCCGGGTCCGCGAGCGCTTCCACCTCGACGCGCCCGGGTGGTTCACCCGGGACGAGTCGACACCCCACCTCGCCGCGCTGGCCCACGCCGTGTGGGACGAACGCCGGGTCGAGATCAGCTACGAGCGGTCGGGCACGACCGTGCACCGGACCATCGACCCCCTGGGCCTGGTGCTCAAGGCGGTCAAGTGGTACCTGGTCGCGGGGGCGGGGACCGACCGGCGACCCCGGACCTACCGAGTCTCGCGGGTGCAGGCCAGCGAGCTCCGCGAAGACGCCGTCCAGCGGCCGGAGGGCTTCGACCTCGCCGCCTACTGGAGCGCATCGGCCGAGCAGTTCGCCCGGTCGATGCTGCAGCACGAGGTGACGGCCCGCATCCGGGGGGAACGGCTCGGTGCCCTGCGCTACGCCGTGGACCCCGCGTCGGCCGAGATCGCCATCGCCAGCGCGGGCCCGCCCGACGCCGGGGGCTGGGTCACGGTGGTCGTCCCGACCGAGTCGTTCGACTACGCCCACGACGACCTCCTGCGCTTCGGCCCCGATCTCGAGGTCCTCGCCCCGGTGGAGCTGCGGGACCGCCTCGCCGCCACCGCACGGGCCATGGCCGAGCGCTACGCCGCGCCGGTCGCATCACCCGCTTCGTGACCGGCGCGCCGTAGCGTCCCCGCCGTGGAGGTCGATCGCACCATCATCTGCGTCGATTGCGGAGAAACGGCGCATCTCATCAGCTACCCCCCGGACGAGGGTGGTTGGGCGCCCGGCGAGGTGGTCGTCTACCGCTGCTCGGGTTGCGGCGACCGCTGGGACGTCGTCCTCCCCGAGGACCCGGAGGACCCCACCGACACAAGCGAGGCCTGAGCCCGCCGAGCGGTCAGCCCTTGAGCAGGAAGTCCTGCTCGTCCTGGTCCAGGAACAGCCCCACCTCGTCCACCAGCCCGGGGTGCGCGGCCAGGCCGCCGTCGCCGTCCACGATCACCATGGCGACCTCCCGGGCCCGCTCCACCCACTCGTGGTCCCGTCGCAGTGATGCCAGCTTGAGGTCGTTGCGGCCCTTCTGCCGCTCGCCCATGATCGTGCCCTCGCCCCGCAGCTCGAGGTCCACCTCGGCCAGGTCGAACCCGTCGTCGCTCGTCACCAGGGCCCGCAACCGCGCCTCGGCGTCGGGGGTGTCGGTCTGGCTGACGAGGTAGCACCACGAGCGCTCGCTGCCCCGGCCCACCCGGCCCCGTAGCTGGTGGAGCTGGGCGATGCCGAAGCGGTCGGCGTCGAGGATCACCATGACGGTCGCATTGGGGACGTCGACGCCGACCTCGATGACCGTCGTGGCCACCAGCACGTCCAACCGGCCCGACCGGAACTGGTGCATGGTCTCGTCCTTGTCCGCCCCGCCCAGCCGGCCGTGCAGCAACCCCAGCCGCAGCCCGGCCAGCTCGCCGGCGTCCAGACGGGCGTAGGTGTCCTCGGCCGAGCGGGCCTCCAGCCGGTCCGACTCCTCGATCAGCGGGCAGACCACGTACGCCTGGCGACCGAGCTCGACCTCCCGCCGGACCGCAGCCCACAGCTCCGCCTCGTCCTCAGCGCTCCGGGCCCAGCGGGTGGTGATCGGCTGCCGTCCCGCCGGGCGGGACCGGATGACGGTGACGTCCAGGTCGCCGTAGACCGTCATCGCTGCCGTGCGGGGGATGGGCGTCGCGGTCATCACCAGCACGTCGGGCACCGCCTCGCCGCCGGCCTTGTCGCGCAGCGCGGCCCGTTGCTCGACGCCGAAGCGGTGCTGCTCGTCGATGACGACCACGCCCAACGACGCGAACTCGACCTGCTCCTGGATCAGCGCATGGGTGCCGATGAGGAGGTCGACCTGGCCCACAGCGAGCTCGCCGAGGATACGCCGCCGCTCGGTGGCTCCCACCCGGTTGGTCAGCAGCTCGACCCGCAGCGGACGGTCCTCGAACAGCGTGGCACCGCTGTCGCCCACCACCATGCCCTCCAGCAGCGGCCGGATGCCCTGCGCGTGCTGCTCGGCCAGGACCTCGGTGGGGGCCATGAACGCGCCCTGGTGGCCACCCTCCACCGCGACCAGCAGCGCGGCGACACCGACG
>Ga0075428_100007170_pt1 | contig 12343 bp, 8 predicted proteins | sample RhiMetdeltSRZDD2_FD_75291 | JGI IMG/M metagenome (GOLD analysis project Ga0075428, IMG submission 75291) | Populus rhizosphere microbial communities from Tennessee, USA - Rhizosphere MetaG P. deltoides SRZDD2 | ecosystem: Host-associated > Plants > Roots > Rhizosphere > Soil | place: USA...
ACCACCCGGCAGATCAAGGACCTGGGTGGCAAGGATGCGGACTTCGAGGAGCGCGAGGGCGCCGTCAAGCCGGACAGCAAGACCAGCGTCTGAGGCATGTTCGAGGTCGGCTTCACCGAGATCGCGCTGATCTTCGCGATCGCTCTGCTGGTGCTCGGACCAGAACGATTGCCGAAGCTCGCGGCCGATCTCGGCCGCTGGGCGGGGCGTGCCCGCGCCATGGCTCGACAGCTCCGCGCGCAACTCGAGCAGGAGGCGCAGTACGACCCGCTGCGCGATCCACCGTCCGAGGGGCAGACGATCCGCACGCCGCCGACGACCAGCACCCGTGAGGCTCCGCCGCCGGGCAGGCCCGATGAGCCCCGAGATTCGTGACCCGGACCAGCTGGCCGAAGGCACGCTGATCTCGCACTTGCTCGAGCTGCGCGACCGGCTGCTTCGGTCGACGATCGCGATCGCGATCGTCTTCCTGCCGCTGGCGTTCTTTTCCAACGACCTGTTCACGATCGTCGCGCAGCCGCTGATCGACAAGCTGCCGGAGGGTAATTCGCTGATCGCGACCAGCGTCGTCGCACCTTTCATGACGCCGCTCAAGCTTGCGCTGTTCGCGGCGATCTTCATCGCGATGCCCTACGTGCTGTACCAGATCTGGGCCTTTATTGCGCCCGGGCTGTATCGCCACGAGAAGCGCTTCGCCCTCCCGCTGTTCGCGTCGAGCGTGGTCCTGTTCTATGCAGGCACCGCGTTTGCGTACTTCGTCGTCTTCCCGCTGATGTTCAAGTTCCTGGCCATGTCGACGCCGGTCGGGGTCAAGATGATGACCGACATCTCGAGCTATCTCGATTTCGTAGTGCTCTTGTTCTTCGCTTTCGGAATCGCCTTCGAGACGCCCGTCGCGACGGTGCTGCTCGTCGCGTCCGGGCTCGTCAGCCTCAAGACTATGAAGAAGAACCGTGGCTATGTGCTGCTCGGCATCTTCGTCGTCGCGGCCTTTCTCACGCCGCCCGACGCGATCTCGCAGACCGCGATGGCAGTGCCGATGTACCTGCTGTACGAGGTCGGGATCGTGCTCGGAGCGTTCGTGGTCAAGGACCGCCTGGCCCGGCAGGCCGAGGAAGGGGCGACGGACGCCGGGGAGTAACGGGCCGGCCGCGACGGGCCTTCGAATCAGGTACGCACGACCCCGTGATTGTTGAGATGCAACCGGGCGAACTGCCCGTAGGTATCTTTCATCTCGACCTGAACGGGGCCCCGCGTCCTGCTCGTTGCGCTGCCGATCTCGGCCACCGCGTACTCGAAGCCCTCCGGCAGTGCGATCTGCGCGCGCGATTCCGCGCCCGTCACCTTGTTGCGGATGGGCTCGCCCTTGGTGTCGATATAGTCCCGGACAACGATGCGGCCGCGTCGGCCGTCGATATCGAGCTCGAGATCGATCTTCGTGAATACCGGGGCGTTCATCTTGGTGACCGTCGAGGCATAGACCGCGAACATCGTGGCGAACGGATCGGTGTCCTGCCCGGTCATGATCTTCAATAGCCCCTCGCGCTGCTCCGGACTGGCGCTCTCGTCGACGAAGGCGATCGCTTCAGCATTGCCCTCGTGGATCGGTCCCGGCCATTTGAAGATGGCAGCGACCCGCAGGCCGTCAAGCTTGACCTTGCCGTAATGGCCTTCGTCGATCTGGATGCCTGCCACCGCGTGGCAATGTCCCTTGTCCGGCAGCGCATTGAACTGGCAGTTGCAGCCGTACTCGCAAGTGCAGTTGACGAGCTCGCGTCCCTTGATCTCCCATGGCGTCATTGCGCGCTCCTGGAGTCTGGTTTGGCGCCAGTCTACGCCGTCCCGCGCGCTCCGGTCCGCGCTGCCGACCTTGGCGTCACGGGCGGCCCGTGCTTCCAGCGGGACCGGATATCGGGAGCAGGAGATGCGACCTGGCTTCACCGCCGTGATGGATCGTGATGCGGGCCGTCCTCGAAACGGCGGAGACGACCTCGGATTCCCCGGTTTGCAGATTTCGCGACATGTGCGGCGCAAAGGACGCCGAGATCTGCGCGCGGATCCGATGGCCGCGGGCGAAGCGGATGCTGGTCATGAGCGCCGGCAGGCGCAACTCGTAGACCTTGCCCGGCTCGAGCGGCTGCGGACCCGCGACGGCGTCGCGATGGCTGGCCCGAACCACGTCGTTGCCGGGGCTCATCAGGTTCATGGCGCGGCCGTCGGGATACACGTCCTGCAGCCGGACCCACAGATCGAAGTCGCGGCAGTCGCAGGACGCATGGATCACGGCGCTGATCGGGCCGGAGACCTGCAGATTCTCCGCGAGCGGCTCGGTATCGAACGTGAGCACATCCTTGCGCGCTTCGAGCCGCCGGTAATCGTGCGGGCCGTACTCGCCGTACGCATCCACGACCGGGTCGAGCGGGTCGGCAACGAAGATCGCCTGCGACGGCGCCCGCGCAGTCTCCCCGAATCGCAGAAGGCGTCGGCCGTCGTGGGCACCGTCGAGGTAGAGCGGCACGGTCCGGGTGTTCGCAGGCGGCCAACTCGAGGCGGTTTGCCATTCGTTGTCGCCCATCACGAAGTGGCGTACCACAGGCGCCGTTGCATAGTCGTTACGTACGCCCCGCAGGTAATGATCAAAGAAATCGAGAACGACCTCGTCATAGTCGATGGCGGCCGCGGGTCCGAAGTCGAGCTCTCCGACCTTTCGCTCGCCGATTGATCCCACGCCGTGTATCCACGGGCCGAGGATCAGGTGCGCCCGGGCCTGGCCGGACGCAGCCCTCGCCTCGACCAGACCGTTGAAGTTCGTCGCGGCCCCTTCTGGACCGTAGCCCTCGTCGTACCAGCCGCTGAGGTTGAGCACCGCAGCCGTGACCCTGGCGTATCGTCCTCTCAACTCCGCCCAATCCCACCAGCCATCGTCCGGCGAATGCGCAAGCCACTCGAAATAGAACGGTGCTTCCTCCCGCAACCAGGGGAGATCTCGGAGCGGTAGCCACGACCGGTAGTCCTCGGCGACGGTGGGCCAGGTCGCGGCCGCCTCGGACGTGTCACGAGTGCCGGGCAGATTCAGTTTTGTGCGGATATCCGGCGCGATGTTGACGTAGATCCAGGGCAGCCAGGAGCGGTCGAACACGCCGTTCGAATAGAAGAAGTTCCGCGGCGACGAGAAGGTCATGGCCGGTGCCATCGCCGCCAGATGCGGCGGCGCCTCCATCGCGGCCAGCCATTGCACGGCCCCCGGATACGACAGGCCATACGTGCCGACCACTCCGTTGGACCAGGGCTGCGAGGCGGCCCATTCGATCGTGTCGTAACCGTCGGCACCCTCCTGCCGGTAGGGATCGAAACGCCCGTCCGAGGCATGGCGTCCGCGCACGTCCTGTAGAACGACGACGTAGTTGCGTGCGACGGCCTTCAGGTGTGTCTGGTAGCTGTCTGCCGCGTTGTGCTTGCCATACGGCGTGCGATACACCAGCACGGGGCGTCGACCTACCGTTTCCGGTTGGTACACGTCGGCGCGCAGCACGATACCGTCGCGCATTGGCACGGCAAGGTCGCGCTCGACCCGGATTCGACCCACGGCCGGCTCGGGCGCATCGGCCTCGGCGATCGGTTTTCGCGCGTGGCAGCCGGCCAGCAGCGTGAGCGCGGTCGCGACGACAGCGACCGTTCCCGCACCGTTCCGCTTCAGTATGCTGCGCGCCACCGGAGTCTCCTGCACTCTGCCGCAGAACCGCTGATCTCAATGACGTTGACTTCGACTTGTCGAGCAGTTGCGGTAGTCCTGCTCTGCCTGGCTCGAGCCGTTCCCGCCGGCGAGGCGGCCTCGCTGGCCGGGTATCAACACTACCTGATCGGCAATCCCGCGGACGTCGTGCGGCAAACCACCGGGCTCATCGTGCTACAGGGCGGCGGTGACGACGTCGACGAGAACTACGTGCGCATGGGCGCCCGCGGTGGCGGCGGCGACTTCGTAGTGCTGCGCGCGTCGGGCGAGGATGACTACAACGACTACATATACAAGCTCTGCCAATGCGACTCTGTCGAGACCATCGTCTTCCATGGACGCGAGGCGGCGTCCGATCCTTACGTGATCCGCACCATCCGTAACGCCGAGGCAATCTTCATCGCGGGCGGCGACCAGTCACGCTACGTGCGTTTTTGGGAGGGCACGCCGGTCGAGGACGCGATCAATTTCGTCGCGGCCAAGCCGGCGCCCGTCGGCGGCACGAGCGCGGGCATGGCGATTCTGGGCGAGTTTTCCTATTCCGCGATGGGCGAGGACAGCCTGACCAGCAAAGCTGCGCTCGCTGACCCGTTCGCACCCGACCTGACGCTCGCGCGCGGCTTTCTGGAAATGCCGAGGCTGCACGGCGTGCTGACCGACCAGCACCTGTGGGAGCGTGATCGGATCGGCCGCACCGTCACAATGCTCGCGCGGCTGCTGCGCGACGGCTGGTCCGCAGAGGCGCGCGGAATCGCCGCCGACCGGGAGACGGCTCTGCATATCGATCCGCGGGACGGAAGCGTCGAGGTATTCGCCACGGCAGACCATCCGACGCCGTATGTGTATTTTTTACGCGCTGCGCGTCCGCCGGAGCGCTGTGAGCCAGGTCAGCCTCTCACCATCCGTGATATCGCCGTCTATCGTCTAGCGCCCGGCGCCAGCTTCGACCTTGCTTCGTGGAGCGGTCGCAGCGGGATCGCATACACGCTCAGCGCCATGGACGGTCGGCTGCAATCCTCGCGCGGCGGGTTGTATTGATACCACGGCGACCATCTGGCAAATCCAGATCGGCTGCGATACGCTCGATTATTGCTCGACGACGCGTGACTTCGCAGAGGGGGCTCGATGTTCGATCGACGCTACAATTCCAGCACGCTGACGGCAGCCGTCCTCGCGACGCTGTACCCGTCCCTCTCCCTGGGCCAGCAAGACCAAAAGGACTCCGGGAGGCTCGAAACGATCATCGTCACGGCGACCCGCCGCGAGCTCAACCTGCAAGAGGTCGGGCAGAGCATTACCGCGTTCTCGACCGCCGACATCGAGCGGCAGGCGCTGCAGGACGCCGAGGACGTAATCGGCGCGCTGACGAGCGTGAACCTCGTCAACAACCAGCCCGGCCGCAACTCGATCTTCATGCGCGGCATTTCGACGGGTTCGGACGAGTACTACACCGACAGCCAGGTGTCGATATATCTCGACGATCAGCCGCTGACATCGGTTTCGCAGCAGGTCGATATCCGCCCGATCGACATCGAGCGGATCGAGTCCCTGCCCGGTCCGCAGGGCACACTGTTCGGGTCGAGCTCGCAGTCGGGGACGCTCCGTTACATCACCAACAAGCCGGATGTTCGAGACTATTCCTCGCAGGTCGACCTCGAGGTCGGCACCATCAAGGGCGGCGAGGAAACCTACGACGTCAGTGGCCATCTCAACATCCCCGTCAGCGACAACGTCGCGATTCGCGCAGTCGGCTTCTATGGCAAGGAGGGCGGCTGGGTCGACAACGTGCCTGGCGAGACGTTCATGGGCGACCGCGACAACGCGGACCTCGTCGAGGACGACTTCAACGAATTCGAAACCTACGGCGGGCGCATCGCCGCGCGCTGGATGATCAATCCCCAATGGGAGACGACGCTCAGCCTGATCTCGCAGTGGGGCCGGGCCGACGGCAGCTGGGAGTCGGACCCGGCACTCGGCGACTACAAGATCACGCGTTTCTTCAAGGAGTGGCGCGAGGACGAGTGGTACCAGGCGTCGCTGAATATCATGGGCGATCTCGGCTTCGCCGACCTGTCGGTCACGGGTTCGTATTTCGATCGCAACATCGATTACGAATGGGACGACATGACCTATGACCAGTGGCGGGCCGGCCATACGCGGGAAGACCTCGTGGCGGTCCACTACCCAGCCACGCCCGAATACCCAAACCTACCCTCTTACTACACGTGGTTCCCGATATACGACACCACCACTCCCACTGGGGCTCTGATCGGGCAGACATACAACTGGCAGAAGCAGAACCGCGAAACCTTCGAGGTACGCCTGACCTCGAAGGGCGAGAGCCGGTTCCAGTGGATGGCGGGTCTTTTCTACGAGGACGTGTACGACTGGTGGGATTACGGCACGGAGCTACCGGGTCTGCAGACGACACGGGCCTGGGCCTATGCGCAGTACTACGCCTACGCCGCCAAGTATGCCGGGTACGACGTCCAATACCCGATTCCGCCGACCGACATCTACTACCAGAACATCTTCGACAAGTCGGTCAAGCAGAAGGCCGTGTTCGGCGAGCTGACCTACGAGCTCACCGACAAGTGGTCCGTGACGGGCGGGGCGCGCTGGTTCGAGTACGACCGGCACGAGGTTGACATCTCGTACGTGCCGTTGGGCATGCCGGTGTGGGACCCGGACGCCGGCCCGATTGACCCGGACGACGGCGAGCCTACGGGCCAATTCGTCGGCGGGCGCATCGAAAGCTCCGGCACGGATAGCGACACGGTCTTCAAGTTCGCTACCCGGTACAAATTCGACGACGATCGGATGGTGTACCTGCTGTACAGCGAGGGGTTCCGCCTCGGTGGCAACAATGCGGCGCGCGCGGCCGCAACGGGGCTCGTTCCATTGGAGTTCAAGCCGGACAAGCTCCAGAACTACGAGGCGGGCCTCAAGAGCACCTGGTTCGAGGACCGAGTGCAGCTCAATGTCTCGGCGTTCTACATGAAATGGACGGATTTCCAGATAAACAGCGACGGTCCGGGCGAAGCGCCCTTCTGGGTACGGGGCATCTTCAATGGGAACGATGCGGAGCAGAAGGGCGTCGAGATCACCGCGCTCTGGAGCGTGACTGAGAACTTTGTGCTCGAGGGAAGTGTCACGCTGGCCGATCCGGAGTTCACACAGGAGACGCTGCTTCCCGGCGAGGACCCGGAGGATCCACACATCGTGCCGGGCACGCCGTTGCCGCTGTCGCCGGAGCGGAAATACTGGGTATCCGCCGAATACACGTTACCCAACTTCATGTCGTGGGACGGCGACCTCTGGACCCGTTGGTCGTACAGCTATCAGTCGGACACCTGGAAGGACATCGATGCAGCCGTTATCCGAGACCCGGATCAGCACATCCCTTCCTGGTCGACGAGCAACCTGCAGTTGGGGTTCACTCACGGCAGCGGCTGGGAGGCGGCACTGATCGTCCGCAACCTGTTCGATGAGCAGAGCGTCAACTGGCTGAGCTCGTCGAATTACGGCGAGTTCTTCGGCGATCCGCGCTACCGATTCATCCGCACCTTGCAGCAGCCTCGCACGGTCAGCCTGTCCTTCACCAAGAAATGGTGACGCACGCGGGCACGGGCTGAGGCCCATGCCCGCGTTTCCTCCCTTGCGATCGACGAAGTGAAGCTCGTCACGACCTCGGTCGTCCGTGGCAGCCGGCAGGGTCAGAGCCACGGGGGCGTTTACCTGATCGACCTCGAGCGCCGCTCGGTGCGTCAGACCATCGACTGGAATAAGGTCGACATCGACTGGCAGGGCCGCGGCTGGGATCGCGGCCTGCGCGGCATCGCATTCGACCGCGGACTGGTGTACATCGCCGCCAGCGACGAGGTCTTCGCCTACACGCCGGATTTCCGGCCCGCGGGCTCCTGGCGGAACTCTTATCTCAAGCATTGCCACGAGATCGCAGTCCACGAGCGCACGCTGTACCTGACCTCGACCGGCTACGACTGCATCCTCGGCTTCGATCTCGATGCGCACGAGTTCCGCTGGGCGATGCATGTCGCAACCGACCAGTTCCGCTTCAAGGGGACCATCTTCGATCCACGGACCGGGGACGGGCCGCTGATGCTGAACAAGCTGCACGTCAACAGCATCCACTGCACAACGGGTGGGATGTACATCACGGGGCTGCGCACCGGCGGGATGCTGCTCTACAACGGCAAGCAGGTGCAGATGGCCGCGGAGCTGCCGCCGGGTTCACACAACGCGCGGCCGTACCGGGACGGCGTGTTGTTCAACGACACCGAAGCAGATGCGGTGCGTTACGCCGGTCGCGGCGAAGGACGCGAGGATCGTGCTCTGCCGGTGCCGCGCTACCCGGACGGGGAACTGCTGAACAGCGACGTCGACGCGACCGGTGTCGCTCGCCAGGCCTTTGCGCGCGGTCTGTGCGTGCTGTCCGACTCCGTTGTCGCTGGCGGCTCGTCACCGTCGACCGTGACGGTGTATGACCTCGCCGCCAACGAACGGCTGCTTTCGGTGAACCTTACGATGGATGTGCGCAATGCCATCCATGGTCTCGAAGTCTGGCCGTACGGCTGAACCCGGGCGCCGTCACTCACTGCCCCGCGTTGCGGACGACTTCCGGCAGCTCGGCGACGATGTCGGCGAGCTCCTCCAGCCATAGCTCGAGGTGCTTCTCGTAGCGGCGCCAGTAGCCGAGCGCGTCGGTGTAGAGAGGCTGGCGTACCTGTTCGGAGCTCGCGGTCTTGACCGCCCGTTGCGTCTCGTGGAACCGCACGCAGGTTTCCTCGAACGGCAGCCCGCAATGCTCGAGGATCCTTCGGACCTGCGTCTCCAGGTCGGTGACCGTCTCCTCGTAGTGGACGTCGAGAACCTTGCCGGGAAGGACGTCGTGCCAGTGCTGCATCGTCGCGTGGTACTGGCGGTAGTAGGCTGCGAGCTCCATCATGTCGTACGTGAAATGCTGACCCTCGCCCCATAGCTGCCGGTAGCTTCCGAGGCAGCTGTCGCAAGGATGGCGGCGCGCGTTGATGATCTTCGCGTTCGGCAAGATCAGGTGCATGAGTCCGATGTGCGAGAAATTGTTTGGCAGCTTATCCGTGAAGAACGGCCTGCTGGTAGAGCGGTAATTCCGTGTCTCCTCGATGTACTGCTGCCCGTACGCGCGGAAGTCCTTCGTTCGCAGCTCGAGGACGGATTTCGGATAGACGACATGGTCACGCCGATAGCGGCCGATGGAGTCGGCGACACGGCTCAGCGTCGGAAGCTCGGCTGTGCCTTCGACCAGGCTATGACTGGCGAGAATCTGCTCGATCAGCGTCGACCCCGAGCGCGGCAGCCCGACGATGAGGATTGGGTCCGGGGCATCGAAACCGGCGCCCGCGCGTGATTCGAGGAACTCCCGGCTGAATACCTCGATGATCTCCTCGTGGCGGACCTCGTTCACTACCGGATCGTGGGAAACACGCTTGCGTTGCCGCTGGTTTCCCGAGTCGTAGTAATGCCAGGCGGCCTCGTAGTCGCCCTTGTCCTCATGGGCCTTACCTAGCGCAAATCGAAAGTGCACATCGGCGCTCGCGCTCAAGTCGGTGCGCGCCACCTGTACTTCCATCGCGGCGACTTCCTCGCTCTTGAACCGGAAGACCTTGAGGTTTGCCATGCTCCAGTAGACTTCGCCGAAGTCTGGTCTGAGCCGGATTGCAGCGCGGTAGGCCTCGAGTGCGCGGGACTGATCGCCCGCGGTCTTCAATACGTGACCGTAACCCATGTGGACTCCCGCGACGCCCCAATTGAGCGCGAGCGACCGGTCATAGGCGTCGATGCTCTTCTGCACCTCGCCGACGTGCGCGTAAGTGGCGCCCAAACCTGCCCACGCAGCGGGGTTGTCCGGTTCCAGCGTTGCAACTGTTTTGAAGCAGTCGATTGCTTCTCGGTGTCGGCCTGATTCGCGCAGCAGATTGGCCAGCATCGACCAGGCCGCGGCAAAGTCCGGTGCCCGCGTCGTCGCACGGCGCAGCAGCGCCTCGGCATCGCTGACCCGCCCCTCCTCGCGCATGAAGATGCCTGCCAGGCAGCGCAGCGCATCGACGTTGTCGGGATTCTCCCGCAAGGCGCTGCGGAGCGTGTCGATCGCCTCGGTCTTGCGATCGGCGCGCAGGTGATCCATCGCGAGCGCCACTTTGCCCTTGGCAGGCTGCTGCTCGAAGTACTCCTCGAACGCCGCATCGGCCTCGCGGCCCCGGCCAAGCAGCGCCAATGATTGCCCGAGCTTCTTGTGCGCGAGCGTCAAGCGCGGCTCCAGCACGATCGCCCGCTCGAAGCACGGCACCGCTTCGTCGTGGCGGTCCTGGAGCGCGAGCACACTCCCCAGGTCCTCGTGCAGGTGCGGAAACTCGGGCTTGAGCGACAGCGCAAGCCGTACCGTCTGCTCCGCCTCGTCGTATCGCGACTGCTTGGAGAGCGCATGCCCGAGCAGCCGCAGGTGCTCGACGGACCCAGGATTGCTCTCGAGATAGTAGCGGCAGATCTCCTCGGCGCGCAGTGGCCGATTCGCCTGTAGCGCCTCGAGGGCGGCCTTGACGCTTTCCTTCCGCGTCCGCGGCGCTACTTCAGATACTTGTCGAACCATTCCAGTACGCGGCGCAGGTAGTCCTTCTCGAACTCCTCGCTCCATCCGCTGTGGTGTGTGTCCGGGTAAACGACGAGCTGTGTATCAACGCCGCGCGAGCGCAGCGACTGGTAGAAAAGCTCGGCGTTCAGCACCGGTACGTTCCAGTCGTCGCGCCCGCCGAGAAAGATCGTCGGTGTCGTGACCCGGCCGGCCTGGGTGAGCGGGGACAACCGTTCGTACTTGTCGCGATTCTCCCAAGGCACGCCTAGTTCCCAGTTGTACCACTTCTGGTAGATGTCGTGACCGTAGTTCGCGACGATCATGCTGTGCCCTGCGCCGGACGCCGCGGCCTTGAAGCGTTGCGTGCGGGTGATGACCGTGTTGGTCATGTAGCCGCCGTAGGAATAACCGAACACGCCGAGCCGTTGCGGATCAACGTAGCCGAGCCCGATCACGTGGTCGACGGCGGCGATGAGGTCGTCGTAGTCGCTGATGCCCCAGGTCTGGTAGATCGCGCGGATAAACGCCTGGTCGCGTCCCGTGGAGCCGCGCGGATTCGGCTCCACCACGATGTAGCCATTCGCGGCGAGGTATTGGGGCTGGAAGGCGTACCCGTATGCGAAGCGGCTGACCGGCCCGCCGTGGATGTGCAGGATCGTCGGGTACCGGCGCTTGGGATCGAAACCCCGCGGTGTCGTTACGAACGCCTCGACGAGCGTGCCATCCGGGCTGCGGAACTCGACCCTTCGTTTGTCGCCGAGCGCCACCGAGTGCAGGTACGCGTCGTTGACGTCCGTGATCCGCCGTGGCCGCGGCTTGCCGAGCACGTAGAGTTCCGGCGCGTCGTTCGCGTTTTCGAGGCGTGCGGCGACGACGCCGGAGGGCGCCACGTCGAGGGCCGAGACGTGCAACTCCCCTTCGAGCAGCCGCTCCAGCCGGCCGTCGCGCGGACGCACGCGTGCAAGGTGGGTCCCGCCGTCGCTTTCGAACAGGAAATACAGCCACTCGCCGTCCTGCGAGTACTTGAATGAGTTGATCCAGCGGTCGAGCTGTGCGGTCAGGATTCGCGGCTCGCCGCCAGCGGCCGGCATCACCGCGAGCTGCGGGCTCCCATAGACCCCGTCCTCGGCCGCCAGGAAAGCAATAAAGCGCCCATCTGGGCTCCACGCCGGGGCGCTTTTGACCCGGGCGTCGTTCGTGAGTCGGACGAGCGATTGACCGCGGTCGGGGTTGTCCGCGGCCACGAGCCAGAGATCGGTCTTGTAGCTGGCGTCCGGTTCATCCTCGCGGTTGCTGACGAAAGCGACGGACCGGCCATCCGGTGACCAGGCGGCGTCCGATTCGCTGAACTTTCCGGAGGTGAGCTGAGTCAACTTTCCGGATTCGAGGTCGAGCGCGTGCAGGTGTTCCGCGCGGTCACCGGTGAGATAGCCGTCGCCCGCGTCCTCCTTGAATTCGAGCCGCGTGATTACCCAGGGCTCAGGTTTTTTCTCCGCCGCTGCTTCCTTGGCGGTCGGTTGTGCGAGGGCGCTCTCGGTGAAGCGAAGCAGCAGGCGCGACTCGTCGGCGGAGAAATTAAGCGAGTCGATGCCGTGCTCGAACCGGGTCACCTGCACGGCCTCGCCGAACAACGCCACGGGCAGCTTCCAGACCTGGCTCGATCCGGAGCGGTCTGACAGGAAGTAGAGCGCGCGGCCGTCTTTTGACCAGTACGGGGTCGAGGCCGTCGAGCCTGCTGCAGTGACCGCGCGCGATGGTCCACGGGTCGCGGACACGACGTATATCTGCTTGTCCGCGACATAGGCCACCTGCCGGCCATCACGGGATAGGTAGGGCCCGTCCGGAGATTCGATCCGGTTGATATCGTCGAGCGCGACCGGACGCGGAGCACCAGCCGCTCCCGGCTCGGCTGCGGGAGCAAGCGAAACCGGAAGCAGCGCCGCGGCGGCCGAGAGAAGAATTGAACGAAGCATTGGCTCGTC
>Ga0075428_100007175_pt1 | contig 12339 bp, 10 predicted proteins | sample RhiMetdeltSRZDD2_FD_75291 | JGI IMG/M metagenome (GOLD analysis project Ga0075428, IMG submission 75291) | Populus rhizosphere microbial communities from Tennessee, USA - Rhizosphere MetaG P. deltoides SRZDD2 | ecosystem: Host-associated > Plants > Roots > Rhizosphere > Soil | place: USA...
GGGGTCAGACCGGGGTCAGACCGGGGTCAGACCGGGGTCAGACCAGGGTCAGACCAGGGTCAGACCTCGCTTCACCGGCTCCAGACCATCGACGCGCAGATCCGCCGGGTGACCGACATCGTGCGCTCGATGCTCGATTACGCGCGCCGGCCGCTGCAGCGGGAAACGGTCAACGTCGCGGCGCTCGTCGATCAGGTGTGCGAGATCTCCCGGCCTGCGCTGCGCGCGGCCAATGTCGACGTGCGCGTTGAAGCGCCCGGCTCGCTTCCGGCGATCTCAGCCGATCCGACGCAGCTTGAGCTGGCACTGCTCAATCTGGTGAGCAACAGCCTCGATGCGATGCCGTCCGGCGGCCGGCTCGACATTGCCCTGTCCGAACAGTCGGGCGGTGTCCGGCTCGTGGTCGCCGACTCGGGAAGCGGCATTCCAGCCACCGTGCTGGCTCGCGTCTTCGAGCCTTGGGTGACGACGAAGGCGCCGGGCCGGGGCACGGGCCTGGGACTCAGCATCACGCGTGACGTGATCGAGAGCCACGGCGGCATCATCGGCGTGCGGAGCGAGCCGGGTCACGGAACGGTGTTTACGATCGATCTCCCCGCCGCGAATGCTGCCGCGGTGGCCTCAGCCTAGCTATGTCACGCATTTTGATTGTCGACGACGATCGCGAAACGTGCCGGTTCATCGCCGAGCTGCTGGAGCACGATGATCGGCAGTTCGTGCTGGCGCACGAAGCGGATGACGCGCTGCGGCTCGCCCGATCCGAGCCGTTCGATCTCGTGATCTCCGACATCAATCTGAACGCGGACCTGAGCGGCCTGCACGTGCTGAAGGCATTCAAGCAGGCGAACCCATCCGGGCAGGTGCTGCTCATCAGCGGGTTCGGCACGCTCGAGACAGCGATCGACGCTGCCCGCGCGGGCGCGTTCGATTACATCAGCAAGCCGTTCAACATCGGCCAGATGAAGGCGATGGTCGAGCGCGCGCTGGGGGAACCCGACGTCAAGTCCGAGCCGCCACCTCCGTCGCGCGTGGACGGACCATCGGGCCTCCTCGGGCGCAGCGCGGCGATGGTCGACGTGTACAACCAGATCGCGCGCGCCGCCGCCTCTGAAGTGCCGGTCCTCATCGTCGGCGAAAGCGGGACCGGCAAAGAGCTCGTGGCCCGCGCGATCCACCAGAACAGCCGGCGCACGTCGCGGCCATTCGTTGCCGTCAATTGCGGCGCGATCGCGGAGTCGCTGCTCGAGTCGGAGCTCTTCGGCCACGTGCGCGGCGCGTTCACCGGCGCCGTCGGCGACGCGAAAGGACTCTTCGAGCAGGCGCACGGTGGCACGATCTTCCTCGACGAAATCGGCGAGACGTCGCCGTCGCTGCAGGTCAAGCTCCTGCGCGCCATCGAGGAGGGCGAAATCCGGCCCGTTGGCAGCAGCCGCACCATTCGCGTCGACAATCGCGTGCTCGCGGCCACGAATGCCGACCTCGAACGATCGGTCGCCGATCAACGGTTCCGCAAGGATCTGTTCTACCGGCTGAGCGTCCTGGTCATTCGCGTCGCGCCGCTGCGCGATCGGCGTGACGACATCAAGCTCCTGTCGCAGAAGTTCCTCGAACGCGCGTGCTCGCGCGCGCAGCGGCAGGTCGAGCTATCCGACGACGCGCTGGAGGCGCTGGTCACGTACGATTGGCCGGGCAACGTGCGTCAGCTCGAGAACGTGATCGAGCGGCTGGTGCTCTTCTCGCGCGGCTCGTCGATCGAAGCGGAGGATCTGCCCTCGCCGATCGGCGGCAGCAAGCGTCAGAGCGTGCCGGAGGCGCTCTTTGAGGATCTCCCGACCCTTCAGGAGCTCGAGCGCCGCTACGCCCGCCACGTGCTGGACGTTGTCGGCGGCAATCGCACGCGCGCCGCCCAGGTGCTGGGCATCGATCGCCGCACCCTCTATCGCATGGCCGAGGGGTTCGGGCTCGGCCCGAAGGACGAGAGCGAGCCGACACGATAATCAATGCCGGGAAGCCGGCTCGCCCGCTTGGCGCACATCAGATCAAAGAACACATGAAGGGACATGAAGAGCCTGAAGGTCATGAAGGTGTTTTGATCTTCTTCATGTCCGTCACTCAGCGTCTATAATCGACGGCTCCGAGCTCATCGATGGCGCTGACTTCCGGGAGTCGCTTAGGACCGTACGAAATCGTCAGTCCCATCGGCGCGGGTGGAATGGGCGAGGTCTACCGCGCACACGACACGCGGCTGAACCGCGACGTCGCCATCAAGATCCTGCCGGCAGGCTTTGCAGTCGATCCCGACCGGCGCGCTCGATTCGAGCGTGAGGCGCAGGCGGTCGCGTCGCTGTCACATCCGAACGTCCTCGCCATTCACGATACCGGCGTCCACGACGGTCAGATGTTCGTCGTCACGGAGCTGCTCGTCGGCGAGACGCTCGCGGAGCGCCTGAAGGCCGGCGCCCTGCCCGTGCGCAAGGCGCTCGACACGGCCGCGCAGATCGCGCGCGGTCTGGCGGCCGCGCACGACAAGCAGGTCATCCATCGCGATCTGAAACCCGAGAATCTGTTTCTGCTCCGCGACGGACGCGTCAAGATTCTCGACTTTGGGCTTGCGCGGCATCTGCCGTCAGTAAGTGGCGCGACGGAAACCGTGGCGGCGGCCGGCACCGATCCCGGCGTCGTGATGGGGACCGTCGGGTACATGGCGCCCGAGCAGGTCCGCGGCGAGGTGGTGGACGCGCGCGCCGACCTCTTCGCCTTCGGCGCGGTGCTGTACGAAATGCTTACGGGGCAGCGCGCTTTCAGGCGCGACACCGCGGCGGAGACAATGACCGCGATTCTGCGCGACGATCCGCCGGAGCTGTCGCAGCAGCGCGCCGATCTCTCCCCCGCGCTCGATCGCATCGTCCGGCACTGCCTGGAGAAGGATCCGTCGGAGCGCTTTCAGAGCGCGCGCGACGTCGCGTTCGCGCTCGAGACGCTGTCGGGATCGGCGCCGGCGACGGTCGATCATCATCCGGACCGGCCTACGACGTCAGTGGGCCGACGCCCGTTCACAATCGCCGTTGCTGTGGCGATTGCCGCCGTCGCTGTCGCAGCGATTGCGTTGCTGTGGCGTCGGAACGGCCCGTCGCCGGCGGAAACGCAGGCCGCCGCACCCATCGTGCTCGGCACGACGACGCAGGTGACTGCCGATGACGGGCTGGAAATCGATTCGGCCATCTCACCGGACGGCCGGCTGCTGGCGTACGCCGCGGGCACCGCGACGAGCATGCGGGTGTTCATCCGTCCCGTCAGCGGCGGACGGACGATCGCACTTTCGGACGAAGCTCAAGCGCTGGAGTATCAGCCGCGGTGGTCGCCTGACGGGAGCCAGATCCTCTATTTGACCCTGGCGGGCGCGTTCGTGGCATCGTCACTCGGAGGCAAGGGCAGCCGTGTAGCCGCAGGAGGGGTTGATGCGGCCGCCTGGGCACCCGATGGCAAGCGGATTCTGATCGTGCGGGACGACGCCTTGTCCATCATCGGCGTTACGGGCGGCGATGAACGGCCCCTCGCGACCGCGCGCGAACCGCACTCGTGCGCCTGGTCGCCGAACGACACGTGGATTGCGTGTGCGTCCAACAATCGAACCGCCAACGTGCCGGGACTCCTGTTCGGCAACATCTCCCCGACATCGATCGTGCTCGTCCCTGCGAAGGGCGGTCCCATCGTCCCGCTCATCCAGGGCCCGACGCTCAATCAGAGTCCTGTCTGGTCGCCGGACGGACGGCAGCTGTTCTTCGTCTCGAATCGTCAGGGGCCACGTGACATCTACGTGATCGAGGTGGGGGACGATGGAACAGCTCGGGGTGAGCCGCGCCGGGTCACCACCGGTCTTGGCGTGCACTCCATCGCCTTCTCCGCTCGGGGCGAGCGGCTCACCTATGTGACGTACAGCGCGCGCGCAAATCTCTGGTCGCTGCCGATGCCGGCGCGCGGTCCGGTGGACACGGCCGGTGCCCGCGCTGTCACCACCGGGAATCAGATTATCGAGGCGATGGCAATCTCGCGGGATGGCCGTTGGCTGTTCTACGACTCCAATCTCCACCTCAACGCGGACATCTTTCGCATACCGATCGGCGGCGGTCCTATGGATCGGCTCACAACCGACCCGGCGGACGACTTCTGTCCAGACGTGTCGCCTGACGGCCTCGAGCTTGCTTTCCATTCGTGGCGGGCCGGCTCTCGCGACATCTTCGTCCAGAAGATCGAGGGCGGAACGGCTCAGCAGGTGACTGCCGCGGCGACACACGAATCGTACCCCTCGTGGTCACCCGACGGCCGGACGTTGGCCTTCTGGAGTCAGTCGATTGAAGCCGGCGAAACTCGCGGGTTGTTCATCGTCCGCCGCGATCAGTCGGGAGCCTGGGGACCGCCGATTTCTGTTCGGCGCGGCACGAGTTTCAAGTCGGCGTGGCTCGATGACCATTCGATCATCTACCCGCGCCAAGGCGTGATCGAGATCATCGACGTCGACTCGAAGAAGGGGGTACGAGTTGTTTATGCGCCCGCGCGGCCGGGCGATCCGCGAGCTGAAAGCGTTGTCTTATCGGGCGATGGTCAGAGCGTGTATTTCAAGAGCCACGATGCCGAACTGCGCGCGTCGATCTGGAGTGTGCCCCTTGCCGGCGGGCAGCCGAAGCCGCTGGTGCACTTCAACGACCTCACGCGCGGGTCGATCCGCCCGGACTTCGCCGCTAAGGCGGGTCAGTTCTATTTCACGCTCGAGGATCGGCAGGCAGACATCTGGGTGGCGGAAGTCACGAAGCGCTGATGGTCAGTTACCAACTATTTCAGTTTTAAGCGCCACACGCTGGCTTTGTCCGGCTGACCAGACTCGGCATAGAGGCTCGCCAGTTGCTCGAGAGCGGCGCGCGTGCTCGCGTGATTCTCACCGAGGTGCTTGGTGTAACCCTGATACGCTGCCAACGCCGCCCGCTCGGCATCCTGATAGCGTTTTTGTGACGTGTACATGGACGCAAGCCGCAACAAGCTGATGCACGTGTCGGGGTGCTCGTCGCCGAGCACACGCCGTTTTGCCGCAATCGTTTTCAGAAACGTTGCCTCGGCGTCACTGTAGCGGTTCGAGGCTGCGTAGACCGTCGCAAGGTTGTGAAGCGCGCGAAGCGTGTTGGGATGGTCGTCGCCCAATGCGCGGCGTCTACCTTCGTACACCTCCATCGCGAGCGGCTCGGCTTCGGCGTATCGGCCGCGCTGATAGGAGAAAGCCTGCAGATTGTTCAACGACGCCAGGGTGTCGAGGTGCGCGTCTCCGAGCACGCGTCGCTGCTTTGCGAGCGTGTCCCTGCCAAGCCGCTCGTAGTCGTCCCAACGCTTCTGCAGCAAGAACAGGCTCGCGAGATCGAAGTTGACCCGAAGCGTTTCCGGATGGTCCTCGCCGAGCGCACGCGTGCGCCGTTCCACTACCTCGCGGTACAGCGGCTCTGCCAAGTCGTGCCTCCGTTGGTCCAGCCCGGCCGGGGCGATAAATAGACTAGTTTGTTAAACTAGTTAAATGCCTACCCGGACAATTGGGGCCTTTGAGGCCAAAACCCGCCTGTCGGAACTGCTCGAGCAGGTCAGTCGCGGGCGGACGTTTCTCATTACACGTCGGGGGCGGCCGATCGCCGAGCTCCGCCCGGTGGCCACGGATCGCGGCCGACTGACGTTCGGCTGTGATGCCGGCCGCGTCGTCATCGGCGACGATTTCGAGGCTCCCTTGCCGGACATGACCGACTACGAGCGGTGAGACTGCTGCTCGACACGCACGTCTTTCTCTGGTTCGTCGCCGGCGATGCGCGGCTCTCTCGACGCGCGCGCCGCACGCTCGACGACAGCCGGGCGGTCTTGCTTCTCAGCGCAGCGAGCGTGTGGGAGATGGCAATCAAGGCCAGCCTCGGTCGCCTCACGCTGCCCACGACCGCCGGTGAATACATTGCAGGAAAGATGAAGAACGGGCTGCAGATGTTGCCGATCGAATGGATCCACGCCGCGGCGGTTGAAACGCTGCCCGCCCATCATCGCGATCCGTTCGATCGGTTGCTGATCGCGCAGGCACAGCTCGAAGAGTGTGCAATTGTCAGCGCGGACCCGGCCTTTCGACAGTACGACGTCCGTGTAATCTGGTAGCGTGAGCGCCCACTTCAGACCTCCCCTGTTCGCCTTTCTGCGCGAACTCAAGCGGCACAACGATCGCGAGTGGTTCGCCGCCAACCGGGAGCGCTACATCGCCGACGTCGAGGCGCCGATGCTTGGGTTCATCGCCGACTTCGGCGTCCGGCTTCGTGCGATCAGCCGGTATTACGTCGCAGATCCGCGCCGCATGGGCGGCTCGATGTTCCGCATCTACCGCGACACGCGGTTCTCGGCCGACAAGTCCCCGTTCAAAACGCACGTCGCCGCGCGGTTTCCACACGAGGCGCGCCGGAAAGTCGAGAACGTGCCGGGCTTCTACCTCTCGCTCTCGGTGAAGGACTGTTACGGCGGCGGAGGCGTGTATCACACGGGCACGCCGGCGCTCACCAAGATCCGCCAGCGCATCGTCGACGCGCCCAAAGAATGGCAGGCCGTGCTCGACAGCGGCCTCGAGATCGAAGGCGAGCGGCTCAAGCGGCCGCCGGCCGGTTTCAAGTCCACGCATCCATTCGTCGAGGATTTGAAGCGCAAAGATCTGTACTGCCTGGACGAATTCACGGAGAGCGATGTTGTGTCGGATGGCTTTCTCGATCGCTACACCGCGACGTGCGAGCGCGCATCGCCGTTGATCGAGTTTCTGACGAAGGCGCTGGGGTTGAAGTGGGCGTGAGCGTTCGGCCGTGGGCCGGCCTACTTCGGTGCGCCGAACGTCGCCATCCAGATGTCGCCGTCGGTGAGGAGCGGGATGAAGAAGACCGAATCATCCTTCCGGCATACCGACAGCGCGCGGATCGGAATCCCCTTCGTCGACCAGAGCTCTTTAACGCGTTTGGACTTCACGTCCATGAGCATGAGCTTGTCGTTTTCAAAGAACACGAATCGCCGATCGTCCTTCAGCCACTGCGGCATCGATCCCGACTCGCGCAACCGCTCGAACGTGCGCGACTCCAGCGAAAACAGCTGAAGCCCGCCGCCCTGGATCGTCCCACGCTCGAACTGCCCGAGGATGTACCGGCCGTCGCTCGTCCACGACCACGCGCGAAATCCTTCGGCCGGCGCCTGGATGGTCTGCACCGTCTGGTCCTTCCACGGCTTCGTGGGATCCATCAGGAACAGCGCGCCGCCCGCCGCCGCAGCCTGGGATCCGGCAAGACGATGGCCGTCGACGGACCAGCTCGGATAGTAGCCGCCACCGGGAGCGAAGCTGACGCGCTGCTTGCCGCTGCTGTCGGGCCGGATTGTCCACAGGTTGTAGTTCGGATCCTCGCGATCCGAATAGAACGCGATCAGCTTGCCGTCGGGCGACCACCTCGGCATGCGATCGCGATCGGCATCATCCGTGATCTGTCGAACTTCCGTGGTTCCGATCCGCGTGACGTACAAATCCTCCCGCATGAACTGCGGCGCGAGCACCAGCCACTCGCCGTCGGGCGAGACATCGACGTAGACCCAGGGTCTGGAACCGCTCGTGACGGCGACCGGCTCACCGCGCACCGACTCCGTCGAGAGATCCAACGTTGCTTTGCGAACGTTCGCGTCGGTAACGCGCGATTCGAACGCGAGCCGGGTCCCGTCACCTGAAAAACTGAAATGGCCGACGAACCCCGCTGGGGTCGTCACCGGCTCCGGCGGACCGAGCGTCTTCCCCGACGCTTCGTCGATCGGCACGCGCCAGAGATTCACGCTGCCGCCGCGATCGCTCGAGAAATACAGGAACCGGCCGTCCGGCGACCAGACCGGGCTCCAGTCGAGCGGAGCATCGTCGGTGACGGGCGTCGGTTGACCGCCGGCCGCGGGCACCGTCCAGATGTCGCGCTGACCCAGACCTCGATTCGGAATCCGAATCCGCCAGTACGCGATGCGCGTGCCGTGCGGCGACCACGACGGCTGAACCGAGTCGGTGTCGATGATCTGCCGCTTGGCGCCGGTGGTGATGTTGACCGCCCAGAGCGTGCTCGTGCGCGTGTTGCGATTGTGCGGCTCGCCCTGGACGGGCTCCGTCGCGTAGACGATCTCCTTGCTATCCGGGGACCACTTCGGATTGAACCCGATATCGGCGACGCGCCGCACCGATTCGCCGGTGCGGCCCATGAGGAACAAGCCGCCGCCTTCGCGCGTCGAAACGAACGCGATCCGGTCGCCGTCGGGCGAGAAGGCCGGCTGTGAATCGTCCGCCGGAGAATCCTTGGTCAGGTTGATCGCGCCCTGACCGCCGACACTCTGAAGGTAGATATCGCCCGCGGTGGAATACACCAGCCACTTGCCGTCTGGAGAAAGGCTCGGAAACGCCTCGAGCCCCTGCTGCAAGGTCAACCGCTGCGAGCTCATGAGCACCGGCCCCACCGTGGACGTGGACCCGCCGCGGAACCATCCGAGGTACGCGGCCGCCGCGACAACCAGCACGATCGCGCCGGCACCAGCCGCCAGTATCATTCCTGATCGTCCCGAGGGCCGATCGATTTTCGCCGCGGCCGCAGCCGCAGTCTCACGCGCTGAAAGCTCGACCGATTGACCGGACTGCAGCTCTCGCTGCAGATCCTCAAGCTCGTTTCTCAGATCCTTCGCGGACTGGTAGCGGCGCTCAGGATCTTTCACCAGCGCGCGCCGGATGATCTGCGCGAGCTCTTTCGGAGTGTCGGCCCTGAGTGTGGAGGCGGACGCCGGCGTGTCCCGTACGATCGACGCGAGAACCGACAGCGACGTCTCGCCCTTGAACGGACGTTCGCCCGTCGCCATCTCGTACAGGATCACGCCGAGCGAGAAGATGTCCGTGCGATGGTCGACCGCTTTGCCTTCGGCCTGCTCCGGCGACATGTACGCGACGGTCCCGACGATCTTCCCTTCCCCGGTCGCGAGCTGCGTGGCCGCGAGCTCCGTGCGTCCGGCGTCCGGAACCGTTTCCCTCAGCTTCGCCAGACCGAAGTCCAGCAGCTTCACGCGGCCGTCGGCGCGAACCATCACGTTCGCCGGTTTCAGATCGCGATGGGTCACGCCCTTGTCGTGCGCGGCCGCCACGGCGTCGCTGATCGCGATGGCGATCTCGAGAAGCCTCGGAAGCGGCAGCCCCTGTTTCGGGATCAATTCCGCGAGCGTCGTCCCTTCGACGAGCTCCATCGTCAGGAAATGAAAACTGTCGTCGTGCTCGACCGAATGAATCGTGACGATGTGGGGATGGTTCAGAGCCGCGATGGCGCGAGCTTCGCGCTCGAACCGTTCGCGCCGCTCGGGATCGGCCGCAAGGGCGGCCGGCAGAACCTTGATGGCGATTTCACGGCCCAGGCGGGGATCGCGCGCCCGGTAGACTTCGCCCATTCCGCCCGCACCGATGGCGCTGATGATTTCGTACGGACCGAGTCGACTGCCGGCGCTCAGCGCCATCGGCGCACTTCGGAATGGGCGAAGTCGGTCTTCTTTGAGAAGCGGCGCGGGGCCCCACCCTTGCGCCAAGAGCCGCGCGAGACTCGCTCGGCGCGGCGGCCGCAGGCGCCCATCCCGCCCGCACCGATGTGGCCGAGAATCTCGTACCCGCCGAGCTTGGAGCCGGCTTCCAAAGTCATTGTCGGTATCGCAGGGATCTTCCGGAATTATAGGCGTGAAGCCGACATCCACCGTTCGCTGCGACGGCGACGGTTGCAGATTCGGGGCGAACGGGGATCTATGAGCCGGGATTATCCGCCGGTTCGAGGTTCCTGGACGCGACGATGCGACAGGTTTGATCGACCTCTGGGAGCAGCAGCTTGGACCCGGTGTCGAGGAACCGGGCTGACGAGTCAATCACGACTCGCCGTGCGGCAAATTCCGACAACGACTGGCAGCCGCCGCTCTTCTCGATGAAGTAGGTCGCCCCGTTCGAGCGAACAATCACGGCCGTATTGCCCGAGACCGTCTGCACGAGGACGAATTCCCGCGACGGCTCGATCGACAGCGTGAAGTTCCGCAACAGGCCCAGACCGAGAAACACCGCCGTCCAGATGAACGTGGCTTTCATAGGTGCCCTGACATATCGGCCCGTTCCTTGTCGAGCAATACAGTTGCGCCTCGTTCAACTCGCCGAGGGTGTTGATCGCTGGACGAAAGTGAGAACGGCTCTAGAATGGGCCCCCACCTATGTCGGCTCGCGACCCTCGCGTATCGCATGAACCAATCAGGGCGACCCTCGGGCGGGACGAAGCCGCGGTCGAAGCGCGCAGCGCGACACTGCCGAAAGAACTGTCAATCCGCGATCTCGTCTTCGCGCAAATCCTGTTCATCGTCGGACTGCAGTGGGTCGGGGTGGCCGCGAAACAAGGACCGGCGCACGTCATCTTCTGGCTGATTGCCGTCGCGTTGTTCTACATCCCGTCGGCAATCGTCGCCGTGTGGCTCAACCGCGCGATGCCGCTCGAGGGCGGGCTCTATCAGTGGGCCAAGCTCGGCTTCAACGAGTCGTTTGGCTTCATCGTCGCCTGGAACCTCTGGCTGTTCGCGATCCTGAACATGACGAACGTGGGGCTGCAGTTCACGCAGTACCTCGGATACATCTTCGGACCGCGCGTGGCCGAATTCGCGGCGCAGAACTGGGTCATCTGCGCCATGACGGCGCTCGTGGTCGGCGCGCTGGTCGCGATCACGATCGTCGGACTCCAGGTCGGCAAATGGGTGCACAACGCCGGCGGCATCCTGATGCTCGCGACGTTCGCGATGATCATCGCCCTGCCCTGGCTCAACGTCGCCACCGGCACGCTCGCCTCATTCCATCCGCTGCAGACGACGACGCCCGTCATTTCGCTGCTGAGTCTCAACCTGCTCGGCAAGATGGGGTTCGGCGCCTTCGGCGGCTTCGAGTACGTCGCCATTCACGCGGGCGAATGCCGTGATCCGGTCCGCAGCATCACGCGCGCCACGATCATCGGCGCGCCGATCATCGTCCTGATGTTCGTCCTCGGCACGAGCTCGGTGCTCGGTCTGATTCCGATCGACCAGATCGATCTCATCGCGCCCATTCCGCAACTGCTCACGGTGGGCTTCGGGCCGCTCGGCGCGGCCGCCGCCATCGTGCCGCTGACGCTCAGCGCGATGCTGGCGATCCGCTTCGCGCAGGCGAGCGTGAACTTCGCGGGCAGCACGCGCCTGCCGATGGTCGCGGGTTGGGATCGGCTGCTGCCGACGTGGTTCACGCGGTTGAGCGACAGGTACCGCACGCCGGTGAACTCGATCCTCTTCGTCGGCGCCGCGACGTTCATCCTGAGCTCGCTCGGCCTCGTCGGCGTCGGCCGGCAGGAAGCATTTCAGCTGCTGTGGAATTCCGCCGGGATTTTCTACGCGCTGACGTATCTCGCGATGTTCGCCGTGCCGCTGGTCGGCCTCAAACGCGCCGCGGATCCGCCGCCCTGGTGGGTCAAAGTGTGCGCAGCATCGGGCTTTCTGATGACGGCGCTCTACGTGGGACTCTCGGTCCTGCCGATCATTCCGGTCGGCAGCCGCACGCTGTTTGCGCTGAAGATCACCGGCCTGATCGTCATCACCAACCTGATCGGCGTGACGCTGCTGCTTTCGGGGCGCAAGCGGAGCCGCGCGCCTGCCTCGGCGGCCTGAAGGAGTCAGATGTCGGCTCAAACACCCCGGCAGGGGCGGATCGCTAGACCGGGAGCGCAGTCGAGTCGAGCCGGTCTGCTGCGCTGGCTCCCCGGACTGCAGACACTTCGGCAGTACGAATCGTCCTGGCTCAGACACGACCTCGTCGCCGGCATCGTCATGACGACCATGCTGGTGCCGGTCGGGATCGCGTACGCGCAGGCGTCCGGGGTTCCGGGGATCAACGGTCTCTACGCGACGATCGTGCCGCTGCTCGTCTACGCCGTGTTCGGGCCGAGCCGCATTCTCGTCCTGGGTCCGGATTCGGCGCTCGCCGCCGTGATTCTCGCGGTCGTGCTTCCGCTTTCCGGCGGCGATCCGAAGCAGGCGGTCGCGCATGCCGCCGTCATGGCGATCGTCTCCGGGGTGGTCTGCGTCGTTGCCGGCGTTGCCCGTCTCGGGTTCATCACCGAACTCCTGTCGAAGCCGATTCGCTACGGATACATGAACGGAATCGCCTTGACGGTGATGCTGAGCCAGGTTCCCAAACTGCTTGGCTTTTCCGTGTCGGGCAACGGCCCATTGCGTCAGATCCTGGGCATCGTCGAG
>Ga0075428_100007176_pt1 | contig 12338 bp, 14 predicted proteins | sample RhiMetdeltSRZDD2_FD_75291 | JGI IMG/M metagenome (GOLD analysis project Ga0075428, IMG submission 75291) | Populus rhizosphere microbial communities from Tennessee, USA - Rhizosphere MetaG P. deltoides SRZDD2 | ecosystem: Host-associated > Plants > Roots > Rhizosphere > Soil | place: USA...
CCGCCGACCAGTTTCCCCTTCTCGACATACATCCAGTCCGAAATCTTCGACGGCTCCACGGTTACTTTCTTCCCCATTCGGACGTTCTTCACTGTTTCCGGCTCGTTGTTGACCGTGCCGTGAAACTTGTTGCCATCGTAGCTGACGGGCGAGAGCCACATGTGTTCGGTGCCGTTGCGGTCGGTAAAGGCCATCTTGACCGAGAAATCCGATCGCCCGGCCTTCGGCGATTGCAGCGCCGCGATGAACTTGTTGACGGACGACCGCGCTTTCTCAATCGCCGCGTTCATCTGCGGGTCGTCTTCGTCGACGTATGTCACCTTGTCCACCGACTGCTTCTTGTTGCACCCGGCGATCACCAGGACGAACACCGCGATCGTGACGAGTCGATGACGCATTGGGAACCTCCCGGGACGGCGTCCGATTATTCGACCGGCTTATCTTCGTTTGTACAAGTGGACGTCGTCGCAACTGTGATGAAATATGAACGAGGTGTTGTTCTTCTGTAAAAACTCGCTCCCACCGTGGCCGGCCCTTTCGTCGGATAATAACGTGAAGGGCTTACCGTCGCCCGCGTGAACGGAGGCACTGATGCGCATCCCGATTCTGACAGCCCTGCTTCTGGTCTTGCCCGCGTTCGCTGCCGCCGACGAGGTGCGCGGGGTCGCGACGGCCCAACAAGTCCTCGACGAGGTGAACCAGGCCCGCGCGGCCCGCGGCTTGCCGGCCTTCCTGCTCGACCAGAACCTGGCCCGCGCGGCGTCGGATTGTGCCGTCTACCGCGCCCGCAACCACATGGACGGCCATACGCCCAACGACTTCGGTTTTTTGCCGGCCGGGACCCAGGCCCGCTCGGCCGGATGTGCCGCGTGGCCGGTGGGCTTGGGCTGGGGTTCGTGCTGCACCTTTGACAACTACCAGTACGCCGGTGCGGCCTACTGTGTGGGAACCGACGGAAAGCGCTACATGCACTTGTTTGTGAGGTAGTCGAAGCGGCCCGATTCGGAGCCGGGGTAACAAGGGGATGCTCGATCTCGTCGATCGAATTGCTCGGGCTCTCCTGACCGGGCGCAAGAGGGCATCCCTATTCTCGAACTAACGCTTGTATTCGGGGTCTCTCTTCATCTCGTCTAGCTGGCTGCGGACCTCGCGGAGGAGGGACGCGAAATCCACTCGCTCGCCCCGGTCCACGCGCTTGGCGATCATCGATCCGGGGAACACGATCACCGTCGTTTTCGGATACTGCAGGGCGAGAGTCCGTTTGCCCTCCCATTCGACCGTGATCCACCGCATTCGCGACCGGCCCGCGAGGACCTGACCGAAGACGATGCCGACCGACTCCAGCTCGGCATTCATTCCGGGCTTGAGCACTCCGTCATCGCTCAGCCGCTGAAGCAGTCCCAGATCGGCTTCGGTCTGAAGTAATTGGACGTCCCCGTAGCGTGCCCGGAGCAATTTCAGAACCTCTGCCTCGTGTTCGGCGATGCGGGCGCGGTCCGTGGCGGTCGCGGGCTGGATCGATTCCTCCATCTTCTTTCCGTCCGCTCCTGGTACCGCCGTGCCGGGTCGATGACAGCCAACGCACGACAAGCACAAGGCGAGCAACAATGCCCCGCGACCCATCGCCGTGCTCCAATTCGCGTGTATTCCGGGGGATCGCCGCGGAACGGCGACCGGCAGGCAGCTAATTATCGAACACGCCCAGCTCCCGCGCGATCTCCTCCGACCCGAGCAACGCGACAACTGCCTCGCGGGTGAGCGGCGACGGCAGACACGCCTGCTTGCCGGGCGCCGCACGCACGAACTCCTCGCGGATCTCGGCTTCGCGGTGCGGTTCCTGGTCACGAACCTCCCGATACAGGGCCTGCCATTGGTCTTCGCGTAAGACCTGACCGAGCCACCGGAGCTGGCCCGCGATCAGCGGGAGGCATCCCTTGCTGGCCTCCTGCCCGATGTCGCCGGTGACGAAACGCCGGAGCGACTGCTCAGGATCGGTTTGCTCGGTGTCCCATGCCTGCCGAACCCACTCGTCGGGCACTTCGTCCATCCGCCCGTCGAGGAACAAGGGTACTGGATCGCGAAAGAACTCGTCTTGGGTCATCGTTCGCTCCGCGTCATGTCTTCGGTTTTTGCACCGGAGCCAACAGGTTCGCATCTCGCGCCAAGAACCACTTGCCTTGGATTCTTCTCAGCACCGTGAGCGTGTGGCCTGCGCGCTCGATAGGTTCGCCGCTGTTCGGCGGCGTGACCACGACCGTCAGTTTGGTCCACATGAAAGCCCAGTCGCCGGCCACCTGGATTTCCTGGATCTCGCTGGTCGAGTCAATTCTGGGCTTCGGCTTCCCGGGCTGGGGCCTCGACGCTGCCGCGAACTCAGCTTTCCGCATCGGTTCTTGACCGGGCACCAGGAAGACCACATCATCGGTCATCAGTCCCAACACGGTTTCCACATCGCCCGCCTTGGTCGCCTTGTGCCAGGTCGCGACAAGCTGGCGAATCTCTTCTTCATCCGTCTTGTCTTTGCGCATTGATCGCCCTCATCCACGCCAGGACCCGGCTACGGCTCCAGACGGATAACCTTGCCCGAATGACCGAAGCTTGATTCGCCGTGCCGTATGCGAACCTTCTGCTCGGCCGTCATTCCGATGGTCTGACCGTGTTTGAGAACCGGTCCCTTTTCGAGCAGGTAATACATGATGTTCAGCATCCACTCACGCAATTCGCCAACGTCCATGTCGATGCTGGGAATCTCAATCTCCATATGGCCGAGCGGCGCGAGGCCGGTGGTGAACAGTCCCGTCGTGCCATCTTGATTTCGGAACGCACGCAGGTCCACCCACAGGTACAACGGCGGCGCGTCGGGTGAGTTCACTTTCTCGGCCATGCCGACAAACACCGGGGGGAAAAGGACAAGAGTAGCCTCCGGCCAGTAGACCGCCATCACGCCGGGCTGCTTCGCCGCGAGCGCGGTGACAGCCGTCAGTATCAGCCGCCGACGGACCGGGTCGGCGGACCCCCCGGTCATCGTGATGAGGAGGTGCGACCGATGTCGCTTGACGTTTTCGATGGGCGGATCGGGCGGCCACATCCACGACGTGGCGATGGGGCCTTCGATGTCTCCCGCCGGATAGGGCGCCGGCATCACGGCCAACGCGAGAAACTCATCGCCGACATCGAAGCTGAAGACGCCGCCCTCGCTACGCTCGATGTTCGAAACGGCTTTGCCCGCGATCCGCGTCTTGGCCGCCTGCTTCAGGAATGCATCGACCGGGAATGAATTGCCTTCCAACAACAAGGCGCTGATGACCGGCTCGCCAGATCCCAGCTTGTCCTCTTCCGCCCGCTTCTTCTTGAAAAAGCCGAACATAGCGTGCCCTCATCGATTGCGGCCCGTCCTACGGTACCCTTGCCGCGAGTCGAGTGCAACGCTTGCTCGCTCGGCCTGTCTAGTCGTGTTGGTGGTCTGTGGAACCCGTCTCCGGGTGCGGCCCAGTCGTCGCCGGACGGTTCCCGAGATGTGCTTCGAGGACGTCACGATTCCGCCGCGGCACGAACCCATCGGGGTAGGACACTTGCGTCAGCAGTAGTCCCACGGCGCCGACCGGGTAGGTACTGCCGTCGATCCGGACTTCCTTGACGTGATTAAACCGCAGGAGAACGCCGGCGTAGATGTCCGGCAGCCAGCGCTGGGCCGGCCACACGAGCATGACGACCAGGACGAGAAGGACCAGCCCGAAGTACGTCGGGAAGTTACCCGCCAGCAGCAGAATGGCGAGCAGCACCGCCCCGCCCATGACACTCGCGGCCGCGTAGGACCCAAACCCGGCGGGAGTCGAAGCCGGGGCGGCGTCGGGTGCGGCCTGAGCGCGCAACGATCGGGCTCCAACCCAACCGATCAGCAGGGCGACGCCCGCGGTGAACAAATGCAGGACGAGGTGCCAGGCCGCCGCGAGGGCCTCACCAGTCAAGGCCAGGCCCGTCACATCCGCAGCAACCAGCAGGGCAAGTAGTACCACTACTCCGTCAACCAAAAGACCTGCCAGCAAGGCCGGGCCGGCGACACGCGCCCCGCGAGCGTCGGACGGGGGCTGCCAACTTTCGAACTTCTTCTTCAGCGGGGATGCCTGCACGGCCTCGACGAGTTTGTGCGTAAGCATGCGGCTCAAGTACAGGCCAACGAGAATCGCCGCGGCGAGTGCCCACACCCAGCCGGCGACGCGCTCCAGCCGCTGGGTGAGTTCGGTCCAGCCGGACAGGTATGCCAGCACCCAAACGCCTGCGCCCCAGATCGTCACGCGAACGAGGCCAATGATCACACGGGTCGGCGTCAGAGAGTGCGTGTCGGCACGCAAGACAGCGGGAGGCGGCGACCACGGCTTTCGGAACGTATTGTCGAATTGGACGGCGCGCAGCCGGCGGCCCACCAGCCAGCCGACGTACCTGGCGACGACGAACGTCGCGGCGAACACGCCGGCGGCGCGGACGGCGATCTGGCCGGCCGGTGGGAGAGTCTGCCACGTCTCCTGGGCGGAACGCCAGAGTTCGTCATTCATGGGGCACCCGGTCAGCTACGGACCAGAAACGTGGGGTCGCGCGAGGCCCAGAGGGCTCAGGGACTCATCCTCCCCGAATTGCGCTGACGCTTACCTCTGCCGGTAACTGCCCTTACGCCACTACCAGTTATTTCGCTGCCCGGGGACACCGATTTCCCGGCCCATCTGCGACACGTACTTGGCCTATTTCTTTTGGCTTCATCCCAGTTACTTTGCCGACTTTTCCGTTCCGATCGTAGGTCCGTCCACGCGCCGACGTTCGCCGTTCTCAAGGTAACGCGAGGCATGGTCGATCGGCGGCCCTAGCGGAGTTGCATGGAGTCCGGTCCGCGAACCCGCACCCACTCCGACACGCCAAGAGTCTCCGAAAGCACCCGCTCGACCGTCGCGGCGTTGATCCGCTCACTGCGAGGCAGACGAATGAACACACCCGTGACGCGGCTCTCCCACCGTCGCGGTACGACCTGCGGCGCGGGCACGTCCCGCTCGGACGCCGAGACAATGAACACCTGCCAAGCTCCGCCCGGCTGTCGGTAGGTCCCCTCGACGAACGGCATGTCGTCATCCATGACCAGGTCGTAGCTGATCTCCGCACGCATCGATCTACACGCATCAAATCATGAAAGAGTGTTCGAGTATACCGCGGCGCTTGTAGTGGGCAAACACCTGGGTAGAATCGAGAGCGGGAATCACACCTCGGTTGGCGGAAGGAGGCCGATCAATGAAGATGCACATCGTTTTCGCCCTGGCTGCCGTGTTGGGTCTGACGATGCCCGTGTCCGCGGGCGAGCTAGACCGGGAATTCAAGGGAAGCAACGTCAAGGTTCCGGCGACGACGCCCACGGCGACGTCCGATCCGGCGAGTGGACTTGTATCCGGCGCGGAACTGGATGATGAATCACCCATGCAGGCCGGGCGCCACTGGGGCGGTGGTTGGGGATGGGGTCACCACGGCTGGCACGGGGGCCACCACGGCTGGCACGGGGGCCACCACGCCTGGCACGGGGGTCACCATCACCACTGGGGCTGGGGCGTCGGCATCGGCGTCGGCTATGGTTGGGGCCGCGGTTGGGGCTGGGGCGGATGGGGCGGCTATGGCTGGCACCGGCCGTACTATGGCTACTACGGCTCGTTAGGCTACTGGCCGTCGTACTACCGGCCGTACTACTCGTACTACCCATCGTGGAGCATCTACGCTTACCGGTACCCGGGTTGGGGCTACGCTTACTGGTAAGCACGAGGTCCCGCTGAGCACTGGAAGCAAACCAGGGCGGATCGCAGTATCTGCCCTGGTTTTGTTTTTGCTCCATTCCAACTCACTTGCCGGTGTCAACCATGCCGCGCCGATTCCTCTGGCTGATCCCGCTGGTGGCACTGGCGACTCTTCATGCGGATGAAAAGCAACTCGGGCCGACGCCCGCGTCTGGGCGCCTGAACTCGGTTGCCCGGCCGGTGATTTCATCGGACATCAAGAAAGAACTCGGCCTGACTTCCGAGTACGAGAACCTTCGCGACTTTGAGCGTATCAAGATCGCCGTGCTCGATTACGGGTTCGACGGCATCGACGGCACTCGTGCCTATCTCCCCGCCGCCACCGTCGTGGTCGAGCACTACGACCCGGCGTTTGTGCGCCGGAACAACCTGGGCGATCCGGAGTTCCGCAAGGGCTTCGCTCCGGGAAACAAGCACGGTCGCCTCATGGCCCAGATCGTCTGGGCGGTCACCGGGCAGAACCCGCGCGGTCCCCAGTTTTACCTGCTCAACGCGAACGGGCCGACGATGCACGCACGCGCGGTCCGATTCGCGATCGAGCAAAAGGTGGACCTGATCCTCTTCTGCAACACGTTCGACGGTGGCGGCAATGGCGACGGCCGGGGGCCAATCAACCGGATCGTCCAGGACGCCGTGAATGCGGGCATCATCTGGATCAACGCCGCGGGAAACTACGGTAAGCATGTCTATCGCGGCCCGGTCGAGATTCTGAACAACGGCTACCTGCGCCTCGGCTCCCGGCGCGACTCGAGCGCCTTGCGCTTTCGCAACTTGCTCGACGACAATTCGATCACCGTCACGCTGACCTGGAACGATTACCAGGATGTGGAAGACGCCGGGACGACGAAGGACCTCGATCTTTTTGTCGAGGACTGGCAGGGCCAGGTGATCGCTACCAGCGAGCTTCGACAAGTGAGGGGTAGCCAGAAGGCGGCCGACGGCGAGACGCGCAACCCCCGCGAGCGGCTCGTCCTGCCCGGCCTGGCCGCCGATCGCGACCACGACTACCGCATCCGCGTCCGCCCCCGCGCCGGCGGCTTCACGCCCGACGATCGCGTCCGCGTGCTGATCACCGCCACCCGCGACGGCAAGGCGCCCGACCCCAAGTCCCCTGAAAACCTCCACGACGCGTTTCAATTCCTCGACGCGTCGGACGGGGGCGAGATTTATCCCCCTGCCGACCATCCGCTCGTCCTCACCGTCGGCGATGCCAGCAAGGAATCGTCGGTCGGCCCCACGATGGACCACCGACTCAAACCGGACGTCGTCCTCCGGCATTCGGAGGCCCTGTTCACGGACGGGGAGATGTCCGCGGGTGCGTCGAACGCCGCGGCCTATTTCGCCGGCGTCGTCGCCCTGCTCAAGGTCGCGGAGCCGCGACTCGAGACCCGCCACCTGCTCGAACTGGCCCGACAATCGCAGACGGCTTCCACCACCGTTCGCCGCGTCCCGACAACGCTCTCTGCCCAGCCGATACGCGACTTCATCATTCAGCGCCGCGTCTGGCGCACGCCGACGCGCGGCGAATTGGCTCACGCCGTTCGGACGGCACCATCGGAAACGCCAATCAAACCACGTTGATACCGGTTCGCGCCCGTTTTCTGTCGGCGGGTAATACCGGCGGACGATCGGCCCGTCGCGGTCAGCCAGTTTCCGTTTACTTCTTCCGCCACTCCCGGCTGACCTCGAGCACCCGGCCAACGTCCCGTCGCGACGATGGGTCCGGGGCGCCGAAGTCGGCGCCGGTGAGCGTCGTCAAGCTGGCGATCAGGGCCGCGGTCAGTTCTTTCTGCAGGACCACTTCCTCGGTCCCGCCGCCGTACACGCCCTGATTCTGTTCCAGAGCGTCGATCAGCCCGGGAACCGCCGCCCGGTCGCCGATCGGCCCGAGGGCGTTCGCCGCCCGGCGGCGGATGATCAGAGAAGGGTGTCCCAGGGCCATTGCAACCCGGGCGGCATCCCGGTCCTTGATCCACCCGTCCAACATCGTCTCCGCTGCGGCAAAATCGGCCGTTCGGATATCCGCGCTCGTTTCCTTCATGGTCTCCCCCTATGACCGATCGTTCCGCGGCGTCACCGGGCGATTCGATCTCCAGCCCATCGAGTTAGAATCCGGCGTTGTCCAACGCCTTGTCGGTACCGTCATCGATCCACTTGCCGCCCGCCTTGCGGAACTTCACGTGGATTCGCCACGGGAAGAAATCCGAGATACGATGCCAGGTACCGTCCAGTTCCAGCCGGGCAAACTCACGAAAGTGCAAACGGCGCTCCCAGGTATCACCGTCCTTGCCAGCGTTGTTGTCAATTCCCATGCCGGGGGAGTCGCTACCGTGAAGGACGCCGCCGCTCACATAGGGGTTGTCGGTGTCGCCGTTGTCGAACTCATCGCCGGTGGCCCGGTCGTCGTTGCCCTCCACGTCGTTCACCGGGTAGGCGGCGACCGCCACGGGGGCGGGCTGGGCGAAAGCGCTGTTGAGCAGCCCCGCCGGGTTGAGGATTTTCGCTCGGATTTGCCGCGAGTTGTCCCATTTCTTGTCCGCCCCACCCGACAGCGGATCGCCCGAGAGCGGGTGGTTCCCGCCGGGTGGCGCCGAGACATTCAGTCCCCGCAGGTTGGGCCGATCCGCGTCCGTGACGATCGCACCGGGCATGATCTGATGGCGGAAGTTGAAACCACCCGTAATGAACCCGCCCAACCCGGCGCCGGCGAGGTTCACCGGCTCGTCATAGTCGATCGGGATATCCGTCGCGGTGACATTCGCCCACACGACCCACACGCGCAGCTCTTTCTCCACGCGAGTACCGACTTTCACTTTGACCACGTGCCTGGCGGGGAGGTGCCGCGGGACGACGGCCTGCAACGGGTTGCCGGGAACCGGGATTGCCCCTTCCCAATTGATCCGTCCGCGGATCCCCGGCGTGTCGAGCGCCAGCGTGGCGGTGAGCGTGACCCGGTCGGCCAGCCTTGGGGCCACGAAGTGGGTGATCGCCGGGTTCCCGTCCGCCGGAATCTCAGTGGCGCCCTCCGCGGTCACCGCCAAAACCACGTCGGGGATGACTATTTGGTCGCCCGGGTAGATCAAGTTCGGGTTCGGCCGCTTGGCACGGAAAGCGGCATTGTCGGGGTGGTAGTACAGGTCACGCCACGAATCGAACCCGTGATTCCGGGCGATCTTGTCGAGCCAGTCGCCCGATCGAACCGTGTAAACCGTGGACATGATGCCTCCGGGCCGTTCCGTTTTCTGCTCCTCCTTGCTATTGCGATTCAACCCTGAAAACGGACACAGAATTTGGAAGCCTGGCAACGAGCGGAGCCTGAAGCGCCAGCGAAGGCAACTCACCTTCGCTGGCGCTTCAGGCTCCCCCTCGGTCCGCTTTACACCGGACGGGATCGCGGCTTCAACGATCCGCTCGGTCGCGCTGGGCTCGTACCAAACCAGCGCCCCACGTTAGAGATGCTTGCCCTTCTCTCGCCCGGCGCTCCGTTTCTGGCGTGCCCGATCGGCCGCATTCCTCTGGAGCGTGCTCAGGGCCCTTTGAATGTCTCCGAGAATACCCCGGCCTTCCTGGTACACCGAGTTGCCCTGCGCGAATAACACCTGTCGGTCTTTTTGCAGGTGTCCCATTTGCGCCCGTACTTCATCCATTTCTGGGAGCGGGATCCGCGGCCCAATGTAATTCTCGACAATCTCTTCAAGCCTCTTGCGTTCGGGCAATCCCTGCGCCCAGGTGGCCCGGTGGATATACTCGCGCAGTTTCGGCAGGGCGTAATGGATGCGGCTCTTGGCCTTGGTCCATTGCAGTACGTCGGCTTGCAGGGCATGGATTTTGTCTTCGACCGTCAACGACTTCTTGAACGCGGCTTCCATTTCGATCCGCAGACTCTCCATGCTCAGGCGCAACGTATCGATGCTCGTCTCCAGGCCCAATATGGACCGCCACAATGCTTCGAGGGCTTGCCACTTATCCAGGGGTACCGCCTGCACATCCGTTTCGTCCGCGGCGGCCGTAGGGTCCGAGGGTTTCAAACGAACCTGGACGGTGAGGTGGCTCTCGTCCGGCGGTGGTGGCGGCAGGATGCGCTGGAGTTCGGGGTTGCTTCCGTCCATGCCCAAATGGAACTCATCTCCGAACCGCCACGATTCGACTTGTTCGTTCGCGATGGCCGCGGCCGTTAGAAGGTCTTCCACCGTCAATTGTTGACTGATGTCAACAACTTCAAATCGATTCCGGGGGACGCGAAACACAAGACGGAACGGCTCGCCCGCGGGTTTGAACCATGCCTCAGCCACCTGCTCTCCCAGGTGCTCCAAGGCTGCCCAATCGTTCGACGGCGCCCGTTCTGAGAATCTCACCCCGCACCTCCCCGATGCCAAAGCCAGTCCTTCGCGGACCATTGAATCGCTCATTACCATAGCAGGTCTGGCCCGCCGTGGTGGTCGTGGCGGCCAGTCCGTTCGATTCCGAGGAGAATTGCCGGAGGCTTCAAAATGCGGACGACGTCACTATCGCACGGAGTACTCACCGTAGCAGAGCATCCGAAGGATCGCACGAGGTCGCAAGTACCAACTGGCCCAGGACAGCGGGGTGTCCCCGTGCGCGTCCCGGGCGTCGATGACCGCGCCGGCATCGAGGAGAAACTGGATAGCGTCCGCGTCGCCAAATGCCGCGGCCCGGTGCAGCGGTGTCTCGCCTTTGGTCCGACAATCCCTCATGAACGAATCCGTCTCGACGCCGGGTTTCGTCGCCCGATTCGGGTCCGCGCCGTTCGCCAATAGTACTTTGAGAACGAGGTTATAGACGCGGTTGTCCGTCTTGCAGAGGGCGGAGTGTAGAGGCGTTTCACCCGTGTCGGGCAGCGGGTGATTGACGTCGGCCCCGTGTTCGATGAGGAACTCGCACAACTGCCAGTGCCCGTGGAACGACGCCCCATTGAGGTCCAAGTTCGCTCCCAAAGCATCCAGCGACGCCCCGCGCGATACCAGGTAGCGGATGGCGCTGACGTCGCCGTGGTAAGCGCACCACTGGATCAGGGAGACTCCGCGGCCATCGGCGGAAGTGGCGGCGTGGCCCTGCGCGAGGTAGTCGAACACCAGGTCGGTACGTCCCTCCGCGATCCGGTCGAACATCCGTAGCCTCCCCTGCTGCCAGCCACGCTCTCAGTCCGAGCCACGTTTCGCGCCCAGCTGATCGACCGGCGTGTCGAGGTAATACGTGAACGCGCCGAGGAGGTCGCCGACTTTCGCGTTCGCGTGGCATTCCAGGCAGAGCGCCTTGGCGCGGATCGCACCGAACATCCGCTTCGGCGCGTCGCGAGTCCACACCAGGTTCTCGCCGCGACGCACCGCGTCGAGACCCAGGCGTTCGAACTCGTCCAGCGGCCGGCGGCTCGCTTGTCGGGCGAGCGGCGGCGTCGCCATTTCGTCGAGCACGTACACCGACGGTTCGGAGTCGGTCAGGAGGCTGACCAGTTCGAAGCGGTCGATGACCCGCGACGGGACACGAATGCCCCGGCCATTCTCCTCGACAGCCAGGCGGGAGAACCCAAAACCCGACGCACTCTCAAACATCACCACCGCGAGTTGGTGGAGGCGGTGCGGTCCGGAGAAGTGGTCGGCGTCTTTCGGGGCCGGTTCGACCGAACGGCAGGACGTCGGCGGCATCGGCTCCGCGGCTTTGGGTTGCGGCACTTTGCCGTTGGAGTTCGTTCCCGTCAGGATCGCGTCGTAACTCAGGCCGGGGTGCTTGCGTTTCGAATCGGCGGGACGTTGCGCGCGTCGGTTCCGCTCGGCTTCGCGAACGTCGCTGGGCACATCCGCAGACACGACCGGCTCCTGCGGCGACTCGGAGTTCCGGTCGTTTTGATCGCTCGGCTGTCGCTCGGATTCGCCGACGGAACAGGCGGTCACTCCGCCGACAATCACGACGCCCACGATCGCGAGACGCTGAATTCCGGACATGCGAGCAGCCTCCGTTGAGAAACGCGGTCAACCCCGACGGTCAACTATCGATGATCGGAGTACCGCACGCCACCCGCCTTTACATTCCGTTTACATTTCCGCCTGCGCCCGTTCCGTGACGCTGCCCCGCTCAGACGCGTCGCTTGGTTCCGCCGACCCACGCCTTCCACCGATCGACCGCGGGGCCCGAGTCCCGCAGCCGTCGTTCGCGCCGGTCGTAGAACGGCTCCAGCGTCCAGAACTCCGGCCCAGGGCACCCGAGGTTCGACCAGCGGGTCATGAAGTCGGTGAAGTCGAGCCCCAGCCGCCGGCCGTGCACGTCCGTGTCGCCCTCGTGGCTCAGGTAGACGACCGGGCACTGGGCCGTGCCCCCGGACAGGTCGAACGCCAACAAGTCCCCGTTGGGCGCCTCCAGGAACGGCACCTTGTTGTGCCAGGACCGTTGCCACGGGTCGGACACGTCCGGGAAGGCGCTGGCCACCCACCGGTCAAAATCGCGCTTGAGCCGGGAAATCTTGCCGACATCCCACAGGGCGTCCGCGTCGCTGCCCGA
>Ga0075428_100007178_pt1 | contig 12337 bp, 10 predicted proteins | sample RhiMetdeltSRZDD2_FD_75291 | JGI IMG/M metagenome (GOLD analysis project Ga0075428, IMG submission 75291) | Populus rhizosphere microbial communities from Tennessee, USA - Rhizosphere MetaG P. deltoides SRZDD2 | ecosystem: Host-associated > Plants > Roots > Rhizosphere > Soil | place: USA...
AAAGGCTGAGTCAACGGCTCTCGAAAAGAGGATTCTTCACCAGCAGGGTGCTGCAAAAGAACTCGGAATGCTTCGACAAGCTCAGCATGCACGGATTTCACTCAGCTGTTGCAAGTTTTTCCCGTTCGTCCTGAGCCTGTCGAAGGACTCCGAATGACTTCAATCCCATTCATGATGTCCCGTTGAAAAAATCGAACTTCACCGTGTTTCGAGGGAAGTAACTATGACTGACTTGAGAGAATTCTTGAAGGGAACAGAAAAGCTCGGCGAGTTGAAAACCGTGCGCAACGCCGATTGGAACCTGGAAGTCGGCGCGATCACAGAAATCTCCGGCGCGGAGCCTAATCCACCGGCGCTGCTCTTCGAAGACATCAAGGATTATCCGCCGGGATTTCGCATCCTAACGAACATGTTTCAAACCCAGTCGCGCACCGCGTTGGCTCTCGGCTTGCCGACTACTCTAAGGGGCGTCGACCTCGTGCGCGCAGTCAAAGATGTTTTGAAGTCCGTGGCGCCGCTGCCGCCGGTCTTGCGCGACAGCGGGCCGATCCAGGAAAATTTTTTCGCCGGCAAAGACGCCAACGTTTTACGCTTTCCCGCGCCCAAGCTGCACCGCGAAGACGGCGGCAGATACCTCGGCACGGCCGACGCGGTGATTACGAAAGATCCGGATGCCGGCTGGGTCAATCTCGGCACTGCCCGCGTTCAGGTGCTCGACGAGCAGCGGGTTTCTCTTTACGTGTCTCCGGGAAAACAGACCCGTTTGATCGCGCAGAAATATTGGGACCAGGGGCGTGCCTGTCCGGTGGCCTTGGTCTGCGGCATCGATCCGGTGTTGTTCGCGGTGGCAGGCGTCGGTTTACCCTGGGGCATGTCGGAATACGATTTCGCCGGCCATATTCAAAAGTCTCCGGTGGAAGTGATCCATGGCGAAATGACTGGGCTGCCGATTCCCGCCGCAGCGGACATCGTGCTCGAAGGAGAGATCCCGCCGCCCGAGGTCGAATCGGAAATGGAAGGGCCATTCGGCGAGTGGACCGGCTACTACGCCTCGGGAACGCGCCCGTCGCCGCTGATTCGAATCAAATCGGTTTACCATCGCAACGATCCGATTCTCACCGTGCTGCCGGATTTCAAGAGTTATCCGTTGTCGAGTTATTTGTTTTTGGTTTTCTGCGCGGCGGGCTTATGGAACGAAATCGAGCAAGCCGGTATCACCGACATCAAAGGCGTGTGGCTCGCCGAATGGGGCATGCGCTTCTTTCAGGTGATCTCGCTCAAACAACGCTACGGCGGCCATGCCCGGCAAGCGGCGCACATCGCGCTCGGCGCGCGCGAGGGCGGCTATCTCGGCCGCTTCGTCGTGCTGGTCGACGACGATATTGACCCCGCGAACATCGCCGACGTCATGTGGGCGGTATGCACCCGCTGCGATCCAAAGACCGGTATCGAGATCGCGAGTAATTGCTGGAGCAGCCCCATCGATCCGCGGCTTACGCCGGAACAGCGCAGCGCCGGCGATTTCACCAACTCGCGGGCGATAATCGACGCGTGCCGGCCTTTTGCCTGGCGCGATAAGTTTCCCAAGGTTCATTCCATCGATCCCGGTTACCAGGACGAGATCAAGGCGAAGTGGAAGGAAGTTTTCAGCTAGCTTCATCGCCGAATTTATTCTTAGAGGAGAACCGCATGCCGTTTTCTGATCTACGACAATTTGTCAACAAGCTCGATGAAGCGGGAGAGCTCGCGCGAGTGCGTAAAGAAGTCGATCCCAGGTACGAGGTCGGCGCGATCTGTAAAACCATCCATGACAAAGGCAGACAGGCGCTGTTCTTCGAGAAAGTGCGCGGCTGCTCCATGCCGGTGGCGACCGAGTTGCTCGGCACTTTCAAACGCATCGCCATCGCCATCGATGCGGATGAGAAGGATCTGTTCACGGCAGTGATGGAGCGCACCAAGCGGTCCATCGAGCCGACGATCGTCAGCGACGGCCCGTGCAAGGAAATTATTCTAAAAGGCCATGATGTCGACCTCGACCGCTTGCCCTGGATCACCTGGAACAAGACCGAGAAGGCGCCTTACATCACCGCCGGTCTGGTGATCGTCAAAGATCCCGAGTACGGCAGAAATCTCGGGGTTTATCGAATGATGTACGCGAACCGCAAACAAACTTTTTTGCGTCTCAGCCCAGGTCATCACGGCCACGAGTACTACAAGAAGGCCGAGTTCCGCGGCGCCAAGAAGCTCGACGTGGCGGTGGTCATCGGCAGCGATCCTTCGATCTTTCTGGCTTCGCAGTTCGTTCCGGGCATCGACGTCGATGAATTCACGATCGCCGGCGCGCTCAGGCAAAAACCGGTGGAGCTGGTGCGCTGCGAGACAGTCGACATCGAAGTCCCGGCGACGGCGGAAATCGTTCTCGAAGGGCAGGTAGGCATTCCCGCCGAGATCGGCGACGAGGGACCCTACGGCGAGTTCTGCGGCTACTCGGTGGGCACGGTGATTCGCGAGCGCATGTGGACGATTCAATGTATGACCATGCGCCGGAATCCGCTCTATCATGGCTTCTACCTATGCAAAGGAATCAATGAGGAAGGAGTCATCAAGAGTGTGACCGCTTCCGTGCAAGTCTATAACGAGCTTAAGCCCGGACACCCGGCGATCACGAAGGTTTACTGCACCGAGGCGGGCATCGGCATCTTTCACTGCTATATCCAGATCGACGAGCGGCTCAAGCGGCCGGGGATGGTGAACAACATCCTTGCCGCGGCGGTGGGCGTGAAGGGTAGCCGGATGAAGCACGTCTTCGTGTTCGACGACGACATTGACATCATGAGCCCGGAGGAAGTTGAGTGGGCGATCGCCACTCGCGTGCAGGCCGATAAAGACATTTTTATTATCCCGAACTCCTTCGGCTTGAGGCTCGATCCGTCGGCCACCGCCGAGGGCGTCACGGCCAAGCTGTTCGTCGATGCGACCAAGAGCAAAGATTTCCGTTCCGAGGGCTTGGCTCTCCCGCCTGAAGACGTCTGGCAAAAAGTAAAAGCGAATTGGGATTCTTACTTTGTCGCTTAAGCGTAAGCTAAACCAATGCGGAAGAGAGATTTCTCCCTTCGGTCGAAATGACAAAATGGGTCCTCCGCGATCGCATGAATCGGCGCAAGTTGGGAGAAGCTCTGAGGCATCAATGAAAAAGATCGCGTTACTCATCGCCCTCGTGCTGATTGTACTGTCAGCAGCGCTTGCCGCGTCGGCACAAGAGCAGCGAATCCGAGTCGGCTTCTCGGCGATGAGCGGGTCGATGGCTTGGCTGTGGACCGCGAAAGAGGGCGGCTATTTCGAACAGCATGGCCTCAAAGTCGATCTGGTTTACGTCGGCGGCACGGCGCAGCTATTTCAATCGATGCTCGCTGGCGAGATCGCCTTCGGCATCGGCGGCGGTCCGGCGATCATCCATGCCAATGCACAGCGCAGAACGATCATCGGCGTGGCGGGAAGTCTCAATCGCATGGTCATGAAGATGATGGCTTCGCCGCAGATCAAAAGCCCCGCGGATATTCCCGGTAAAAGGATCGCGATTACCCGATACGGTACGACGACGGACTTTTCGGCGCGGTTGTTTCTCAAAAATTGGGCGCCGGCGGCGGAAAAGGACGCGGTGATTCTTCAGGTCGGCAGCATTCCCAACGTTCTCGCCTCGCTGCGGAGCGGCACGAGCCAGGTCGGCGCCCTGTCGCCGCCGGCGCATTTACAGGCGGAAAGGCTGGGCTTCGCCGAGTTGATGGATCTGGCGAAGAAGGACATTTATTATCCGTACACCTACGTGACGGTGAGCGCGGCTTTTCTGGAGAAGAACAGCAACCTCGTCCGGCCGTTTTTGGCGGGCGTCGTCGAGGGCATTCGGCGTTTCAAAAACGACAAGCCCTTCGCCAAACGCCAGATCGGCAAATACCTTCGCGTCGAAGACGATAAAGTCTTGGAAGAAACCCACCAGCTCTTTGCCGAGCTGTTTGAGCGAGTGCCCTACATCAAACGGGAAGGGCTCACCAGCTTGGTGCAAATCCTTGCCGAATCCGATCCCAAAATGGCGGCGGTGAAAGTCGACTCCATGGTCGAAGACCGTTTCGTGCGCGAGCTCGAAAGCAGCGGTTTCATCAAGAGCGTTTATCGATAGGGTCGTCAATCCGCTTACAGAGTGAAATTATGAACAAGAACTCGGAGGGCGGCCGATGGCCAAAATAATTTTAGCGGCACTTTGCGTTTTGTCGTTGACCGTCGCAGCTATCGAACGCGCCCGGGCTCAGGAGTCGTTTTACAAAGGCAAGACGATTCGGCTCATCGAAGCCTATTCGGCCGGCGGCGGTTACGATACCTACGCTCGTCTAATCGCGCGTCATTTGGGAAAACACATTCCGGGCAATCCCACCGTCGCCGTGGAAAACATGACGGGCGCCGGCGGATTGATTGCGGTCAACTATCTCTACAATCGCGCCGAGCCGGACGGCCTGACCATCGGCAACTGGAACGGCTCGCTCTCGCTGCAACAATATATGGGGCTCAAGGGAATCGAATTCGATGCCTCCAAATTCGAGTGGATCGGCTCGGCTGTGCGCCCGACGCCAATCTGCATTCTCGCGCGCAGCAGCGGCGTGACTTCTTTACAAGAATGGCTCAAAGCCAAAAAGCCGGTGAAGCTGGGAGGGATGGCGCCTGGGACGAGCATCAGTGACGATGCGCGCATTCTCAAAGAAGCGCTCGGCGTACCGACCCAACTCGTTGAAGGCTACAAAGGCGGCGCGGACATCAAGCTCGCCGCCAAGCAAGGCGAAGTTGACGGCGCGTGCGGACTCGCGTGGGAAACGCAGAAAGTCACTTGGCGCCAAGAGCTCGAGACGATGAATGTTGTCCTGCAAGTCGGCCCTAAAGCTCATCCCGAGCTTGCCAAGGTTCCGCTGGCCAATGACTTCGCCAAGGCCGACGACGCGAAGCAGTTACTGAGAATCGGGATTCAAGAATTGGGCGCATTGGGGCACGCGTATACGTTGCCGCCAAAGACCCGGAAAAACCTTGTCGACACTTTGCGAAAAGCCTTTGAAGAGACCATGAAGGATTCTGAATTTCTCGCCGAGGCGGATAAAAGCGGTATCGTCACTAACCCGGTGCCGGGAAAAGAGCTGGAAGAAATCGTTTCGGGGTTCGTCAAACTGCCTGCCGATTTGTTGGGGAAGTTGAAAAGTAGTCTTCTGCCGAAGTAAAAGAAAATTTTCCGGGTATGCTCCCACGCCCGACGTTGCACGGTCGCGTCACTTCCGAGTGACTTCCTTGAGCAGTTTGTGCCAGCCCTCCAACGCTTCTTCGTATTGGGCTATTGTCCCGCCTTTTTCCGGATACCAACGCTTAAATCCATAATCTTTCTTGGCGCTGCCGAAATACAATTCTTCGAGTAACTTTTGTCCTTCGGGACTTAAGAGAAAATCGGCAAAAAGAAGCGCAGAGTGCGGCCGCGGCGCGTTCACGTATACCGCCGCGCCGCCGGCGTTGGCGACGACCAGATCCATCGGCACCCAAGCCACCGGTGCGCCGCGTTTGGCGGCGACGTTGGTGGCGCTGTAGAACTGGCTCGGCGATGCGAAGATTTCTCCCGCGGCGACAAGCTGAGTGAGAGCGCTGCCGGCCATCATATGCATTCTGATGTTTTGTTCTTTTAGTTTTTTGACAAAACCATCGCCTTTGGTTTTTATCATGGCGCCGATGATACGCGCGCCGGTGTCGTCGCCGGATAATCCCATATTATCTTTCAGCACAGGGCGGAGAAGGCCGTCGAAATTTTTTGGCACGTCGGCCGCGTTCAAGAAATTCTTGTTGTAGGCGAAACCAATGTACGATTCACGCGCGATAGTCCAGTAAAGGAGATTCTTGGGCCCATTTTCCTTGGCGTCGTCGGGAAATCCGCCGAGGTGCGGCGAAGTATAAGGCAGCAGCAACTGATTATCCCGGAAGGTCAGCAAACCCGGCAGCGTCGTTTCGATCGCATCGGCGATGTGGCGCTTCGCTTTGGCCTCGGTGAGGAGTCTTTGCGCGAGCGCCGACGATCCCGTGCGAAACGTTTCGACTTTTACAGCGGGATATTTTGCTTCGAATGCGCCGGCGATTTGCTTGTTTTGCTCAGCGGCTAAAGTCGTATACCAGACGACTTTGCCTTCGCGTTTGGCGCCATCGAGCAGCAAGCGCTCGCGATCCGACCCGATGTAGGCGGCTAAATCGGCCGCGGACGATGGTTTATTGGCTTGGCTCCATACAGGTGCGTTGACGATGAGGGGTAGAACGAAAAGGGTGGCGATGAGGGCCTTCATACTAAAAAAGTGCGAGTAACGGTGATTGCTCGTCCGAGAGAGGCTCCCATTTGATGCTTCTAATCGAACGGTTCGTTCTGACCGGGCACGGACACGGCGAAAGCATTGAGCGTCATGGCGACCATGGAGTAGAAACCGATCGCGCTGACGAGCTCGACCAGCACTTGTTCGCCGAACAGCGCCATGCCGCGTTGGTAGCTTGCGTCGGACAAGGTTCGGGTGGTGTTGAGCTCCATCGTGATGTCGTAAACCAACTGTTCGTCGTCGCGGGTGAAATCCGGCATGCGGCGCTCGCGGATGGCTTGGACAATCTCGGGCGCGATACCGAACTTGAGGGCGTGGGGCTCGTGGATGAACCAGGCATACTGCGCGGTGGCGAAACGCGCGGCGACGAGAATCATCAACTCGAGCAAGCGCCGTTCGAGGTTCACTCGCGAAGCGAACATTTCTTGTAACTTGAGCGTGTTCTCGCACAGTTCGGCGTTACGCAGCCAGACGGCGAAGGGCCCGCGCATATGGCCGCGCTCGCGCATCAGCCGGTCGTAAATCACGTGCTGTTCGGGAGAGAGTTGGGTTGCGTCGATTTCAGGTAAGCGTGGCATCTCTAATCCTTGAAGGTCGTCCCGTCCCAAGCGTTTCAGTCGTTCCAATCGTTCAAGCCCTCAGTTTCTTTCGATCGGGGCTCAGAACAGGCTGTCCTCCCCCGCGGATTTCGGGTCAAGGCCATTGCCGTTTGGGCATCTCATACCGGGATTCGGCCTCACTTGTAAAGCTTATCGACGAATCCTGACTTGCCGATCTCCGCAAGGATGGAATTGTCGATGAAAGTTTCCGGCTTCGCCGCTTTGGCCCCCGGGTGTGTCGCGAAATTGAGCATGGTTTGCACGGCGGCCGCCGGCACCAGTGGTAATCGCTCCCACGCTGGCAAAAAGGTCTGATAAGAATTTTCAAGGTCGGCCGCATCGGTGGTCTTAGTGTATTTGCCGATGATCTGTTTGGCGTATTCGGCGTCCGTGTGGGAGATTTTGATGCCCTCGAGATAAGCTTGTAAAAACCGTCGCACGTTGTCGGGGTTGGTTTTGACATAATCTTTCGTGCTGGCCAGCGCAGCGTGAATCATCGGGATATTCTGCTCGGTGACGTTGACCAATTCCTTCAAGCCGGCGTGCTGCGCTTTCAAAGTTGTCGGCGAGGTGAAAATGCCGGCGTCGGCATTGCCCTGATTGATGCCGGTGAGAATTTCCACCATGCCTTTCAGATAGATCAATTTGACGTCCTTTCCCGGCGTCAAACGCGCCTGCTGGAGCAAAACGCGCGCCGCGAAATCGGTGGTGGCGCCCGGGACGGTGACCGCCAGCACCTTGCCCTTCAAATCGGTGAGAGAGCGGATTTCAGGCTTGGCATAGATCGACATCACCGCTCGATTCATAATGCCGGCGATATAGACGACCGGCTCGCCATTCAATCCCGCCTCGACGATCTCGCCGCCGGGATTGATGATGTCGAGATTTTTGCCGATGAGGGCTTGAGTGGCCGTGGCGGGGGCGATGTAGCGGAGATCGACGTTCAAGCCGTATTTGCTGAATAGATTTTTATCGGCCGCGATCCACAACGGAGCAAAGGCGCCGCTGAACGCGGCATAGTTCGCCCGTATCGCCGGCGCTTCGCCCGCGTGCGCTTTGAGTGCTCCGTCTACAAGAGTGAAAGACAGAGCGAACAAAAGTACTGCTTGCATTGTCGATAACGAGAATCGAAGTGATTTCTCAAAGGGTCTCATTCAACCTCCGAATTGGTGATGCGATAATTTGCCGGTACGTCTACGCAATTAGTCAATTAGGCAGGCTCACCGTTCGTGCTTCAATATGGATAGAAAATTGTCGGCAAACACTTTCTTCAAGTCGTCTTCTTTGAGCTTGGCGGCTTTCGTTACATGTTTGGCGATTTTCTCGACTTCCATGGGTAGAGGATTGTAGGGGTGATCGGAGCCGAAGAGAATCTTGCTGGTGCCGACGCCGCGAAACGCTTCGAGAAGAAGCGGCATCCAACCGACCACGGACGTTTCCAAAAATATGTTCTCGTTCTGCCGGGCGACGGCCACCGCCAGTTTTACATATTCCGACACGCCCATGTGTCCGAGAATGACCGGCACATCCTTATGCTGGGCGGCCAGCTCGGCGATCACTCCGGGCGATGCTTTGCTCGACATCCCGGTATGAAAAATAATCGGCACATGATAGCGGCGCGCCGCGTCGTAGATCGGCTCCATCAGCTCGGCTTCGTTGGGATCGAAGAACTCGATTTCCGGATGAAGCTTGATGCCTTTTAGTTTCAATGTGCCAAGACAATGGTCGAGAGACTTCGCCGTAGCTTCCGGACCAAAATTGGGATTGATCCGGCAAAAACCGATAATCCGTTTCGGATACTTGGCCATTTCTTCAGCCATGATCTGGTTCGCTTCGGAGTAGTCCGTGTAGGACGCTCCCAAGGGAAATGCTACCGCGCAGTCCAAGCCCGCGTCATCAAGATTGCGCACCAAATCGTCGCCGAGAAAGCTTGCCACGCCATGTCCCAATGGGGTCTTGCGCTGTCCTAAATGAGAATGCGAGTCGATCGCGTAAAATTCCGAGCCGTTGATGCGTAAAGCCATTTCTCTTCTCCTCGATTGTTGGCAAATATCGGCTGTGTCTGGTTATCGATTCACAACGCAGTGAGTGCTGGTCCCAACATTATCCTAGCGGACTTTCTGGCAGGTCACTTGTTCGCCGGCGCCGCTGAATCCTGTCAGATGGGTTGGTGTGACGTTATTAAATCGGAGCACGACGCCATTAGGGATTATTTGGAAACCGGCGGCGTATTTTACATCGCGTAATACGCCGCGCAGTTATCCCAGAGGATTTTTCGTTTGTCGGTCTCGGCGAGCGGCAGCTTGAGAAAATGATTGACCGCCTCGGGATATCGAGAATCGACGTGCGGATAGTCCGTAGAAAAAACCAAATGGCCGTTGCCGACTTGCTCGATGACATTGTTGGCGATCACTTCGTCGGGCTCGATCGAGACGACGCAGTGGCGCTTGAAGTAGTCACTGGGCTTCATTTTTAGATCTGGCGCGAAGACATCGCCGTCCAGTTCCCAGGCCTCGTCAAGACGCCACAAAAGCCACGGCAGCCAACTGCAGTTGGCTTCCAAAAATGCCACGCGCAGTTTCGGATGGCGCGCGAACACACCGCCGCCGCAGAAGCAGCCCAGAGCGAGCATTTGCTCGATCGGCTGGGCGAAGACCCGGCGCAGCATGAAATTGGGCTCGAGACGCTCGCCGACCTGGTTCTTCCCGGTGCCGGTCGACTCGTGAAAGCCGAGGGACAGATTGAGCGCTTCCAAAGCGTCCCACAAAGGGTCGTAATAATCGCTTTGCCACTGGTGCTCGACCAGCGGATTGGCGCGCAGAAAAATTGCGCGAAAGCCGAGTTGCTCGGCGCAGCGGCGCGCTTCGCTCACTGCGTCTTCCATGCTGTAGGGCGAGATCATGCCGGCGCCGATCAAGCGCTTTGGGTCCTGCTGACAGAAGTCATACATCCAATCGTTGTAAGCGCGCGCAATTGCAGCGGCGAACTCGGCGTCCAGTCGATCGTCCACTAGCGCTCTCAATCCCCGAGTCGGATAGAGAACGGCGATGTCGATGCCCTCGATGTCCATCGCTTCGAGCTGGACTTCGGAAGTCCAGCCGCGCGCGGCATCGTTGCCGAAGATGTCCTGTTTCGCTTCGAAATTTTTGCCCCGGGACGTATCGTTTTTCGGCGTCGATTTATGCGCCCATTCGGTGCCGTCGGGGTGGACCAAGCGCAGGTCGCGCACGTTGTTACTGGTCACGCCGCGCGGCGCGCGGTCTCTGAATTTTTTGTCGATATATTTTTCCCACAAATCGGGCGGCTCCATAATGTGCATGTCGCTGTCGATGATCTTGAATCCGTTCTTTGCCACGGGTTACCCTTTCCAAAGGCTAGTGATGTGACGGGGTTTCAGGTCGGGTTCAAATCGAAATCCGTAACCTGGAACTAGCTATAGAGACCGTATAACGCGGCGGCGTTTTCACGGTAGACTTTGTTTTTCATTTCGTCCGTCAGATGGCCGGAGTCCTTTGTGATAATTTCCTCGGAGAACGGCCATGTGCTGTCGGGATGCGGATAGTCCGAGCCCCACATGATATGGCCTTCCCCGAAAAATTGGATCAGATGCAGTCCCACCAAGTCGGTTTGAAAAGTCGCCCAAACTTGACGTTTGAAGATCTCGCTCGGCATATTTTTCAGGGGAATCTCGGCGGCTTTCCGCCGCTCGAATTGCCGCTTGTAGCGGTAATCCATCTCCTGCACGACGAACGGGATCCAGCCGATGGCGGATTCGGCAAGGCAGAACTTCAACTTGGGATGGCGTTCCAAGGTGCCGAAGTTGAACATATTAACAAAGGGATTGAAAAAAGAAGTGGCGCCGTTGCTCAGCCCCATGTCGAAAACACCCTGGCGCTCGCCGGGTTTGACAGCGTCGATCGTCGCTCGGACCGTGCCCGTCTGAGTGCTGCCGCCGACGTGGTAGGATACGACGATGCCAGCCTCTTCGGCCGCGTCCCAAAACACGTCCCACGGTTTTAGGTTCATCTCAAGTGTAACATCATTGACGAGAAAGTTCGCTTCGCGAAAGCCCAGCTTGGCCACCCGGACGACTTCGTCTCGCGCAGCCTCGGCATCGACCGAGGAGAGCATGGCGACGGGAAAGAAGCGCTTGGGCGCGGTCTTGCCGAAGTCCAGCGCCCAATCGTTGTAAGCTTGCACGCAAGCGTTTCTCAAGTCGGGCTCGCCTACCTGCATGGCGATGATCGGCGGAAACATAAGCGACGCTTCGACGCCGTCGCGATCCATATCCGTAATCCGTTTGTCCGTCGTGGTCGGACGGTGCGCTTCACCGACACCGCCCCGGTCCAGAGCCAACCGCGTACGATTGGACCTGGCGAACCAGCGCTCGCCGCGATAGTCCGCCCAGGTCTCGCCATCGCATACCCAGTACTCGCCTTTCTCGCCGCGATCTTCGACGTGCGGCGCGCGTTCCAGCAAGCTTTTGGGCAGGCGCGCTGTCCATAAGTCTCTGGGTAGATATCCCAAGTCGATGTGATCGTCGGCTGAGATCTTGGTTTTGGCCATTCCGTTCTCCTTGTGGGATGCGCAGTTGAGATTTTTCTGGTACGAAGCCGATTCTCACAATAACTACATGGCTCTGTCAAGCTGGGCGGCAGATTGATACAGTTTGAGTTGATCCGAATCTCTCATTTCATGCGACATCACGAAACCCCATTGCCGGCGGCGGCGAAAATGGACTGGATCAGCCGAACTGGTAGTTCGAAATGTCTTTGTCGAGTGGTACAATGACGCTACACGGTTCGAAATGCGCTTCACGCGCTTGGGAGTAAAACTTATGATAAATTCATTGTTGCGTACGTCGGGAATGCTCTTCATTGGGCTTGTGTTCGGCGCATGCTCGGCCACTACGCCGATTGTCAGTGAATGGCGCAATCCTGCCTACACCTCGGGCTCCTTCAAGCGTATTATGGTCGGCGGTTTAGGTGGGGACACCAGCGTCCGGCGCAACTTCGAAGATGAATTCGTTGCGCAGCTCCGGCCGGCCGGTATCGATGCATTGGCTAGTTATCAATTCACTCCCGATAGCGAGAAGGTCGATGAAGTTACGCTCAAAGAGGCGGCGTTGAAGGCTGGCGCGGACGCGCTGCTTGTCGCCCGGCTGATTCGAGTGGAGCAGAAGAGTCAGTACGGGCCGGGTTATTTACCCAGCACCTCGTTCGGTATTTTTGGTTCAAACGTCGGCGCCAGCTGGTCTGGGATGGGCGGCGCGCCGACTGTTTACCACTATAACGAATATGTTTCGGAAACTACCCTGCAGGACTTAGGCAAGAACGAAATCGTCTGGACCGGCACGATCAA
>Ga0075428_100007181_pt1 | contig 12336 bp, 10 predicted proteins | sample RhiMetdeltSRZDD2_FD_75291 | JGI IMG/M metagenome (GOLD analysis project Ga0075428, IMG submission 75291) | Populus rhizosphere microbial communities from Tennessee, USA - Rhizosphere MetaG P. deltoides SRZDD2 | ecosystem: Host-associated > Plants > Roots > Rhizosphere > Soil | place: USA...
ACATGGCCCTCCTGACGGAGGGCAGGGCGTCTCGTCACTGCGTCTATAAACATGGCCCTCCTGACGGAGGGCGGGGCGTCTCGACACGGCGTCTATAAACTTGACCCTCCTGACGGAGGACAGCGCGTTTCGTCACGGTGCCTATAAACGTGGCCCTCTTGACGGAGGGCTCGCGGTACAGGTTATAGACGGCTGACGTGCTTGGATGGTTAAAGGGACGAATGCGGCCCCTACCGCCTACAGCCCGAGAGCTGCGCGAAAGTCGTTGTCAGTCTCGAAAACTTCCAGGTCGTTTTCCTCTTGATCCTTACCGGGAGTATCCCGCACCAGGAGTTCTGTCAGCTTCTTCTTCCATGTGGGATCGATCGCAAGAGCTTTGCGAACAGCACTGAGCGCGGCGTCACGCGTTTGCTGGTACTGAGTGTCGAAATCGGAAACACTCTCGCGGTTGTCAGCGAGCCATTTGGCCTTCTGTCCGTAGGCGGCCGCGAGATTGACCCAGATCGCGCCGCTCACGATCGGCTGGTTTGCGGGATCGTTGACGTATTCTTCGCCGAATTGAATCGCCTTGGTAAAGCCTTCCGGCGGCGGTTGGAATAGAAAATGATATGTGAGTGATCGGTAGACCCTTCGCTTGATGTCCTGGCTTACATTTGGCGTAGCATGCATGAGATTGTACGCTTCCATCAATTGATCTCTAACCTGAGTGATGGGCCGTTTCGCGTAATGAAGCGCCGTCGCGTACTCGCATCGGAGAAGAATGTCACCTGGCAATAAAGCAATCGCTCTGGCGTAGCCATTTACAGCACTCTCGTAGTTTCCCTGGCTAAGCTGGGCCTTCGCCCAGATTACAACATCTTCCGTCGACGTGAGTTGATCGAGAGTCTGGCCAACAATCTGTTTCGCCGCGGCATCGGCCTTCGGGCTTTTCATTTTCGGATCTCCAAGATCCTGGCTCTCTCGCAGGACTATCGAGCGTTGTTCTTCGTTTATGTTTTGCAGCCCCAAGCTTGTATCCGCCCGATAGAATGCTCCGGCGAGCCACAGACGGGTAATGATGTACCCTCCCAGGAATCCGATTACCGAAAAGTACAGGAACACCGCGGCACCCAATGTGGTTGCGTCAGTCCCCATTGCCGGCGACATATAATTGGATAGTCGCTGCACCAGCACCGGGACCTCTTTGAGGTTTATCAAACCGACGCCCACGATTATTTTTGTAAGCCAATCGGAGATCTGTTCCAGATTGGTGTTGACTTGATATTGACTGCGCAGGGCGGCTGCCGAAGCGCCTCCTGGCGCGTTCGGATTGGTTGGCGCCGCTGGCTGTCCTGGTGCCGGGTTAGGTTGGACCGGGGCGACAGGAACATCACCCTGCAGGACTTTCGGTATGCCGAACAGGAAGCCGATTAGAAAGCCAACCGCTAAAAGCCCGACTGCCCACAGCAATGCTGTGAACGGAACATCCAATCGCTTGTAGATGAACGCGAGGCCGCCCGATACCGCAATCAGGAAAACCAGGACGGTCACCCGAATGTCTGCCCATGCTCCCGAGAAAAGATTCTTAACCGCGGCTCCCAGCCCTTTAGGATTGAACACGGCGGCGACTATTATCCGGACTAGCGAGACAATCACCGAGAGCGCCAGCAGAATCTCAAACCAGTGCATGACGAGGTAGTTCCACCAGCTGGATAGCGTTGAATCCATACTCCCTCCTTGATAGAGACCGGGTGGCAGTAGTCGTTTGAATACGAACGAAAGGTGGATTGTGTAACCGCAGTCACCACCTGAGAGCGAATGCAGCGGGCCGGATTATAGCATTGTTGCTTACAATGGCAAGGAGTTTCTGCCCCGCTGTGTGGGATGAAAAATACGAAAGATAGCCGGGCCTGCGGTTAGTAGTGTGGTAGTAGAGTGTTGGTCAAAGATTCAACAACTCAACTGAGGATAACCGCGTAGGATAACCGCGTAGCGGTGTCCTCTCGATAGGTGCGGGATCGGCAATGCCCGTGGGCCGCGTAGCGGTCTCCTGTTTGCACGCCAAATCGATTCCGCAGCAGGAAACCGCTACGCGGCCCGCGGGCAACGGCAACCTCGTAGCTATCGAGAGGACACCGCTACGCGGCTGCACCCTCCGATTGCTAATCGTTAGCGTGCCCGGTCACCCAGTTGCAGCAGCGAGAGAGACCGGCATGAGGCGCCAACACACTACGACCCACTACCCACAGTTGAAGGTCCCGCCCCGGCTCATATAATATGAAACTTCTCGCACTGCCTTGACTCTCTGAGGGCCGTTCCAGGCTCTCCCGGTGGATTGAGGACTTCCTCGATCCGGCTTGCCGAAATCTTAATAAGGAGCCTCGTAAACTATGGCCGTCCGAATCCATGAACCGACCGTCATCGCTTCAGGAGACCTGGAAAAACACCCGAAAGGACTCTACGCGCTGTTTGCGACCGAGATGTGGGAACGATTCAGTTTCTACTCGATGCTCGCGTTGTTCACGCTTTATATGCAGGATTCCAAAGACGGATTTAGCTGGACTCCCGCGCAGGCGACGAGCCTTTATGCGAACTATCTGATGTTCGTTTACGCCAGCCCGCTGATCGGCGGCTGGCTAGCCGACAAGATATTGGGTTATCGAAAAGCGGTTATGATTGGCGGCTTCTTCTTCATGGCGGGCCACGGACTGCTCTCGATTCCTGCGCTGTGGGCTGTTTACGCGGCATTGACCTGTCTGGTTATCGGCAACGGGTTCTTCAAGCCTAATGTCTCGACGATGGTCGGCAACCTCTACCCTGAAGGGAGCCATCTGAAGGACCGCGCCTACAACATCTTTTACATGGGCATCAATATCGGCGCGTTTCTCGCACCTGTTGTGATGGAGGTCGTCAAGGCGCGCTGGGGGTTCCACCCGGCCTTCGCTGTCGCGGCGTTTGGGATGGTTATCTCGGTATCGATTCTGTGGATATTCAAAAACAGAGTAGAAGATCCGGCGGTTATCGAGGCGCGGAAGAGCGGAACGTCACTGCCAACTGTGGGGCGCGGCGGTGAGATGGAAAAGGTCTCGGACGGCAAACGGATCGGCGCGTTGATTGTAATCTTTCTCATCGTGATTGTCTTTTGGATGGTCTTCCACCAGAACGGGTCTACGCTGACGTACTGGGCGGATGACAACACCGACTGGGACGTGACCGGCACGATTTCCAACGCGATCAATCCGTTTTGGATAGTGACGCTCACCTTCCCGTTAGTTTGGTTCTGGAAATGGCTTGACCGCAAAGGTAAAGAGCCGTCGACGCCGGTGAAGATGGCTATCGGCATGACGTTAACCGGGTTGTCCTTTTTTATCCTCTTCGCGGCTGCGAAGCTTGGCGAAGGGCAGGAAGTGCGGCCCGAAATGCTCCCTACCGGCGCGTTCCGCATAAACGAACGATCGCTCGACTCGCTTGGTAAGAGCGGCGTACCGCAGGATGTTCTGGATAAGATCAAGAACGGCAAAGGTGCGGACGGTAAATTTATCGTTCTCGATCGCAAGTTTTCGAAGAACGAGAAAGGCACTGGCGAGCAGAATCTCGTCTCCGCGCTTGAACAAGTTGTTCCCGCCGATGTTGTAGCGCGGCACCGATCTGCGCTTCTGACTCACGGGTTTCTATTCGTGGTGTCGCCGTTCTGGCTAATCCTTGCCTACGCCGTCATTTCACTTGGTGAACTAATGCTGTCGCCAATGGGCTTGTCACTTGTGTCAAAGGTCGCCCCGCTACGGGTCCGAGGTTTGATGATGGGCGGCTGGTTTGTTGCAACAGCGATAGGAAACAAGTTAACAGCCATTGGCGTCTACTGGTCCATCTGGAGGCAGTCGTCGTTCTTCATCATCCTTGGCACAATGGCGCTGATAATGGCGGTCGTTTTAACGGTTTTGCTGAAACCACTAAAGAAAGCAATGCCGGGAGTTTGAGTGCGTCAAGCTCTCAGGTCTGTGTTCCTGCCGCTGAAACCAGGCAAGGCTATCATCAGTCTTGGATTCGATGTTTGAGTCCAGACTGCGCTCATCGTTGGAGGGCTCATGGGTTATTTTAGGTTTTTGGGTAAGCGACTAACCGCCGAAACCCTGGCGTTACTACTCATCGCTCTGCAGATTTCGCCTGCGATGGGTCAGCAAAAAGCAAGTTCGCCGTCTGCAACCGGCAAGTTCGAGCTCACCATCGACAACATCATGCGCGGACCCGGACTGGTCGGAAACGAGCCTCGCGCCGTTCACTGGTCGCCCGACAGCCAGCGGATTTACTTTCAGTGGAAGCAAGCCGGCGAACCGCGCGAGAAGGACTTCGACACCTACGTCGTAAATCGCGACGGGTCGGGCCTTAAAAAGCTCAGCGAAGAAGAAGCGAAGAATGCCCCTCCAATCGGCGGCGAGACTTCAAAGGACAAAAAGCTAACGTTGTTTGTAGACAACGGAGACGTCTTCTTTTACGACAACTTAACAAACCAACGCCGCCAGATCACCGCTACCACCGATACCGAAACGAACGCGCACTTCACGCGCGACCAGAAACATATCTACTTCACGCGCGCCAGCAACCTGTATGTGATGTCACTCGAGACGGGTTCGCTTGTGCAGATGACCGAGATCTCGACTGGTGGCGCGGCGCCTGCTGCACCTGCAGCGGCCGGAGGATTTGGTCGAGGACAGGGCGGCCCCCAGCGTACGCAAGTCTCGGATACCGCTCAGCAAAGAGGCACTGACAGCCAGGAGTACTTGAAGAAAGAAGAGCGCGATCTGCTCGATGTGATCAAACGCCGCGCCGAGAAGCGCGAACAGGACGAAGAAAAGCGCAAACGCGAGCGCCCGCGCAAGCCGTTTCAACTTGCGGCTCGTCAATCTGCGGTGAATCTCCAGCTTTCTCCCGATGAGAAGTCGGTTTTCGTAACCGTGAACGAGCAAGGTGATGGCGCGAAGAACACGATCGTGCCGAACTATGTTACCGAAACCTCTTACACCGAGGACATCGGGAGCCGGTCCAAGGTCGGTGATTCGCAGAATCGTTCGCGGTTGGCGATCGTGGCCGTCGATAACGGCGAAGTGAAATGGGTCGATCATGGTCAAAAGCAGGCTCCGCCGGCCGCTGAAAAAGCAACCGCCGAACAAGGCGAAGGCGAAGCCCGCGGCCCTCAGGCAGGGACCCGCGGCGGACAGGGAGGACGGCCGAACGAACCACGGGACCGTGATGTTCAGCTTTCGCAGCCCCTCTGGTCCGAAGACGGGACAAAGGCAATTGTTGCCGCTCGCTCTGCCGACAACAAAGACAGATGGGTGCTGGCGCTCGATCCCGCCACAGGCAAAACACGAGTGATCGTCAACGAACACGATGACGCGTGGGTTGACGGGCCGGGCGCGTTTACGCTCGGGTGGATGAAGGACAACAAGAGCATTTACTTTCAATCCGAGCGAACCGGTTACGCCCATCTCTACGCCGTCCCTTACGAGGGCGGTGAACCTAAACCGCTCACCTCAGGAAAGTGGGAAGTCAGCGGCGTGCAGATGTCGGATGACAAGAGCCGTTTCCTGTTAACAACCAGCGAAGTTCATCCCGGCGAACGTCATTTCTACTCTATGCCGGCTGAGGGCGGCGAACGGACGAAGATCACCGCGATGCCAGGCAGCAACCAGACGTTCTTATCGCCTGATGAAAAGATGCTGGCGTTGATTTACTCCTACAGCAACAAACCGCCCGAGCTTTACATCGCCGAGAATCGTCCGGGCGCCGAAGCAAAAAAGGTCACGTCATCGCCCGCACCCGAGTTCTGGAACTACGCGTGGATCGATCCACCGATCGTGACGTTTAAGGCGCGCGACGGAGCCGAAGTCTACGCGCGAATGTACAAACCGAAGAACTTCAAGAAAGGCGGGCCAGCGGTAATCTTCGTGCACGGCGCGGGCTACCTGCAAAACGTTCATCGTTATTGGTCGAGCTACTCTCGCGAATATTTGTTCCATCACCTGCTGATGGAAAACGGATTCCTGGTGATGGATGTCGATTATCGAGCTTCATCGGGATACGGTCGCGACTGGCGGACGGCGATCTACCGTCACATGGGCGGCAAGGATCTCGACGATCAAGTAGACGCGGCGGCCTGGATGGTTCGCGAGCATGGGGTCGACGCAAAGAAGATCGGTCTGTACGGCGGGAGCTACGGCGGGTTCATCACCCTGATGGCGTTGTTCACTCAACCGGATGTATTTGCGGCGGGAGCGGCGTTGCGTCCGGTGACCGATTGGGCACATTACAACCACGGTTACACCTCGAATATTTTGAACGTGCCGCAAAAAGACGCCGAGGCTTACAAGAAATCATCGCCCATTTATTTCGCACAGAATCTGAAAGGCGCGTTGTTGATTTGTCACGGTATGGTTGATGTAAACGTGCACTTTCAAGATACGGTGCGGTTAGTGCAGCGGTTGATCGAGCTTCGAAAGACAAACTGGGAGCTCGCGGTGTACCCGGTTGAAGACCACGGCTTTGTTGAACCGACGAGCTGGGCGGATGAGTACAAACGAATCTTCAAGTTGTTTCAGGAGAACCTGCAAGCCGAGGCTAAACCAGCGTCTCGAAAGTAGCGGTTTAAGGAAGCAGCGAGAAGATTGAATATATGAAAACACTTAGCCTCGTAGTAGCGCTCTTGCTCCTCAGCGCTATGTCTCAAGCACAAGACAAGCAATTGAAATCACGAGCCGAGCTGACCAATTACGAAGAGACCAGCCGCTATGAAGACGTGCTCCGCTTCTTCGGCGAACTGCAGAAGCAGAGCCCGCTCGTTCGAATCGAAACCTTCGGTCAATCGGTTGAGGGACGCGCGCTGCCCCTGGTGATACTCAGCGATCCGCCGATTTCCAACCCGCGCGACGCGAGAGCAACAGGCAAGCCGATCGTATTTGTGTTCGCCAACATCCACGCCGGCGAAGTCGAAGGCAAGGAGGCTGTGCAGCATATAGCTCGGCGCATCGTGCTCGGCGATATGCGACCGCTGCTTGATAAGCTGATTATTCTAATCGCGCCAATCTACAACGCCGACGGCAACGAGAAAATCAATGTAATGAATCGCACGGCCCAAAACGGACCGCTGGGCGGTGTCGGCGTCCGGGAGAACTCCAAAGGCCTCGACTTAAATCGCGATTACATGAAACTCGACTCGCCCGAGGCGCAATCCATGGTTGGGCTGTTCAATCGCTGGGATCCGCATCTGACGGTCGATCTTCACACCACCAACGGCTCATATCACGGCTATCATCTTACATATTCGATTCCGCTAAACCCGACGGTCGATCCGAGGATAATCGCCTATCATCGCGAAAAGATGATGCCGGCGATTGCGAAAGCAATGTTGGCGCAGCACAAGTTTAGAAGCTACTACTATGGCAACTTTGAGGGCTTCGCCGACAAACCCGGGGAACCTGATAAGCGGCGATGGGAAGCATTCACCCATCAGCCGCGCATCGGTCAGAATTACGTCGGATTCCGCAATCGATTCACGATTTTGTCCGAGGCCTACAGCTACCTCAGTTTTCGGCGACGAGTGGAAGTAACCGAAGCGTTTGTCGAGGAGATACTCAAGTATTCAGCGGCGCGCGGCGCGGAGATGTCGCAGCTGGCAAATCAAGTCGATCTCGAGACGATCAGACGGGGACTCTCCGGTGCGCCGCTGCAGATGGGCGTCGAGTACGAATTGAAACCGCTGCCCAGACCAGTGGAGATTCTGGTCGGCGAAGTAACAAAGGTTAAGAATCCACGTTCGGGACGCGATATGACCGTGATGACCGAAGACAAGTTCACAAAGGTAGCGATGCAGGACTTCGGTCTGTTCGCCGCGAAGCGCAGCGTTTCGACGGCTCGAGCGTATGTGTTTCGGCGCGAAGACGGAACGCGAGCGGTGATTGAGAAGCTGCTTCAGCACGGCATCGCCGTAGAAGAACTGACCGAACCGCTTTCAACCGAAGTTGAGAGCTTTGTGATTGGCAGCGTCAAGAAGGCCGCGCGGCCGTTCCAGGGACACACTACGGTCACGCTTGCGGGCAGCTACAAGAAAGAGACAATAACGTTTCCAACGGGGTCAATAATAGTCCGCGCCGCGCAACCGCTAGGAACGCTTGCGGCCTACTTGTTGGAGCCGGAGAGCGATGACGGTTTGACGACCTGGAACTTTCTGGATTCCTACCTGGGCGAAGGAAAGGTTCATCCGATCTACAAGGCGATAATCGAGTTTGGAGCGTCGAGCCGGCGCCTATCATTGCCGAACTAGATTAGAGCCAAGTTTGACAGACGGAACCCGTCCTGTATATACATAGGCTATCCAGCGAAGGAGCATGACGATGATGGTCACTAAGGTTCAGAAATGGGGCAATAGCCAGGGTCTCCGTCTCTCCAAACAGGTCCTTGATCTCGCCGGCATCGCCGCTGGTGATGATGTGCAGATCATAGTTAGTGACGGCCAGATCACCGTCAAAAAAGCTGGTTCCAAATACAACCTCGCTGAGTTGGTTGCTCGTATCCCAAAGCGATACAAGGTTGAGGAGGTGGGGTTTGGACCTCCAGTCGGCAAGGAGGAGTGGTAAGTGGCGCGTTACGTGCCTAAGAAGGGCGATTTCATAACGCTCTCGTTCGATCCGCAAACGGGACATGAGCAGAAGGGGCGACGTCCGGCACTGGTTATCAGTAACGACTTGTTCAACCGTCATACCGGGCTGGCAATTGTCTGCCCCATCACGAATGCCGATCGAGGATTTCCATTTCATCTGGCTGTCCCAGCGACGTCATCTCTGAGCGGGTTCGTCATGGTCGAGCAGGTGAAGTCGGTTGATTACAAGATTCGCGGAGCAAAGTTTATCCGTCGAGCGGCAACGGAGTTCGTTGAGGATGTCCTCGATCTCATCGATGTGTGCTTACGGTAGGTTTTTGCGCACCACGTCTCGGGTGGTGCAGTCCTTTGCATCAGGTAAGGAGAATTAGACAATGAAGAGTAGGATCGCATCCACGTTGGGCAAGGTCGTCGTACTTGGCCTGACCATCGCATTCGGCATTTCGCCGCTAACATCCCGCGCCCAGGATCGCCTCAAGACCATGCCCGGGTACAACCAGTACCAGAAGGTCTCCAAGGAGATCCCTGGGTCGGTCAAGCTTGGCGCCCTGATGGTCAAATGGCAGGACGGCGGAAAAGCGTTTGAGTACTTCAAGGACGGCAAAGCTTATCGTTACGACATCGCGACTCGCGCGATCAGCGAAACCGGAACAGCACCAGCCGACGCGGAGGGCAGAGGAACAGGTGGACGAAGACGCGCCGGCGGCCCTGAGCGGGGACGGCAGTTTTCTTCGTCTGAATCACCCGACAAAAAGCTGAAAGCCTTTTATCGCGATCGAAATCTTTGGTTGAGCGATGCCAGCGGCGCCGGTGAAATGGCGATCACAACCGACGGCAATGAGAAGGCCCGAACCAAGTACGGCACCGGTAGCTGGGTTTACGGCGAAGAGCTCGATCAAGTCACCGCGATGTGGTGGGCGCCCAGCAGCAAGAAGATCGCTTTTTATCGTTTCGATGAAAGCCCGGTGCCGGATTATTTTCTACAGCTCGATCAAACCAGGATTCAAAGCAAGATCGACGTCGAAGCTTACCCAAAGGCGGGCGTAAACAACCCAATCGCCGATATCTTCGTCTATGACATCGATTCGAAAAAGACCGTCAAGGTCGACGTGCGTGACGGCAAGCCTTTTGATAATTCGGTCGTTGGGCACTACGCCTATAACGTGCAGTGGTCGCCGGACGGCAGCGAGCTTCTATTCAACCGCACTAATCGCCGCCAGAATATTATGGAGCTGACCGCTGCCAATCCCGACACCGGCAAATGCCGGGTCATCGTTCGCGAAGAATGGCCGACCGGTTGGACCGAGAATCACCCGCCGATGAAGTTTCTAAAGGACGGTAAGCGCTTTATCTGGGAGTCGGAGCGCACGGGATGGAAGAATCTCTATCTTTACGAGTTGAGCGGTAAGCTGCTTGCTACGCTCACGAATCACGCTTTTGAAGTTGGCGCGATCGTAAAAGTCGATGAGGATGCCGGCGTGCTCTACTACATGGCTCGCGACGGCGACAATCACATGAAGTTTCAGCTTCATCGCGTGGGGCTTGATGGGAAAGGTGACAAGCGCCTGACCGATCCGGCTTTCCACCACTCTGTTGACATCGCGCCCGACAGCCGTCACTTCATTGATGTGGTTCAAACACACAACACGCCGCCGGCGACGCGGTTGCTGGATGGTGACGGGAAACTGGTTGCGGAGCTGGCAAAAAGCGATACCACCAAATTCGATCAGCTCGGTCTGAAACGTGTCGAGTTGATCAAGTACAAAGCCGCCGATGGTGTTACCGACCTTCATGGGCTGCTTCATTTTCCGTCAAACTTCGATCCGGCGAAGAAGTATCCGCTCCTCATCCTCGTCTATGCGGGACCGGCGACAAACGGGGCGCGCGAAACATTCACTCTGCCAAACGGACTGACCGAATACGGATTTCTTTACGCAACGCTGGATTCGCGAAGTGCCGCGGGACGCGGAAAGCGGTTTCTCGATGCGATCTATTTGAAGCTCGGTGTCCCCGAGGTTGACGATCAAGCGGCAGGAGTGAAGTCGCTCGGCCAGCGGTCGTACGTTGACAAGAATCGCGTTGGAATCTTCGGGACATCGTATGGCGGTTATGTTTCGGCGCTCGCGGTGCTGCGTCATCCCGATGTCTTTCAAGCAGCGTCCGCTTCATCGCCGCCGACTTCCTGGTATCACTACGACACGATCTACACCGAGCGTTACATGTGGATCCCGCAGGAGAACAAGGAAGGCTACGAAGCGGGCAATGCAATGAACTTCGCGGACAAGCTGAAGGGCAGGCTGATGATCTACTACGGCACGGCCGATAACAACGTGCATCCGAACAACTCGATGCAGTTGATTCAAGCGCTGCAAAGAGCAGGCAAAAGCTTCGAAGTGCAGGTTGGTCCGGATCAGGGGCACTCGGGTCTGCGTCCGGAACGAATGATGGAGTTTTTTATCGAGAACCTGGTGATGAATGAGCCCCAACGCGCGGGTGCAATGGTCACAAACTCAACACAGCGGTAGTGTTTACTCGGTTAGTTCGTAGTATCATGAGTCCGGGAAAAACCGTGATGAAATGCCCGATCTGCGGAAAGCCAACCTCCTGGAAGGACAACCCCGACCGGCCGTTTTGCTCCGAAAGGTGCCGAGTCATCGACCTCGCAAAATGGGCTAGCGAGGAATACAGCGTTTCGATTCCACTGAGAGACGTGTCAGAGGACAGCGAAAAACTGGAACAGGATTGAGGCGAGACGCCATTCGCGACGGGTTCCGGAGGTATTGATGTCTGAGAGTAACCCCCAACCAGGTTTTTGGACCGCCGGCCGTTTGATTGCCACCTGCGTCGTAGCTGCGCTGATCGCCACTGTCGGCTACATGCTGTTGTCTCCTCATCCCGATCAGAGAGCCGACTCGAGAGTCGTGCTTCCGGGCACTCCGATTTCGAATCCCGCATCAAAGGTTCCCGCCGACTTTGACATACGCACGTTTGACGGACGCACGATCAAGCTATCGAATTATCGAGGCAAAGTTTTGGTTATGGACTTCTGGGCAACGTGGTGTCCGCCGTGCCGGCTGGAGACTCCTCAGTTGGCGCGGCTCGCAAGGGAGAATCGCGACCGCGGGCTTGAAGTGATAGGCATGCATATCGACGATAGAGGACGATCCTCGTCTGAAGATATCCGCAAATTCATCGACAACTACGGCATCACTTATACGGTGGGATTGGCCACCGACGACATGTTCACTGCTTACCTGGGAACCGAAGACGATACGATCCCGCAGACTCTGGTATTTGGCCGCGACGGCCGCCTGGTTAAGCACCTGAGTGGATACAGTCAGTCGCACGGAAAGTTGCTTGATGAAGCAGTGAATCAAGCGCTTGCAGGTTCCTAACCCACGGACGCACTGACAGCCTTTCCGCCCAGTAGGAACGCCTGCTCCTCCCGATAGTCTATGCGCAGAGCTAAGATAGTCGCTACGATCGGACCCGCATCTGAGTCCGAGGACAGACTCCGAGAGATGATGCTCTCGGGCATGGATGTCGCCCGGATCAACATGTCCCACGGCGAGCGTCTGCATCACGGTGAGGTTATCGCTCGCATCCGTAGAGTCGCCGATGAGCTAAAAAGGCCGGTAGCCATTCTTCTCGACATATCGGGTCCGAAGATTCGCATCGGCTCGCTGCGCGGCGGCGAAGCCCTT
>Ga0075428_100007183_pt1 | contig 12334 bp, 11 predicted proteins | sample RhiMetdeltSRZDD2_FD_75291 | JGI IMG/M metagenome (GOLD analysis project Ga0075428, IMG submission 75291) | Populus rhizosphere microbial communities from Tennessee, USA - Rhizosphere MetaG P. deltoides SRZDD2 | ecosystem: Host-associated > Plants > Roots > Rhizosphere > Soil | place: USA...
GTGATCGTGAGCGGCGAGACCCGCGCGTGGGACAAGGTCGTGTTCTTCGCGCACTGGCTGTGCCTGGGCCTGCCCGGCCGGATCGCGGGCCGGTGGCTGCGGTATCCGCTGGAGCGGGGCCTCCTCGTCGGCGTCTACCTGGCGCAGTACACGCGGAAGGGGCGCCGCCGCGCCTCCGAGCTGCCTCCGGGGCCGGCGGCCCGCGCGGAGGAGCGGCGCCTGCTGGTGACGCGGGCCATGGGCGGCCTGGGGGACCTGCTGATGCTGACCCCGGGCCTGCACGCCCTGCGCCTCAAGAACCCGCGGGCCACCATCCACCTCGCCCTGCCCCGGCGCTTCTTCCCCCTCTTCGAGGGCAATGACGACGTCGAGCTCGTGGACATCCACTCCGAGCTCGACCCTACCGACTACGACCGCTGGTTCAACCTGACCGACTGCCCCGCGGCCCGCACCGAGAGCCTGACCGCGCCGCGGGTGCGGCGGAACCGCATCGAGATCTTCGCCCGCTCTCTCGGCATACGCGGCCCCGCGCTGTGGCGGATGGACCGGCGGCCCCGCTACTTCGTGACCGGCGAGGAGGCGGCCTGGCGGGACCGCTTCCTGTTCTCGCACGGCCTGCTGGGGAAGAGCGTGGTCGGCGTCCAGCTCCGCTCGGACGAGACCTACCGGGACTACCCGCACATGGCCGCGCTCGTCCAGGCGCTGGCGCGGAGCCACGTGGTCCTGCTCTTCGACAGCCGGCCGATCGTGGGCTACGACTTCCCGAACACGATCAAGGTGGGCGGCCAGGGCCTGCGGCAGGCGGCGGCGCTCGCCAGCGGGTGCCGGGCGCTGGTGGCACCCGACTCGTCCTTCGTCCATCTCGCGGCCGCGCTGGGCCTGCCCGCCGTCGGTCTCTTCGGGCCCACGGACGGCAAGGTGCGCACGTCCGACTACCCGGACGTCCGCTTCGTGGACGTCCGGCGCGACCTGCGCTGCGTGCCCTGCTGGCGCAACGAGGAGATCCCGTGCGCGCTGACCGGCCTGCGCCAGAGTGTCTGCATGGGCGAGATCGGCCCCCTGACGGTGGCGTCGGTGGTCCAGGAACTGATCGGAGAGACGCGCCTCGACCGCGCGGCGGCGGACGGGGCGCGCGTCCACTAGGAGGAAGAGGATGGATCGGGCGTCCCGGCGCTTCACCTGGCTCTACGCCAAGAGCCAGCTCAAGCTCAAGTACCGCTATACCGCCCTCGGCTTCCTGTGGAACCTGCTGGAGCCCGGCCTCTTCCTCGGCGTGCTCAGCTTCGTGTTCTCGGTCGTGAACCGCATGCGCATCTCGGACTACGCCGTCTTCCTCTTCAGCGCGCTCGTGCCCTGGCGGTACTTCGAGAAGGTCGTCACCACGTCGATGGACTCCATCGTGCAGGGCGACTGGCTCATGAAGAAGCTGCCCGTCTCGCCGTTCGCGCTGCCCCTCACGCGCTGGATCGTGGCCAGCGCCGAGTTCGGCTTCTCGTTCCTGGTGGTCTTCCTGCTGTTCGCGGTCCTGAAGACGCAGTGGACCATCCACTGCCTGATCCTCCCGCTCTCCGCGATCCCGTGGTCGCTCCTGGGGCTGGGCCTGGGGCTGGTCTTCGCGGCGCTCTTCACCTTCTTCCGCGACATCCGGCCGGTGGTCCAGATCGGCCTGATGCTCGCCTTCTTCACGGCGCCCATCCTCTTCAAGCCCGACCTCTTCACCGAGCACACCATCCAGCGGTCGATGATCGTCTGGCACCCCGTGACCTATCTGGCCGCGCTCTTCCAGAAGCCGCTCTACGACGGCGCCTGGCCGAGCGTCCTGGACTGGTCGGTGTCCTTCGGGGTGGCCGCGGTGAGCCTCCTGGCCGGCGTGCTGCTCGTGAAGCGGTCGCGCGCGCAGTTCTACTTCTACCTATGAATCGCCTCCTCATGCGTGTCTTGCGCCCCCGGCCGATGCTGGGCCCGCACGTCTTCCGGCTGGACAACGTGAGCGTCGGCTTCCGCCGCAACGCCATCGAGGAGCGCAGCCTGAAGCACGCGCTGGCGGCCCTGGTCCGGGACCGCCGGCAGCCGCTCCACCAGGCGCTGGACGACGTCTCGCTCAGCATCCGTCGCGGCGAGCACGTGGGCGTCATCGGACGGAACGGGGCGGGGAAGTCGACGCTGCTGCGGGTCCTGGCCCGCGTGATCACCCCGCAGTCGGGCCGCGTCTTCGTGGACAGCACCGTGCACGTGGTCCCGCTGCTGGAGCTGGGCATCGGCTTCCAGGCCGACCTGTCAGGGGTGGAGAACGTCCACCTGGCCGGCGCCCTCATGGGCTACTCGTACGAGGACATCGCCGGCAAGATGGCGGACATCGTGGAGTTCGCCGAGCTGGACGGCTTCATCCACGAGCCGGTCAAGAACTACTCCTCCGGGATGTATGCCCGCCTGGCCTTCGCCCTGGCCACCGACGTGGAGCCCGAGGTCCTGCTCGTGGACGAGGTCTTCGGCGTGGGCGACGAGTTCTTCATGGAGAAGTGCGTGGCGCGGATGCACCGCTTGATGGCCGCGGGCACCACCACCGTGTTCGTCTCGCACAACCTGGACTTCCTCATCGGGCAGTGCGACCGCCTGGTCTGGCTGGACGAGGGCCGCATCGTCGCGGACGGGCCCGCGCCCGCCGTGGCGAAGGCGTACCGGGCGGCGCGGGGCACGTCGTGATCCTCGGGGGACCCATGGACCACACCGTCATCGTCAACGCCACCAGCATTGGCAGGGTGCTGGGCGGGATCGGCGTCTACGGCGTCCTGCTCGTCAAGGCGCTGGCCAGGGTGGACACCCCGCTGCGCTTCCGCGTGATCCTGAACGAGGATGCGCGGCCACACTTCGCGGACGTGAGCTTCCCGGAGCACGTGCGCGTCAGTTATGCGCCCGCCGCGCTCTCGCCCGACCGCGGCACGCGCGGCCACGTCCTGCGCTGGCTCTACGCCACGCAGCGCGCCCTGCGGGCTGGCCGGAGCCTCGTCTTCGGGACCAGCCAGATCGAGGCGCCGCTGGTGGGCTCCCCGGGGGTCGTGACCGTGCACGACGTGATCCCCCTCCTTTTCGAGAGGTATCACCCTCGGCAGCGTCACTTCTACCGCCATGTGCTGGGCCCGGCCCTGCGCGGGGCCTCTGCGGTCATCACGCCCTCGCGGGCCACGAAGGCGCGGCTCGAGGAGCAGTACGGCCTGCCCGCCGAGAAGATCCGCGTGATCGCGCACGGCGTCTCGGTGCCTCCCGCCGCCCGCTCGGAGGCCTCGCCGGCCCGGGAGCCCTTCATCCTGTGCATCGGCCGGCCCAACCCCATCAAGAACGTCCGCACCCTCCTCGCCGCCCATCGCCTGCTGCGCCCCTACCTGCGGGTGAAGGTCGTGTTCGCCGGCGGCGAGGGCCCGCTGCCGGCCGGCGTGGCGCCGCGCGATCCGGACGTCATCTTCCGCGGCAACGTCACGGACGCCGAGAAGCTCGAGCTGCTGGACCGCGCCTCGGTCCTGGTCTGCCCGTCGCTGTACGAGGGCTTCGGCCTCCCGCCGCTGGAGGCGATGGCCCGCGGCTGTCCGGTGGTCATCTCGAGCACCGGGAGCCTTCCCGAGGTGGGCGGCGACGCCGCCCGCTACGTCGATCCGCTGGACCCGCCCGGCATGGCCGCCGCCATCCACGAGGTCCTCACGGACACGCGCCTGCGCGAGCGGATGATCGACCGGGGGTACCGGCGGGCGCGGGCCTTCACCTGGGAGGCGTCGGCGCGGCAGCACGTATCGCTCTTCGAGGAGGTGCTGGCCCTGCGCGACCGCCGGCTGGCCGAGGTGGCCGGATGAGGGTGCTCGGCAAGGTCTGCGATGGTGCGGACTGGTTCGACCCCGAGCTCCTGGCCGTGATCGACGGCGACCTGCGGGAGCTGGCGCGCTTCCACCGCAAGCAGTGGGAGTTCGCGATGATCCTGCTCGCGCTGCGCCGCCGCGGCGTCCTGCGGTCCGACGCCGTGGGCCTGTCGATGGGGGCCGGCAAGGAGCGGCTCCTCTACGCCATCGCCCACAACGTCCGGCGCGTGGTGGCCACGGACCTCTACGATCCGGGGACGGAATGGGACAAGGCCCGCACGGCGGACCCCGACCGCTACATCAAGGAGGACAAGCCGTTCCCGGTGGACGACGCCAAGCTCGAGGGCCTGCGGATGGACATGCGGTCCCTGGACTTCGAGGACGCGACCTTCGACTTCTGCTATTCGTCGTGCGCCATCGAGCACATCGGCGGCCGCGAGGATTTCCTCACGCACCTCCGCGAGGCGCACCGGGTCCTGAAGCCGGGCGGCGTCTACGCCCTGACCACGGAGCTGCACTACGGGCCCGAGACCATCGATCACGCGCACAACTACTACTTTTCCGCCGGTTACGTCCGCGACCTGGTCGCGGACAGCGACTTCGCCGCGGAGCCGGAGATCGACGCCCGCATCGCGCATCACCGGATCAACTATCCGCTGCCCGCGAACCTCGACCGCCTCTGCTTCGACGGGCCGGATCGCCTGGCCAACCGCCTGCTCGGCGAGGCGCCCCACGTCCAGCTCCTGCTCGGCCGGCATCCCTTCACCTCGCTCTCGCTGGTCTTGAAGAAGGAGCCTCGGGCCCGGAAGCCCGCGCTCTGCTTCTCGGGGCTGGAGGAGTCGCGCGAGTTCCTCGGCCACGGGGTGGCCGCGTACCGCGACTGGATCGAGCAGTCGCGCGCCAGCCTGGCCCCGTTCGCCGGCGGGGGAAAGGCGGATCTCCCGCTCGCGCACGAGGGCGACACCGCGTTCCACACGGAGTACGAGTGGTTCGGCGGCGCCCGCCGGACCTTCGCGGTCTCCCTCGACGTGGCCGCGGCGGGGGAGGGGGCCACGATCGATCTGATGGTCCACCGGGCGTCCACGCTGCACCCGGACGACGTGTCGTGCGTGGCGACGCAGGCCGTCGTCCTCACGGCGCGCGAGGTGGCCACGCGGGAGCTCGCCGTCGAGATCGACGAGGACCATCGCTACGCCGTGCTGGGCCGTGTGACGAAGGGATCCTGCCGCTTCGACCGGATCCGGGTCGAGGCCGTCCCCGCCGCCTGAACTCCGCGCCGATCCGTTGTACCGTGCGCAGCCGGAGGTATGCATGCCCAGACACCCGTCCGCTCCACTCCTGGCCGGAGCCGCCCTGGCGGCGGCCGCGGCCCTCGCCGCCGCTCCCGGCCCGGCGCGGCCGCCGGCGCTCGATCGGGCGAGGCTCGTGGACCTGAGCCACGGCTTCGACGGAAGGACGCTCTACTGGCCGACCGCCCCGTCGGGATTCCAGCTCACGACCATCCATCGCGGCAAGGTCCCGGCCGGCTTCTTCTACTCGGCCAACTCTTTCTGCGCGCCGGAGCACGGGGGGACGCACCTGGACGCGCCGGTCCACTTCGCCGAGGGCCGGCAGGCCGTGGACGAGGTCCCGCTCGAGCGTCTCGTCGCGCCCGCGGTCGTCATCGACGTGACGCGCCAGGCCGCGGCGGACGCGGACTACCGCCTCGCGGTCAACGACGTCCTCGCGTGGGAGTCGCGCCACGGCCGCATCCGGAAGGGAACCATCGTCCTGTTGCGGACCGGATGGGCCGCGCGCTGGCCTGACGCGAAGGCCTACCTCGGCGACGACACCCCGGGCGACGCCGGGCACCTGCACTTTCCGTCGTACGGCGCCGAGGCCGCCCGTGTCCTGGTCGAGGAGCGGCGCGCGGGCGTATTGGGCGTGGATACGGCCAGCATCGACCACGGCCCGTCGAAGGACTTCCCGGTCCACCAGATCGCGGCCGCGGCGAACGTCCCGGGCCTGGAGAACCTCGCGGACCTCCGCGCGCTACCCGAGGCCGGCGCCTGGCTCATGGCCCTGCCCATGAAGATCGGCGGGGGTTCTGGCGGGCCGGTGCGCGTGGTGGCGCTGTTGAGCCGTTAGCGCTTCCGTCTCGCCGGATCGCCGAAGTCCCTTCGCGCTTCGATCTTGCGCACCGTCTGCTTGCCTGGCAGCAGCCAGCCGGAACCGGTCAGCTCAGCTTCTTTCACCGTCAAACACCACACCGTGTGGACCCGCGGCCCCTGGAGCTCACCCTTCCAGCACGCATCGCCCTCGTCCCAGTCGAGGTCCAGCTCGCCCATGGTCTGGCGCTCCCCGTCGACGACCTTGTCGGCCTTCCAGTGGACCTTGCCCGCGTCGCCGGCCGTGAACTCGTAGACGACGACTTCGTCCGTGCACGCCGGGGCCGCCACCTTGTCCGTGCACAACGAGGTGCCCTGCCAGACGCCGATCAACTCTGAAGGCGGGTGCTCTTCCGGGTCTGCGGACAGCAACCCTGGAGCGGCAAGCATCAAGGCCGAAATGACGCACAAACGCGGCATATGACGTTCGAGAGACGAAGACACGGGCACCTCCGTTCGGATTTCTACTCCAACGGCCGCTCCAGGATCTGGAATGCGTCGGCCGCAACGAAGCCAGGAAGCAAGGCGTAGGCGGCCAGCGCCTCGGCTTCGCTGACCGATCCCATCTGGAAGAGGGCCAGGACAGTACCGAGCCACGCGCATGCCAGGAGAGCATAACGCCTCGCTGCGGTGGGCCCATGCGTCGACGATCCGCGGCAAGTGCGGAAGGAGGCCATCGTATTCGGCGCGCCAGTCGTGCATCACCAAAAAGGCTATCGCAGGTCGTCGATCTTGTTCCGGAACAAGTTGGCCACAGGGATAAGCGCTACTTTTCAACTCGTCCGGGCACGACCTGTCCCGCCTGACTGGAGTTCCGGGCCCAAAACTCCCGCGCCACGCCCGCCGGCGCCCGGTGCTCTCCGTCCACCGCGAAGTTCATCCGCCGCATCGAGGCCTCGTCGATCCGCCCGGCCAGCGACTCCAGCGCCGCGGCCAGGCCGGGATGGCGGGCGAGGCGGGCCTCGTTGATGACCGGCACCGCGTCATACGGCGGGAAGTAATGCCGGTCGTCCTCCAGGACGATCAGGTCCATCGCCGCGATCAGTCCGTCGGTGGCGCTGCCCACCACGAGGTCCACCTGGCCCGCCGCCAGGGCGGGATAGATGAGGCCCATGTCCATCTCCCGCGGCCGCACACCGAGCCGGAAGCCGTAGGTCTGGAGCAGCCCGGGCATGCCGTCCTGGCGCTCCAGGAACTCGCCGAAGAGGCCCACGCGCAGGACCGCGGCGTGCGGCGCGATGTCGGAGATGCGCCGGATGCCGCGCCGCTCCGCCTCCTGCCGGCGCATGACCAGGGCGAAGGTGTTGTTGAAGCCCAGCGGGGCTCCCACGCGCAGGCCGAGCGGGCGGTAGGCGGCCCGTACCTCCTCCAGTACCTCGCCGGGATCGGAGCGCACGGGCCGCTTCAGGATGTCCGTCAGGGCGGTGCCCGTGTACTCGACGTAGACGTCGAGCTGCCCGCTCGTCACCGCCTCGTGGCACACCTTGGTCCCGCCCAGGTTCAGCCGCCGGTCCACGTGGAAGCCCCGGTCCTCGAGCGCGGCGGCCACGATCTCGCCCAGGATCACCTGCTCGGTGAAATTCTTGGAGCCGACCACCACCGCCCGCTGCCGTGACGCTCCGGCCGTGAAGGCCAGGGCGGCGACCACGGTCGCGCCCGCGGCGAGGATCGCGGCCGCGCGCGCGGGGCGGCGGCTCTTTTCGACGGCGCCGAGCAAGGCGTCGGTGAGCAGCGCGAGCAACGCGGCCGGGATCGCGCCCGCGAGGATGAGCCGCGTGTCCATCGTGGCGATGCCGCGGAAGACGTACGTCCCCAGCCCGCCCGCCCCCACGGCGGCGGCGATGGTCGCCGTCCCCACCGACACCACGGCCGCGATCCGGAGGCCGGCCAGGATCACGGGCAGGGCCAGCGGCAGCTCCACCATGCGCAGGCGCTGGGAGGGCGTCATGCCCATCCCGGTTGCGGCCTCGACGACCGCGCGGTCCACCTGGAGGATCCCGGTGTAGGTGTTGCGCAGGACCGGCAGCAAAGCATAAAGAACCAGGGCCACGATCGCCGTCCGCGCCCCGATGCCGCCGATGAAGGGCAGCGGGATCAGGAAGCCGAAGAGCGCGAGGCTCGGGATCGTCTGGAGCAGGCCCGCCACGCCCAGGAGGGCGCGGGCCAGGCGCGGGCGCCGCGCCATCGCTATCCCCAGGGGCAGGCCCAGGGCGGCGGCGATCCCGGTGGAGACGAGGACCAGCACAAGGTGCTGTCCGATGAGCGCCAGCATCTCGCCGCGGCGCTCCGCCAGGAATCGGAAGAGGCTCAAGCGCGACGGCTCACGGCAGCGCGGCCGCCACGAAGTCGCGCACGAAGCCGGCCTGCGGCGACTCGCGGATCTCGCGCGGCGTCCCGCTCTGCACGACGCGCCCGCGGTCCATCACCGCGACCTCGTCGCCCAGCCTCAGGGCCTCGGGCACGTCGTGGGTCACGAGCACGACGCTCTTGCGGAGCCGGCCCTGGAGATCCCGGAACTCGTCCTGGAGGCGGCGCCGCGTCAGGGGATCGAGCGCGCCGAACGGCTCGTCCATCAGGAGCACCGGCGGATCGGCGGCCAGGGCCCGGGCCAGCCCCACGCGCTGGCGCTCGCCGCCGGAGAGCTGGCGCGAAAAGAGCGGCGCGAAACGGTCGGGATCCAGGCCCACGAGCGTCAGCAGCTCGCGGACGCGCGCGCGCCGCCGCTCTTCGGACCATCCGAGCAGCAGGGGCACGAGGCCCACGTTCTGCTCGATCGTCATGTGGGGCAGGAGGCCCACCTCCTGGATCACGTAGCCGATGCCGCGGCGCAGGGCGATGGGGTCCCAGTCGCCGACGTCCCGCCCGAGCACGGCCACGCGCCCGGCGTCCGGGTCCACCAGGCGGTTCACGGTCTTGAGGGCGGTCGTCTTCCCGGAGCCGCTGGTTCCGAGCAGCACGAGGACGCCGCCCTCCTCGACCCGCAGCGACACGCCGTCGAGGGCCGCCGCGCCGCCGGCGTAGCGCTTGCGCACGTCCACCAGCTCCACGGCGGGCGCGCTCACGACACCCACCCCATCTCCAGGCTCTTCCCGCGCACGCGGACCTCGAGGGACCGGGTGTCGCCGTCCTTGAACCGCGCGCGGATCGTGCGCGAGGCGGCGAAGCCCTCGCCCTGCACGCGGACGCGGATGACGTGGGGACCGGGTGTCACGGCCAGGACCTCCATCTCGCGGCCCTTCCGGCCGTGGAAGATCAGGAGCTTCTTCGTGGGCCGGCCCTCCAGCGGCTCCTCCACACGGAACTCGTCGTCCACCCAGACCCGCAGCGTCCCGCGCCTGAACGGGTGCTCGACCGCGACCACCAGGTGGGCGCTCTCCACGTCCGGCGCAGGGGGAGACGTGACCGGGACAGGGACCGGCGAGGCGATGGATCGCGGAGTGGCCGGGCGGGCAGGGGAACGGAAACTGCGAGAAGGGACCGGTTCCGAGGGACGGAGAAAAGCGGCCAGGACGCCCAACGCGGCCAGGAGGGAAAGGGCAAGCCATCCTGGACCGGTCGGTCGCGGGAGCGCCCTCGTCTCGTCCGGCGGCGCTCCCGCGACTGAGAGATCAACCGTATCCCGCTCCGGGAGCATCGACGGGTGCAGCGGGCCGTCGCGGCGGGGCGGGGGCATCCATCCGGGCCGGTGGCGCGGCGGCCGGCCCTCGCGGACGTCCGCGATGTCCTCGGCGAGCGTGCGCGCGTCGGGATAGCGGTCGGTGCGCCTCTTGGACAACGCGCGCTGCACGAGGTAATCGAGGTCGCGTGGCAGCGAGGGCACGAAGCGCGAAGGGGCGGGAGGATCGCGGTGGGCCACCCGCGCCAGGATCGTCGGGATGGTGTCCGCGTCGAAGGCCCGGCGCCCCGTCAAGAGGAGGTACAGGATCGAGCCGAGGGAGAAGAGGTCGCTCCGCGCGTCCACCGGGTCGCCGTTGGCCTGCTCCGGCGACATGTAGGACGGCGTCCCGAAGAACTCGCCCGGGATCGTGATCTGGGACGCCGGCACCTTGGCTATCCCGAAGTCCATGACCTTCGGCTCGCCGCCGGCCAGGATCATGATGTTGGCGGGCTTGATGTCGCGGTGGATGACGCTGCGGGCGTGGGCGTGCTGGAGGGCCTCGGCCACGCGGCCCACGATGCGCAGGGCCTCCGGCCACTCCAGCGAGGCGCCGTCCGCGGTCATGTCGGCCAGCGTCCGTCCCTCGAGGTGCTCGAAGGCGATGAACAGCATGCCCGTGGCCGTGTCCCGCCCGGCATCGTGCACGACCACGATCCCGGGATGGGCCAGGCCGGCGGCCACGCGCGCCTCGGCCAGGAAGCGCTCCTCGAAGAGCCGCCGCTCGCCCTCGGGCAGGGCGAAGGCCAGGCCCACGGTCTTGAGGGCCACGGGCCGGCCCAGCACGGGATCGAAGGCGCGGTAGACCACGCCCATCATCCCGCGGCCGATCTCCTCCTGGATCTCGTAGCGGCCCAGGACCTTGAGGTCCGTTCCCGTCAAAAAGCGCGCCCTCCCGGTCGCACCCTGAGCATACGACGACTAAGATACGAGGCTTGTGCCCGGGCGCGACGCGCCCGTCGGGGAGGACATGGAATTCCTCAAGGACTTCGTGGACATCATCGTCCACCTGGACAAGCACCTGGCCGAGATCATCCAGAAGTACGGGGCCCACACCTACACGGTGCTCTTCGTCGTGATCTTCCTGGAGACGGGCGTGGTGGTCACGCCGATCCTCCCGGGCGATTCGCTCCTCTTCGCCGCCGGGAGCTTCGCGGGCATCGGCGCCCTCGGCCTGTGGCCGGTGTTCGTCGTGTGCGCGGTGGCGGCGATCCTGGGCGACACCGTCAACTACGCGATCGGCGCCTATCTGGGGCCCAAGGTCTTCCACTACCCGAAGTCGCGCTTCTTCAACCCCGCCCACCTGCGCAAGACCCACGACTTCTACGAGAAGTACGGGGCCAAGACGATCATCATCGCCCGCTTCATCCCCATCATCCGGACCTTCGCGCCCTTCGTGGCCGGCGTGGGGAAGATGAGCTACGCGCGCTTCCTGACCTACAACGTCGCGGGCGGGCTGCTCTGGGTCACCGTCTGCGTCTTCGCCGGCTACTTCTTCGGGAACCTGCCCTTCGTCAAGAAGAACTTCAGCCTGGTCATCCTGGCCATCATCCTGATCTCGCTGCTGCCGGCGGTCGTCGAGTTCCTGAAGCACCGCGCGGAGAAGAAGCGCCTGGCGGCGGCCCCGGGGGGACAGGCACGTTGAGGCTCGAGGCCGACGTCCTCCGGGACCTCGGCCAGGCCGCGCAGCGCGAGTGGATCCTGGCCGACGGATTGGGCGGGTACGCTTCGTCGACCGCGATCGGCCTCAACACGCGCCGCTACCACGGCCTGCTCATCGCGGCCCGCACGCCACCGGTGGGCCGGATGGCGCTCCTCTCGCGGCTCGAGGAGACGCTGGTCCTGGGCGATCGGCGTCACGAGCTGGGGACCAGCGCCTACGCCGGCGGCGTCGTCCATCCCCGCGGGTTCGAGCGCGCCCTGTCGTTCGAGCTGGACCCGCTGCCCCTGCTGACCTTCGAGATCGACGGCGGCCGGCTCTCGCGCGCCGTCGCCCGCGTCCATGGCGAGCCAGGCACGGCGGTCGTCTACCTGTACGAAGGGACGGCCCCCGCGACCCTCGAGCTACGCCCGCTGCTCGCCTACCGCGACCACCACACGCTCCAGCACGAGAACACGGCCGTCCGCAGCCAGACGGAAAGGGTGGGCGACGACATCGTCGTGGACCCCTACGAGGGCTGTCCGCCGCTGCACGTGCGCCTGGCCGGCGCGGAGTGGCGCGACGATCCCTGCTGGTACAGGAGCTTCGAGTACGCCCGCGAGCGGGAGCGCGGCCTGGACTTCACGGAGGACCTGTGGAGCCCGGGGACGATCACGGCGCCGCTGCAGCCCGGAAAGCCCTGGGGGATCCTCGCCTGGGCCGGACACATCCCCAAGGGCCGGGGCGCGATCGAGGTGGCCGCGTCGGAGAGGACGAGGTTGCGGGCCCTGGCCGGGGGCAACGAGGGCCTGCTGGGAGACCTGCGCCGCGCCGCCGCGGCGTTCGTCGTGAGACGAGGGGAGTCCGGCCGCTCCGTCATCGCCGGCTACCACTGGTTCGCGGACTGGGGTCGCGACACAATGATCGCGCTCCCGGGCCTGTGCCTCAGCGAGGGACGCCACGACGTGGCCCGCACGATCCTCGCGGAGTTCGCGCGCCATGTGGACGGGGGGATGATCCCCAACCGCTTCCCCGACGGCGGCGAAGC
>Ga0075428_100007184_pt1 | contig 12334 bp, 8 predicted proteins | sample RhiMetdeltSRZDD2_FD_75291 | JGI IMG/M metagenome (GOLD analysis project Ga0075428, IMG submission 75291) | Populus rhizosphere microbial communities from Tennessee, USA - Rhizosphere MetaG P. deltoides SRZDD2 | ecosystem: Host-associated > Plants > Roots > Rhizosphere > Soil | place: USA...
CTCCTGGCCCACAGTGGTGAGGCCCGCGCTGAACATCGGGTCCCCCATGTCGAGGGCCACGATCCGCAGGTAGACGACACCGTCCCGCACCGCCTGGGAGGGCAGGGCGGCCGTCCTCTCCCCCGTCGACCAGGGATCGAAGTTGGGGTCGACGACCGACGCCGGATCGACGACCTGGCCGTCGTCGGTGTGGACCTCCAGCGGCACCCAGCGGCTGCCGTCCCAGACCTCGGCGCCGGCGACGTTCGGCGCGAACCGGGCCTGCAGCGCCGCCGCCGCCCCGCCGCTCCCGGCGGGGAGGACGAAGCGCAGCACCGATCCGGCCGGCACGCCCAGGGCCCGTTGCGCGGCGGCGTCGTCGATCCCGAAGTCCTCGATGGGGGTCGCACGGGACCCACGCAGGAGATCCCGGGTCACGGCGGCCGAGGGAGCCGCGCCTGCTGCGGTGGTCACCGGCGCCTCGGCCACGAACGCCGTACGGCCCTCGTGGATGGCGCCCCCGACGTCGACCGGCGGCGTCCAGGCCCGGGTCCAGGCACCGGCCAGGACCAACCCCGTCGGGTAGGGGTCGACGAGCCGGCCGGTCATCTCGGACCACAGCGCGTAGTTGATGTCCGAGCCGGGGCGGGGCTGGCCATCGAGGGAACCGATGTCGTCGCCCCACGGCGACTCCAACGGACCGCCGTTCATCGGGTCGCCGCCGCCGCCCCCGTCGAGCGGTCGACCGATGATCCAATCGACCTCCTGGCCCGGTTCGAGGGGCTCCTTCCAGCCCCACGACCGCCCGCCGACCATGACCAGCGTGTCGTGCAGCGTGACGTCGGTGTCGTTGCGGACCGTCCCCGTCACGCTGCCGTCGGGCTGGGCGACGGCCGTGACGGTCAGCCCGGCCGTGTCGTCGTCCAGCGCACCCCAACCGGTGACCATGCCGAAGCCTCCCGGGTCCAGGTCGACCTCGCCGATGGTGCGGTCGGACCCGACGCTGACCCGGGTCGGGCTCAGCTCCAGCCCCGGCTCGCCACCGAACGGATCGGCACCGATCCCGAGGTCACCGAGGACCGAATCCAGGTCCGACGCTGACCAGCCCTCCGGGAACTCGGCGCGACCGTCGGCGCCGGTCCGGGAGATGAGGCCGACGTAGCTCAGCGCACGCGCCCCCGCCGGGCCGGTGTGGACCACGCTTCCGTGGGACGCCTCGCTCCCCGACCGCAGGTCGTTGCCCACCACGAACGCCGTCACGGCAAACATCACCGCCAGCGCGGGTACGGCCAGCCAGGCCCAGTTCGGCCGGTGCAGCCGCCGCAGCACCACGAACAGGATCGGGCCGACCAGCAGGACGTAGACCACCAGGAAGCCCGCCAGCCAGCCAACGGTCGGGACTTGGAGGCCGCCGTCGTGGGCGATGGCGTCGGCGACGCCCTCCGACACGAACATGGAGCTCGACGCGGCGAGCTCGCCCGGGAGCACGAGCGGCGTCGGCTCGACGACGGCCTCCCAACGGCCTTGGGCCGCCGCGCCCGCCGACAGCCGTACCTCGCCCCTCCCCGCGCGGATGCGGGAAGCCGCACCGGGCTGCCATACGTCGGGCAGACCACCGATGTGGTCCCCGGACTCCCCAGGCACCGCGTCCACCACCAGCCGGCCGCCCTGATCGACCCAGGTCAGGATGTTGCTGCGAGCCTGGTCGTCCAGGGGCTCCAGACCGTCGGGCCCGGCGACGATCGTGCCGAGCGGCTCGAGGGCGCCCGGCGTCGCCAGGTCGGTCTCGTCGAGCTGACTGAAGTGCGCGGTGCCCAGGTCGGCCGGAAGCGTGAGGGCGCCCGGCGCCCGGTTGGCCACGCCGGGGACCAGGCCGACCAGCTCGGTATCACCCGTGAAGACCAGATCGGCTCCGCCGCTGAGGTCGCCGCCGAGGCTGGCGGTGACCTGCGCCTGATCCATGCCGCTGATGGTCGGCACGCTGACCAGGTACTCCTTGTCGGTGCCCCCCGAGACCTCGACGGGAACGCTCACCGGGACGCCCTCCCGCCCGGGGGCGTTCACCTGTACCCGCAGGACGCCCCGGATCAACCGATCGGCGGAGATCCCGACCCGCACCGGTACCGACCGGCCGGGGACGAAGTTGCCGCCGTAGCCGGCGGAGACCTCGAGGGTGCCGGCCGCGCCGGCTGGTCGGGCGTTGGCACCGAACGCCATGATCGCGGCGACGAGGACGAGGAGCACCCGTCCCCATCCCATCCCTCTCGACGCCCACCCTCGCCTACGGGTCCCGGCACGACGCACCATCGCCGAAGAGACGAACGGGCTTCCCACCTGGTTCCCTCCTGCCCCGGGCCCTGCCACCCGGACTGACAGGAGACTAAGCGCGGGCTGGTGACGGGTTAGGTCGCGCCCGCCAGGACCGTGTCGACCGTCCGCTCGACGAAATCGGCGTCGATCGGCATGTGGGTCAGGAAGAGGCGGACCATGACCGGCCCGGAGACCAGGTCGATGACGAGGTCCGGGTCGGTGCCCGGCGGGAGCTCGCCCCGCTCGATGCCGCGCCGGACCGCGGTGACGGCCCGACCTCGCCGCTCGCGGACGAACGACCCCAACGTCGCGCGCATCTCGGGGTTGACCGCGGCCTCGGCCATCACCGCCGGCAGCAGCGCACCGGTCGGCGTGTCGTGCATCTTGCGCAGCAGGCCGGTCGTGAGCTGGATCAGGTCCTCTCGCACGGAACCGGTGTCCGGGTCGGGGATGTCAGGCGCGGCGAGATGGGCCGTCTCGAGCATCAGCTGGTTGCGCGATGGCCAGCGGCGGTAGATGCTCGCCTTGCCCACGCCCGCCCGGGCAGCCACGGCGTCCACCGAGAAGCCCTGGGGCCCACACTCGGCGAGCACGCTGGCCGCGGCGGCCAGGATGACCTCGTCGACCCGGGCGTCGCGGGGGCGTCCGGGCCGACGGGAAGCGACGGTGACAGGCGGCTCGGCCACAGACCTCATTATCTGCCCACCGGCTGGAGTTCGCGGCCGGTCGCGCGCTCGGTGAGGTTGTCGCGCTCGTCCTCGACCGCCCCGGGCGGCCGGTCGTCGTGGGCCCGCGCGGGCAGGAACCGGACGACGAGCGCCGCGCCCACGGCGAGGACCGCGGCCCCGATCATCAGCGCGGTCGACATGCCGTCGACGAAGGCCGTCGAGGCCGCGTCCGCGAGGAGCCGGCCGGGTTCACCGCCGATCTGCCGGGCGACCTCGACCGCCGCGCCGATCTGGTCGCTGACGGCGTCGGCGGCGGCGGCGGGCAGGGGAGAGCCCGCCACCGCATCACGCATCTGCGACCCGTAGGTCGAGCTGACCACCGAGCCGAGGACGGCGACACCGAACGCTCCGCCCAGCTCCCTGGTGGTGTCGTTGACCGCCGAGCCCACGCCGGCCTTCGCGGGAGGGACCGAGCCCATGATCGCCTCGGTGGCGGACGGCATCATCATGGCGAAGCCGGCCGACAGCACGACCAGGCAGAAGGCCAGCTCGGGGTAGCTCACACCGGTGGTGACCTGGCTGGTCAGCAGCATGCCGACGGCGGCGATCAGCATGCCCGCCGCCACGACCACCTTGCTGCCGATCCGCTCGACCAGCTTGGCGCTGGCCGGCGCGACCACCAGCTGCGTCGCGGCCATGGGCAGCAGCCGGATGCCGGCCTGCAGCGGCGTGTAGCCCATCACCGACTGGAGGAGCTGGGTGAAGAGGAAGAAGGCCCCGAACATCGCGAAGAACGTGAGGGCGATCGCGCCGGAGGCCGCGCTGAACCGGGGGTTGCGGAACAGGCTGATGTCCAGCATCGGGAAGGCCGTCCGCCGCTCCCACAGGGCGAAGGCGCCGAGGAGCACGGCGGCGGCGATGAACCCGCCGACCACGTCGGGGGCGGTCCATCCGTCCGGGCCCTCGATGATCGCGTAGACCAGCGAGGTCAGGCCGGCGATCGACAGCAGGGCGCCCGGGATGTCGACCGGCGGGGCCTCCGGGTCCCGGGAGGTCGGTACCACCAGCTGGCCGGCCACGACGGCGACGACCACGACCGGCACGTTGACCAGGAACACCGAGCCCCACCACCAGTGCTCGAGCAGCCAGCCGCCGGTCACCGGGCCGATGGCGACGGCCATGCCGGCCGTCGCGGACCAGATGGCGATGGCCTGGGCCCGCTCCCTGGGGACGGTGAAGACGTTGGTGATGATCGACAACGTCGCCGGCATGACCAGCGCGCCGCCCACGCCCATCACCGCTCGCGCCGCGATGAGCTGGTCGGGGCTGGTCGCCAGCGACGACAGGATCGACGCGACGGCCATGACCCCGAGGCCCGCCGCCAGCGCACCCCGGCGCCCGAAGCGGTCGCCGAGCGATCCCATGGTGAGCAGCAGGCCGGCGAACACGAGGATGTAGGCGTCGACGATCCACTGGAGCTGGCTGGTGGTGGCGCCGAGGTCGGTCCGGATGGTGGGCAGGGCCACGTTGACGATCGTGTTGTCCATCACGATCAGCAGGAGGCTGAGGCACATCACCGCCAGCACGAGCCAGCGGCGCGGGTTCACCGCGGCGGCATCGAGGGCGTCTGCGGTGTCGAGCGTCGCAGTCGCGGTCTCAGTCGGAGTCGGAGTCGCCATGGACGCGACGCTATTACGAGACGATCTAGTTTCGATACTGTTCAGTCCGTGAAATCGGTCACGCCGCGACGATCCCCCCGCCGAGGACCTCGTCGCCGTCATAGAGGACGACCGACTGGCCCACCGCGACCCGCCGCTCGGGCTGGACGAAGCGGACGGTGGCCGTCCGGCCGCCGTCCCCGACCTCGACCGTCGCGGGCCGCGGCGCGCCGTGCGCGCTGCACTGGGCGTCCACGACCCGAGGCGACGAGTCCCGCGACGCATTCGCGGCCCAGACGAGCTGGTCGAGGACGACCTCCGACACCAGCAGCTGGTCGGCCGAGCCCACCCGCACCGTCCGGCGGGCGACGTCGACCCCGACCACGTAGCGGGCGTCGTCCCCACCGGCGAGGCCCAGGCCACGTCGTTGGCCCACTGTCACCAGCTCCACCGCGTCGAGCTCACCCACCTCGCGACCGGTGTCGTCCACCACGCGCGCGGGGTGCAGATCGAGCCGTCGGGACAGGAAGCCCGCTCGCCCCGCGGTCGAAGTGATGAAGCACACGTCCTGGCTGTCCGGCTTGCCCGCCGTACGCAGGCCGAGGCGGTCAGCCTCCGCCCGCACCTGGTCCTTGGTCAGCTCCCCGACCGGCAACAGCGTGCGGGCGAGCTGGGCGGGGCCGAGGACGTAGAGGACGTAGCTCTGGTCCTTGGCGGCGTCGGCACCCCGGGCCAGGCACCGGGAGCCGTCGGACCGCTCGACGATGCGGGCGTGGTGGCCCGTCGCGACGGCCTCGAAGCCCACCGCCTCGGCCCGGGCCAGCATCCGGTCGAACTTGAGGTGCCGGTTGCACTCGATGCAGGGGTTGGGGGTCCGGCCGACCCGGTGGGCCTCGACGTAGGGCTCGACCACCCGGCGGTCGAAGTCGTCGGTGAAGGTCCACACGTGGTGCCGGATGCCGAGCTGCTGGGCCACCCGCCGGGCGTCGTCCACGTCGCTCACCGAGCAGCAGCCGGTGTCGGACTCGCCGCCCCACAGCTTCATGGTGACGCCGACCACGTCGTGGCCGGCCTCGGCCAGGCGCGCCGCAGCAACCGAGGAGTCCACCCCACCCGACATCGCCACCAGCACCTTCACCGCCCCACCCCCACCGCCGAGCGGAGTCGGGCCACCGCGGCGGGCAGCACGTCGAGCACCCGGTCGACGTCGGCCGCGGTGGAGCTCCAGCCCAACGACAGTCGCAGCGCACCCGCGGTGGCGGCGCGCGGGATGCCCATGGCGGCGAGGACGTGCGACGCCTCCTGGGCCCCGCTGGCGCAGGCCGACGCGGCCGAGGCGCACACCCCGGCCTCGTCCAGCAGGAAGAGCAGGGCTTCGCTCTCGACCCCGGCGATCGTGAGGTGGAGGGTGCCGGGGAGGAGGTGGGCCCGACGGCCGTCCGCAGCGGCCGTCTCCCAGGCGTCGGGGATCAGCCCGGTCAACCCCGCGGCGAGCTGGTCGCGGAGCCCCGCCACCCGCCGGGCCTCGGCCTCCCGCTGCGCCGTCTTCGCCGCCAGGGCGGCCGCCAGGCCGACGATCCCGGCCACGTTGTGGGTGCCGCTGCGCAGCTCCCGCTCCTGGCCTCCACCGAGCAGCTGAGCCCGGATCGGCGTGCCGCGCCGCACCACCAGCGCACCGACGCCCTGGGGGCCGCCGAACTTGTGGGCGCTGACCGAGATGAGGTCCGCGGACGCCGCCGCCGTCGCCAGGTCGAGCCAGGCCGCGGCCTGGACGGCGTCGGTGTGGAGCGCCGCCCCAGGTGCGTGCCGGCGGACCACCGGGGCGAGCTCGGCGAGCGGCTGGATCACGCCGACCTCGTTGTTGGCCGCCATGATCGACACCAGCGTCACGCCGGGCGTGACCGCCAGGAGCGCAGCGAGCTCGTCGGGCTGGACCACCCCCCGGGCGTCGACACCGACGGCGCGGGCATCGAGCGCCTCGGCCGGATGGAGCACCGCATGGTGCTCGACCGCGCTGATGACGACCGGTCCGGGCCGCGCGGCCGCGACGCCCCGGACGGCGAGGTTGTCGGCTTCGGTGCCGCTCCCGGTGAACACCACCTCGTTGGGTGCGCAGCCGAGCGCGGCGGCCACGGCGTCGCGGCTCTCGTCGATCGCCGTCCGCGCCGCCCGGGCCACCGCGTGAGCACCCGACGGGTTCCCGAACTGCCCGTCGAGCCAGGGCAGCATCGCCGCGCGTGCCTCGGGCCGCAGCGGCGTCGTCGCTGCGTGGTCGAGGTAAGCGAGCCGTTGGGGCGATCCGACCATGGCCGCCATTGTCGCAGCCTCCGTCGAAACGACTACCCGGACGGCCAGTTGGGAGGGGGAGGCGGCGGTGGTGGTGGACGCACCGGAGGCGGCGCGGGAGGCGGTGGCAACGGCCGCGGGATGGGGACCGGCTGCGGCATCGGTGGGCGCGGCCCGGCTGCATAGGGGTTCGGGGACGGCCAGGTCGTCGCCGGCACCGGTCCGCCATGGGCCCGCTGCCACGCGGCCGCGACGCAGGCCAGGAAGGCCTCCGGGTGCAGGTGCGGGGGTGGCGTGTGCTGCAGCACCCCGGCCAGCGGGTTGGCCAGGCGGACCGCCAGCTGGAGCCGCGCGAGCGGGTTCAGCTGGTGGGCCCGCAGCAGGTAGGTCCGCACCAGGCCGTACTGCTCCTGGGTCATGGCGGCGATGTCGAGGGTCGCCGCGTAGCCCTCGTAGCCCCACGGCGGCGGGAACTGCGCGGGGGCGACGAAGGTGCCGGCCGATCGCTGGCGTACGACGAACGTCCCCGCCACCAGGTCGCCGAGCCGCTGGTCGCGGGGCGTCAGCAGGACCACCACGACGGCGATGAAGGGCATGACGAGGAGCTCCACCATCCCCAGCAGTGCCCGGAGGAAGGCCTGCTGGAAGCGCACCGGGGTCCCGTCGCTCCTGACCACCCTCAGGCCCAGCGCCGCCTTGCCGGGCGTGCGCTGCCACAGGGTCTCGAAGGCGGTGAACCAGGCCAGCCACAGGCCGAAGCTGCCGACGATCGCGACCACCGCCCACCCCACGCCGGGCGCACTGACGAGGATCCACAGGGAGATCAGGAACAACGCGATCCAGAGCGCGCCGATGGCCAGGACGTCCACCGCCAGGGCCAGAGTGCGGGAGGCCAGCCCGGCCCGCTCGACGTCGAGGACCACGGCCTCGGGGGTGACGATCTCCGACGCCACGCCTTCCGGACCGCCGACCCCGCTGCTCACGCGCGGCACGGTAGCTGTAGGTTGCCGGCTCAGGTGGACATCGACCGCTTCATCGCCCGGAACGCCCCGGCCTGGGACCGGCTGGCCCGGTTGACCTCCCAGGCGCGACACGGGTTGTCCCGCCTGCAACCCGACGAGATCGACGAGCTGGTGGCGCTGTACCAGCGGGTGTCCGCCCATCTCTCGCACGCCCGTAGCGCCTATCAGGACCCCGGCCTCACGATGCGGCTGACCACGCTCATCAGCGAGGCCAGCGGGGTGATCTACCGGGGTCGCTCCCGGCCCGGCAGAGCGGTCGCCGACTTCTTCATCTGGCGGTTCCCCGCCGCCGTCTACCAGAGCGGCCGGTTCATCGCCGCGAGCGCGGCGCTGATGTTCGTCCCCGCCCTGACGCTCGGCATCTGGCTGGCCAACAGCGACCGGGCCCTCGACGTCGCGTGGCCGGAGGCCCTACGGGAGGCCATGATCGAAGAGGACTTCGAGTCGTACTACTCGTCGGACACCGCGACCAACTTCTCCACCCAGGTGACCGTCAACAACATCCAGGTCGCGTTCGAGGCCTTCGCGGCCGGCATCCTGCTCTGCATACCGACCGCGCTGATCCTGGCCGTCAACGGCGCCTACCTCGGGGAGGTGGCGGGGCTGTTCACGGCGGTCGGCGAGCAGGGCAAGTTCTACGGACTGGTCCTGCCCCACGGCCTGCTGGAGTTGACCGCGGTGGTCCTGGCCGGCGCAGCCGGCCTGCGCATGGGCTGGGCCATCATCGCTCCCGGCGACCGGGGGCGGGGCGAGGCGCTGGGGATCGAAGCCCGCCGGTCGGTGGTGATCGTCCTCGGGCTGGTCGTGGCGTTCATGGGCGCCGGGTTCATCGAGGGCTTCGTGACGGGCCGGGTGTCGTCGACCGCCTTGCGGGTCGGGATCGGGGTGGCTGCCGAACTGCTCTTCGTGACCTGGATCGTGGTCCAGGGACGGACCGCGACGATCCGGGGGCTCACCGGCGACATCGGCGAGCTCGACAAGGGCTGGGACGAGCTGGCCGAGGCCCGCGAGCGCGCCTGGGCCGGCTGAGACCTCGCCTCGCCCCGGGCGAGCCAGGCACCTACAGGCGGCCGGTGGCCTTGATGTGGAGGTAGGTGTCGGCCAGCGTGGAGGCCAGCCGGCCCGGGCGGGCGTCGACCACCGTCGCCCCGAGGCCGCGCAGCCGAGCCATCGCCCGCTGCCGCTCCCCGACAGCCGAGATCGCCGCTGCGGTCCGGTAGACAGAGGACGTCTCGCTCGGCGGCGCCCCCGCCCACCGTGTCACGTCGGGGTCGGCGACTCCCGCCACCACCACGAGGTGGTCCCGGACGATCAGGGGCAGCGCCGGCACCAGCCACTCGTTCACCGAGTGCTCGGCCAGATCGGTGAGGATGACCAGCAGGGTCCGGCGGCGGAACCGGGCCAGGGTCTCGCTGAAGGCCTCCGCGTAGTCGCTCTCGACCAGGGCCGGCTCCAGGTCGTACAGGGCGTCGATCACCCGGGACAGCTGGCTGGCGCCATGGCGAGGTGGTACGACGGCGCGGACCTCGCGGTCGAAGGCCACCAGCCCGCAGCGATCGCCGAGCCCGGTGGCGACGGTGGTGAGGGCCATCACGGCGTCCATGGCGTGCTCCACCCGGGGGACACCGTCGACCCGGCCGGCCATCACCCGCCCGTTGTCGAGCAGGGCCAGCACGGTCTGGTTCTGCTCGGAGCGGTAGGTCCGGACGATCGGCTTCCCCGACCGGGCGGTGGCCGCCCAGTCGATCCGGCGGAACTCGTCGTCGACGCCGTACTCCCGCAGCTGCTCGAACTCGGTGCCGCCGCCCCGGCCCCGGGCCGATCGCAGGCCGACCTCCAGCATCCGCGCCTTGCGGATGCGCAGCTCGGCCTCGTCCTTCGACCGGAACGACGGGAAGACCCGCAGCTCGCCGGGGAGGTTCCGGGCGGCCTGGCGGGCCCCGAGCCCCAGCGGACCCTCGACCCGCACCACGACCCGGCGAGGCCGGAAGCGGCCCCGCCGCGCCGGCCGCAGCCGCACCGTGGCCTGGAGCTGGCCGCGACCAGGCAGCCGTCCGCCCGCCTCCCGGGTCGTGGCCCGGAGCGACGGGGCGAGCTCGTCGGACACCCGGATCCGAGCCGGGCGGCCGGTGCGGTTGCGGACGGTCCAGGTCAGGTCGGCCTCGCCGCCGAGGGTCACGGCGCGGGGCAGGTTCCGCTCGATCTCGAGCCGGCGGGGAGCCGGTCCGAGCAGGGCATCGATCAGCCCGAGGGCCACCAGCCCCGCGTTGATCGCCAGCAGCCACCACCTACTGTCCCCCGGCAGCGCCCACACGGCGACCGAGGCCAGCGCGGCCAGGGCCGCCAGCCGCCGGGTCGGCAGCAGCCTCACCGGGGCACGGGGACGGAGGCGAGGATGCCGTCCAGCACGCCGTCCACCGTGGTCCCCTCCAGCTCCAGCTCGGGCCGGATCTGGAGCCGATGGCGCAGGCACGGCTTGGCCACCGCCTTGACCTCGTCCGGGGTCACGAAGGGCCGGCCCACCAGCCAGGCCCATGCCTTGGCGGCGTGCAGCACCATCGCCGCGCCCCGAGGGGAGACCCCGAGCGACGCCGCGGGCGCGCTCCGTGTCGCCCGGACCAGGGCGACGATGTAGGCCTGCACGGGCGGCTCCACCCGGATCTCGTCCACCTGGGCCCGGGCGGCCGTCAGGTCCTCGAGGGTCGCGACCCGGTGCACCCCGGCGCCCGCGATGTCGTGGGGGTCCAGGCCCCGGTCGTGTCGGGCCAGGACCTCCTGCTCCTGCTCGGCGGTCGGGTAGCCGACCTGCAGCTTGAACAGGAACCGGTCGAGCTGGGCCTCGGGGAGCGGATAGGTGCCCTCGTACTCCACCGGGTTCTGGGTCGCCACCACGGTGAACGGCGCGGGCAGCGGATGCGACTCGCCCTCGATCGTGACCTGGCGCTCCTCCATGGACTCCAGCAACGCGGCCTGGGTCTTGGGCGGGGTGCGGTTGATCTCGTCCGCCAGGAGGATGTCGGTGAAGATCGGTCCCCGCCGGAAGCGCAGGCTGGCGAACGTGGTGTCGCCGCCCACCGTCTCAGTTCCGCCCGCTGCGGCGCCGGGCCCACCGCCGGCGCCAGCACCGAGCCCGGCACCCCCGCCGATCCCGGTCCGACCGTCGAGCACCAGCTGGCCGGTGATGTCCGACGGCATCAGGTCCGGCGTGAACTGCACGCGGCTGAACTCGAGGTCGAGCGACGCGGCCAGCGCCTTCACGAGCAGCGTCTTGGCGACGCCGGGCACCCCCTCCAGCAGCACGTGTCCCCGGGCCAGCAGCGCGGCGACGAGACCCGACAGCGCGCCGTCCTGGCCGACCACCACCTTCCCGACCTCCTCGCGGACCCGCAGCAGGGCGGCCCGGGGGTCGGACGGGGCGTCCTGCACCGCCGCCGGCGGGGCAGCGGCTTCATGCGTCGACATGGTCGAAGACCTCCTTGCGAACGATCTCGATGAGCTGGGCCACCGCCATGAGGTCCTGGTCGGTGGTCACCGGGCCGGGTCCGAGGGCCGCCTGGATGCGGGGCAGGTCCAGGCTGCTCCGGCCGGCGACGACCTCGGCGAGGGTCTCCGGCCGGAGGTTGGACCGTAGGCCAAGGCGGATGCCGAGGTCCCGGCGGAGGTCGGCGCGGAGCACGTCGGCCGCGTGCTGCGGCGATCCCGAGCGCTCCAGCAAGCCGCCCACCGCGGCCACCAGCTCGGACGCGGCCACCTTCACCGGTTGCCGCTCGGGCACCGGCCGGCCCAGGCGCCGCACCCGCCACAGCACGTAGACCAGGAACGCGAGGCCGAGCTGGGCCAGCGCCCAGCGAACGTTGTCGGGCACCAGGTCCCAGAGGGTGTCGTCGCCGGTGCTGGCGATGGGAGCTCCGGGGTCGAAGACGGCGACCCGGGTGCCGTCCAGGGGCGCCAGGAGCGCGGCGATGACCGGGGCGTTGTCCCCGTCGTCGAGCGTCCGGTTGATGAGGATGCCGGATCCGCCGATGGCCACGATGGTCCCCTGCCCCTCCGGGGTGGCGACCACGTAGGCGCTCTCGCCGTCCCCGTAGCAGGACTCCGAGGCCTGATCGACCCGGTAGCGGACCGGCCCGCCGTAGACCTCGATCCAGTCGATGTCCGGATCCTCGATGGCCGCGATGTCGCAGACCCCCGGGTTCTCGGGGAACGACACCGCCAGACCCTGTTCGATCTCATCCGAGCTCAACTGGTCGACGGGATCGTCCTCCCCCTCGCCGCCGGGTGTCAGCGGAGATCCGGGATCGACGACCACCAGCACGCCACCCGACCGGACCCAACGCCGCAGCTGGTCCCGTTGGTGGTCGTCGAAACGGTCCCGCAGGACCAGGCCGACGTCCACCTCGTCGGTGGAGCT
>Ga0075428_100007187_pt1 | contig 12331 bp, 14 predicted proteins | sample RhiMetdeltSRZDD2_FD_75291 | JGI IMG/M metagenome (GOLD analysis project Ga0075428, IMG submission 75291) | Populus rhizosphere microbial communities from Tennessee, USA - Rhizosphere MetaG P. deltoides SRZDD2 | ecosystem: Host-associated > Plants > Roots > Rhizosphere > Soil | place: USA...
GCCTGCCGCTGACGATCTGGGCGATGTTCATCACGGCCATTTTGCAAGCCTTCGCCCTGCCCGTGCTGACGGCCGCCGGCTTCATGCAGCTGGCCGACCGCTTGCTGGGCACCGGCTTCTTCCTGCCCGAGGGGCTGATCGTCAACAACTCGCTGCCGGCCAGCGGCGGCGGGCAGCCGCTCCTTTGGCAACACCTGTTCTGGTTCTACTCGCACCCGGCTGTGTACATCATGATCCTGCCGGCGATGGGCATGGTCAGCGACATCATTGCCTGCTTCGCCCGCAAGCCGATCTTCGGCTACAAGCCGATGGTCTATTCGATCAGCGGCATCGCCGGGCTGGGCTTCATCGTGTGGGGCCACCACATGTTCGTGTCGGGGATGAACCCGCTGCTGGGCATGACGTTCATGGTCAGCACGATGATGATCGCCCTGCCGAGCGCCGTGAAGGTGTTCAACTGGCTGGGGACGGTCTGGGGTGGCAAAGTGCAATACACCACGCCCATGCTGTTCGCCCTGTCGTTCGTGTCGATGTTCATCATCGGCGGCCTGTCGGGTATTTTCATGGCGGCCACGCCGGTCGACATCTTCATCCACGACACCTACTTCATCGTGGCCCACTTCCACTACGTGCTCTTCGCTGGCACGGCGATGGCCGTGTTCGGCGCGATCTACATGTGGTTTCCAAAGATGTTCGGCCGCATGATGGACGAGAACCTGGGCAAGGTCCATTTCTTCCTGACGTTCATCTTCCTCAACGGCACGTTCTACACGATGCACATTCTGGGCGCCGTCGGTTTTCCGCGCCGCCTGGCCGACCCGTACGACTACGAGACCTTCCGGCACCTGTTGCCCATGAACCAGTTCATGAGCATCTGCGCGATTCTGATGGTCGCCACGCAGGTGATCTTTGCCTACAACTTCATCCGCAGCATGTTCCTCGGCACCCCCGTCGGCCGTAATCCGTGGGGCGCCAACAGCCTGGAGTGGTTTGCTCCCAGTCCGCCCGGGCACGGCAACTTCGACATGCAGCCGATCGTTTACCGCGGCCCATACGAATACGGCAGCCCCGAGGTCGATACCGACAACTATCCGCAGTGGCAGCCGCCGCCCACCGACCCCAAGCGGCGCTACAAGCCCGAACACTAGTCGGCCCTGTACTTGAACGATGCCCAACCGCAATGAGCCGCGACCGTCCCCTTGGCCTCACCGGCTGGCGGTTACCCTTGCGCTGGTCACCTTCCCGCTGATTTGGGTCGGGGGACTCGTCACCACCTACGACGCCGGCATGGCCGTGCCCGATTGGCCCGGCACCTACGGCTACAACCTGCTGCTCTATCCCTGGCAGTCCTGGCTGGCGGCACCTTGGGACCTGTTCATCGAGCACGGCCACCGGTTGCTGGGTAGCGCCGCAGGGCTGGTTTCGATCGTGCTCTTGGCCGTCGTCCTGCTCGTCGATCGCCGCCGCTGGCTGCTGCTGGCTGCTATCGGAGCTCTAGCGCTAGTCATAGTCCAAGGCGTGCTCGGCGGCGCTCGCGTGCTGTTCGACGAACGGCTGGTCGCACTGCTCCACGGCTGTGTCGGACCTCTGTTCTTTGCATATGTCGGAGCGCTCGCCGTCGCGACGAGCAAGCCGCAAGATGCGTCTGTGAAGGAGTCGGCCGCGGGCCGAAACCTGCTACGGGCCGCCGCAGTGACGGCAGCGCTGGCCTATGTGCAACTCGTGCTGGGCGCGCTGGTGCGGCACGTGCCGCTGACGGCGTCCCCGCAAGTGTTCCGCGCCGCCTTGCTGCTGCATCTGGTCGTCGGTGGTGTGCTGGCCGTGCAGATCGTCCTGACCGCTGCTCGCGCCTGGTCTGCGCGAGCCGCGGGGGGCGTCGCCGGGCCGGGCCTGCTCCTCCCCGTGCTGGTTGCGGTGCAAATCGCACTGGGACTGGCCACGTATGTTGCCAAGTACTCCTGGCCGGCGTGGCTGGGAGATTACGCCTTCGCCGCTTCGTTTGTCGTGCAGGAAAAGAGCCTCGCTCAATCGCTGATTACAACCGCCCACGTCGCAGGTGGCTCGCTGATTCTGTTCACCGCCGTCGTGCTCGCCGCGCGGTCCGTGCGGCTGTTTGGTCTCAAAGCCGCGATCAGTGGTCACGCTCTTGACGCTGGCACCAGCGCGGCGATTGGTCGCCGCCTTGAGTGGAGGGCCGTATGAGCACGTCCCCCCTCACCCTTGCCGCCCCGCGGCCGCTACTGTTGGCCAAGGCGCTCGATTACTTAGAACTGACCAAGCCGAAGATCGCCGTGCTGGAACTGGTCGTCGTTTTGGCGGCCGGTTTCGTAGCGACTTGGGGCCAGCCGCATCCCGCGCTGCTTCTGCACGTGATGGTCGGCACATTGCTGATCGCGGCCAGCGCCAGCGCAGCCAACCAGTGGCTGGAACGGTATCGCGACGGGCGGATGGCCCGCACGGCCTCGCGTCCGCTGCCGGCGGGACGGCTCTCCGCGGGCGAGGCGCTCGCTTTCGCCGCCGTCACGCTGCTGGCAGGCTCGCTCTACCTGTCCGCCTTCGTCAATTCCGCCAGCCTGGGCTGGGCCCTCTTGACGTGGGTCGTCTATGTGCTGGCCTATACGCCGCTGAAGACGGTCTCGCCCGCCAATACCGCCGTCGGCGCGGTGGCGGGCGCGCTGCCGGTGCTGATCGGCTGGTCGGCGACCGGCGCGGCCATCGACGCGCGGGCCGTCGCCCTGGCCCTGGTGCTGTTCCTCTGGCAGTTTCCGCATTTCATGGCGATTGCCTGGCTGTACCGCCGCGACTATGGCGCGGCGGGTTACCAGATGTTGACTGTCGTCGATCCGACCGGCCGCCGGGCCGGCGCTCAGGCGGTATTGGCGGCGCTGGCGCTCGTTCCAGTCAGCCTCGTGCCGGTGCTTTCTGCGGCCGGCGTGGGCAGCGCGCTGTACGCCGCGGGGGCGATCCTGCTGGGCGGCGGCCAGCTGGTTGCGGCGGGACTGTTCGCCCGGCGGCCCGACGAGTTTTCGGCGCGATTGCTACTGCGGGCGTCGCTGGCTTACTTGCCCACGCTGCTGGTCACGCTGGCGCTCGCGCCCTGGATTTGAAAGTCGAAGTACCAAAGAACTGAAGAACCGAAGATGGCACACGATCACGATCACGGACACACCGCCGTCAAGCTGGAGTATCAGCCCGCGCTGCCGATCGGGCGCGGCAAGCTCTGCCTGTGGCTCTTCCTCTCGACGGAGATCATGTTCTTCGCGGGCCTGATCGGCACCTACATTGTGCTCCGCTTCGGCGCGCCGCCGGAAAGCTGGCCGCTGCCGCATGACGTGCACCTGCAGGAGTTCATCGGGGCGTTCAACACGTTCGTGCTGATCTGCTCGAGCGTGACGATCGTGCTGGCCCTGGAAGCGGCCCGCGGCAACCACGCCGGCCTGTCCAAATTCTGGATGGTGGCGACGTTCCTCCTGGGCAGCGTGTTTCTCGGCGTCAAGGCCTACGAGTACAACGAGAAATTCAAGCACGGCATTTTTCCCGCCAAGCCGCACAGCCTGCTTTATGAAAAGGCGGACCTGAATTACGTCGCCGCCGTGCGGCAAAGCCTCGCTCCCAAAAGCCTGGCCCTCACGGAAAAGCTCCCCGAGCTGACGGCCAAGCGCGATCCGCTGCTGGCCAAGCTCGACGCCGGACAGGCGCTCACGGAGCAAGATCAACAGCAATTCACCGAGCTCAACCGGCAGCTGCTGCCTAACGACTTGCAGTACGACCTGGTGCAGTGGACCGAGCTGATCGCCGCCAAGGACCCCGATCAGGCGCAGCGCCGCCGGGCGCTGGAAAGCCTCGCCGTGGCCATCTATCCTCTCCGCCCGCTCGGCAAGGAGGGCGCGGAGATGGAGCACCACTACGTCCAGATGCTCGACGAGGAGGCGAAGACCGTCCGGCATCAGATGCAGGAGTTGGAAAAGGACCGCAGCCTCGCGCAGAACGAGCTTGCGGCTAAGAAGGCTGAATCCGACGCGCTGACCGCCGAGATCGCCCCCGTGCAAATGCAGCGCGACATGATCCAGAAGGAGATCGAGCGACTGCAAAAGGCCGAAACGACGACTGCGGCGACCGAGGAGGCACCATCCAACCTGGTCTCGCTCCAGCCGCCCGCCACGCAGCCGCCAACCGCCAATCCGCAGGTCGAGAAGCTCAAGACCGAACTGGCCGCCCTCGACGCGCAGCTCATGCCCAAGCTCGAAGCGCAAAGGGCCCTGCTGGCTGAACAACAGCGCATCTTCGAGCGCGAGGCCGCTTTTACCACCGAGCTCAAGCGCTACCAGGGCCGCGTGCGGCTGCTGCTCTACACGCTCAAGGCCGCTCCGCACGGCCTGAACCACACGTTCTCGGAATTGCGGCTGCCGATGGTCATCCCCAGCGGCAACATGTGGGCCAGCACCTACTTCCTGCTCACCGGCTTTCACGCGATTCACGTGCTAGTCGGCCTGATCGCCTTCGTCCTGGTCCTGTTCTACAAGCTCGACCGGACGAAGGCCCACATCCTGGAAAACGTTGGCCTGTATTGGCACTTCGTCGATCTGGTGTGGATTTTCCTCTTCCCGCTGCTGTACCTGTTTTAGGCGCAAGTGAGTGCTGATTTAGTGAGTGGTCAGCGATGCTGACCTGAATTCTGAACCCCAACCCTGAACCCTTTTTATGGCCGACCTCGCCCCCACCGACCCGCGATATCCCGGGCACGGCTACGATCCGCTCGGGCACGGCGACGAACATGGCCACGGCCATGGACCGAGCGGCGTCGGCAAGTACGTCATCGTGTTTCTCGTGCTGCTGGGACTTACGGCGGTTTCGTATCTCGTCGGCAACAGCCAGACTCTGCGCGAGAAGTCGCCCGGCGTGATGTGGGCCGCGATGATGGCCGTCTCCTGCGCCAAGGCAATGCTGGTGATCCTGTTCTTCATGCACATGCTCTGGGAAGCCAACTGGAAATACGTGCTCACGATCCCCGCCAGCATGATGAGCATCTTCCTGCTCCTGATGCTCATTCCCGACGTGGGCCGCCGCGTCGATCGATATTCCGAGGAGCGGTGGCTCTACGCCGCCCAGCCCGATTCCAACAGCCACGCGGTAGCCAAGGCTGCCGAGCAACATGGTCACGACAAGGCCGGCAAATCCGACGCTGCCGGCGAGCAGCCCGCCGCAAGTCACTGAGTGCCAGCGGCTGGAGCCGGCGATCCGCGTGCAGGGCGTGAGCCACGCCTACGGCTCGCGGCTGGCGCTGGACGATCTCTCGCTCGAAGTCAGCCCGGGCGAGCTGCTGGCTGTGCTCGGCCCCAACGGCGGCGGCAAGTCCACATTGTTCCGCTTGCTCTCGACGCTGCTGCCGCTGTCGCGCGGCTCGGCGAGCGTCCTCGGCTACGATCTGCGGACGCAGGCCCACGCCGTGCGCAGCGTGATCGGCGTCGTGTTTCAAGCGCCCAGCCTCGACCGCAAGCTCACCGTGGCGGAGAACATCCGGCTGCAAGCCGCCCTCTACGGCCTGGGCGGACGCGAGCTGAAAACGCGCCTGGAAGAATTGCTCGACCAGTTCGCCCTCCGCGAGCGGGCCCGCGAGTTGACGGAGCGGCTGTCGGGTGGACTGCGGCGGCGCGTGGAGCTGGCCAAGGGCCTGATCCATCGGCCGGCCGTGCTGCTCCTCGACGAGCCGAGTACTGGCCTCGACCCGGCGGCCCGCAGCGACTTGTGGCAGTATTTGCGGCGGCTGAAAACCGAGCGCGGCACGACGATCGTCCTCACCACGCACTACTTGGACGAAGCCGACGGCGCAGACCGGATCGCGATTCTGAACGAAGGCCGGCTCGTGGCCCTCGGTCCGCCGGACGAGCTGCGGGCCAGCGTCGGAGGCGATTCGATCACGCTGGAAACGAACAATCCCGATCAGCTCGCCGCGCAAATCGCCGCGCAGTTCCCCTTGCCCGCGCGAGTCATCGACGAAGCCGTGCGGCTAGAAACGCCGGACGGACATCACTGGATTGCCAAACTGGTGGAGGCTTTTCCGGGCGAGATCAATGCTGTGCGCCTGGGCAAGCCGACGCTGGAGGACGTATTCATCATTCGTACGGGACATCGATTTCAGATTTAGGATTTCAGATTTCAGATTTACGAACCAAATGAATCTCGTGCCAATCTAAAACTGAAATCTGCAATCTGAAATAGCACCACCAATGCACTCCGATCAACCCAACGCCCTCACGGCCGCCCGCGCCCTTGCCTGGCGCGAGATCGTCCGGTTCTTCCGGCAGCGCAGCCGGATCGTTGGTTCGATCGGCACTCCGCTGGTGTTTTGGCTGCTGTTCGGCGCAGGGCTGTCGCGGTCGTTCCGGATCGGCGCGAGCGGCAGCGAGCAGAGTTTTCTCACGTACTTCTTCCCGGGCAGCCTGCTGCTGATCGTGATGTTCACCGCGATATTCTCGTCGATTTCGATCATAGAGGACCGCCGCGAGGGTTTTTTGCAGGGCGTGCTCGTCGCGCCGATCCCGCGGTGGGCGATGATTCTGGGCAAGGTGCTGGGTGGAACTTTTGTCGCCGTGGTCCAGGGGTTGATCTTCCTGCTGCTGGGTCTAACGTTACCTATAGACCTGTCGCTGGTCGGCGCTGCGCAGCTGGTGCTGCTCCTGGCCGTGGCGGCGGCGGCGCTGACGAGCTTGGGCACGTTCTTCGCCTGGAAGACCGACAGCTCGCAGGGCTTTCACGCGGTCATGAACCTGGTGCTGATGCCGCTGTGGTTGCTGTCGGGCGGGTTCTTTCCCGCGCCCGCTGTGGCCGCTGACGCCTCGTGGAGTGCGTGGCTGCTGCACGCCGCCATGCGGGCGAATCCGCTCAGCTACGCTGTCGGCGGCGTCCGCCGGCTGCTGGCCCCGGCGGCCGAATATCCCGGCGCGTGGGTGCCAGGACTTGCGGCGAGCTGGCTGGTGACGATTGTTTTCGCCGCGGTGGCCTTCGGGCTGGCCGTGTGGATCAGCCGCGAACGCACCGCGGGAGACTTGCAATGAATCGGACGATTTTCTACACGCTGTTGGCAGCGTTTCTGGCCAGCGGAGCGCTGGCCACGGTGATGGGTTACCGCGTGATTGCGGGGATGCACGACGGCGGCAGCCGCTCGGGCACTGCCCGCGAGCCCGATCCGGAATACCAGCGGCTGCCGCCCGACGGAGCAACAGACTGGATGACCGGCTTCACGCTGGTCGAGCGAAGCGGGAAGGAAGTGCAGTGGAAAGACTTCGAGGGGAAGGTGCGCGTGACGAACTTCTTTTTCGCGTCGTGTCCCGGCACCTGCCTGCAGCAGAACCGGAACGTGCAGAACATCCAGCAGGGCTACATTGGCAAGGACGTGGTTTTTCTCAGCATAACCTGCGATCCCGATAACGACAGCCCTCAGCGGCTCCGCGAATATGCGGAAAATCTCGGCGCCGACCGCAATCAGTGGCTGTTTCTTACCGGCCGCGCGAGCTACATCGAGCGGTTGGGGCAGGAGATGTTCGACGTGTCCCTCGGCCGGTCGAAGGAGGGTCCAACTCATTCCGAGCGGCTCATCGTGGCGGACAAATGGGGCAATGTTCGCGGCGCGTTCGCCTGGAACGACTATGCCCAGATGACGCAACTGCGCATGCTGGTCGATCAGCTACTCGCCGAGACCGAGCCGCCGGCAAAGTTCCGGCGGGCTCCGGAGGCGTCGGCATCGCCATGACCGAATTGGCTCCACTCCTGCCGCACCTCAACGCTGCGCTGAACGCCCTGGCGACGGTGCTGCTGGTCGCCGGATTCATCCTGATCAAGCAGCGCCGCGAGGCAGCCCACAAATGGACAATGCTCGCCTGTTTTGCCGTGTCGATTCTCTTTCTGGCGAGCTATCTGACGCATCACTGGTATCTCAAGTACGTCGTCAAGCTGCCGTACGGCAGCCACCTCTTTCCAGCCGAGTACCCGGTCGCCCGGGCGATCTACCTCGGCGTGCTGATCCCGCACGTGATCCTGGCGGCCGCCGTACCCTTTCTGGCGATGGGGAGCATCGCTCTGGGCCTGGCCGACTGGCGGAAGGCGCACCGCAGGCTGAGTTGGTGGACGTTTCCAATCTGGCTCTTCGTGTCAATCAGCGGCGTCATCGTCTATGTGATGCGTTATCAACTCTATCCACCGCACTGAGCGGCCGATAAAATACGGACAATGAAACCAGCCGCCCTGCTTCAGACATTCGCGCTCGGCCTGCTCTTGCTGGCGCTGTGCAGCGGGGCGGCTCTGGGCTGTCCGACTTGCAAAGACGCGTTGTCGCACGACCCGGCCACGGCGAACCTGGCCCGCGGCTATGCCTACAGCATCCTGTTCATGCTCTCGATGCCGCCGCTGATCTTCGGCAGTCTCTGCGCCTATTTCTACTGGGAAGTCCGGCGGGCGAGGGCGCGGCAAACGGCGGTTCCCTCGAACTCCTAGCGCGTACCGATCTCTCCTTCGCGCGGATCGCGCCACTGGTCGAAGCCGAGCCACAGGCTGCGGGCCCAAGGGAAGACCAGCAGCGGAAAGACCACCGTGAATGCCATTCCGCCGACGAGCAGCGGATTCTGCGGCACGCCGTAGCGGAACCGCAGCACCAGCGCCGCCACGACGGCGATCAGGCCGGTCAGTCCGTAGTTGATGTAGATCGAGCCCAGAAAAAAGCCCGGCTCGCGCTCCAAGGAAGCGCCGCACTCGGGACATTTCTCGTGCATGGCGAACCAGCCACGGAATAGCCGGCCCCGCCCGCATAGTGGGCAGCGCAGCGCGAGCGCCCTGCCCAGCAAGGTGAAAAAACGCATGCCCTCAATTTACCAGCACAGCGCCACCGTTAATCACGCCCACCGTTAGCGGGGGCGGAGCTCTCTGGTGACGGCCGGAGATTTGCGCCAGCCCATACAACCGGACGGCCCGCCTCGGTGCCATTTCCGCGCGCAATTTATGAGCTACTTTGTCGTAGTGGATCGCCCGCCAGTCAGATTCCAGGGAGCACCTGCGATGAATTCCAACCGCCGCGCCTTCCTCTTCATCGACCGCGAGGTCCAAGGGGCGCTCCTGTTGCGGACGGCCAGTTACTGGCTGTTCTGCTTGATTTCCATCAGCCTGATGGTGCTTTGCTGGAACGCACTGACTGGGCCGCCGCGGCGGTTCGTGGACCTGACGACCGAGTTTTATTTCCGCTACGGCCCGGCGCTCGTCGCCTCGCTGATCATGCTGCCGATCGTGATGTTCGACGTGCTGCGTATGAGCAATCGCTTCGTCGGTCCGGTCGTGCGCCTGCGGACGGGCCTGAACGAGCTGGCCGAGGGCCGCCCAGCCCAGCCGCTGAACTTCCGCGACGACGATTTCTGGCGCGGGCTGGCCAACGAATTCAACCGGGCCGCCGCCCGGCTGGCGCGCGAGGGCACCGAGCTGAGCGTGCCGACGGAAGAGATGTCGGCCACGGAAGTGGAGCGGGCCTCGAGCTTGTCGTCGTAGTTGACCGTACTACGAGATGGCAATCGTCTGCTGGAGCGGCCGCAGGACGTTCTCCACGACGTAGCCGTCGATGACCTCGCGGCAAATATCTGCCAGCTTCCGCATCGCTTCGACGAACGATTCCTCGCCGTCCAAGCTGCCGTAGCGGCGGGCCGTGAAATAGACGCTGAGCTGCTCCTCGGGGAATTCCTTCATCCGCACGTGGTAGGCGCTGGTGCGGGCCTCGATGCTCAGGCGGCACTGCGTGCGGCATTCCTCGTCCAGGGCGAACTGTATCGACGGCTCGTTGGAGAGGATGGACGCGCCGGGAATCTCCGTCATCTTCTCGAACGCCGGCTGCACGCCGAGGGCATCGACAAGGAGCTGGTTGTGGTTGCCGCGATAGGTGTAGTCGAATCCGTACATGACGTTCAGCGACTCGCAGTCGAGCGGGCTGACTGATAGCATGTACGGGATCTTGTCGAGGACGAGGGAATGCTGCTTGAGGGCCTCCTCGACCGTCGGCGGGTTCACGTACCCCGACGAGACCCGCCGGTTTTCGATGCTGGCCCAGCGGTAATCGCCCTTATCCTTGTCTTCCTCCAGCACGAACTCGCCCCGCTCGCGGCTGTAGAAGTTCTTCATTCCGGGATAGGTCTTTTTGACTTGCTCGAAAAAGTGCAGCACCGTCTCGCGCGACTGCGGCAGCTCCATCTCCGTATTGAGGTTCATGTTCACGTAGTAGTCGTCGCAGTACGAATGATAGCGACTCGAACGTGATCGGCCTTCCTTCATGGTCGTGCCTGGCTCCTTCTAGGGCCCGCGAACGTTTGTACAATGTCAGTATAAGCAGCTGCGCTATTTCGGTCAAAGCAGCCGCCGGCCAGCGGCGGGCGGCCACTTGTCGAGATATCGGGATTCGTTTTTCATGAGCAAGGCCACGCCACAGTCTCACGTGTTCCCCAGCGACCTGGGCTGGATGTCTCTCTGCTGGAGCGGCGAGCGGCTGTGCAGGTTCACGTTTGGGCATCCCTCGGCCGCCGCGGCTGCGGCATCGCTCACTGCTGACGAAGCTGATGCCGAGCGGGCTGACCCTCCCAAGTGGGTCGCGGAACTTGCCGGCAGGTTGCAGTCGTTCGCTGCCGGACGCGCTGAGCTCTTCGACGACGTGCCGCTCGACCTCTCGCACCTCTCGGCGTTTCAGGGCCGTGTGGTGAAGGCCTGCCGCAAGATCGGCCGCGGCAAGGTCCGGACGTACGGCGAGTTGGCTCAACTTGCCGGAGCTCCCGGAGCGGCGCGGGCCGTCGGCAGCGTGATGGCCAGAAACCGCTTTCCGATCATCGTGCCTTGCCACCGCGTTGTCGGCGCGGGCGGTTCGCTAGGGGGATTCTCCGCTCGGGACGGGGTCAATCTGAAACGGCGCATGCTCGCGCTGGAAGGCGCGGTCACAGGCAAACCCGCTCAGCGCTCCAGGTTCCACGCGTCGCACGCATAGCGCTCCCTTACCAGGCCCGCGGTCCGCTCGCGGGGCCAATCGACGAGCGGCTTGTGCGCAGCGAAGCCGCGGGCCAGGACGCTGCGGAGGACCTGTGCGGGAATGCCAAGGTTGGTAAGAAACTCGCCGTGCTGGCGGCCGCGGCGATATTCCGGCTCGCGGGGCGGCATCAAGAGCAGTCGCTCCACCACCGTCAGATCGAAGTCGTAAAGCAGCGTGCCATGATAGAGCAGGTGGTCGCGCTTGCAGCGAACGCTATTCCCCGAGAATTTTCGCCAACCCAGGGCCAGGTCGCTCGTGCCGAGGGGCTGCACGTTGGCGACCAGCGTCGACAGAGCGGCTGCCAGCGCCGAAAGCACGTGCCGGTGGGCTTCATCGAGCAACCGCAGGTGTTCGCGGCCGGCATAGCGGAGCACCACCGCATACATCAGGCAGCCGGGCCCCGCAACGATCGCGGCCCCGCCGCTGGAGCGGCGCAGGACGGGCACGTGGGCGACCCTGCAGGCGTCCAAATTCACTTCGGCTGTCACGCGGGATGAGCGGCCGACCACCACCAGCGGGGCGGGAGCCTCCCACAGTCGCAGGATTTCATCGTCGATCTCACCGGCTTCGGCCGCGTCGAGCAAAGCCTCGTCGAGTGCGACGTTCTCGGCCGCCGTGGGCAGCGTCAAGTCGAGCAATAGCATGGGCGATGGGTGCATGCGAGCCTCGTGCCGAGGGGGATCTCACGAGGTGGCCGGACGGCCCGCCGACCGCCCAAACCAAGATGGCAATTCGACTTACGTTGCCTTCCCGCCCACCAACGTCCCGTTGACGCCCGATACCCCAAACTTACACTGAATTCGTATCTGCTGCAGCCGGAGTTCTTATGTCGCTTTCATCCGCCGCTCCCACCCCGCCTGAGGGTCCGCGGCTGCCCGCCGCGGCATCACCAGTCCATCCGTCGCTGCCGCCGGTCGAGGCGCCGAGCGGAACGTTCATTTTACAGCTCTTTTTGATTCCGCTCTTGATCGTCTCGATTGTGGTCGTGCTGTGGCTGATGTTCAGCTGGATGGCCAGCATGGGCCGCGATGATCCGGCAAAGCTGGCCGAGTCGATCCAGTGGGGGGACGAGGCCAGCTGGCAGCGGTCGTATGAACTGGCCGACTTGCTCCGCAGCCCCGACCAGAAGTACGACAGCTTGCGCCGCGATGCGACCACGGCGGCCAAGCTGGCCAGTTTCCTGAACCGCGACCTGAACGAGCCGCTCGAAGGTACGGTCAAGGAGAACCAGCAGCGCGTGATGCGGCGGATGTACCTCTGCCGGGCCCTGGGGTCATTCAGCGTACC
>Ga0075428_100007188_pt1 | contig 12330 bp, 8 predicted proteins | sample RhiMetdeltSRZDD2_FD_75291 | JGI IMG/M metagenome (GOLD analysis project Ga0075428, IMG submission 75291) | Populus rhizosphere microbial communities from Tennessee, USA - Rhizosphere MetaG P. deltoides SRZDD2 | ecosystem: Host-associated > Plants > Roots > Rhizosphere > Soil | place: USA...
TGACGCACCGTCAAATCCAGCTGCCAGCTGCCTTGGAAATGTGGAATCAAGCGTACGACCCGTTCAACTCTCCGGTGCTTTCGACGCTCGTCGCGGCGCTTCCCCTGGTCGTGCTGCTGGGGCTCCTGGCGCGGCACGGCGTGCGAGCGCATTTCGCCGCGATGCTGGGGCTCGCGGCCGCGTTGGCGGTCGCGATCGTGGTGCAGGGGATGCCGACCGGGATGGCGCTTCGCGCGGCGGCGTTCGGCGCCGCGTACGGGTTGTTCCCCATCGGCTGGATCGTGCTCAACGTGCTCTTCCTCCACGCGCTGGCGAGCGACCGCGGTCTCGTGGACGAGCTTCGCGTTGGCATCACGCGCCTAACGGGTGATCGCCGGCTCCAGCTGCTCTTCGTCGCGTTCTGCTTCGGCGCGTTCTTCGAGGGGGCTGCCGGTTTCGGGACGCCCGTTGCCGTCACCGGCGCGCTGCTGATCGCGCTCGGCTTCGAGCCACTCGAGGCGTCGGGGCTCTCGCTCATTGCGAACACCGCGCCGGTCGCCTTCGGCGCGCTCGGGACACCGATCATCGCCCTCCAGGGCGTGACTGGGCTGGACCTCAACGACCTGAGCGCGATGGTGGGTCGCCAGCTGCCGCTCTTCTCACTGATCGTTCCATTCTGGCTCATCTGGGCTTACGCGGGATTCCGCGGAATGGTGGAGGTTTGGCCCGCAGTGCTCGTCGCGGGTGTCTCGTTCGCGGTGCCGCAGTTCCTCGTCTCGAACTTCCACGGTCCCTGGCTCGTGGACATCGTGGCGTCGGTGGTGTCGATGTCTGCGCTTGCCGGTTTCCTGCACGTCTGGCGCCCGGCGCAGAGGTGGAAGGGAGCAGAGGGTCCGGTCGCGGCGGATGCGCTGGCGTCGGACCCGGTCCCGACGCCGACCACGCCGCCGGACGATTCGCGCCTAACGGCGCCACCGACGGGACGGATGATGGCCTACCTGCCTTGGGTCGTCCTGAGCGTGCTCGTGTTCGCGTGGGGTCTCCCGCAGGTCAAGGCGCTGCTCAACGGGATTTCGGCGCCCAAGCTCGCGATTGGAGGCCTCGACAAAGCGGTGGTGCGGGTTCCGCCAGTGGTCGCCGCGAGCACAGCCGAAGCGGCGGTGTTCAACTTCAACTGGCTGTCCGCGACGGGCACGGCGATCCTGCTGGCCGCGCTGGTGACAGGTATCGTGCTCCGCTGTCGGCCCGTGGATCTCGTGCGGACGTACGTGCGCACGATTGCGCGCGCAGGTGCGTCGCTGATAACGATCGCGGCGATGCTGGCCCTCGGCTACACGGCACGATACTCGGGGCAGGATGCGATTCTCGGTCTCGCGTTCGCGCACACGGGGGTGATGTACCCGTTCTTCGGGACCCTGCTCGGATGGCTCGGCGTGGCGCTCACCGGATCCGACACGTCGTCCAACGTGCTGTTCGGGAGCCTGCAGACGATCACGGCGCGGAAAGTGGGTGTGAGCGAGACGCTCATGGCGGCGTCCAACAGCTCGGGCGGCGTGATGGGCAAGATGATCGACGCGCAGAGCATCGTGGTCGCGAGCACGGCCACGCGCTGGTACGGGCACGAGTCGCGGATCCTGCGCTACGTTTTCCGCCACAGCATCGCGTTGGCGGTGCTCGTGGGGATTTGGGTCATGCTGCAGGCGTACGTCTGGCCCTTCACGACAACGGTCGTGCGCTGACTGTGCCCGGAGGTATCACGTTGCCTCGAGCCTCCGCAAAAACCTGAGCGCGGATGAGCGCGGATCTTCGAAACGGCGATGCCGCGAATCGCTCCTCGCGCATCGACGCCACCCCCCGCAACGAGCCGTGACTTGAGAATGAACGACCTCGGCAAGTCGGATCGGAACTTCCCGGGGTCGTCGTTCACCAAACAATCGAGACCGTTTGCGAGAGGAGGCCTCCGATTACAAGGAGCGATCAGGGTGATTGCCGCTTCGAAGATCGTCTGATCCGCGTTCCTGCTTTACGGAGGCTAGAGGCCAGGCGATGCCGGACTGGCGGTAGAGTGATCGGTATACCATACTGGCACACAGAAATTCCTCAACATTTGCCTCACAACCGTCGATGGAGACCCATGAGGTGCTCGAGCACTCTCGCGATCGCCGCCATTGGATTCGTTTCATCTGCGCTCCCCATCGGCGCGCAGCAGAAGGAACCATTCCCGGGCTTCGACGCGTACGTGAAAACCGCGCTCACGACCGGGAAGGTGCTGCGACCCGCCGCGGCGGCGAGCTCCGGGAGCGATCCGCGATGACGGTACCTAACGAAAAGCGCGGCGTCATCTCGCGCCGGGCGCTCCTCGAGGGCGCGGCGGCGGCGTGCGCCGCCAGCATCGCCGCGCCGTTCATCAATCGCGGCCGGTATCGCCTCTTCGCGTGGTCGGGCACCGAGTATTCGGCACGGACGATCTCGCTCATCCAGCGATCGGTCGTGATCGACATGCTCTGCCCGCTCACGCTGAACTTCCCGCAGGGCGACAAGTGGTTCACGAGCCCGGAGACGTTCACGGACAAGGACTTCCAGAAATGGCGGGATTCAGGGATCACAGTCATGCATCCCGCTATCGGGCTGGGTGGCATGAACGCCTACGAGACGGGGCTGACGTTCTTCGCGCAGTGGAACTCGTTCGTCGCCGGTGCCGAGCAGTACTTCGACCGCGTGGACTCTCCCGGTGACTTCAAGCGCATCAAGGGCACGGGCAAGGTCGGCGTCATCCTCGGTCTGCAGAACTCCGAGCATTTCCGGCGACCGGACGACGTCAACACGTTCTATGGGCTCGGGCAGCGCGTGTCACAGCTCACGTACAACGCACGCAACATGATCGGCAACGGGTCGACCGAGCGTCGCGACGAGGGCATCAGCGATTTCGGTGTGCGGATCATCGAGCGGATGAACGAAGTCGGGATGGCGGTGGACGTATCGCACTGCGGCGACCGCACGACGCTCGATGCGTTCGAGCTGTCGAAGAAGCCGGTGTTGATCACGCACTCGAACGCTCGCGCGCTCGCGCCGGGTCACCCGCGCTGCAAGTCGGACGACGCGATTCGCGCGGTCGGGAAGGCGGGCAGCGTCATGGGCATCACGGGCGTGCGCATGTTCGTGAAGAACGAAGAGCCGACGACGATCGAGGACGCGCTCAACCACTACGACCACGTCAAGAAGCTCATCGGCCCGGAGCACCTCGGCGTCGGCAGCGACATCGATCTCGATGGCTACGACGACATGCCGCCGGAGCTCAACAAGGCGCTGCGCGCCGGCTACAAGGGCAGCTACGGATTCCGCGAAAAGATCGACATCGAGGGGATCGACCACCCGAAGCGCATGTTCGATCTTACTGAAGGGCTGATCCGTCGGAAGTACAGTGATGCCGAGATCGAAGGGATCCTCGGGGGGAACTTCATCCGGGTGCTGTCGCAGGTCTGGAAATCCTGATCTCGATCTGGCGGCCGCATCGCGGTAGGCGAGCCTTCCTGGCAGAGGCTTGCCTAACAACGAAGGCTAGGCGGGCATCGCCAGATGGGCCGCGTGCGGGACCGGCAAATCCGCTGCATGGCTGCCCATGATGCCCACTTTCGCGACCACGGCCTCGAACCGGGGATGGCCGCGCAGGCTCGCCCACGCGGGCTCCACGCCTAGCGACACGACCCAGCAGTCCCGCTCCTCGTACCCCCGCTCGACGGCCGCAACGGCTTCTTCGTAGCGACCGAGCGCAGCAAGGATCGCCGCGAGCGTCAACGACGATACCCACTCGCTCGATGCGCGTTGCTCGAGCTCGGCGAGCATGCGCTCGGCCTCGTCCGTGTCACCCATGTGCGCGCGCGCCGAGGCGAGCGCCGCGACGGTCCACGCCGATGGGCCTGCCAGAGTGATCGCCTGCTTCAGCGCGTCGAGCGCGGGGGCGGTCTGACCCAGCGCCATGAGGGAAGCACCGAGACAGCGATAGCCTTCCGCGTAGCCGGGGTTGAGCGACAGGACGCGGCGCGAGCATTCGACGGCCTCCTCGAATCGCTGCGCGGTGTAGAGCGCATACAGCTCGATGTAGCTCGCCGGCGCGGCCAGTGGGTCGACCTGGATCGCGCGACGTGCCCACTCGAGCGACGTGTTGGGGTCGCCGCGGAGCGCGTGGTACATCGCGAGCCACGTGTAGGCGCTCACGTTGCTCGGGTTGAGTGAGATCCCGCGCTCGAGCAGGGTCCGCGCCGTCCCGAAATCCAGATCGTGGAAGAGACTGATCGCACCTAACGCGGCGTACGCCTCGGGCAGGGTGTCGTCGATCGATCGCGCGCGCTCGGCCGCCACGCGGGCGAGGGGAAACGCCTCCGTCGGCGGCATCGTCTCGAAGATCGCCGCCGCGATGAACACGTCGGCGACGCCCGCGTGCGCCAGCGCGAACTCCGGGTCGTGCTCGAGCGCCTTCTCGAAGAGATCCAGCGATCGCTCGATGCCCGCACCAACCTGATTCCACGTGTAGCGGCCGCGCAGATAGAGCTCGTACGCCTCGAGATTCGTAGTCCGCCGGCGAGCAGGTGCCGTGCCCGACACGGGCAGCAGCGTGACCTTCAACGTGTCGACAACCGACGCCGCGATCGCGTCCTCGACGTCGAAGAGATCCGTCGCTTCGCGATCGTACCGTTCGGACCAGAGTTGGAAGCCGTTCGTGGCGTCCACGAGCTGGACGGTGACACGCAGCCGGTTGCCCGACTTCCGTACGCTGCCCTCGAGCACGTTGCGGACGCCAAGCCGCTCGCCTGCCGTGCGAACGTCCGTGGACGAGCCGCGAAATGCGAATGACGAGCTTCGCGCCGCCACGTGCATGGTGCGCAGGCGTGCCAGGGAGTTGAGGATCTCTTCGGCGATGCCGTCCGCGAGGTAGTCGTTGTCCGGTTTGCCCGTGAGGTTCACGAACGGCAGCACGGCGATCGATGGCAGCGCCGCGCTGGTTGGCGTCGGTGTGGTCGGTGATATCGATCCGCTGCTCACGCCGACCGCCGAGGCGACCCCGTCCAGCAGCTCGACGGCCTCGCTCGCCGATGGCCGATCGGCCGGCGACTTCGAGAGGCACCGCATGACGAGCGTCGACAACGCGGGCGGCAGATCGAGTCGCCGATCCGTGATCGGCGCCGGCGGTCGCGTGATGTGCGCCACGAGCAGGTCCTGTGCTGTGCGTCCGACGAACGGGCGCTGGCCGGTGAGAATCTCGTACGCCATCACACCTAACGCGTACATGTCCACGCGGTGGTCGGCGAACGGATCGGCCGACGCCTGCTCCGGCGCCATGTACGCCGGCGTGCCGACGGTCATGCCGCGCGACGTCAGCTCGAGCTCGGCCTCGCCCCGGGATGAAGACACCGCCTTCGCGATGCCGAAGTCGGTTACCACCGCGTAACCCGACGACAGCAGCACGTTGTCAGGCTTGAGATCGCGATGCGCGACGCCGTGGTCGTGCGCGTGAGCGATGGCGGACGCCACATCGCGCAGCACGCGCACGGCGCGGGAGAGTGGGAGCGGCTGGCCGCTCGCGACCCTCTGGCGCAGCGACTCGCCGGCGACGAACGGCATCGTGTAATACGGCGCGTCGTCCATGAGGCCGGTCGTGAGGACCGGAACGATGCATGGATGCTGCAGGCTCGCGGCGATCTGAATCTCCCGCCGGAATCGCTCGGCATCGACTTTCGCGTTCGGATTGGGCGGGAGGATCTTGAAGACGATGCGGCGGGCGAGCGCTGCGTCGGCGACGAGGAAGACACGCGACATGCCTCCGCCGCCGAGCTCGCGCTCGATCGCGAAGGACGGTCCCAACGTCGCCTGGAGACGCGCCGCCAGACTCGACCCGCTCTGTGCCACTACGCCCTGCTCAGCTGCGTCCGGATGTTCGAATCACGACCTCAACTCAGCTTCCGAAGGTACTCGTAATCCTGCTTTGCGCTCGCCAGCGAGTCCGCCGCGCCCTCCTGCTCAACGTAACAGTGTTTCGCGTCGATGTTCGGTACGGCCGAAAGGATCCGCTTGAAGTCCACCGTGCCTCTGCCCAGCTCCGTGTCGCTCGACCGGTCGGCGACGACGTCCTTGATGTGGAAGCTCCAGTACCGCTCCTTGTATCGGTCGAGGTAGCGCATCGGGTCGCCACCGCCCATGACCATGTTCCCGATGTCGAGCTGATGGCGAACGACGGATGGGTCCGTGCGCTCGACGAATACGTCGTACGGGATCTTGCCGTCGATCGGCTTCATGTGATCGGGCTCGTTGTGGAACGCCAGCCAGAGGCCATGCTTGCGGGCCACCGCACCGGCCTGGTTGAAGCGATCCGCCCATTCGCGCCACTGGTCGAGCGTCTGGCTCGTGTCGTCCGTGAAGCTCGGGACGATGAGGTACTCGTGACCGAGCTCCTTGGCCGTGTCGAGCCGCTTCTCCCAGCCGATGAGGACCGTAAGCGGCGAGATGTGGGCGGACGGTGCTCGCAGCCCCTCACGCTGCAGCGCTGCTTTCACCTCGGCCGTGGTTTTCCCGAAGTTGTTCATCGACCAGAGCAGCTCGACGTCGGTGTACCCGATCTGGCGCACCGCCGCGAGCGTGCGGTCGAAGTCCTTCGCCATCTCACGGCGCACACTGTAGAGCTCGAGGCCAATGCGCTTGAGCGGCAGCGACCGGGCAGAGGCTGCGGCGCCGGTCGGCGGTGTGCCGCCTAACGCCATACCGGCCATGAACCCACCCGTCGTGTGGAGGAAATGTCGTCGGTTCATAGGATCCTCGGGTCAGGGCACCGTGCTTTCTTTCCACTCGTGACCAACGCGCGCCATCACGGCCGCAAACAGCTCGATCCCGTCCCACAGGTTCTGCAGGCGAAGGTTCTCGTTCGCCGCATGCTGGTTGTTGTCGTAGTTGGCGATCGGCAACACGACGAGCGGGACGCCGAGCACCTGCTCGAAGGTCGACGTCGGCAGGCTCCCGCCGAGCATCGGGACCGCCAGCGGCGGGTTGGCCGCGCCCGACGACGCCGCGGCGAGCAGTGCGCGTGAGAACGGAATGTCCATTGGCGCACGCGTTGCGGCGTACCCACCGTCCCATTCCACGCGCACGATCTTCGGATGTGTCATGCGTGTCGCCGAGTCGGGCGTGTCGCGGACCAGGAAAAAACCGCGCGAGCGCAGATGCGCTTCGACGAGCTCGCGCACGCGCTCGGGCTTCTGGTTCGGCACGAGCCGGAAGTCGATCGACGCCGACGCCTCCGTGGGGATGGCGTTCGCGGCCAGCTCCCTGACACCGCCGGCCTTGATGCCGCGCACGTTCAGCGCGGGCAGCATGATCCGCTCGGCAAGCGGCGCATTGTTCGCTTCGGTCGCGCCCATCGCCAGGGCCTTGCGGAGCGTGGTGTCGATCATGGGAAGCGCGCCTAACGCCGCACGCTCGGCCGCGGAGAGTGGGCGCACATCGTCGGCGTAGCCCGCGATCGTAATGCGGCCCTCGTCATCCCGCATGCTGGCGATGAGCGTGGCCATGAGCACCGCGGGATTCGGTGCCCAGTTGCCATAGTGCCCGCTATGGAGCGCTCGCATCGGGCCGTAGGTCGTGAGCTCCAGGCCCATCACGCCGCGCGCGCCGAACACGACCTGCTGGCGGCCGCTCTGGTGCACCGGCCCGTCACAAAAGACCCACGCGTCCGCCCGCAGGAGGTCCGCGTGCGTCTCGAGCATGCGACGCAGATGCGACGACCCTGCCTCCTCTTCACCCTCGAAGAAGAACTTGAGATTGACCGACGGCGCGATGCTCGCGGCGCGGAGAGCATCCAGCGCGCCGAGCATCGCGATGATCGCGCCCTTGTCATCGCTCGCGGAGCGGGCATAGACGCGCGACTCGCCGTCGACACGTTGCCCTGACGTCGGCACCGGAATCACCTTCGCCCCCGCGGCGAGCGACCCGTCACGAAACACCGGGGTGAACGGCGCGCCGGTCCATTGCGCCGGGTCCACCGGTTGCCCGTCGTAGTGAGCGTAGAACACGACCGTGCGCGCGGCCCCCGGCGTGCGGAGCTCGCCGTACACGGCCGGTGGCCCGCCATCGCCCTCGAGGGCGCGCGCGCTCACGCCGCGGCGTCGGAGCAGCTCGATCACGGCGGCGGTGTTCCGGCGAATGTTCACGCTGTCCGACGCCACGTTAGGTATCGCAAGCAGGCCGGCGAACTCCCGAGCGATGTCCGCTTCGTGCGCTTCGCGGTATCTCCGTGCGGCGGCGCGAACCGCCGCGCCCTGGGCGACGCCACGACCCGACGTCGGCGGCGGCTGCTGACTGGCCGCCTCGGCGGCCAACGAGATCGCAACGACGAATGCGGCGAACGACACGCCAACGCCGCGGGTGCGTTTGATTGCCACCACATCCTCCATCCGGGACGAACCGATCATCGGGCCGTCCCAATTTTCGATTGTGACCTAGCGAAAGGCGCGCGGGTAAGGCTACGTAAAGTTCTCGTTTTGCGCGACCGACATCCACGGCGGACCCATGGCGCCAAACCGTTGCGACCCCGGATTCCGGGCCAGGGAGTACGCCGGCATCGCCCTGCTCGCGGTCGGGATCGGTGCGTCGGTGTCAACGCGAGCCGTGGCGCAGCGCCCGGTGACGGGTGAGGGCGCGCTCGACCTTCTCCTCCCCACGGGGGCCCGCGCCGTCGCCCTGGGTCAGGCCACCATGGCCGTCGACGGAACCACCGAGGCTGTCTGGTGGAACCCATCGGGGCTGGCACGCATGCAGGGGACGACGGCCGCGATCCATCACTCGCAGAGCATTGGCGGAACCGCCGATGCGGTCGCCGTCGTTGCCCATTCGCGGGTCCTGGGATCGTTCGGCGTGTCCGCGAGTCTGCGCGACTTCGGGTCGTCCACGAACGCCGACGACGAGGGTACGGAGGGCGGGACGATTCTCCCTCGAAGCCTCATCTACGCGGCGTCGTACGCCGCGGCGGTCGAACGTCTCAACGTCGGGCTCAGTTACAAGCTCGTGCAATGGCGTGTCGACTGCACCGGCCCGTGTACTGGCGAAACGGGTGTCCTGGCGCAGACGAGCGCGATCGACGCGGGCGCGCAATTTTCGCTCGACCCGGAGCTGCCAGTCACGGTCGGCGCGGGTGTGCGGAATGTGGGACTTCGCGTGCAGGTGAACGACGAGCCGCAGGCGGACGAGCTGCCGTCGCGACTCCAGGCAGGCTTCGAATGGCGAGTCTCGCAGTTGAGTAACGCCCTGGACGGGGCGGCGCTCACGATAAGCGCGGACATGGTGAGCGAGCTGCGTCGCATGGACCCGTCGCCGCGCGTCGGCGCGGAGGTCGCGTGGCAGCGCCGCATTCACGTGCGCGGCGGCTATGCATCGAAGGCCGGCGGGTTCGGCGGGCCGTCGTTAGGTGTCGGCTACGAGACCAGAACCCTGGCGATCGACCTGGCGCGATTATTCGACGAAGTGTCCTCGATGACCGGGACCGATCCGACGTATCTGTCGGTACGGTATCGGTTTTAGGGACTGGCGACGAACTGCCGGGGGACGGGCGGCGGGCGACGGGTAAGAAGCGAGAACCCTCGGGATGCTTATCTCACTGCGAGATGCCTCCCGAGGGTTTCGGCTTCTAGCCATCGCCCGCCGCCCGTCCCCCGTCCCCGGCCTTACTTCAGTAACCCTAACGCCGCCTCCACCATTGCCTTCTGCGCCGAGCGGGCGCCGGGTGTGGTCCGTCCAGACGTCGTATTGAACGCCACCAGCACCGCTGTGCGCTTCACCGGGTCGAAGTACATGAAGGCGCGGAACCCCGCCTGGCTGCCCGTGTGGCCGAGAATCGTCACGCCGTCGCGCCGCATCCCGAAGAACGACAACCCCATCCAATCGTTCTCCGAACCGTAGCCGTTGCCGTTCGTGTTGACCACGGGCCGCCACATCTCCTCGAGCGCTCGTCGCTCGAGGATCACATCGTAGCGCTCCTTCGGGAGCCGACCGGCAGGAGCGTTGGTCAGAAACGCGAGGTACGTCGCGAGGTCGTCGAGTGGCGCATTCCAGCCACCGTTAGGGATCGTGATGCCAGGATCGAAATCCGCGCCGTTGTCGATCACACTGTCCCGCCCGGTCACCGAGTCGCGCCGGACGTAATAGTTGTGCGAGCGATCCGCCGCGAGATGATACGGCGTTCCGCCGAAATAGCTCCGGTCCAACCCCAACGGCGACAGGATGTTCTTCTGCACGTACGACTGCCACGGATCGCCGCTCAGTTTCTCGATGATCCGCGCCAGATAGATGAACCCCGGGTTCGAATAGCTGTACTTCGAGCCCGGTTTGAATAGCAGCTGCTCGTACGGCATCATCGCGACGAGCTGGTTCCATGTCGTCGGCTCGAACGGCTCCCACGGCTCGCCGTTGCCCCACGGCCACGTGGGGTTCTGAAAGCCCGACGAATGCGACAGCAACATGCGGATGGTAATGCTGTCGATCATGCCGTACGGATCATGGATCTCGCGCAGCTCCGGCACCCATCGCGTGACCTTGTCGTCGAGCTTGAGCAGTCCTCGATCGCGGAGCTGCATGATCGAGATCGCGGTCAGCGTCTTCGTGATCGAGCCCCAGTGGAAGATCGATCGGTCATCGACGCGCTTCCCGGCGCTCTTATCGGCAAACCCGTAGCCGTGGCGGGCGAGAACCTTGCCGTCGCGCATCACGAGCGCGCTCGTGCCGACGACCCTGTCGCTGTCGGCATAGGTGTCGAGCAGTCGCGTGAACGTCGCCCAGCCAACCGGAGGGGCAGGGGGCGGGGGAGGCGAACCGGTCTGTGCGATGGCGAGGGACGGCTGGCTGGCGGCAGCCGCCGCGACGAGCGCGGCGGCCGCAATGAGTCGGTCTCGAGTCACGTGAGTTCCGGGAAGGAGGCCGGGCGATGATGCGGCCCGCCGCCCGCATTTGCCAGCATCGCGTCTGCCAGCGAGACGCGATGCTTCCAGTTCGCTACTGGCCGGCGGCGCGCTGCCTGGGGACTTCGGGAATCGACGTCGGGATCGGCCAGTCGCCGCCGATCGACGCCGAGGCTCGCGGGGTGTCCGCCGGCGTGGTCACGCGGACGGTGGCAAGCGAGGTGACCACCTCGAGCTGCTCGCGCGAACGCCGCACCGCTGCTTCGAGCACCCACTCCCAGCCGGCGCGCTCGCGGAACTCCTCCTCGGTGGCCCCGAGGAGGTCGCGCATCGCGTTCACGGCCTGCATCGCCGCGGGATTCCGCCGAACGAGGAGTCGTCCCATCGCTTCGCGATTGGCGGCGAGGTCGGCTAGGCGCGCAACCTCCTGCCATTTCGTGCCTGGCCAGCCGCCGAGCGTCTGGATAGGCGTCTCCGACCAGGTGGAGCCCAGCGGAGAACGTTCGGTTCCGGCGATGGCGCGGGCGAACAGTGTCGCGAGCGGCGTCCTGATGCCCTGGGCACGCACACGATCCGCGAGCCACTCGGCGAGCTCCATCGGTGCGGGGCGTGGTCGATCACGCACCGCCTCCAGAATCGAGCCGGCTCCGCCACCGCCCTCCAGCGCGCCGACGGAGCACATGCGGGGCGACCGCGGAATGCGCCTGCGCTCGTGCGTGGAGCGAAGCAGCACGCAGACCGGACACCATGGCGCGAGGTCGAACAGATCGCGCAGCTCCTCGGCTGTTGCCGGACGGTCGGCGACATCGGCAAGGAGGATGGAGCCCAACGGGGGACGCCCGTCTCCCAGTCGTCGCACGTGCATGAACGGCGGTGCGGTCACGTACAGCGAAAGTCGGCTCATGGCGACCAGGGTACGACTCGTGACTCTCATTGGTACACTCGAAGATGTACTACAAGGTTCGTCCGATCGCGAGAAGAGAACGTCAAGACTCAAACGGACGTACCGCGCGCGCTTTCTCATTGGACGGACGCGCGCTCATGGTTTCCCTATTTTGCTCGCGCGGACCATTGGACGTCGGGACCATAGCGGACGTTACGGTTGCTGTGTGTGGCGACCCAGCATGATCTGGTAACGATGGAGCCCCGGTTTTGTCTGTCGCACAGGGGTTGCAGGGGGTCGGGCGCGCGAACAGGTTCGCGCGAGGCAGTTCTCGACCATTCGTGTTCTCCATCATCGGCTCGAACTTGACCGGCTTATCCTGCACGACGGCGTGTTCGTTCGCCGCCACGATCGTAGCCTGGTCCTCGGCAGCGGCGCAGACCACCCGAAAAACTCCTCCCCCGCAGGCGACGCTGCCTCCCGTTGAAGTCACGGTCACGCGCGACGCGATTCGCGCGGCCCTCGAGCTTCCTT
>Ga0075428_100007195_pt1 | contig 12324 bp, 12 predicted proteins | sample RhiMetdeltSRZDD2_FD_75291 | JGI IMG/M metagenome (GOLD analysis project Ga0075428, IMG submission 75291) | Populus rhizosphere microbial communities from Tennessee, USA - Rhizosphere MetaG P. deltoides SRZDD2 | ecosystem: Host-associated > Plants > Roots > Rhizosphere > Soil | place: USA...
GTGGCCTGCAGCGAGGACACCGAGGCGATGATCCGCAGCGGATCGCGGTGGGTCTGCACCAGCAGCGCGTCGGGGTACTCGGCCAGCAGCGCGCCGAGGTGCCACACGTGAGCCGGCGACTTGAGCAGCCACCGCTGGGCCGGGTGGGCCGACTGCAGGTGCTGCAGGTACTGCCGGTGCCACCGGTAGGCCGGCGCGAGATCGGCCTCGTCCAGCAGCCACCGGGCATACGACGGCGCCCGGTACTGGGTCGGGAAGATGAGGCTGCGGAAGTCCGACGCCGTGATCCGCACGCACTCCTGGGCCAGCCGGGCGCCGATGGGGTGCATGTTGCGGAATCCGGGGATGAGCAGCTCCACGCCGGCCTGCAGCTCCTCCACCTCGTCGATCCGCGGATCGGTCTCGTAGGTGGCGGTCTCGGGTGGCGGGCAGGGCCGGTCGACCTCCCAGGTCAGCGGGACCCGGGTGATCGGATCCTGGGCCAGCAGGTCGTAGAGGACGGTCGTACCGGTGCGAGCCTGGCCGATGATGACCACCGGCGGCACCACGTCACCGGCGGCCACCTGGGGATGCTGCCGGCGCCACTCGATGATCTCCAGCCGGTTCGAGAGGTAGGCCACGACCTCCCCGGCGGCGATCTGCACGCCCAGCTCGTTGAGGTCCGCCTCCTCACGCAACGACCACAGCAGGCGCTCGAGCCCCTCCCGCCAGCTCTTCTCGCCCAGGTCGTCGAGCCCGGTGGCGGTGGTCGCGGCCTCCGCCAACCGCTCGGCGTCGAGCATCAGGAGTGCCTCCTCCGGCACGTTCGTGGTCATGGTCCCCCTCTTCGGCCCTCGTTGCTGATCGGATCCGGAGGCGACGGCACGCGCCTTGACATCTCCGACAGGATGGGAGCATTGCGGACAGGAGGGTATCCATGACGGATTTCTCGGCCGACGACTCGACGGGATCGAGCGGCCCACCACCGTTTGCGCCATCATCGCCCCGGCGAGAGGACGTGCCGTTCGCTCCGACCACCGGCGCGGGCACGGGCGCCAGCAGCGGCTCGGGTGGGTCAGGTTCGGCACCGGGTGGACTGGGCGGCTCGGGCAGCGTGGGCGGAGCGAGCCCGTTGGGCGCGACGACCGGCGGAGCGGGCACCAGCGCACCGACCAGCACCTCGTTCGGCGGGGGCGCGCCCAACGGGGCGCAGCGGATGGCACCGGAGGTCAAGGGGCGCATCGACGTGGCTGACGAGGTCGTCGAGAAGGTCGCCGGCCTGGCGGCGATGGAGGTGGAAGGCGTCGCCGACCTGGGCGGCGACATCGAGCGGGCCCTGGAGGGCGTGCGCGAGCGCATCGGCATCGGCCACAAGCGGGGCGACCAGGGCATCAAGGCCAAGATCTCGGGCCGCGAGGTCTCCATCGACGTCACGATCATGATCGAGTACGGCCACGTCGTGATGGAGGTGGCCCGCCAGGTCAAGGCCAACGTCGCCCACCAGACCAACCGGATGCTGGGGCTGAGCGTGGTCGAAGTGAACGTCACCGTCGACGACATCAAGATGCCCGGGACCAAGAAGGACGAGGAAGAGGACGACGACGGCGTCGTGAGCCTGGAGGGCTGACCCGCCCCACCCGGCGGCCAGCGGCGCCCCGGTGCTCTGGCGCGGACGTGACAGGCTGTCGCCGTGGTGGTCGCAGAGTCGGTCCCGGTGCAAGGGTTCGACCCGTCCTCGGGACTGGTGGTCGCGACGGGCCTGGCCGCGCTGTTCGCCGTCCTCGTCGACGGCCTCTGGCGCTGGGCCCGGGGTGTCGTCACCATCGTGCACGAGGCTGGCCACGCGACCGTCGCCGTGCTCACCGGCCGGCGTCTCACCGGCATCCGACTGCACTACGACACCTCGGGGCTCACCCTGTCGGTCGGCAAGCCGACCGGCATCGGCATGGTCCTGACCGTCGCCGCGGGCTTCCTCAGCCCGTCCCTGGTCGGGCTGGCCGGTGTCGGGCTGCTGGCCCTCGACCAGGTGACGGTGATGCTCTGGGCCGGTGCGGCCGCCCTGGTGGCCATGCTGGTCATGGTGCGCAACGCGTACGGCGCGCTCGCGCTGCTGGTGACCGGCAGCGCGGTCGTCGCCGTCTCGTTGCGCGCGCCGGCCGACGTGCAGGCGGCGTTCGGCTACACGATGACCTGGTTCCTCCTGATCGGCGCCGTCCGCCCGGTAAGCGAGCTGTGGCGGCAGCGGCGCCGCCACCCGGGTCGCCGGTCGGACGCCGACCACCTCGACCGGCTGACCGGGGTCCCCGCGGCGGTCTGGGTCCTGGTGTTCGGCCTCACCACGCTGGCTGCGCTCGGCAGCGGCGGATGGCTGCTCCTGGCCTCCACGGCCTGAAGCGCGCCGGACCCGGACGGGACGACGCCCGGTCAGCGGTTCTCGAGGACCAGCAGCCCGTTGTGCGTGTTGGAGGTGGGCACGTGGGTGGCGCGGTAGACCTCGCGCACCTTGGGATCGAGCGCTCCCCGCATGACCAGCCACATGACCATCTCGATGCCCTCCGAGCCGGCCTCGCGCAGGTACTCGACGTGGGGGATGCGGGCCACGGCCTCGGGATCGGCCACCAACCCGTCGAGGAACGCCTGGTCGAAATCGGTGTTGATCAGCCCGGCCCGCTGCGCCTGGAGCTGGTGGGACAGACCGCCGGTGCCGAACACGACGACCCGCTCACCGCCCTCGAAGGAGTCCACGGCCCGGCGGATGGCCTGGCCCAGGCGGAAGCAGCGGTGCCCGGTGGGCGGTGGGTACTGGATCACGTTCACGCACAGCGGGATCACCCGGCACGGCCAGGCCTCCGGCTGCCCGAACAGCACGGACAGCGGCACGGTCAGCCCGTGGTCGACGTCCATCTCGTTGACCAGCGTGAGGTCGAACTCGTCGAGGATCAGCGACTCGGCCAGGTGCCAGGCCAGCTCGGGGTGGCCCTCGACCACCGGCACCGGCCGGGGGCCGTAGCCCTCGTCGGCGGGGTGGAACTCGGCGGCCAGCCCCAGTGCGAAGGTCGGGATGACCTCCAGCGAGAAGGCGTAGGCGTGGTCGTTGTAGACGACGATGCAGACGTCGGGATCGACCTCGGCGATCCAGTCCCGGGCCGGCCCGACCTTGGCGAAGTAGGGCACCCAGTACGGCTCGCCCATCTTCCCCTTGTCGATCGCCGCCCCCACCGCGGGGACATGCGAGCACCCGACCCCACCGACGACCTGGGCCATCAGCGCGCCTCCCACTCGGACCGCGACCGGTTGCCCTCGATGGGGCGGCCACCGTCGATCATCATCTGGGCGTAGGCCTCGGGGGTCATGCCGGTCTGCTCGCCCGCCAGGTCCTGGAAGGTCAACCCGTCGCAGGCGGCCAGCTTGTAGGTGTAGTAGAGGTTGCCGCCCAGGTCGAGCATCCGCAGCCACTGCCGCTCCAGCACCGCCTCGCGCTGCTCGGGGTCGAGCCCGAACCGGTCGAGGTAGGCGCCCTCGTCGGCCCGGAACGCCTCCCGGTTGGCGGCGTCGTTGAGCGACATGAGGAAGCTGTTCAGCGGGTAGCCCCGGCGGCTGCGGCGACCGTCGAACACGTAGGTCCCCGGGATGTCGTCGTAGTCCCGGGCCTCGGAGGGTTCCTGGCGCTCGCCCGGTTCCGGTGCCGGCACCCGGTTCACAGTAGCATCAGTGTTCACAGGATTGTAGACAATGTTCGCGGCTGCCGGGGAGGGGTCGGCACGATGATCATCGACTGCCACGGGCACTACACCACAGCGCCGGCGCAGCTCGGCTCGTACCGGGACGCGCTGGCCGCCGCCGTGGCCGCCGACCCCGACTACGCCGACGACGTGGGGACGGTCGAGATCAGCGACGACGAGATCCGCGCCAGCCTCCAGGACGCCCAGCTCCGCCTGCAGCAGGAGCGGGGCACCGACCTCACGCTGTTCTCGCCCCGGGCCTCGTGGATGGGCCACCACATCGGCAACATCCACACCAGCCGGCACTGGACCCGGCACTGCAACGACCTGATCCGCCGGGTCTGCGACCTGTACCCCGGGAACTTCGCCCCGGTGTGCCAGCTGCCGCAGTCGCCCGGTGCGCCGATCGAGCCCGCGGTCCGCGAGCTCCAGCGCTGCGTGATCGAGCTGGGGTTCGTGGGCTGCAACCTCAACCCCGACCCCTCCGGCGGGTTCTGGGACGGCCCACCGCTCCCCGACCGCTACTGGTACCCCTTGTACGAAGCGCTCTGCGAGCTGGACATCCCGGCCATGATCCACGTCAGTGCGGCCTGCAACCCGAACTTCCACACCACCGGCTCGCACTACCTCGGCGCCGACACGACGGCGTTCATGCAGCTGCTGACCTCCGACCTGTTCGCGGACTTCCCGACGCTGCGGCTGATCATCCCCCACGGCGGCGGGGCGGTGCCGTACCACTGGGGCCGCTTCCGGGGCCTGGCGCAGGACCTCGGCCGGCCGCCCCTGGACGAGCTTCTCCTCGGCAACGTGTTCTTCGACACCTGCGTCTACCACCAGGCCGGCATGGACTGCCTGCTGGCGGTGATCCCGGCCGACAACATCCTGTTCGCATCGGAGATGATCGGCGCGGTGCGCGGCGTCGACCCCGAGACCGGCCACCACTACGACGACACCCGCCGCTACCTCGACGCGGCGAAGCTCAGCGAGGAGGACCGGGACAAGATCTTCGACGCCAACGTCCGCCGGGTGTTCCCCCGGCTCGCGGCCGAGGACCGGAGCGCCGCGTGAGCGCCCGGCACGTGGTGGTCCGCACCATCGAGCGGGCCGATCCCGACGTGGTCGCAGCGCTCGGCGAGCTGGGGACAGCCACGGTGCACGAGGCACAGGGGCGCCGGGGCTTCGCCGGGCCGCACCTGCGGCCGATCCAGCAGGGCGTCCGGCTGGCCGGGTCGGCGGTGACCGTGTCGTGCCACCCGGGCGACAACCTGATGATCCACGCCGCCGTCGAGGTGTGCCGGGAGGGCGACGTGCTGGTGGTGACCAACACCGCCCCCTCGACCCACGGCATGTTCGGCGAGCTGCTCGCGACCTCGCTGCTGGCCCGGGGCGTCCGGGCCCTGGTCATCGACGCTGGCGTGCGGGACACGGCCGAGCTGCGGGCCCTGGGCTTCGCCGTCTGGTCGCAGCACGTGTCGTGCGAGGGGACGGTCAAGGCCACACCGGGCTCGGTGAACGTCCCCGTGGTGCTCGGGAGCCGGCCGGTGCACCCGGGCGACGTGGTCTGCGCGGACGACGACGGCGTCGTCGTGGTGCCCCGGGCCGAGGCGGCGGGGACGCTCGACCAGGCCCAGCAGCGCATCGAGCGGGAGGCCGCGACCCGCGAGCGGCTGGCGGCCGGCGAGCTGGGGGTCGACATCTACGGGATGCGCGGGCTGCTGGAGCAGCTGGGCGTGGAGTACGTCGACGGTCCGGAGCCATGACCCGCTTCGCCGTGCTGGGTCTGGGCGAGGCCGGGAGCGCCATCGCCGCGGACCTGGCCGCGGCGGAGGGCGTCGAGGTCCGCGGCTACGACCCCGCTGACGTCGCCGCCCCGGACGGCGTGCAGCGCCATGACGACCCGGCCAAGGCGGTGGCGGACGCGGCGGTGGTCCTCGCCGTCACCACCGCGGCGCACGCGGCCGCGGCGCTGGAGGAGGTCGTCGCCGCGCTGCCGCCCGGCGCCATCTACGCCGACCTGTCCACCGCGTCGCCGGCTCTGGAGCGCCAGCTCGCCGCGACGGTGGCCGCGCGGAGCTCGGGGGCGGGATTCGCGGACGTCGCGCTGATGGCACCGGTCCCCGGACGCGGTCTGCGCACCCCGGCCCTGGTCTCCGGGCCCGCCGCCGAGGCGTTCGCCGCCGTCATGGCTCCCCTCGGGATGCCGGTGGAGGTCACCAGCACCCAGGCCGGCGACGCCGCGACGCGCAAGCTCCTGCGCAGCGTCGTGATGAAGGGCCTGGCCCAGCTGCTGATCGAGTCGCTGGACGCCGCCGAGGCCGCCGGCCTGGCCGCCGAGACCTGGGACCACCTGGTCGCCCAGCTCACCTCGGTCGACGAGGCTCTGGTCCGCCGGCTGGTCACCGACACCCGGCAGCACGCTCTCCGGCGCCTCCACGAGATGGAGGCCACCATCGACCTCCTGGACGAGCTCGGCGTCGACGCGACCATGTCCCGCGCGACCGCGGCCCGCCTCCGTGAGGCCGCGGACCACGACACCAGCTGCCCGACACCGCGGACTAGCGTCACGACGCGAGCCTCACCGCCGCAGAAAGGCTGATCGTGAACGACCCGTCCCCGTCCGCCACGACTCCCTACACCGAGCTCCCGGACATCGACATCACCGTCGCGCACGCCTCCCGGGTGTACGACTACCTCCTCGGCGGCTCCGACAACTTCGCGGTCGACCGCCAGGCGGCCCAGATGCAGCTCGACGCGCTCGGGGCCACCCTGGAGGAGTCCCGGGCCGACATCCGGGCCAACCGCGACTTCCTCGGCCGGGCCGTCCGCTACCTGGCCCTCGAAGCCGGCATCCGCCAGTTCCTGGACCTGGGCACCGGCATCCCGAACGCCGACAACGTGCACGGCGTGGCCCAGGAGGCGGCGGCCGACACCCGGATCGTCTACGTGGACAACGACCCGATCGTGCTGGCCCATGCGCACTCCCTGCTGACGAGCACGCCCGAGGGCGCGGCGGCCTACATCAACGCCGACCTGCTCCGGCCGGACGACGTGCTGCGGCAGGCCGGGGCCACCCTCGACCTCGACCAGCCGATCGCGGTCCTGCTGATCTCGATGCTCCACCTGGTCCCCGACAGCGACGATCCGTACGGCGTCGTCGCCCGGTACGTCGACCAGCTGGTACCGGGCAGCTACCTCGGCGTGTCGCACCTGACCAAGGACCTCCGCACCGAGGCGATGACGCGGCTGGAGCAATCGCCCCCGCCCGATGCCCGCTACTCGTTCCGCATGCGCTCGCAGGCCGAGGTGGCCCGCTTCTTCGATGGGCTCACGCTGGTCGAGCCGGGCATCGTGTCGGTCGAGGACTGGCGACCGGACGAGTCGAAGCCTCCCCGGCCGCCGGACCTGGATCCGATCCCGTTCTGGTGCGGCATCGCCCGTAAGCCGTGAGCTGAGGGGCCCGCACCCCGGCGGGTCGGGCCTCCCCAGCCGCCCGTCGGGCCGTCAGGCCAGCAGCCGCTGGTTGGCCGCCCGGGCCTGCCGTCGCAGCGGTGCCAGGTCGACGCCGACCAGCCGCCCGTCGCGCTTGACCGCCCGTCCCGCCACCAGGACGGCCTCGACGTTGCCCGGATGGGCCGCCTGCACCAGCGCCGCGCTCGGCTCGGCGAGGAACAGGTTGAGGTCGAGGGCGTTCACCACCGTGACGTCGGCCTGCTTGCCCGGCGTGAGCGAGCCGATCTTGTCCTCCAGGCCCAGCGATGCGGCCGGATGGGTGGTGGCGTAAGGCAGGACGTCGCGGGTGGAGATCGGCAGGCTCGGCAGGGGCGTGCCGCTCTCCTGGGCCGCGAGGTGCTCGAACAGCCGCTCGGTCTGGAGGATGAAGCGCAGCTGGCTGAACAGCTCGCCGCCGATGGCCGCGACGATGTCGACGCTGACCGTCGGTCGGATGCCGCTGTCCAGCATCAGCCCGAGCGGGGCCCGGCCCAGGCCCATCTGCATCTCCACCTCGGGCGCGCTGGAGATGTGGGCCCCGTGCTCGGCGACCAGCGCGAAGTCCTCGCCGGTGAACGCGTTGCAATGGATGAAGGTGAGGTCGCTGCCCATGAGCCCGGCGTTGTCCAGCTGGCGGGGCGACGACCCGGCCGGCGTGCCGCCCAGGGCGTGCATGGTGATGCGGACGCCCAGCTCCCGGGCCAGCCCGATGTCGGCGGCGATCCGCCCGAAGTCCCCGAACTCGGGGCTGTTGGCCGCGATCGCCAGCTCGACCAGCGGGTCGTCCTCCAGCACCTCGGCCGCGTCGCGCACGTCTTCGGGCGTGGGCGGGCTACCAGGGCTGGTGTCGCTGGCCGGCTGGCCGTAAGCGAACACCGCCCGCGTGCCGGACTGCTGGAGGCCCTCGATGGCCGACAGCGCGTGCTCGTGGGTGTTGGTGCCGTGGGACCAGTCGAGGATGGTCGTGATCCCGCTGTCCAGCGACTCGTAGGCGCTGAGCAGGTTGCCGAGGAAGACGTCGTCCGGCGTGAGCCGGGGCGAGATGCCGAAGATGACCGTGGCGAAGTACTGGTTGAAGGTCAGGTTGGCGGCGACGCCCCGGATCAGGCTCTCCCACATGTGGCGGTGGTTGTCGACCAGGCCCGGCATGACGATCATCCCGGACGCGTCGATCCGCTCGGCCCCCGACCGGCGGGAGCCGACCCGGGCCGCGACCTCCACGATGCGGTCGTCCTCGATGAGCACCTCGCCGTTCGGCAGGTCGCCGAGCGCCGGGTCCATGGTGAGGACGTAGCCCCCGGTGATGAGCTTGCGGCCGCGGCCGCGGCCATGCGGCTCCGCGGGGTGGGATCGCTCGGGCCGGTCGGCTCCCCCGGGCCGCTGGTTGGACCAACCGGCTGTTGCCGCCACTGCCGCTGCCGAGCCTGCGCCCAGCACCGTCCGCCGTGAAACCTTCCGTGGCATCCTGGCCTCGCCTCCCCTGTACCGCCTCCGCGCCCCTATGCCGCGGGTTGATCCCTCGATTCTTGCACGCGCAAGAAAGAAGATCAGGGGCGGTCGTCGAGGTGCTCCCACTGCCGCAAGGCGTCGATCACCGACTCGAGGTGGGCCCGCATCGCGGTCTCGGCCGCCCGTCCGTCGCCGGCGACGACGGCCGTGACGATGGCGCCGTGCTGGGCCAGGGACTCGGCGGCCCGGCCGGGCATCACCGACAGCTGGAACTGGTGGTGGACGGCCCGGTTGCGCAGGTTGTCGATGAGGTCGTCGGCGACCCGGTGCCGGGCGATGCGCGGCAGCGCGGCGTGGAGCTGGCGGTTGAGGCTGGAGTAGCCCCGCTTGTCGTCGGCGGCGACGGCCGCGGTCATCTGGTCGATGAGCCCCTCGAGCTCCTCGCGGTCGGCCTCGGTGGCCCGCTCGGCGGCCCGCCGGGCCACCAGGCTCTCCAGCGCCGCCCGGGCCTCGGTGATCTCGACCGCCTCGGCCACGCTGATCCGCCGGACGGTGGCGCCCCGGTTGGTCTCCCGGCGCACCAGGCCCTGGGCGTCGAGCTCGACCAACGCCGACCGGATGGCCGCCCGGCCCACGTCGTAGCGCTCGCTGAGCTGGAGCTCGATGAGCCGCTCACCGGGCGGGAAGACACCCTGCAGGATGTCGTCACGCAGCCGGTCCGCCACCGTTCGTCTGGCCGCCGCTGATGTCGCCATGACGCCGTCAGTCTGGCAGGTCGCCGCGAAGCCAAGGAGGATCGGCGGGGCCGCGACGACGCAACGCGGCGGGTCCGATGACGGACATGATCGTTGACACTACTGTTCACAATACGCGGACTGCACAGGAAGAGCCCAGATGAAGGTCATCGTCGCTGGCATCGGCGCGACCGCTCGCAAGCACGTCGACGCGCTCCGGGAGATCGGCGGTCACGAGGTGGTCAGCGTCGTCGGCCGCGAGCCCCCGTCCACCGCCCGGTTCGCCGCCGAGTACGACATCCCCCACCACACCCTGGACCTGACCGAGGCCCTCGAGCAGCCGGGCGTCGGGGCGGCGATCCTCACCACCCCGACCCAGCTCCACGCCGACCAGACCATCCAGGCTCTGGAGGCCGGCAAGCACGTGCTGGTCGAGATCCCGATGGCCGACAGCCTGGCCGACGCCGAGGCGGTGGTCGCGGCCCAGCAGCGCACCGGGCTCACGGCCATGGTCTGCCACACCCGCCGGTTCAACCCCAGCCACCAGTGGGTCCACCAGCGCATCACCGCCGGCGAGCTCAGCCTGCAGCACCTGGTGGTGCAGACCTTCTTCTTCCGGCGGGAGAACCGCAACGCCCTCGGCCAACCCCGCAGCTGGACCGACCACCTCCTCTGGCACCACTCCTGCCACACCGTGGACCTGTTCCAGTACCAGACCGGCGAGGTGGCGACGAAGATCGGCGCGCAGCAGGGGCCGGCCCACCCCGAGCTGGGGATCGCGATGGACATGACCATCGCGCTCCAGGTCCCGTCCGGCGCGCTGTGCACCCTGGCGCTCTCCTTCAACAACGACGGCCCGTTCGGCAGCTTCTTCCGCTACATCGGCGACTCCGGCACCTACGTCGCCCGGTACGACGACCTGGTCGACGGCTACGACAAGGCGGTCGACCTCTCGGGGCAGTTCGTGTCGATGGACGGCTACGTGCTCCAGAACCACGAGTTCTTCGAGGCCATCGAGGAGGGGCGCGAGCCCAACGCCAGCGTCGCCCAGTGCCTGCCGGCCATGCAGACCCTCGACCGCATCGAGCGGGCCCTGTAGGCCCCGACCGTGGCCCTCCCCGCCCGGGTCCCCGTGGTCGTCATCGGCGGCGGGCCCGCGGGGCTGCTGCTGGCCCGGCTCCTCCAACTGGCCGGCGTCGAGTCGGTGATCCTGGAACGCCAGACCCGGGAGCACGTCCTGGGCCGGATCCGGGCCGGCGTCCTGGAGTGGGGCACGGTCGAGACCCTCCGCACCGCCGAGGTCGGCGAGCGCATGGACCGGGAGGGCTTCGTCCACGACGGGGTGGGGCTCAGCTTCCGGGGCCGCCACCTGCGCATCGACTTCAAGGGCCTCACCGGCAAGAGCATCATGGTCTACGGCCAGACCCAGGTCACCAAGGACCTCTACGCCGCGCTCGACGACGCGGGGGTGACGGTGGTCGCCGAGGCGGCCGACGTCCTCCCCCACGACGTGGACACCGACGCCCCCTACGTCACCTTCGCCACCGACGGCACCGTCCACCGCATCGACTGCGCCTACGTCGCGGGCTGCGACGGCTTCCACGGCGTCAGCCGGACCGTCATCCCCCCGTCGATCGCCCGGACCTACGAGCGGCTCTACCCCTTCGGGTGGCTGGGGATCCTGTCCGAGACGCCGCCGGTGGACACCGAGCTGATCTACTGCCACAGCGAGCCGGGCTTCGCCCTGTGCTCGATGCGCCACGCCATGCTCAGCCGGTACTACGTCCAGTGCGACCTCGAGGACGAGATCGAGGCCTGGCCGGACGAGCGGTTCTGGGACGAGCTGCGGCCCCGCCTCCCCCACGACGCGGCCGACCGGCTGGTCACCGGGCCGTCGATCGAGAAGTCGATCACGCCGCTGCGCAGCTTCGTGGCCGAGCCGCTGCGCCACGGCCGCCTGCTGCTGGCGGGCGACGCCGGCCACGTGGTGCCGCCCACGGGCGCCAAGGGCCTCAACCTCGCGGTCTCCGACGTCCACTACCTGGCCGGGGCGCTGCTCGACGCGCTCACCACCGGCTCCACCACCGGGCTCGACGAGTACTCCGAGCGGGCGCTGGCCCGGGTCTGGAAGGCCGTGCGGTTCTCGTGGTGGATGACCACCCTGCTCCACCGGTTCCCCGAGAGCGGCGAGTTCGGCTACCGGATCCAGGAAGCCGAGCTCGACTACCTCGCCGGATCCGAAGCCGCCCAGCACGCGCTGGCCGAGAACTACGTCGGCCTCCCCTTCTGACCGCCCTCCCCCGAAAGGAGGCCCCGCCATGTCCCGCCGAACCTCTCCTCCCTTCCGGGCCGACCACGTCGGCAGCCTGCTCCGCCCACCCGAGGTGCTGCGGGCCCGGGAGGACTTCGCCGCCGGGCAGATCGATGCCGCGGCCAAGCGGGCCGTGGAGGACCAGGCGATCCGCGACGTCGTGCGGATGCAGGAGGACGTCGGGCTCCAGACGGCCACCGACGGCGAGTTCCGCCGCACCGCCTGGCACATGGACTTCATCTACCAACTCGGTGGGATCCACCCGGGAGACGACACGTTGCGGGTCGCGTTCCGGAACGAGCAGGGCGAGCTGTCCTTCGAGGCCCCCGCCCTGGTGGTCGACGAGCGGATCTCGCTGTCCCGCACCATCTTCGGGGACGACTTCGCCTACCTGGCCGGGCTGACCACCACCGCCACCCCCAAGCTGACCATCCCCTCGCCGAGCATGGTGCACTACCGGGGCGGGCGGGCCGCCCTCGATCCCGCGGTCTACCCCGACATCGAGCAGTTCTGGGACGACCTGAGCGCCGCGTACGCCCAGCAGGTCGCTGCAGTGGGCGAGCTGGGCTGCACCTACCTGCAGTTCGACGACACCAGCCTGGCCTACCTCAACGACCCCCAGCAGCGGGCCGAGCTGACG
>Ga0075428_100007196_pt1 | contig 12324 bp, 14 predicted proteins | sample RhiMetdeltSRZDD2_FD_75291 | JGI IMG/M metagenome (GOLD analysis project Ga0075428, IMG submission 75291) | Populus rhizosphere microbial communities from Tennessee, USA - Rhizosphere MetaG P. deltoides SRZDD2 | ecosystem: Host-associated > Plants > Roots > Rhizosphere > Soil | place: USA...
GGATTTCTCGGCCTGAGCTCGCCTCGTCTGGGAAGTTGACAAATCCCTCGCAACGGCTTCCAGAATCTGTTGTGCGTGGTCGCGCAACACCAGCCGTCCCGGGTCCGCCGGAGCTGGGAATAGGGTGGCGGCAAACGCCTCCCATTCGATCAGGATGGATTCCATGTCACGTAAAATGAAGTCGGCCAGCCGCATGTCTGCACCCCACTAATCGAACGAACTGCGCGCCTCAAGACCTTGGCCCACGGGATGCCCCCCTTGGAGCCTAGGGCACCTTCATGTAGTCGAACATCCGGCGCACCTCGGTGGCGAGCCGCATCGGCGTGACGGGTTTTACCAAGAACGCGCGAAACCCTGTGTCCTCCGCCAGCTTGGGGCCGAAGGTGTCGGGGAATCCCGTGACGGCAATCACCGGCGTTGGTTGGGTGTCCTCGCCGCGATAGTCACGAAGGCGCGTCAGGAACTCAATGCCGCTCATCTCCGGCGTCGACAAGTCGGTCACGATCACGTCGGCTCTGAGCTGCGTGAGACGGGCGAGCGCCTCGGCCCCGTTGCGCGCCACCGTCACCATGGCGCCCAGGGACCGGAGGTATGACCCGAAGATATCCAGGGCATCTTCGTTGTCATCAACGAGCAGCACGTGGATGCCGGCTAGGTTGTGTTCTTCCATCGGCTTCATCGCCTATGGCCTTCGGGGACCGGTCGGTGTGTCCGGTGCTGGAAGAGTTACCGGGTGTCCCGGATCGGCGCAAGATAAAAAAGCTGACACAGCGCGAGTCCCCAGCCGCACGGCGAACCGTACTATGCGAGTAGGGCACTTGGCCGATACTTGACAGCCAGGAAGCCGATCCGCTACAAACCAGCGGGCCGAGAACCGCATCCGCACCGCACAGGAGGGGGAATGATGAGCACCGTTCTGGTCGTCGATGACCGCCCAGATACCCGCTACACGATGGTTCGAACGCTGACGGCCGCGGGCTTCGATGTGCGCGAGACGGCGACCGGACGTGATGCACTGCGGCTCGCGCGGTTTCACCCGGACGCCATCGTCCTCGACATCGCCCTCAACGACATGGACGGGTTCGAGGTGTGCCGCCGCCTCAAAGCTGACACCGTGACCACTCGGATTCCGGTCGTTCATAAGACGGCCGTGTTCCGCGACGACGAGCATCGGAGGCGCGGGTTTGCGGCCGGAGCTGACGACTACCTCGTTGAGCCTATCGAACCCGAAGCTCTCGTGGCTGCCGTGCGCCGAGTGCTTGGCGACGGCGCCTCTTGAGCCTCACGCGTTCGCCCGCACCCGCTGGACCGTCCCGCTCCCACAGCTGCTTACGAATCTTGCCCGTTCTCGGTCGTGAGGCGGGACAGGACGCGAGAGACGCGGCCTTGCGTCCGCCGGCCAACTAATCCCCGGCTGGCCAGCACATAGGTAACCCCGGGAAGCGGGTTAGGACTTGCTCTCGGGCAAATTCATGTGGTCGAACACCTGACGTACCTTTGTGGCCAGCCGAATCGGCGAGACGGGCTTCACCAAGCACGCGCGAAAGCCAGCCTCCTCCGCCAACTGGGGGCCGCCGAAGGTTTCAGAGAACGCCGTGATGGCGATCACCGGAGTCGGATGGGTGGCCTCGCCGGGGTCGTCATGAAGTCGGGAGAGGAACTCAATCCCGCCCATCCCCGGCATCGACAAATCGGTCACGATCACGTCCGCCCTGGCCTGTTTGAGACAGCGGAACGCCTCAGTGCCGTTCCGCGCCAGGGTCACCAGGGCACCGAGGTGATGAAGATATCCGCCGAGGATTCCCAGGGCGTCGTCATCGTCCTCGACCAGTAGCACGTGGATGCCGGCCAGGTTGATGCGTTCCATTAGCTTGCCCGATGGCGTCTCGGGATCGATCCGAAGGGTGTTCCGGTAACTGTAAGCGTTACCGACAGTCTTCGGGAGAGGCAAGATTGAAAAGGTTTACACCGCGAGCGTCACGGAAGGCGATTGACATCGCGACGGCAGTGATTCACTTTATTGCGCTCATGCCGACTGATGCCCAGCACGATCCGACGGCGATCATCCGTGCGAAGCTCCTGGCCACGGAGCTTCCGACGGCGCCGCCCGCAAAGGTCTGGGTCGGCAAAGGCACCGGGAAGCCTTGCATGGGCTGCGATCGGCCCATCGCGCCTGACCTCATCGAGTACGAACTCGATTATCCTGACCCCGCTGCTCACAAGCCGACGATCACGTTGCGGTTCGACCAACGGTGCCTTGCCGTGTGGCACAAGGAGCGGGCGCGCGTAAACGGCGGTTGAGTTAAAGGGCGGACGGCTAGGCGCTTGCTCGCACCCGCTGGGCGGTCCCGCTCCCACACCGACCTGCCGGGGCCAATTCAATGATCCGAGTCCTAGAGCGATGTTCTCCCACCTTGATCTGCCGTGCGAGGGTCAACGGCCCTCCCCTAGCGGCATCGCCGACGGTCCAGTGAGTGGGCGCACAGTGCAGTCACCCGGGGCGGCCTGCGCTAGGGCCTCGACTGTGCCAGTGCCGCGGCGGATGTCTCCTTCCTCCGCGTGATCACTCCGCCGCTCGCCTGACCGCCCACTCCGCGCGTCCAGCTCCCGCTCGCTCCATTCGCCCCCCTGAACTAGTCCCAGCGGGCTCCCTTCGGTGAGGGCAGGCGACTCCGGCACCGCGTGTCACCATTAGGGCCATGGTGCTCGCCCGTTCCCGCTGGCTGATCTTGGTCGTGCTGGCCGCCTGGGTTATCCTCGGGCCCGTCGGCATGGCGTTTGACTCGTGCGTCGCCATCATGGCGCTGTGTGACGGTGGTCCGTGCGGTGCGGTTTCCGCGGTGACCGATGCCACACCCTCCTTGGCCCCGCTCGCCCTGACGGCCGCTGTGATGTCACCGCCGAACCAGTTCACCCTGCTACCTCGCTCCACGCTTAAGCCCCCGCCCAAGTTCGCTCGTCTCTCCGCCTAGCCGTACGTAGTTCTCGGCTGACGATCTAAACGATCCGGGTGGTCGCTGGCCGCCGGCTGCGCGTTGAGCTGCGCACAGGCGTCCGCGTACCGCCGGGGAGACGAACATGATGCAGGTGTGCGTACCCGGCGACACCGGCATCCGGACCGCACCCATCGGCACCTCACAGTGCCGGAGAGAGCGCTCGCGGCGCCCTGAGCGTGCTCAATGGCCCGTGTCGGGAACGGGCAACATCCCGGTCCCCAGGGGCGGTGCCGGCGGCAGGCCCGTGACCTCGAGGATCTCCTGCTCGTTGAGGGTTTCCCGCGCCACCAGGGCTTCGGCAAGCGCGTCGAGCTGCTTGCGGTGAGCGCTCAGAAGTCGCTTGGCCTCCTCGTGGCTGTCGCCGATGATCTTGAGCACCTCGGCGTCGATGGCTTCGGCGGTCGCCTCGCTGAACGGCCTGGCGCCGGTGTAACCGCCCGAGCCGCCCAGGTAGGGATTCTCCCGGGGCGCGAGCTGCACCAGCCCGATCCGGTCGCTCATACCCCAGCGCGTGACCATCCGGCGAGCCAAAGCGGTGGCCTGCTCGATATCGTTTTCGGCCCCCGTCGTCCGGGTGCCGTAGACGATCTCCTCGGCCGCGCGGCCTCCCAGCGCTCCGACGATCCTTCCGCGTAGATAGGCCTCCGGATAGTTGTAGCGATCACTGTCGGGGCGCTGATAGGTCACGCCGAGGGCCTGGCCGCGCGGCACGATCGTCACCCGGTTCACCGGGTCGGCGCCGGGCACCACCAGGCCTAGGATGGTATGTCCGCCCTCGTGATAGGCGATGCGCTCCTTGTCGGCACGGCTCAAGATGAGCGGGCGCTCGGGGCCGAGCACGATCTTTTCCAGCGCGTCCAGAAAGTCCTTGTGACGGACGTCGTTCTGCTCGCGCCGGGCCGCCAGCAGCGCCGCCTCGTTGACCAGGTTCTTCAGATCCGCCCCCGAGAACCCTGGCGTCGTGGCGGCCAGGTCCGCCAGGCGCGCGTCGGTCGCGAGCGGCACCTGGCGGGTGTGGACCTTGAGGATGGCTTCACGCCCGGTCTTGTCCGGGAGGTTGACCACCACGCGCCGGTCGAACCGTCCGGGCCGCAGGAGTGCCTTGTCGAGCACGTCCGGCTGGTTGGTCGCCGCCAGCACGATGATGCCCTCCCGGCTGGAGAAGCCGTCCATCTCGGTCAGGATCTGGTTCAGGGTCTGCTCCTGCTCGCTCGACCCCCCGATCGCCATCTGGCCTCGGGCCCGACCGATGGCGTCCAGCTCGTCGATGAAGATGATGGCCGGTGCATGCTCGCGGGCCTGCTTGAAGAGATCCCGCACTCTCGCCGCTCCGACTCCCACGATCATCTCCACGAACTCCGAGCCGCTCATCGAGAAGAACGGCACCCCCGCCTCTCCCGCGACGGCCTTCGCCAACAAGGTCTTCCCGGTTCCGGGCGCGCCGACCAGCAGTACGCCTTTCGGCGCAGTCCCGCCCAGGCGCGTGTACTTGGGCGGGTCCTTGAGGAATTCCACGATCTCGACCAGCTCGTTTTCGGCCTCGTCGATACCGGCGACGTCGTCGAAGGTGACCTTGGTATCCTTTTCCTGATCGTAGCGACGGGCCTTGCTCTTGCCGATGCCCATCAGCCCGCCGCCCAAGCCGCCGCCCTGCTGTGCCCGCCGAAACATCCAGACGTAGAACCCGATGAAGAGCAGGGCCGGGCCAAATCCGAACAGGAGCGTCGACCACCCGCTGCCTTCCTGGATCGGCTTGGCGCTGATCTCGACCCCGTGACCGATCAGGAATGCTTCCAGACCGGGGTCGACGAACGTGGGGAGCGTGGTCGTGAACACGCTCACCGCTTTGGGCACTTCCTTCGGCTCCGCTTCGCGCTGGCTCGTGACCGAGGGTCCGCCCTTGGGTGCCGCGGTACTTTGTGCGCTCGCCGGCGGGTACGTAACCGGTGCCTTGAAGCGGCCCGTGATGGTGTCGCCCTGGCTATGGATCGCCTGGACGTTGCCCTTCCCGACCTCTTCCTTGAAGAGGGTATAGGGCACGGTGACCGGAGCCTCTGCGCCCGGCATCAGAAAACGCGTCAGCAAGAAGTTCGCGAGCAAGATGAGCACGAACCAGAGCCAGGTCCTGCGTGGCGGCATCGTGGTGAGCCCGGAACCCTTCGAGGCTGTCGGTCCACTCTTCGCCGGCAGGCCGCGCCCCGCTGGGGCGGGCTCGCTCTCGCGTCGCGGTGAGCTCATGATCATCTCCGTGCGCCGATTACGCTGGCGCGGTGCCGTGATCGAAAGCTTCATACAGCAAAGGCGGCGCGGGCCGCGCCGGCGGGGAGTCATGCGCGCGGTTGAGACAGCCCGTCCGACTGATCGCAATGCTAGGCAGTAACCACGGCACCGTCAAGGAACCGGGCGGCGCATCAACAGGCTTGGCATCGGTTGCAGTTTTCGGACGTCAGAGGGAGACCGCCGATTGTGACTGTGCGAGGAGTTCACGCCCGGGACCGAGGTCCTCGCCGTCGGGCTCGTGATACAGCGGCGGACCGAGACGGACAGCATCACGGTCCCGATTCCAGATCACCGCGAACTCGCGATCGGCACGCTTCTGTCGATCAATTGAGGCAGAGTGTGATAGTGCGGGTGCAGTTTTAAGAGTGAGCGCACGCGTCTCCTCCGGCTGACTTCCCTCAAGTCCAAGTCCTTCACGTGGGAAGGGGCTGCCCATGACCGTGGCGATGAAAGCGACTCGTCCGATCTGAAAGGTGCGACCAGCCTGACCAGGTGCGTTGCCGAGAGCGCGGGGCTAGAATCGGTGGGCCATGCCGGAAGGCCGAGGGCAAGGCCATCGCGCTCTCGCCCAGTTTCCCGAAGACGTCCGCGTTCTCCACCAGCTGTGTCGCGAAGGACGACTCTACGAAATCGAGCGCTGGATCGACGACGGCAAACCTCTTCAGCTCGCGCCAGAATCCATCCGTAAGGGCACGCGCCCGAAGACGGCGCTCGAGATCGCCCTTGAGACGGGCCAGCACTCGCTCGCGTCCCTCCTCCTGAAGAGCGGCTATCGGCTCGAGCTCGAGCGGTACGCGCCGCTGGACCTGGTCCTTCGGTCTCGCCGCTGGGATCTGTTCGATCTGCTTCTGGAGTTCGGCGGGGATCTCAAGAGTGTCGACGTCTACACCGTGCTCGACACCTACAACGCCCAGCTCTACGAGCGTTTCATGGCGCAGGCTACGATCTGACCGCACGCCATGAAATGGCCTCGATCCTCGGTCACGGCACTCGCAACCGACCGCTCCTCTGCTTCGTGAAACGCCACCGGAGCGAGGACCCGAAGATCCAGCGGGAGCTGAACATCGCCCTCGGGTACCACGCCGGGAAGGGGAACGAGCGAGGAGTGAGCCTCTGCCTCTGGGCCGGCGCCGACCCGCACGCGCCGGCGCCCAATCCCGAGCTGGGCGCCGCAGAGGATCCTGACCCGGAAACTCCCGAAGAGCACTTCACCGGGTGGTCTGCCATGGAGGAGGTGGCGCTCGCGGGGCATCTGGCCATCCTCAAGCGGCTCGGTCCTGATCACGCCCGTGACGATTTCGACAGCTGTACCAATGGGCGAGAGACGAGTCCATCGTGAGGTTCCTCGCGACGCTCCAGGCGCCAAAGGATCTGACCCGGATCCTCTCGTCAAACCTCTGGTGGCTTGCGGATCGCTTCCCGGGGACCGGCTACAGGAGTGCGGGGACCGTCGAGGCCATCCTCGGCTGCGGTGTCCGGTGGGAGGAGCCCGATCCCAGCAAGTTGACCAGCATCCGGCGGTCGCTCCTGAACGTCCGTGACTACGAGTTGAAGAGCATCCTGTCTCGCCTGGGGCGACCCGAGGTTTGCGCGCCCGAGACCTATCATGAGCTCTTCCGGACGCCGAAGATGCAGCAGCGACTGCTCGGGCTGGGACGGTGAAGAAACCCGTCAGCGAACGGGAAAAGCGACGGGCCGAACGCAAGAGGCACGCCGATGAGGTCGCGAGGCTGATGAGGCAGTACGATCGGGCGACGCTCTACGAGCAGGTGTGGTCGCAGCCGGCGCAGGAGGTGGCGAAGACGTACGGGATTTCGGGGGTCAGGCTCGGGAAGGTGTGCCGCATCCTGGAGGTGCCGGTGCCGCCGCGGCGTTACTGGGCGCGTGTGCGGAGTGGCTACACGGTCAGGCGGCCGGCCTTGCCGAAGTTGAACGAGAGGCAGTCATAACCGCTCGGCCCGCCGGATGATGTCATCCTGGTGCGGTTGCAGGTCTTGGCCGCCCACCGACGCCGCCCAGGCGGCCATCGGATCGTCGACGGCGGTCTTGACACCGCTCAGTTCCTCCATCACCGCGAGGCCACAGAACGGTACGTACACCGGCGAGTAGCCCCCTTCATGGCTCAGCACCAGCCGGCCACCGCACAGCTCATCCGCGACCGCCATGAGCGTGCGCGTCATCGCGCGGAAGGTCTCGCTGTACGCCATCATCCGCCCGAGGGGGTCGTACATGCTGCCATCGAAGCCCGATGGCACGACGATCAGCTCCGGCCGGAACGCGCGGAGTGCCGGAAGGACGACCCGTTCCACGGCTGCGAGGTAGGCGCCATGACCCGACCCCGGCGGCAAGGGGATGTTGATGTTGAAGCCAACGCCGGGGCCTTCGCCGCGCTCGTCGAGGCCGCCGGACTCGCGCGGGTACAACCGATCCTGATGGATGGAGATGGTGAGAACCTGTGAATCGCGGTAGAAGGCCTGCTGCGTGCCGTTGCCGTGGTGGACGTCCCAATCGACTACCGCCACCCGCCCGACACCTCGCGTCGCGCGCGCGTGCTCGATGGCCACCACGACGTTGCCGAAGATGCAGAACCCTCGACCGCGGTTGGCCTCGGCGTGGTGGCCCGGCGGCCGCACCAGAGCGTAAGCATTACGCACGCGTCCCTCGAGGACGGCGTCGATGGCCGTGATCGTGCCCCCCGCGGCCAGCAGCGCGATCTCGAAGGAGCCGGGCCCGAATGGCGTGAGCTCACCGGCATTCCCTCCCGATGCGTCGCTCATCGCGCGAATGGAGTCGACGTAGACGGGGGTGTGGAAGCGGAGGATTTCGTCCACGGTAGCCATGCGCGGCTTCAGCGCGACGAGATCGTCGAACAGGCCCGCGACCTCGACGAGGTTGCGAAACCGACGCTTGGTCTCCGGGTTCTCGTAATGCTCCCAGGCCTGCATCCACTTCCGGTCCGGCGACATCGCTGTGGCCCGGCCGGTGTCGTGCCACATGTACAGCTCGTGCGAGACCCATCCCGTGGTCATTGCGGGCCCCTTGGTGACGCTGGCTTCGAGCCTGAAGTCAAAACCAAGCGGTCGTGCCGTCTACCAGCGGCGCGTCGCCCGCTCGCCCGGCGCGATCGCCGTGTCATCCGATCCTGGCCGGGTCGCGAGATGCTCATAGCTCTTTCGCGCGAACCAGGCGGCGTAGTCGCCGAACTGGATGGGCGGGTACTTCGCGGGATTCGCCGGGGAGCAGCAGCTCGGCAGACATTCGATGAGGGTGTCGTGATTCGGATCACAGAAGTAGGGGATCGCGTAGCGATCGCGGCGCGACCGGTTGATCACGCGGTGAGGTGTCGACAGGAAGCGCTCGTTCGTCCAGCGGTGCAAGATATCGCCGCCGTTCACCACGAACGCATCCTCGACACCGGGAGCGTCGATCCAGCGGCCGTCGGGCATCTGGATCGAGAGGCCGGGCACCGGATTCGGCGCCAGCAGGGTCATGAACCCGGAGTCGGTGTGAAGGACGAGACTGACATCGTCGTCCTCATCGTCGCCGAGCGGCGGGTTGTGCGACATGCGAAGAATGATGTGCGGCTCGGCGTACGCCGCGCCGAACGTGTCGGCGGGCATGTCGAGCGCGACCGCGTAGATCGGGACGAGGCGCTGGCACAGCCGCTCGAGCGCACGCATGTAGGCGAGGGCCGTGTCGCGGAAGCCCGGCACGTCGTCGGGCCAGCGGTTCATCGCGTGGAAGCGACGGTTGGCGAGGACGTCCCGATCGTCGGGGCGACGCTCGCGGCGCAGAAAGAACGCGTCGTTCCGGCTCCGACGGCGGCCCGCCCACTGGCCACCCGCCATCGCCAGATAGCCGATGTTGTGCTCATCGGTGCGGAGAGCGAGCTTCTTCTCCATCGGGTGCGCGTGAAAGCGCGCAGCGGCGGCGTAGGTCGCGTCGATCAGCGAACGATCGATGCCGTGCCCGCGGAGGTAATAGAAGCCGACGTTCTCGAACGCCCATCGAAGCTCGCCCGCGAGCGTTTCAAGGGTCGCGCGCTCGCCCGCCAGGTAGGCCGAGACGTCGAGCAACGGGATGGCGTCCGCGATCAGGTGCGGCGTGCGCGACATTCACGCTCTCCAGTGACCGAGCCAGCTCAGCGCGAGCTCAGCAATCATAAGGCCATCGCGCTGCTCGTGGGTAGTGGTCGGGAGCCAGGCGAGCGTTGGGCGGAGGACAGTGGACCGGGCCGGCGTCATGGGCCGCGCTGCCAGAGCCGCTCGGCCATCACGCCGGCCGCCTGCTCCACCACCTCAGCGGCGTCGAGGATCATGTCCTCGCGGAAGCGACGGCCGACGATCTGGACGCCGACCGGCTGGCCCCCGTTGTCGTCCGCGGGCACGACGGCGGCGGGCAGTCCCATGAAGTTCATGGCATAGCTGTAGAGCGCGCTGCCCAGCACCTCGCGCACGCCCTCGGCGCCCTGCTCGTCGCGGTTCCAGGTGAAGATCGGCGCTGGCAGGAACGGGGTGAGGACCAGTGGGTAGTCGGCCAGGAACGTGGTCCAGGCGCGAATGAAGCGATTGCGGTCGGCGATCGCCTTGAGGAACTCGCGGCCCTCGAACGGCTGGAAGTAGCGGTAGTACTCGTCGAAGATCGCGACGACGGTTTTCGAGCCGTACTTGCGCACGTCGGCGTCCATCAGCGCCTTGGCCTCGCCGAAGAGGCAGCGCGCGCCCGTGACGGCGGCCTCCTTGAGGAGCGGCGGCTCGACCTCGCGCACGTCGTAGCCAGCGGTGGCCAGCGCGGTGCGCGCGGTGTCGAGCGCCCGGACGACCGCGGGGTGCGGGGGGAAGTCGAAGGTGTTCCGGGTGAAGGCGACCTTGATGGGCCTCGGCTCGGGCGGCCCCTCGAACGGCATGGGCACCTGCCAGGGATCGCGCGGGTCGTAGCCGATCAGCGAGCGCATCGCCAGCCGCACGTCGCGCACCTCGCGGCAGATGACGCCCTGAACGGACATCACCTGCGCCAGCATGCCGCGCTCGGCGGCGGCCGAGGGGTTGTAGGCCGGCACCCGGCCGAGGCCCGGCTTCACCGTGGCCGCGCCGCAGGCGTAGGCCGGAAAGCGCAGCGAGCCACCGATGTCGTTGCCGTGCGCGATCGGCCATAGCCCATCATCACCGCGGCGGCGGCGCCGCCCGAGGAGCCACCGGCCGAGGCGGTGGTGTTCCAGGGATTGAAGGTGCGGCCGTGTGCTCGTTCACCGTGGTCCCGCGGAACGAGAACTCCGGTGTGTTGGTGCGCCCGATGATGATGGCCCGGCCCGGCGGAGGTTTCGCACCACGGGTGCATCGTCCGGCGCGATCACGTCCTTGAAGGCGACGACGCCGTTGGGCGTCGCGCACCCCGTCTGATCCACGTTCTCCTTGATCGTGACCGGCACGCCATGCAGCGGTCCGATCGGACCACTGGCGCTCATCGACTTGTCGTGCGCCTCGGCCTCGCGCAGCGCGGCCTCGCCGAGATCGTCCACGACCGCGTTGATCTTGCCGTTGGTGGCGCGCATGCGAGCCACCGCACTGTCCACCGCCTCGACGGCGGTCACCTTGCGCGCCGCGATGGCTTCGGCCAGCTCGCAGGCGCTCCATTGCCACAACGGCCTATTCGGGTCTGCCATTGCTCGCTCCTCTCGGCCTCAGGGTGCGGCCTCCACACCAACCGGGTATGCAAGAGCTCGGGTGGCGCCGCCCTGATGATAGTCACGACCCGAAGCTCGGGGAACCCTCTACCGAGACCGTCTCATGAGCGGGCGCGCGCTCCCGGGCGCGGGCTGGGATAGTATGAAACGGTTTCGAGTGGAGACCTCATGACCCACACTCTAAACGAGCCGGGCCGGCAGACGCCGGTGGTCGCGGAAACTGACGTGTTGGTGGTGGGCGGCGGGCCGGCCGGCCAGGCCGCTGCGGTGGCGGCGGCCCGGGCCGGTGCCGGCGTGACGCTCCTCGAGCGCTACGGTTACCTGGGCGGGTTGGCCTCTGGCGGCATGGTCCTCGTGCTCGATGACATGTGCGGCGACGGCGAGATCTCGGTGGGCGGCCTCGCGCTCGAGATCATCGATCGCATGCAGCGCATCGGCGCTTGTGTGGCGCCGCCGCTGGACGACTGCTTCCGCAACGACGCCGCCGTCCGCGAGCGCTGGGTGCGCTATGGCTTCGAGGAGCTGTACGCGCGCAAGAAGCCCAAGCCGATCGTGTATTCGGCCGTGTTCGACCCCGAGGGCTGGAAGCAGGTGTCGCAGGAGATGGTGCTGGAGGCAGGCGTCACGCTGCGCTGCCATTCCTGGTTCTCCCGGGCCATCGTGGAGGACGGCGTCGTCCGGGGCGTGATCGTGGAGACGAAGTCGGGACGGCAAGCCATCCGCGCGCGCGTGGTGATCGACACCTCCGGTGACGGCGACGTCTTCGCCAGCGCGGGGGCGCCGAACGCCCACGGCTCCTACATCATGACGCTCGTCCACCGGCTGGCCGACGTGGACACCGACGCCGCGCTGGCGTTCGAGCGGCGTGATCCGGCCGCGTTCCAGGCGCTCGATCGCGAGGTCAAGCAGCTGCTGGGCGGCGCCTGGGACATGTGGTGGCTGCTGACGCCGCGCCCAGGGGTCGTGTGGTGCAACTGCCCGCACATCCCTGGCTACGACGGCCTCGATCCCGTCCAGCAGACTCACATCGAGGTCGAGGGCCGGCGGCGGTTCATGAAGGTTATCGAGCTGGTGCGGGAGCACTATCCGGGGTTCGAGCGCGCCTACATCCTGGACGCGGCGCCGCAGCTCGGCGTGCGGCAGACCCGCCTGCTCGAGGCTGAGTACGTGGTCACCAAGGCGGACATCGTGGAGCGTCGCACGTTCCCCGACGTGATCGCGCGCGGCCGCGACTACTACACGCCCTTAAACCGGACCCGATTTCCTTGGACATCTCCCCGGCTAGTGGTGGGATGAGCAGCAACCAAGGAGGTTGGAATGAAGGCCAAGCTGCCGAAGGGCAAACGCGGCGGGCCCGACCCGATG
>Ga0075428_100007198_pt1 | contig 12323 bp, 9 predicted proteins | sample RhiMetdeltSRZDD2_FD_75291 | JGI IMG/M metagenome (GOLD analysis project Ga0075428, IMG submission 75291) | Populus rhizosphere microbial communities from Tennessee, USA - Rhizosphere MetaG P. deltoides SRZDD2 | ecosystem: Host-associated > Plants > Roots > Rhizosphere > Soil | place: USA...
GTCGTTCGACGGCACCACACCGTCGCTCATCAGGAAGGTCATGGCCCGCACGTGATCCGCGATCACGTGGAGGGCCGTCTGGTCCGACTCGCGGTCGGGGTCCGGACGGCGTCCCCCCGCCTCGGCGGCGCGGTCGGCGGCGGCCTCGACGATCGGCGTGAACAGATCGGTCTCATAGTTGCTCTCGACGCCCTGCAGGACGGCGCTCAGCCGCTCCAGGCCCATCCCGGTGTCGACGCCCGTGCGCGCGAGAGGCTGCAGCGCCCCGCCCGGCTGGCGGTCGAACTGCATGAACACCAGGTTCCAGATCTCCATGTACCGCCCGCAGCCGCAGCCCGGACCGCAGCCGGGCTGCGTGCACGGACCGTCCCCGCGGCCGCGGTCGTAGTGCACCTCCGAGCAGGGCCCGCAGGGACCGGTCTCCCCCATCGACCAGAAGTTGTCCTCCTCCCCCATCCGGACGATGACCTTCTCCTCGAGGCCGACGTCGCCCTGCCAGTGCCGGAACGCCTCGTCGTCGTCGCGGAACACGGTGATCCGCAGCCTCTCGGGGGGCAGGGCGTACTGCTGCTTCGAGGTCAGGAGCTCCCAGGCGAACTGGATGGCCTCCTTCTTGAAGTAATCCCCGAAGGAGAAGTTGCCGAGCATCTCGAAGAAGGTGTGGTGGCGCGGCGTGCGGCCGACCTGCTCGAGGTCGTTGTGCTTGCCGGAGACCCGCATGCACTTCTGCGAGGAGGCGGCGCGGACGTAGGGCCGCGCCTCGCGGCCGAGGAAGACGTCCTTGAACTGGTTCATGCCGGCGTTGCAGAACAGGAGCGTCGGATCCTGCGCCGGGATGAGGGAGGAGGAGGGCACGACCTGGTGCCCGCGCTCTCCGAAGTAGGCAAGGAAGCGGCTGCGGATCTCCGACGCTGGGTGTCGCATGACTTATCCGGGCCGCCCCGTCCCGAGTGCGATCGGGCCAATGGACGTCCGCCGGTCAGCCGCGGGCCGCGAGGCCCTCCGGCTGCACCGGCGGAGCGCGAAATTATACATGAGGGTGTCACCCGGCCCCGCGGGCGGTGGCGGACCGCCTATTTCTTCTTGCCTCCGCCGGCCGCATGGGCTCGCGACAGATCGAAGACGGAGCCGCCCCCCGTGGAGCCGCCCTCGAAGCCGGTCCGCAGCGTGCTCTCCATCTCGCGCTGCGACATCTCGGCGGTCGACTCGATGCCGGCCAGCTTGAGCTTGAACTCGTCCGGGTTCGTGGCCCGGCGCAGGGCCTCCTCCATGCTGATGAGATCCTTCTTGTAGAGCTGGTAGATGGACTGGTCGAAGGTCTGCATCCCGTACTGGGAAGTGCCCTGGGCGATCGCGTCGTGGATCAGCTTGGTCTTGTCCTTGTTCTCGATGCAATCGCGGATGAAGTTCGTGGCCCGCATGACCTCGATGGCGGGCACGCGGCCGGAGCCGTCGGCGCGCGGCAGCAGGCGCATCGAGATGGCGGCCTTGAGCACCACCGCGAGCTGCAGCCGGATCTGCTTCTGCTGGTGCGGCGGGAAGACGGAGATGATGCGGTTGATCGTCTCCGTGGCGTCCAGCGTGTGCAGGGTCGACAGGACGAGGTGTCCCGTCTCGGCGGCGTTGAGGGCGGTCTCGATGGTCTCGTAGTCGCGCATCTCGCCGACCAGGATGACGTCCGGATCCTGCCGCAGCGCGGAGCGCAGGGCGGAGGCGAACCCCTTGGTGTCGACCTCCACCTCCCGCTGGTTGACGAGGCTCTTCTTGTCCCGATGCAGGAACTCGATCGGGTCCTCGATGGTCATGATGTGCTCGGTCCGCGTCGTGTTGATGTAGTCGATCATCGCCGCCAGGCTGGTCGACTTGCCCGATCCGGTGGTCCCGGTCACCAGGATCAGCCCGCGCCGCTCATCGGCGATGGTCTTGAGGACCGGCGGCAGCATCAGCTCCTCGGTCGTCAGGATCTTCGAGGGGATGACGCGCAGCACCAGACCGACGGTGCCTCGCTGCTGGAAGATGTTGACGCGGAAGCGTCCCAGGCCGGGGACCGAGTACGCCAGGTCGATCTCGAAGTGATCCTTGAACTTCTGCTTCTGGCGCCCGCTCATGATGCTGAACGCCATGGCGATGGTGTCTTCCTGCGACAGGCGGCTGAGCTCGCTCAAGGCGGTGAGGGCGCCGCTGACCCGGATGACCGGGTAGCTGCCCACCTTCAAATGGAGGTCCGACGCCCTCCTTTCCGTCGCGATCTTGAGCAAGTCGTTGATGTGCATCGTGTTCCCTCGTCAGGCGAGCAGGGAGCCCGCGCAGGTCGGGGGGAATCTAGGGCCCTCGCCCGCCCAAGTCAAGGAAGGGGCTTTGTTTCCCGGGATTTACGCGCTACTGGCTGGCTTCAGACGTGCGTCAGCCAGTGGTGCCGGTCGTCCTTCCCGCCTGCCACCAGGGCGTTGAACTCCGCCTGCAGGCGCGCGGTGATCTCGCCTCGCGAGCCGCGCCCGATGGTGTAGCGGTCGATGCCGCGGATCGGGGTGACCTCGGTGGCGGTGCCGACGAAGAACACCTCGTCGGCGATGTAGAGCATCTCGCGCGGGATGCTCCGCTCCACGACCGGGATGCCCAATTCGGCGGCCAGCTGCAGGACGCTGGCCCGGGTGATACCGGGGAGGATCGACGCGGTGAGCGGCGGCGTGTAGAGCGTGCCCCGCTTGACGAGGAACAGGTTCTCGCCGCTCCCTTCGCTGACGAAGCCGGTGTTGTCGAGGGCGATCCCCTCGGCGTAGCCGTTGACGAGGGCTTCCATCTTGATCAGCTGGGAGTTCATGTAGTTCGCGCTGGCCTTGGCCATGGCCGGCAGGGTGTCAGGCGCCTGGCGCCGCCAGGAGGAGACCATCACCTCGACGCCTTTCTCGGCGGCGTCCTTGCCCAGGTAGGCGCCCCAGGGCCAGACGGCGACGGCGACGTCGATCGGGCAGGGGAAGGGATCGACGCCGAGCGACTCGTAGCCGCGGTAGGCCAGCGGACGGATGTAGCAGGCCTCCATCTTGTTGGCGCGGATCGTCTCCAGGATCGCCGATTCGATCTGGTCCCGGCTGAACGTCAGCTCCATTCGGTAGATGCGGCAGCCGTCGAACAGGCGCTCCACGTGATCGCGCAGCCGGAAGACGGCGGGGCCCTTCGGAGTCTTGTAGCAGCGGATGCCTTCGAAAATGCAGGAGCCGTAGTGAATGACGTGCGAGCAGACGTGCACGGTCGCCTGCTCCCAGGGGACCAGTCGGCCGTTCATCCAGACTTTGCCGTTTTTGGCGAACGCCATGTTGTCCTCAGTCGGGCCGCTGGAGCGGCCTGTCGGATGACGGGTGGAGAGACAACGAGCGCCGCAGTATAAAACAGCCCCAAGGACCGATCAAGCGCGGCGCAGCAGAAGAGCCGACCAGGGACGTGTCCGGAGACGCGCGACTAGCCGCAGGCCGCGGGGCCGCGCCAGGGCGCACAGGCCCTTCTCGTCGTCGACGAGGTGGCCGGCGAGCACGGCGAGACCGCCGGGGCGGAGTGCCGTCGCGATGTCGGGCAGGAGCCGCTCGAGGGCGGTCGCTCCGATGTTGACCAGCGCCAGATCGAAGGGCCCGCGGCGGCACGCCTCGGCGGCGTCGGCGCAGCGCAGATCGATGGCGCCGTCCACCTGGTTGCGCCGCAAGGTGTCGCGGGCCACCCGCACGGCGATCGGGTCGGCGTCCACCGCCACGACCCGGGATGCGCCGAGACGCAGGGCGGCGACGGCCAGGATCCCGGTGCCGGTTCCCAGGTCGGCCACGCGATCGCCGCGCTTCAGTTTGGCCTCGAGCAGGCGCAGGCAGAGGCGCGTCGTGGCGTGCTCTCCCGTGCCGAACGCCTGGCCGAGCGGCACGCGGACGACGATCCGGCGGGTTCGCGGCGGGGGCTCCAGATGCTCGGGGAGCGCCAGGATGCGGCGGCCTATCGGCATCGGCTTGAGCGTCGCCTGCCAGGCCTCCACCCAGCGTCCGTCCCGCACGCTGCGCAGGCGCAGCCGAGGCCCGTCCGGCACGCCGGCCACCCGCAGCGACCGCCGCAACCGCCGGCCGAGGCTCTCGAGCGACGTCCGGCCCGGATACCACGCCTCCAGGAGAATCCGGGGGCGTCCCGGGCGCCGCGCCGCGGCGCTCACCTGCACGCCGAGGCAACCGGTCCCCCAGAAGGCGGCGACGGCCTGGTCCTCGAGGTCCGCCGGCAGATCGACGCTGGCGCCGGCCCAGACCTGGCGCCGGATTCCCGGCTTCCGCCTCGACCTCAGGAGAAGATGTCCTTGACCCGCCCGAAGAGATCGCGCGGCCGCGCCTCGGCCGGCTCTTCGTGCTCGCGCAGGCTCTCGTAGATCTCGCGGAGGCGGCGCGAGAGGCGGGTCGGAACGCGGACGGCCACCGTGATGTAGAGATCGCCGCGCGGGCCGCCGTCCAGGGAGGGAAGCCCCTTCCCTTTGAGGGCGAAGCTCGTGCCGCTCTGGGTGCCGGCGGGGATGGTGAGCCGCGCGCTCCCTTCGAGCGTCGGGACGGTGATGTCACAGCCGAGGGCGGCCTGCGACACCGTCAGGGCGGCAGCGCTGACCAGGTGCGGGCCCTCGCGGCGGAAGTCGGGGTGCTCCCTGACGGTCAGGACCACGTAGAGGTCTCCGGGCCGGGCGCCTTGGGCCCCGCCCTCCCCTTCTCCCGTGATGCGCAGGCGCACGCCAGTGTCGACGCCGGGGGGGATGCGCACCTTGATGTGGCGCGTCTCGCGCTTGCGGCCCTCGCCGCGACAGGTCGGGCACGGGTCCTTGATGATCTGGCCGGTGCCGCCGCAGGCGCCGCAGGTCGTGCTCAGCGTGAAGAAACCCTGCTGGCGGACCACCTGGCCCTGGCCCCCGCACTGGCGGCAGGTGACCCGCGCCCCGGTCTTCGATCCCGTCCCGTGGCAGTCCGGGCACGCCTCGAGGCGGGGAACGCGGATTTCCTTCTCGGTGCCGCGGGCCGCCTCGAGGAGGTCGATCTCGAGATCGGACCTCAGGTCGGCGCCCCGCCGGGTCCCGCCGCGGCCGCGCGGCCCCCGGCCGCCGAACAGGTCCCCCATCGAGAAGCCGAAGATGTTGCCGAGGACGTCCTCGAAGCCGGCGAACACGTCGGGGTTGAAGCCGCCGAACGGATCGCCGCCCGAAGCACCGAGTCCGGCGTGGCCGAAGCGGTCGTACTGGGCGCGCTTCTCCTTGTCGGCCAGGACGGCGTAGGCCTCCGCGGCCTCCTTGAACTTCTCCTCCGCTTCCTTGTTGCCGGGATTGCGATCGGGGTGGTGCTTCATCGCCAGGGCGCGATAGGCCTTCTTGATCGCGCCCTCGTCGGCGTCCCTGGCGACGCCCAGGACCTCGTAGTAGTCGCGCTTCTTCAAGGATGCGCACCCGGCCCGGGGAGGCTAAGGCGCTGAGCGCGCCCGTCCCCGGCAGTCCGGACGCGTCAGGAGGCGGCGGCGCTGTTGCCCGAGCCGGTCGCCTCGCCCGAGCCGGAGCCGCCTCTCGGGGCGTTGGTGCTCGGGTGGAACATGATGACCTCGGTCAGGATCGCGGAGGCCTCGGCCAGCTTCTCGAGCGAGGCGCCGCACTCGCTGATGCTGGCGGAGGCCAGGGCCTTGCGCGCCGCGTCGATGATCTTCTTGACCGTGCTCCGCTTTTCCTCGTCGAGCAGGCTGCCGAACTCCGCGAAGGACCGCATGTTCGAATCCAGCAGGCCCTCGAGCCGGGCCTGGATCCGGAACAGCTCGCCCTTCTTCCGGTCGTCCGCTGCGTGCCGCTCGGCATCCTCGATGATCTCCGTGATCTCGCGCTCCGTCAAGCCCCCCGACGGCGTCACGACGATCGTCTGCTCCTTCTTGGAAGCCATGTCGCGGGCCGAGACGTTGACGATCCCGTTGCTGTCGATGTCGAAGGTCACGTCGATCTGCGGCACGCCCTTGGGGGCGGGCGGGATGCCGACCAGCTCGAACCGTCCCAGCGACTTGTTGTAGGAGCCCACCTCGCGCTCCCCCTGCAGGACGTTGATCTCCACCTTGGCCTGGTTGTCGACCACGGTCGTGAAGACCTTCGACTTGCGGGTCGGGATGGTCGTGTTGCGCTCGATGAGCTTGGTGAACATGCCGCCCCGGGTCTCGATGCCGAGCGACAGCGGCGTCACGTCCAGCAGGACCATGTCCTTGACCTCGCCCTGCAGGATGCCGGCCTGCACGGCCGCCCCGACCCCGACGACCTCCTCGGGGTTGCGGTCCCGGCTGGGCTCCTTGGCGAAGATCTCGCGCACCACCTCGACGACGCGCGGCACGCGGGTCATGCCGCCGACCAGCAGCACCTCGTCGATGTTCTCGGGCTTCAGCCCGGCGAGCGTCAGCGCCTCCAGGCACGGCCGGCGCGTGCGCTCGACCAGGTCGGTCGTCAGCTGATCGAACGTCTCGCGGGTCAGGGCCATGTTCAGGTGCTTCGGCCCCTTGGCGTCCGCGGAGATGAACGGCAGGTTGATCTCGGCCCGCGGCTCGACCGACAGCTCGCACTTGGCCTTCTCGGAGGCCTCCTTGAGGCGCTGCAGCGCCAGCCGGTCCTCGCGCAGCGAGATGCCCTCCTTCTTCTCGAATTCCTGCAGCAGCCACTCGAGGACGCGCTGATCGAAGTCCTCGCCGCCGAGGAAGGTGTCGCCCGAGGTGGCGCGCACCTCGAACACCCCCTGGCCGAGCTGCAGGATCGACACGTCGAAGGTGCCACCACCCAGGTCGTAGACCGCGATCGTCTTCTCCTTCGACTCGTTGAGCCGGTAGGCGAGCGACGCGGCCGTCGGCTCGTTGATGATGCGCAGGACCTTGAGGCCGGCGATGCGCCCGGCGTCCTTCGTCGCCTGCCGCTGCGAGTCGTCGAAATAGGCCGGCACGGTGATGATCGCCTCGCCCACCTCGGCCTGCAGGTGGTCCTCCGACATCTCCTTGAGGCGCTGCAGGAGCATGGCTGAGATCTCCTGCGGGCTGTGGTCCTTGTCCCGGACGCGCACGCGCAGGTCGCCGTTCGAGGCCTCCACCACCTCGTACGGCACGAACTTCTTGGCGTGCTGCACCTCGGGGGAATTGAACTTGCGTCCGATCAGCCGCTTCACGGCGTAGATGGTGTTCCGGGGATTGGTGACCGCCTGACGGCGGGCGATCTGGCCCACCAGCTTCTCACCGCGCTCGGTGAACGCCACGACCGAGGGAGTGGTGCGCGCCCCCTCTTTGTTGGGGATGACCGTCGGCGTTCCACGGTCCATGACCGCCACGCAGCAGTTGGTGGTGCCCAGGTCGATGCCGATCACCCTGCCCATCGCTCCCCTCCCCCTTCCTCGGCCTCAGTCCCCGTCCGTCGACTGCGCCGACCGGGCCGGCCCCGCGGCGCCCCGCCCCGACGACACCTTGACCAGGGCCGGGCGGATGAGCCGATCCTTGTGCATGAATCCCTTCCTGACGACCTCCAGGATGACGCCCTCCTCGCGCCCCTCCGCGTCGACCATCTCCACCGCCTCGTGACGGCTCGGGTCGAAGCGCTCCCCTTTGGCGGCGATGGTCTCCAGACCCTCCTTCGCCAGAGTGTCGAGCATCTGCTGGTGGATCAGAGAGACGCCCTGCCGCAGAGGGTCGTCACCGGCGCTGTTCTCGAGCGCGCGCTCGAGGTTGTCGAGCACCGGCAGGAGACGGCGGAAGACGTCGGCCGCGGCGTTGGCCCGCTGGCGCTCCAGGTCGCGATCGGCGCGCTTCTTGAAGTTATCGAACTCCGCCTGCTGCCTGAGCCAGAGGTCGTGGTAGCGCTCCTTCTCCCGGACGGCCTCTTCGAGATCGGCCTGGCTCGGCCCCGCGGGCTCGGCCGGGACCGCGGCGCGGATTTCGGCGGGAACCACGATGGTGGGCCGTTCCGTCTCGTTGATCCCCTCGACCTCGAGGATCTCGATTTCGTCATCGGCGGAGGGTATTTCGAGCGGCACGACCTTCGCCGTCGCCTTCCCGTGGCCGGACTTCGCCCTTGCCCCGCGAGCGGACATGGCACCTCCGGCCGGAATATAGGGACGGATTTCGAAAATGGCCAGCGCCAGGAGGCGCCGGTCAGAGGCTGGTGCGCTCCAGCAGCGTGGAGACGAGGCGGGAGATATAACTCACGATAGCGACCGCCCGCTCGTACTCCATGCGCGTCGGCCCCATGATGCCGAGCCAGCCGGTGCCGCCGTCCCCCAGCTGGTACGGGGAGGCCACCAGCGACATCCGACCGCGCGTCAGGTCCTCGGCCTCGGAGCCGATGACGACGCGCACGCCGGAGGTGTCGAGGTAGCGATCGAGCAGGGTGACCAGGCGGTGCTTCTCCTCGAACGTGGCGAACAGGCTGCGCATCGTCTGCACGTCCTGCAGGCCCGGGTGCTCGATGATGTTCGCCGTGCCCTCCACCACGATCTTGCGCTCCCCCTCCTCGGCCTCCATGTAGCGCGTGCCGAGCGTCAGGGCATCGCGCAGCATCGTGTCGAATGCGGCCTTGTCCTGCGCCATCCGCTGCACGAGATCCTGCCGGATCTCCCGCAGGCTCTTGCCGCCGAACTCCGCCACGAGGTAGCGGCCCGCCCGATCGAGGTCGGCCTGCGCGTAGTCGTCCTCGGTGTCGAGGATGCGGTGGCTCACGACCTCCGAGCCGTCCACGAACACCGCCAGGATGCGGCGTGGGTGCAGGCGGACGAACTCGATGTACCGGAGCACCGCGTCGGAGGGAGGGGGCGCCAGCAGGTAGGCGACCTGGCGGGTGAGGCGGGAGAGAAGCTTCGGGATCTCCTCCATCGCCTCCCTCGGCTCGCCTCCGAGCCCGCGCAGGCTCGAGTCGATGAGGTCCCGGTCCTGCGGCAGCACCCGGCCGGCGGGCGGGAGGTTGTCGACGTAGTAGCGGTAGCCCTGATCGGTCGGGATGCGGCCGGCGGACGTGTGCGGCTGGGTCAGGAAGCCCATCTCCTCCAGGTCCGCCATGACGGTACGGATCGAGGCGGGGCTCAACCCCTCCAGGCTCATCTTGGCGATGGTCCGGGATCCGACCGGCTCCCCCGTCAGGATGTAGTGGGTGACGACGCTGCGGAGGATTTCCTGCGCCCGGGTCGACAGTTCCTGAGGCATCTCAGATCGTCCTTTGGCGCTTATGGAAGCCGAGTGCTAATGTAGCCTGCAGGTCGCTTCTTGTCCACGGGGTCGGGAAGGCGTCGGACCTGGAGTCAGGATGCGCGGCCCGCCGCAGCGGGTTTGGCCCGCAGGCTCAGGAGGTAGGTTTTGATGAACGGATCGACGTGGCCGTCGAGGACGGAGTTCACGTCCCCTACCTCGTGCGCCGTCCGGTGGTCCTTCACCATCTGGTAGGGCTGCAGGACGTACGACCGGATCTGGCTGCCGAAGTCGATGTCCTTCTTCTCCCCCTCCTCGGCCTGGCGCTTCTCCTCCCGCTTCCCGAGCTCCAGCTCGTACAGACGGGAGCGCAGGACGCGCATCGCCATCTCGCGGTTGCGGTGCTGCGAGCGCTCGTTCTGGCAGGAGACGACGATGCCGCTCGGCATGTGGGTGACGCGGACCGCGGAATCGGTCACGTTGACATGCTGCCCGCCGGCGCCGCTGCTCCTGTAGGTGTCGACTCGGATGTCCTTGTCCTCGATCTTGACCTCGATCGAATCGTCGAGGTCCGGATAGGCGTAGACGCTGGCGAAGGAGGTGTGCCTGCGGCCCGAGGCGTCGAAGGGGGAGATCCGCACCAGCCGATGCACGCCATTCTCCGCCCGCAGGAAACCGTAGGCGTTGCGCCCGCGCACCATGAGGGTGGCGCTCTTGATCCCGGCCTCCTCCCCCTTCTGGTAGTCGAGTGCCTCGACGCGATAGCCGTGTTCCTCTGCCCAGCGCAGGTACATCCGGTACAGCATCTCGGCCCAGTCCTGGGATTCGGTGCCGCCGGCGCCAGGGTGGATCGTCAAGATGGCGTTCCCGGCGTCATGCTCGCCCGTCAGCATGAGATGCAATTCGCGCTCGTCGAGCAGGGTCTCGAAAGCCGTCACGGCCGCCGACAGCTCGCCCGTCACCGGCTCCCCCTCGCGCGCCAGCTCGACGAGGACGTCCGCGTCCTCGGCCTTCTGCGCCAGGACTTGCTCCGACTCGATCTCCTCGGTCAGGCGGGTGCGGTGCCTGAGGATCTGCTGGGCCTGCGCGGGGTCCTTCCAGAGGTCAGGATCGGCGGCCTTCTTCTCTAGCTCTTCGAGCCTTCTCCTGGAGTCGTCCCGCTCAAAGATGACCTCGGAGGCTGGCGAGGCGTTCCCGTAGCGCTTCCGCGCGGCGGACGAGATCGTCGAGATCCGGATCACGTGGCATCGACTGCGCCTATGGCGCCCGGCCCCCAAGGGCCCGGCGCGGAACGGCCGCGCGCAGCGCGGCGCCGGAGAGGAGGGTGACTATAGCACACGCCCAGGCGAAGACATCGCCGGTACGCGCGTAGAGGGTGGGCCCGGATTGCTTTGCGATGCGGCCCGACAGGATCGTCCGGACGTCGAGCGGGGCCGACGCGACGACCCGGCCGCCCGGGTCGACGAGGGCGCTGATGCCGGTGTTGGCGGCACGCACCAGCCAGCGGCGGTTCTCCGGGGCGCGGAAGACCGCCATCGCGAGGTGCTGGCGCGGTGCCGCCGATCGGCCGAACCAGGCGTCGTTGGTGATGTTGATCAGGAAGTCCGAGGAGATCGCCACACGACGCACGAGCTCCGGGAAGATCGCCTCGTAGCATACGAAGGTCCCGGCCTGGCCCGCGGGCGTCGCAAGCGGGCGGAGCCGCCGCCCTGGCGCGAACTCGGCGATGGCGCCCTGCACCATGCGGTCGACGAAGAACAGCACCTTTCCGAGCGGGACGTACTCCCCGAACGGCACCAGGTGCACCTTGTCGTACGAGGAACCGACACCGTCCGGCCCGATGACGAAGGCGCTGTTGGTGGCCCGGAGGCGCTCTCCTTCGTAGTGGTAGCCGACGCTGCCGGCGATGAGCGTATAGCCGCCCTGCCGCGCCGAGTCCTCCACCATCTGGAGGAACTCGCGCCGTGGCTCGATGGGGACCGCAGCCGTCGCACCCACCGTGGCCGCCGGACGATAGAACGACAGCGGGCTCGACGACTCGGGCCAGATCACGAGGTCCGCGCCCTCTTGCGCCGCCTCATCGCTCATCGCAAGCAGGTCCGCGACGATCCTCTGCTCCTCGCCGGGGCGCCACTTGACGCCCTGCGCCACGTTCGCCTGGATCGCCGCTACGCGGATCGGGGCGGGCCCGGACGGCGGGCCCGCGCTCCAGGACTCGGCCAAGGGCAGGATGGCGCGCCCCCCCAGGTGTGCGGTCGCCGCGAGAGCGAGCAGGAGGACCCCGGCGGTGCGCGGGGCCCGCCCCGGCGGGCGGAGCAGAAGCAAGGCCAGACCGCTGTTGGCGAGGAGGACGACGAACGACGTCAGGTACACCCCTCCCAGCGACGACAGTTGCAGCAGCGCGAGATTGCGCCACTGCGAATAGCCGGCCAGCCCCCACGGGAAGCCGGTCAGCAGGTGGCCCCTCAGGATCTCGAGGCCGACCCAGAAGACTGGCGCCAGCAGGAGGCCGCGCCAGCCCCAGCGGACGCTGGCGGCGGCGACGAGCGCCGCGTACAGGGCGACGTAGGTCGCGAGGTACAGGACGAGCAGGGCGAGGATCGACGCGGCGACGACGATCGACAGCCCTCCGTAGAGGCTCATGACGATGGTGATCCAATACAGGAGGGGCGCGAAAAACGCCGTCCCGCAGGCGAGGCCGTAGAGCGCTGCGGTTCGAGGTGTCGTGCGCGCGGCCACCGCGAGCAGAGGCACGAGCGCCACGAAGGCGAGCCAGCCGAGATCGGCGGGCGGAAACGCCAGGAAGAGCAGGCCGCCCGAGAGGAGGGAAAGGAGAAGCCCCGCCGCGCGCGGCGCGTCAGCGCCGTTCATGCAGCAGCCGGAGCGCCTCCTTCACGTCGATCCGGGCCTCCGCCGCGGCCCGTACGGCCTCCCGGAACAGCCCGCGACGATCGTCCGGTGGAGGCACCACTCCCGGCCGCCGGGCCCGCAGAGAAGGCCCGGGCGCCCGCTGATCAGCAAGAAGCAGGAACTGGCCGATCGGCTCCAGCCGGACGGACCCCGATCCGCGGCAGGCCGCGCATCCGGGCGAGGTCCAGAACGAGTCGTTGGGTGACGTCCCCGGCAGCCCCACGGCGGCCAGGACCTCG
>Ga0075428_100007199_pt1 | contig 12322 bp, 4 predicted proteins | sample RhiMetdeltSRZDD2_FD_75291 | JGI IMG/M metagenome (GOLD analysis project Ga0075428, IMG submission 75291) | Populus rhizosphere microbial communities from Tennessee, USA - Rhizosphere MetaG P. deltoides SRZDD2 | ecosystem: Host-associated > Plants > Roots > Rhizosphere > Soil | place: USA...
CGTGCCGTCGTCGAAGTACGCGCGCCGGTACCAGTCACCGTCCCAGGCCTCGCGCTCGAGCGCCGTCTTCAGCGCCGAGACGTACTCCCGCCACCGCTCGGCCCGCTTGCCCTCGCCCCGCGCGTCGGCCAACGTCGCCCACTCGGACAGCACCGAGTGCAGGAACCATCCGAGCCAGACGCTCTCGCCCTTGCCCTCGGCGCCCACCGCATTCATCCCATCGTTCCAGTCGCCGGTCCCCATCAACGGCAGGCCGTGGGCGCCGGCGGTCAGGCTCTGGTCGATGGCGCGGGCGCAGTGCTCGAACACCGCGCCCCGCTCCGCCGAGACGCGAGGCTCGAAATACGACTCGAGCTGGCCCGCGGCCAGGCTGGGACCATCGAGGAACGGGACGACCTCGTCGAGCACGGAGCCGTCGCCGCTGACGTCGACGTAGCGGGCGACGACGTAGGGTAGCCAGAGACGGTCGTCGGAGATCCGCGTACGGACGCCGCGCCCGCCGGGTGGGTGCCACCAGTGCTGGACGTCGCCCTCGCCGAACTGCCGCGCCGCGGCCCGCAGCACGTGCTCGCGCGCCAGCCCGGGTGCGGCGACCATCAGCGCCAGCACGTCCTGCAGCTGATCGCGGAAGCCGTAGGCACCGCCGGCCTGATAGAACGCCGACCGCGCCCACACCCGACACGCCAGCGTCTGGTACAGCAGCCAGCGGTTGAGCACGATGTCCATCGCACGATCCGGCGTCCGGACCTGCACCGTCCCGAGCATCTGGTCCCAGTGCTCGGCGACCGATCGCACGATGCCGTCCACGTCCCGCGCTCGATAGCGAACGATCAGCGCGCGGGCCTGCTCGGCGCTCGCCGCCTCGCCGAGGAAGAACACGACGTCCGCGCGCCCTCCCGCGGGCAGCTCCACCGTCGCCTGCAGCGCGCCGCACGGATCGAGGCCGGCACCTACCCGCCCCGAGAGGCGCTGCCGGGGTGCGAGCGCCGCCGGATGATCGGGCGCGCCGTTGCGGCCGAGGAATTCCGTCCGGTCGGCGGTCCACGCCGTGTGCCGGCCGCCGAGGTCGGCAAAGGCCACGCGCGTGCCGAACTCGCGCCGCCACGCGTTGCGCGCGAACATCGCGCCGGTCTCGGGATCGATCTCGGTGACGGTGAACGGCGCGGCGGCGCCCCGCGACACGCCGAGCACCCACTCGACGCAGGCGGTCACCGACAGCCGTCGCGGCCGCCCGGACGCGTTCGTCAGCGTGAGACGCGAGATCTTGATCGGATCGTCGAGCGGCACCAGCTGCAAGAGCTCGAGCGCGATGCCGTGCGAAACGTGCTCGAAGCGGGTGTAACCCTGCCCGTGCCGGATGACGTACGGCGTGGTCTCCTCGCGGACGGGCAACGCCGTCGGCCCCCACAGCTCGCCTGTCTCCTCGTCCCGGACGTAGATCGTCTCCCCCGGCGGGTCGCTCACCGCATCGTTGGACCAGGCGGTGAGCTGGTTCTCGCGACTGTTGACCGCCCACGTGTATCCGGCCCCGCACTCGGAGACCTGGAAGCCGAAGCCCGGATTCGCGATCACGTTGATCCACGGTGCCGGCGTCCACTGCCCCGGGTGCAGCACGACCACGTACTCGCGGCCATCCTGCGCGAACCCGCCGAGGCCGTTGAACAGCTCGAGATCCAGCGCCGGGCTCGGCCGCTCGGTCGTGAGCTTCGCCGCTGTCGGCCGCCGCAGGGGGACCAGCGCGGTCTCGGGCCGCTGCGCGCGAGCCACCTGCTCGGCCAGGGTGCCGCGCCGGCTCGTGAGCACCACGCGCGCCACCGACTGGAGCACGTCGCGTTGCTGCGACGTCAGGCGGTCCGCGCGCACGATGTAGACGTGGCCCTCCGCGCCGGCCCCTTCGTGAGGACCGGCGGACTGGCTCGTGCGCAGAAGCGTCTCCAGCGCCGCCTGGAGGTCCTGGACGTAGGACGGCGCGCGCTCGTTCAAAATCACCAGGTCGACCGCGAGCTGCTTCATCCGCCAGTACTCGTGGGCGCGGAGGAGCTGCCGCACGATCCCGACGTCCTCGGGCTCGTCGATCTGGACCAGCACGATCGGCCGGTCACCCGAGATCCCGTGCGCCCACAGCGCGTCGGGACCGCCCAGCTGGCGCGCCAGCAGGTCCCCCGGGGGCCGCAGCGTCCGGTCCGAGTAGAGGACGCGACTGGCCAGGCTCTGGAAGAGATGCGCCTCGTCGGGGGTGATGCCGAGGTGGTGCTGCTGGACCTGGGCTTGCGTCCAGGCCAGCGTCGCCGCGCGGTCGAACGTGGCCGCATCGCGGTATTTCTCCGCGAGGTCGAGGGCCGTGACGCGCGACGGCGCGACGAGCGTCGAGAAGGCCACCCGCACCGTCTCGCCGGCCGGGACCACCACACGCCGCCGCAGGCTCACGATCGGATCGAGCACCGCGCCGGTCGTACCGGACAGCCGCAGGCCGTCGATCACCACCGCCGGTGTCCGGATCCCGCGGCCGCGGTCGAGGAAGCGGCCGCGATCGGTCTCCCACTGCAGGCCGCCGACCGTCTCGCCGTCGACCGTCGCCACGTGGGCCAGCCAGACCGGGACCTCGCCGCTCGACCGCGGCCGGCGGGTGGCCAGTAGCGTGTCGAGATCGGGCACGTACTCGGTCTGCACGCTCAGATTGGAGAACGCCGGGTGGGCCAGGTCCGCCGCCGGCGGCGCCAGCACGATCTCGGCGTACGACGTCAGCTCGATCTCCCGCGTCCGCGGCCCGAAATTCGTGAGCGAGACGCGCCGCACCTCGGCGTCGTCCTCCGGCGACACGATCACCTGGAGCGTGGTGCCCATGGTCCCGTCCCGCCGAACGATCTCCGCGCGGTCCTCGGAGAACGTGACCGCGTAGCTGTCCGGCGAGCCACCCCGTGGCTGGTAGCCGGCCGACCAGGTCTCGCCGCTGTCGGCGTCGCGAAGGAACACGTACGTCCCCCACCCGTCGCGCGTGACGTCCTCTCGCCAGCGCGTGATGGCGAGGTTGCGCCAGCGGCTGTATCCCGAGCCCGCCGTCGTCAGCATCACCGCGTAACGTCCGTTCGAGAGCAGCTGCGTCCGCGGCATCGCGCCGTGCGGTGAGCTGAAGCGCCGCTCGACCGGCGGCACGAACTCGCGCACGTCGCCGATGGCCTGGACCTCGTCCGCCCGCGGCCGGGCGACCGCCACATCCCGCGGCGTCCGCTCTTGCAGGAGCAGCTCGGTGGCCTGGACCATCGGCTCGGCGTGGAAGCGCGCGCGCATCGAGCCGTCGTGCACGGCGTTCGCGATCGCCACGATCAGCATGCCCTGGTGGTGCGCCATGTAGGCGCGCACCAGCGCGAGCTCGGTGCCTTCGGGCAGCCGGGGCGCGGTGTAGTCGAGCGCCTCGTAGAAGCCGTAGGCGCCGCTGGCCCCGCCCGCCGCCAGGCGCCGGAAATTGCGGACGGCGGCCGACGGATCGATCATCGTGGCCAGTCCCGTTGCATAGGGTGCGATGACGACGTCCTCGCTGAGCCCGCGTCGCAGCCCGAGCCCCGGGACCCCGAAGTTCGAGTACTGGTAGGTCATCTCGAGATCCCGCACGTTGTAGCCCGACTCCGACACGCCCCACGGCACGCCGCGCTCGGCGCCATACGTGATCTGCCGCTCCACGACGAGCCGCGCGGTCTGCTCCAGCAAGCTACCGGCCGGCGCCCGCATGACCAGATGCGGCATCAGGTACTCGAACATCGACCCCGACCAGGACACGAGCACCGAGTCGAGCGCCACCGGCGTCAGCGCGCGGCCCAGGCGGAACCAGTGCGAGACCGGCACGTCGCCCTTGGCGATCGCCACGAAGCTGGCCAGCCGCGCTTCCGACGCGAGCAGGTCGTAGCGGCCGGGGTCCAGGGTGCCGTCGGCGACGCGGTACCCGATCGCGAACAGCTTGCGCATCGGGTCGAAGAGGAAACTGAAGTCCATGGCGTCGACCAGGGCCCGAGCGCCCAGCGCAACGATGGCGAGGCGGCGATCGAGTGCGTCGGTCCAGTCGATGTCGCGCGTGTGGCTCTCGACGGTCGCGCCGAGCGCTTCCGCCCACACCAGCACCTCGGCGCGGTCGGGATCCTCGTCCACCAGCGTCCGCGCACAGTCCAGCACCGTCTGGGCGCGGCCCCGCAGCTCCGCGAGCCGCGCGGGCCACTCGGCGGGATCCAGCGAAGGCGCCGGAACGATTGCCGTGACGCCGGCGAGCGCCTCCTCCATACGCTCCTCGAGGGCGGCGCGCGAGCGGGGAGCCGTCGCGTCCACCATGGCCAGACGCACGAGCTGCACGGTGTCGCCGATTCCGGCCAGCGCGGCGCGGGCCCGATACGGGTGGGCCACCATATCCTCGACGGCGTGCACGAGCGCGATGAGATGACCGGCCAGATTTCCGCTATCGACCGACGAGACGTACTTCGGTTCGAGAGGCTCGCACCGCCGGGTCTCGTACCAGTTGTAGAGGTGGCCGCGAAAGCGCTCGAGGCGCCGCATCGTCTCGAGTGTTTGCTCCAGACGCTCCACGGTGTCGATGGTACCGAGCCAGCCGAAATCGCGCGCGGCGACCGTGGCAAGGAGATACAGGCCGATGTTCGTGGGCGACGTGCGGTGCGCGACGACCGGGCTCGGCGTTTCCTGGAAGTTGTCGGGCGGCAAGGCGTGGTCTTCGGGGGTGACGAACGTCGCGAAGTACCGCCACGTCCGCCGTGCGATCAACCGGAGCGCGCCCGCGTCCGCCAGCGTGAGCGGCTCGGTGGTCGCGATGGTCCGGGGCAGGCTGATCCAGCGCGCCACCGCGGGTGCCGCGGCCCACAGCAGGAGAAAGGGCAGCGCGGCGGGCCAAGCCTCCGGCCGTGCCCACGCCACCGCGATGGCCACGGCGACGGCGAGTGCGGGGCTGCCGGCCATCCGGCGGTAGAAGCCCGAGAGGTCGAGCCGGAGCCCCGCCTTGGCCTGCGCCGCCGTCACCCATTCCAGCAGGCTGCGCCGCGTCCCGTACACACGCACGAGCGTCCGCACGATCGCGTCGGTCATCAGCCAGGCCTGGTACGCCAGCATCGTGAGCGTGAGCCCGACCTGCGAGGCGGCCAGCACGAGGTCGCGACCGACCGCGCGCGCATGGCTACGCTTGGAGATGCCGCGCCGGCGCGGGATCACGCCGCCCAGTGCCGGCAGGAGTGCGGGCACGACGATGGTGGCGAGGACGAAGGCACTCCACATCGCGGGCGACGTCCCCGGCATCAACCACGCCACGACGAGGGTCAGGAAGGTGGCCGGGGCCGACACCGTGCGGCGGAGGTTGTCCAGCATCTTCCAGCGCCCGATCACCGGGACGCGCCGTCCGAGAATCCACGGCAGCAGCTGCCAATCGCCGCGCGCCCATCGGTGCTGGCGCGCCGCGGCGACGCCGTAGTGCGAGGGCGCGCTCTCGAACAGCTCGATGTCGGTCACGAGGCCAGCGCGCGCGAACACGCCCTCGAAGAGATCGTGGCTCAGCAGCGCGTTCTCGGGCACCCGTCCGGCCAGCGCCGCCTCGAACGCGTCGACGTCGTAGATCCCCTTGCCGGTGTACGAGCCCTCCCCCCACAGATCCTGGTAGACGTCGGACACCGCCGCCGCGTACGGGTCGATGCCGGCCGGGCCCGACGACAGGCGCTGGAACCACGAGCCCTCGCGCCCGGGCAGCGGCGGCGTCACCCGCGGCTGGAGCACCGCGTAGCCCTCGACGACGCGGCGCTGTCCGGGATCGAATCGCGGCTGGTTGAGGGGATGCGCCATCGTGCCGACCAGCCGCTCGACCGCGCCCCGTGGCAGCCGGGTGTCGGCGTCGAGGGTGATGACGTAGCGAACCCCGGACGGCGCCACGGAGCCCGTGGGCAGGAAGCTGGTGTCGGTCGCGCCTCGCAGGAGCCGGTTCAGCTCGTGGAGCTTGCCCCGCTTGCGCTCCCATCCCATCCACGTGTGCTCGCTCGCGTTCCACAGCCGCCGCCGGTGGAACAGCAGGAATCGCGCGCCGCCATCCGCCGTCGTGCCATGCCGGCGGTTCAGCCGCGCGATACCCTCACGCGCCGCGTCCAGCGTTGCGTCATCACCGGGCGCGCTGGCGGCGGATGCATCGGTCCAGTCGGAGAGGACGGCGAAGCGCACGTCGCCGTCCGGGTTGGCCAGGTAGTGGACCTCGAGCCGCTCGATCTGCTCCTCGACCTCGGCGGCGTCGGTCAGCAGCATCGGCACGGCGACCATCGTTCGAAGATGCGACGGCACGCCGGCGGGCAGCTCGAGCCGGGGCAGCATGTCGGGCGTGACCAGCACGGCGACGCTTCGATTCAGCAGGGCGATCGCCAGGTCCGAGGCTGGGACGAACGCCAGGAGTGCCAGGATCACGAGGGGCGCCCATCCCACGCCGGACGCCCAGGCGGCCAGCAGAGGTAGCGCGATCAGGGCGGCGCTGAGAACGACAATCGTTCCCAGATACCCGGGCGTCGCGAGGCCGACATACAGGCGAAGCAGTCGGCGCAGCGGCGGTGCCCGGTAGCCGAGCGCCGTCTCGAGGGCGGTGCGCCCGTTGCCGATGAGGTAGAAGCCGGGATCTTGCCGCCGGTCGTCCGCGCTGCCACCCGCGCCGTCCGCCTGCGCCATGGCCTCCCGCGCGACGTCCACCTCGGAGCGGCCCGAGCCCCGCGCCAGCTCTTCGATCGCGTGCTGGTAGGCGTCGCGGGTCGCGAAATCCATCGCCGCGTGGTTGGGACGGACTCGCAGCACGCCATCGACGAGGCTGACGGCCTCGAAGAACTCCGTCCAGTCCAGCGCGGACATCAGGCTCATGCTCAGGATCACGTTGCGGACGGTCACGTTCATCGCCGCCTGCCGCTGATGCTCGACGCGGACGATGTCGTCGGACGTCGTGCCCTGCGCCCCGAGGCGCTGGTCGAGCCAGAGCAACGCCGGCGTGACCGCGCGGTCCTGCTCGCGTAGCCGCTGGACCAGCTGCACCGCGAAGGCGGTCACCAGTGGGGCCCTCTCATAGCGCGCGAGGCCCCGCGCGTCCGGCGCCACCGCCCCGTCGTCGCCGACGCCGAGCAGCTCGTCCGCCAGCGCGTCGGCTTCCTGTCGCATCGCGCGCCCGCGAACGATGCTCTCGGCCAGACGCCGGAGGTTCTCCACGAGCACGACGCGTAGCGTGATCGCCACCGCCCACAGCTCGCCGATCATCAGCGGCTGCACGCGCTGGTAGGCAAGCACGAAGCGACGGAGCATCTCGGGGTCGAAGCGGCTATCGGTATGCGCCACGAACGCCCAGGCGATTCCGTAGACGCGCGGATACCCGGCGAGTGGCCCCTCGGCGAGCTTGGGCAGCTTCCGATAGAACCCAGGAGGAAGATCGTCGCGGATCTCCCGCAGCTGCTCGTCGACGACGTGGAAGTTGTCGACGAGCCATTCGGCGGCCGGAACGATCGCCCGCTCCTCACGGATGGCGTTGGCGATCACGCGATATGACTCGCGGAGGACGCGCCCGTTGTCCTCGACGCGCGCCAGCAGCCGCCGGCCCCGACTCAACCGCGTGATGACGGGCTGAGCGGCCGCCAGGCTTTCGGCGTGCTGCTCCAGGCGCTCGACACCGAACAGCTCGGCGCGGATCGGGTTGTCGAGGGACCGGGGGAGGCTCAGCATGCTGGCTCCCACATGGTGGCTCCCCGGGTCGTGAGTTCTGAAAACGCTAATTCACCGAGGTCTTGACGCCAGATGCGTCAGCCATGAAGGCCGAGGTGGCAGCGAGCAAGTGTAGCACGCGGGTCACTGCGCTAGACTTCTCGCATGCTTGTCGCCGAGGACTCGCCGCTGTTCGCCACGCTGGCCGCGCTCGCGCGCGACGCGCGCCTCGTGTTCTTCGCCGGGCTGCCCGGCACCGGCAAGAGCCTGCTGATCCGCGAGCTCGCCCACCTGGCCCACGCGCAAGGGCGCCGGATTCACCTCCTGCAGTGGGACGTGGCCCGGCCGCCCTTCGAGGCCAGCGAGGCGGGGCGCCGGTATCCGCTCGCCGACGGCGTGACCCACGGCGTGATCCGGCTCGCCGTGGGGCGCTGGGCGCGCGCCGCCGTGGCGCGCTGGCACGCGAGCCATTCCGGATCCCAGGATCTGCTGATCGGCGAGACGCCGTTCATCGGTCACCGGCTCATCGAGCTGGCCCGGCGCGTCCCCGACGACGCCGAGCCCCTGCTGAGCGACCCGGCCACCCGCTTTGTCATCCCGGTGCCGTCCCGTGCGCTCCGCGCGCATCTCGAGGCCGAGCGCGAGCGCCGGGCGCGGCAGCCGCAGCACCCGCGCGAGCGCGAGGACGCGCCGCCGCAGGTGCTGCACGCACTCTGGCGCGAGCTGCTCGGCGCGGCCGCCGCGCTCGGCCTGTACGACGCCACGGCGGGCGTGGCGCCCTACGACCCGGCCATCTACCGGCGCGTGTATGAGCGTCTGCTGATCCGGCGCCACGTCGAGGCGCTCGGACTCCACGCGATCCTGCCGACGGGAGCCGTCTCCGCCTACGACTTCCGGATCCCCACTGCCGATCTGATCCCGAGCGAGCAGGAGGCGTCGCGGTTCGTGCGCGAGGTGGAGGCGCGCCACGCCGAGCCCGGCGCGGTCGAGCGCGCCATCGCGGCCTGGTACGTTGACACGCTTTTCGACGGGCCGGTAGACTCCCGGCACAGCCCGTCCACTCCCTCGTGAGCAAAGGAGCCCACATGGGTCAGCTCTCTCGCCGCGGCTTTCTCGCCGGAGCGGCCGCCACCGCCGCGATCGTCGGTCGCGCCCCGGCCGTGCTCGGTCAGTCTGTGAAGGAGCTGCAGGTCTGGCACACCGAGGTCGAGCCGCAGACCGTCAAGACGATCCAGGAGACGAGCGTCGCCGAGTTCGAGGCGAAGTTCCCCGGCTTCAAGATCAAGCAGCAGCCGCTGGGCTGGGGCGATCTCAACACCAAGCTGCTCGCCTCGCTCGCCGCGGGCAGCCCGCCCGACCTCACCCACCTGAACCCGTTCATGACCGCCTCGCTCTACACCAAGGGGCTGCTCCGCCCGATGGACGAGCTCGTCCGGGCGCTCGGCGAGAAGGACATCCACGAGGCCACGCTGAAGCTGCAGTTCTTCGACGGCAAGTACTACGGGGTCACGCACGCCATGGGCGCGACGTACTTTGCCGAGCGGCGCGACCTGCGCGAGGCCAAGGGTCTCAAGGCGCCGGAGACGTACGACGACATGCTCAAGGTCGCCGCGGCGCTGACCGACGAGGGCAAGCGGTGGGCCACGCAGATGCCGGGCGAGAAGCTCTACATGGGCTTCGTGCATCCGGCGGAGTGGCTGGCCGGCAACGGCGGCTCGTGGGTCGACGCCAAGACCTGGCGGCCGCAGCTCAACAGCAAGTCGATGCTGGAGACGCTCGGCTACGCGCAGAAGCTGAACAAGTTCATGCCGGCCGGCTGGTCGGGCCAGAAGTACCTCGACACGCTGGCCGCGCTGTCCACCGGCAAGATCTCGATGGCCTATCTCTCGGGCGCCCGCACCATCGGCTACATCGAGCGCTACGCGCCGGAGAACATGCGCGACGCCGATCACTTCCAGCCGATGTTCCGGCCGCACGGTCCGCAGGGCAAGGTCGGCGTGTCCGCGCTGGACGGCGAGAACTGGGCGGTGTTCAGCCAGTCCAAGTACCCCAACGAGTCCTTCGAGTTCCTCAAGCTCTTCTACAAGCGCGAGCACTACATGAAGTACTGCCACTCGGTGCCGATCCATCTCTCGCCCATCTTCAAGTCGATGCTGAACGATCCCGAGTACCTGTCGAACGCGCGGATCAAGAAGTGGCGCTCCTGGCACGACTTCATGATGAAGGGCCTGGCCGAGAACCGCTTCCTACCCATCGGCTTCAGCCGCCCGGAGGACAACCAGCTGCCCTTCCTGGCCGAGCTCGACGGCTCGGGCATCGTCGCCGACATGGTCGTGGAGGTGATGGTGGGCAGCAAGGATCCCAAGGGCGAGGCCGATCGCGCGCAGAAGCGGGCGGAGGAGCTGCTGACGCAGCTGGGCGCCAAGCGCTGGTCGTAGTCATCGCCGCCGGGACGGCGCCGTGAACCGCCATCCGCTCGTCGGCTGGCTGTTGCTGGCGCCGTCCCTGCTGCTCCTGGGCGGTCTCGTCCTCTTCCCGATCGTCTACAACGTCTGGCTGAGCCTGCACGACAAGCACGCGTTCATGCCGGTACAGAGCTTCGTGGGCTTCAAGCACTACGTGTACTTCGCCCACGACGAGGAGTTCTGGTCGAGCGTGCGCTACGGCCTCATCTACGCGGGGGCCACGCTGGTGCTGCAGCTCCTGCTCGGCATCAGCGCGGCACTCCTGCTCAACGAGGCCTTCCGCGGGCGTAACCTCCTGCGCGGCGTCGTGCTGTTTCCCTACATGATCCCGACCATCGTCGCGGTCATCCTCTGGAAGTGGCTGCTGAACGACTCCTACGGCCTGGTGAACCATCTCCTGATGACCGCCGGGCTCGTGCGGGTCCCGGTGGCGTGGCTCGGCAAGGACCACATCATGTGGTCGCTGGTCCTGACCAGCGTGTGGCAGTTCTTCCCTTTCGTGGTGGTGACCTTCCTCGCCCGCCTGCAGACCATCCCGCCCGAGCTGTACGAGGCGGCCAAAGTTGATGGCGCGGGCGCGTGGCGCCGCCTGCTGCACGTGACGCTGCCGCAGACGCGCAACGTCCTGTTCGTCATCATCCTGCTGCGCTCGATCTTCATGTTCACCAAGTTCGACACCGTGTGGCTGATGGCAGGGGAAGGCGGGGTGAGCCGCTACGTCCGCACCCTGCCCGTGTACGCCTACGCGCGCAGCTTCACCTATCTGCAGGCGGGGATGGGCGCGACGCTGGCGGTGATGATGTTCCTGCTGCTGCTGGTCGCCACCGCCGTGTACTTCCGCCTCTTCCGCGACGAGGCGCTGGCGTGAAGCGCGCGCTGGCCCTCTACGCCGGCGGCCTCGTGCTGCTGGCCATCGGCGCCTTTCCGCTGGTGTGGATGCTGTCCACCGCGCTCAAGCCCTCGGGCGAGATCTTCGCCACCCCGCCCACGCTGATCCCACACGCCATGACGCTGGAGAACTTCGGGCGGCTCTTCACCGAGACCAACTTCCTGACCTACTTCGGCAACAGCGTGCTCGTCTCACTGGCCACCGTGCTGCTGACGCTCGTCGTCTCGTCGATGGGAGCCTACGCGCTGACGCGCTTCACCTTCGCGGGGCGCGAGCGGGTCGCCGGGCTGATCCTCATGACCTACATGTTCGCCCCCATCATGATCATCATTCCCTTCTACATCCTGGTAAAGCAGCTGGGGATCGTCAACACGCGCCTGGCTCTCGTGCTCTCCTACACCACCTTCTGCCTGCCCTTCTGCCTGTGGCTCCTGCGCTCGTTCTTCCAGTCGATCCCGCTCGAGCTGGAGGAGGCCGCGCTGGTCGACGGCGCCGATCTGCGCCGGGCGGTCTTCTACGTGGTCCTGCCCCTGGCCCTGCCCGGCGTCATCGCGAGCGGCATCTTCACCTTCATCTTGGCCTGGAACGATTTCCTCTTCGCCCTCGTCCTCATCACCTCCGAGGAGCTGAAGACGCTGCCCGTCGGCGTCAACGACCTCTTCAACGCCACCATCGTCGACTGGGGGATGATCATGGCGGCCGGCGTGGTCATCACCGTGCCGACGATCGCCTTCTTCGTCGCCGTCCAGCGCTATCTCATCCAGGGCTGGGGCGCCGGCGGCGTCAAGGGCTAGCCGGCCGGTGGGTGGCCAGAAGGGCGGCAACTGCGCTAGCGCAGGTCGAGGCGGAGGATGGTGATCGAGTGGGCCGGAAAGGCGTGGGTGAAGGTGGAGGACTCCGGCACCGTGAGCTGACGCTCCTGCACGTCGACGTTCCGGGGGGCCTCGAAGGAGTTGGTCGATGTGACGTCGGGCCCGTTCACTTCCCAGACCTTGACCGTGGGAGCCAGCGTCGCGCCGCCGAGGTCCAGGGTGGCGGAGAGGTCGCGGTCCCGCGCGCGGTTGACGACCATCACCGAGACCGTGCGCCCGGCCTCGTCGCAGGTGGCGGCGGCGTCGAGCAGCGTGAAGGGACCGAGGTCGCTCACGTTGTGCACGCGGCCATCACGCTCGCGCGCGGGCGAGAGATCGAAGGTCTCGCCGTCGACGTGGACGTCGAGGCCGATGGCCTGCGTGTGCTCGGCGTAGAGACGCAGCGGGTGATAGATCGTCTG
>Ga0075428_100007201_pt1 | contig 12321 bp, 7 predicted proteins | sample RhiMetdeltSRZDD2_FD_75291 | JGI IMG/M metagenome (GOLD analysis project Ga0075428, IMG submission 75291) | Populus rhizosphere microbial communities from Tennessee, USA - Rhizosphere MetaG P. deltoides SRZDD2 | ecosystem: Host-associated > Plants > Roots > Rhizosphere > Soil | place: USA...
ATAAATTTTTTCAGCACAGATCAAATACTGACCCCGATGGGCATTGAGAGATCAACATTCAAAACTTTTGATTGTGACGGCATAAAGATCAATACGCCAATAGGTGGTAAAGATTTTGGAATAACGCCGGTACCTTGTACTGATCTTGATTGTGAAAAATTCTCTCCCAGGGGAATTGAAGTCAAAGACGGGTTCCGAGCTAAATAGAATCTTTAATGCTCTTCCCGCTCATTGCTTTGCTGATTGCCATGTCCATTACTCTTTCTGCATATGGCCGCGAGACCTCATTTAAGTCTTCTGTTTTTTTATGGATCAAATCCTTATTAGCTGATTCAAAAACCGATCGTAGATCTTCGATCGCTTTGTTTGTCGCAGCGATCTCTTCAGGTAAAAGAAATTCTGTGTTCTTATCTAAAAATTTCTGTGTTGTATCGATCAGTTGTTGCGCTTCTGTTTTTGCTTCTACTAATGCTCTTACTTTTATATCCTCACTTGCATGTTGAATTGATTCCATTAGCATCTTTTCAACTTCGGCATCAGTTAAACCGTATTGCGGTTTTACTTCGATGCTTTGCTCAACACCGCTGCGCAATTCTTTTGCCTTAACGTTTAAAATGCCATCTGCATTAATTAAAAAGGAAACTTCAACCTTTGCCAAACCTGCTGGCATGGCAGGAATGCCCGATAAAGTAAACTCTGCCAGCCTACGATTATCTTTGACAAGATCTCTTTCTCCCTGGAAAACAGAAATTCTCATTCCACTTTGCCCATCTTTTTGTGTTGTGTATTGCCGTCCCGCTTTCGATGGAATCTTTGAATTGCGTGGTATCAATACATCCATCAATCCACCCATTGTTTCAATACCTAATGATAACGGTGTGATATCAAGTAATAAAAAATCCTTGTTGTTCCCTGCAAGAATATCGGCTTGCACCGCAGCCCCCAATGCCACTACTTCATCGGGGTTTAATTCATCATGCACTCTCCGATTGAAGAACTTGCCTACTGATTCTTTGACCAATGGCACTCTTGTTGAGCCTCCAACCATCACCACTTCATCTATTGCTTTTGTGGAAAGATTGGCATCGGTTAATGCGTTCTTACAACATTGAATAGTCTTGTCTATAAATGTTCTTATTAAACGCTCAAATTCGCTTTTGCTTAGTTCAAGGTTCTCCCCTCCTGCTTCACCTTTAAAATTTTCATTTTTGCTTAAATGCTTTTTTGCCTCTTCTGCTTTTAATCTTAATTCCTGTGCAAGGCTTTTGTGAATTGTTAATTCTTCTTCCTTAATTCCTTTTAGATCTATCCAATGTTTTACAATTGCATGATCAAAATCATCACCACCAAGATAGGTATCGCCATTTGTCGAAAGGACTTCAAAAATGCCATTACTTATTCGCAATATCGAAATGTCAAAAGTGCCACCACCAAGGTCATAAACAGCTACAGTCTTTGTTTCATCATTTTTCATTCCTAAACCGTAAGCGAGACTTGCAGCAGTCGGCTCGTTCACTATGCGCAATACATCAAGTCCGGCCAATTTACCTGCATCTCTTGTAGCCTGTCGCTGTGAATCATTGAAATAAGCAGGTACAGTAATTACCGTTTTGGTTACCCGAGTTTTTAAAATATGTTCAGCTCTTTTCTTCAATTCAGTTAATATGTACGACGACAACTCCACAGGTGAATAAAATTTCTCGCCTACCTGTATCTTGACAAGACTCTCCGTATTATCATCAATTACTTTATAGGTAAAAAACGATGATCTTTCTTTAATGTCATTATATGATTTGCCCATCAATCTTTTTACGGAAAAGATGGTATTCTGCGGTTCAGTGATAAGGTAATTCTTTGCCAGGTCACCAACAGTGATCGCTCCTGTTTTATCGAAATGAACGATTGACGGAACAAGTGCATTGCCATCATGCTCTTTAAGCACAACGGGTTGCCGGCTTTCAGGATGAATAATGGCAACTAAACTGTTTGTTGTACCCAGGTCAATTCCAACGATCATTTCCTGCTGCTGTAAACTACCTGTTGCGATATTGATTGCTATTTTACCCATCGGCCTTTTTTAAATTCCAAATACTAAAGTTCCAAATTCCAACTATGAGCAAAAATATTAAAGGAATAGGTGATGCTCTTACGAAGTACGAAACAAAAAGCCTCCGAAAATTCGGAGACTTTATTTGGAATTTGGTCCCGATAATGATCGGGATTGTTTTTTGTAATTTTTAGCAATTATCTCATTAAGTACATTTTGCCATAGCCTTTATTAAAATACTTATCGGTATTATCGTCTTCCGCTTTGTATTTATCCAATGACCTTCCATTAAGATTGGTTATAACACGATAAAGATAAATACCGTTCGCAAGCTTTTGACCATACTGATCGGTCCCATCCCATTTGAACTCTGTGATGTTTCTGCCGATATGCAACGGTCCTAACTCATCTTTAGTTATTTCCCTTACAATTTTGCCGGTAATGGTCATGATCTGTATTCTGATGTTCTGCGGCACTTCAGCTCCTGTAATTGTAAATACAAAAGCAGTTGAAGTTGTGAATGGATTTGGATAATTCAGCATATTTGAGATCATCGGCTTATTGATGACCTGGAATGCCACTTTATATTCAACGTTGCCTGCGGCATTCCCGCTCCTATCTTTTCCGGTTACGGTCAATTCATATTCTCCATCAAGCGGGAAATAGGGAAGGAAATCAATTGTTGCCGTGTTATCAGGATTAGGCGCATTGCCAGCCGGTGTAAATTTCAACGTGTCATTCATATTGAAATAGAATGTACGTTTCACACCATTTGGGTAAAGCACTTGTATTTTAGCGCCAGATGTATCATCAAGTATCAGCCACTTGCTTTCGTCTTTAAGCTTAATGGTAATATGAGGCTTAGACGCAACAATATCCCTGTTAAGAATATGTACGCCGTCAAACGTTACATCCAGTAGTGGATTTGTATTATCGGATCTCACATAGAAATTCCGGTACATGAAATTGTTGAAATGGAATTGCTCTGGCTGATCATTATCAGGATTTACGTCAAGATAGAAGGTATTTTGTCCTCTTAATTCTGAGGTATTTATCGGAGCCCTTACATGTAATGAATCGTTTCCGGGTAATGGCCTGAATCTTCCGGTAATTGTATCTTGTGAATTGTTCCTGTCAGTTATGATCATCTTTACTTTCAGGCTATCAAAATTTCCATCGCTTATATTTTTGAATGCAACCTTGAAATCGAGGGGTTCTCCCGCTTCAAGTGTATCCTTAAATTGCAGCAATTTATTTGGCCAAAGAGCTCCTTCTGGTACCGGTACATAGGTCAATCGCCAGTATCGCAACTGGTATGGGGTAAGATGGACTGAATCAATATTCCTCATGCGTAATTTTAAATATGGATATTGCACGGCACTTATTGAAGATATATCAACATCTTGTTGGCCCGGATGCAGTTTGCTCATCACTGTTGTTTCTGTACCTGCGTTATCAACTCCTATAAGATCTACGGTTGGCAAATCACCAGGAGTGGCATCCACAGTTGATCCTCTCCATTTTAATTGCTTCCATTGTTTAGCGGCGCCAAAAACCGGCGATGTTGTGTAGCCTAAGGTATCTGGTGTTGGAGCTGTTGCACTCAATAATATCCTGTCATAAATATTTTCTGTGAATTTAATCGAAGGAGTATATGTAGCAAGATCGCCTTTTTTATAAATGAATACAAAGGCCGTCGGGCTGTTATACTGATCAATAGATGTGAAGCCCTGATTTTTTAAAGTATGATATAAAGAGATGCCAGACCCATAATACGCAGTATCTGCAGCCCATACTGATGCATAAGTACTGCCTCCATAAGGAGATGTGTTACTTCTTATAGCGACGTAAGATCCATCAGGTACAATATTTTCGAGGAATTCACGGGCTTTTCTTCTGCCTGAAGTATCATAAAGAAAGAACATAAAATTATACTCCCTGTTATAATCGCGAACGCAACCTTGAGAACCATGATCAAAGAGAGTAATATTTTCCATTGGTTTAAATGATATCGGATCAAGGACATTTATGATCAATTGATCATAGGCACACCCCGGACCCAGCAAATTTTCACCGTTAACAGCTATATAATAGTCTGCTGCATTGGCTGAACCTGTGGGAAATAAAGCCGTCCTGACAAACAAGTTATTTAAAACAGGATGATATTCCCAAGTACGGTTAGCTGAATCTATAAAAACTCTTTCAGAGAATGACTGAGTATGCTGGTAGAAATGAGATTGATTGAATCCAACATCGCTGTTAGATAAATAAATAAACGACGCATTATTCCATTTTGATGGATTTCCGGAGCTATCAAGCGGTGACACTCTCCAGTAATAAACTGTACTGTCGGTATATGTGATACCGGGATTGAATTCAAGTAACCCCCCAATGGCACTAACATTTATTGTGCGTTTAAATGACGAATTAAATAATGTTGTTGTATCCATCTCCATCCGGTATTGCTTCGATGGACTAGCTGGGTTTGCCGTTGAAGCATACAACATGATATTTTGCTTGTTGATGATCGCATAATTCAAAGGATAAATAGGCCTTGCGTCATCTTCAAAAATGAAAACTTCTTTTGTTATTGTATTATTATTTTCCCATAATTCATCTACGGCATTTTCAACATCAATTGTCACTCTGATTTTATTAAGCCCTTTATCGGTTGTTGATCTGATTGGTAACCAGATAGACAAAGAATCTTCATAACGAATACCCTGAATTGTATCCCTAAACACAGTGAAAAATGCACCACCTGGCAATTGCCTTTCTACCAGTACTACTATATTTTTATTTATGGCCCTTCCCTGGTTTATATATCTCGCATCAACTTTAAAAGCTGTGTCGGCAACTGAAATAAAAGAAGGAGATATCTTCACCATCGGCTCCTCAATTACATAATCAGGTTTTAGATGTGTATTCGGACGAAGTGCCGGGTCACCATGCAATGTATTTTGCTCCGTATGCATACGGGCATAAAAATCTAATTGTGATGTTTGCGCAAAAACATCTATAACGGACTGACGCAATATCTCACCATACGTCTTCCCATACATTGTTCTCGCCTCTCCTGTATAGGTTTTTGTATTGTAGATATCAAGATAATGCGGAATACCGTAGTGTGAACTGGCGAGAAATGCAATGGCGCCCCTGTCAGGTGTCAGCAACCATCTTTCAGAAAGAGTTTCTTTGGTATAAAATCTTGCGGGGTTATAATTAAAAAAGTTTCCGGCTAAGCAACCCATTGCAATAAACAAAGGATATTTTCCCGGATTGTTATATTCTTCCGGGTTATCAAGATTGAAATCAAGCACCGTTGCAGAAGAGTGTCCGAAATAAGTGAGCTGGTTAAGACCTCCTGCAAAAAGTTCTTTCAACCGCTGGTCAGATATTTGTTGAATTGTTTCAGTTGTCGATTTTCTAAAAGTAACTACGTTAGCTCCAAACAATGTGTCTGAAATGATGGTCTTGTATTTATTCATATAACCACTTAGCTGAGCCACAAGCGGAGGTTCATTTCCACCAACCACATGAACAATATTTTTCATCCATGCTTTATCCTGAATCGATCCCGATGTAGTCGCCTGCTCAGCTTCATATTCCTGCACTTTTGTTAAGTAAGTTGCTATTTCTTCGGCGCTAATTACTGATAAACGACCGATAGGTGTTAATGGTATCTGTTGTCTTACTTCTGCACTTAGCAAGATATCAGAAGCGGGCGAACCAAAAGTGGGAACAATATTCAACTTTTCTATATCCGGACCTGTCCCTTCCATCCACCTGTATTGGTCATAAACTACAGCATGACCAATCATGAATACAAATTTTGGCTGTACTGAAAAATTTGCTCTTGACCATCGTAGAAAATTCCTAATCGAGTTTGGATGTTTTTTGATACCAAACGCAAACTGATCGACCAATTCATCTATTTCATAGATCCTAGCATTGTACCCGCCGCCAGCCGATGAACTGCGATAAGCTCTGTAATTTTCGACAGGATTTGAACCCCCTGCACCGGCATACAACATCGGGTGAGAAATGATTAAATAATTACCCTGGTTAGCAGCCAGACCGAAGTTGATAAAGTTTCTTGGACGGAAATTTCCTGCCGCGGTAATGTTTGAAGGATCAAGACTGATAAGAATTAGTTTCCGATCTACCAATGACGGTTCTAACGCAAACTTTACTAGTGTTGGGTTAGAAATATCCCCCATATATCTTTTACCATTTGAAAGATCATATAATACAGGTGGAGTAGATCCATAATTAAAATTTGATATTTCAAGATAATTACCCGCAGCATTTGCCGCAAGGGTAAACTCAAAATTGTTTGTATTGCCAAAATTAAATACCCGCGGATACTCAAGTTCATATTGCCCTATTACCATTCTATCGTATGGCCCCGGGCTTAGATTTTCGATCTGAATGTTATTGACACCATTCACTAACAAATTCGAAGGAACACTCGTTGATGCCTTTGCCTGGTTTAAATAATCCATTTGCTGACCATAGATGCTGTCAGCATTTAGTTTTACTCTGAATCTTCTTTGATTGACCCCATTACCAAATGCATTAATTCGAAAAATCGCATTGGGACCGGACGTATATGGATATAAAGTATGCGGTTCGATGAACGTCTGCCCCGAATAAATATCCCATGAAACCAGGCCCTCTCCTCTATCGTAAGATGAGGAGTGTACAAGTTCCCCTGCATCTATATAATAACCGGGGTTAATATATTCCCTGTAATATTTTCCCTCTGTGTAGATGAAATATGGATCAGGAAGCAGGACATTGCCGGCAACGTTATTTACCGTGTTCTGCATACGAAGGTTTCCGCCTCCAGGATTTACTGTAAGAAAAAATGCAGCAGTATCCGTTTGAAGACTATGCTTATTATTTAGAATAAAACTTGAGTCACGATAAAGAGTGCTATCAGGAAGACCATCATTTCTTTCACCCCAAAATTCAATAAAATCACTACCGCTTAAAACACCTGATGGCACTGAAGTGTGTAAAGGAACTTCACGTCCATTTCTCCAGAGTTGAAATTGCTCAGCAGGAATATTTCCAATACCAACTGATGTAAGAGCTGCATGGGAAATTCTGTAGAGCCCTGTCTTACCTACATAAAATTTATAGTAGGTCTTGCTGTAATCTATCCATTCATTATTGTATGGAAATGTTTGCGCCGTTGCAAACAACCCGGTAAAGGCAATAAGCAGTGTGAGGAAAATTTTTTTCATCGAAATAAATTTATCAGGGGGTTGGGATTATTTTTTCTTTTTGTTCTTATCACCTACCATATCCAGCTTCAATGAAAACACATGAGTAAATAATGGATTCGATTGATTTGCCAGGTTGGTAAATGCGTAGTCTATCGTGACATTTGAAATCTTAAAACCGGCGCCTGCACTTGGTTGATATATCCATACTTTCTTTTGATTCAGCGTATCACCATCAGCCAATGCTTTTTGAAAATTATTGATACCCGCTCTTACATAAAATATGTTGTTGATATTACACTCAAGACCAAGCTTTGGATCCGCACTTACAGGATCTGCACTTATTAAAGTATTACGTTGCCCGTCAAAAGTGAGATCAACATTTGCTTCGGCAAGCAAGCTAACTTTCTTACTAATTCTAAAATCACGGGCAACACCCAATACCAGTCTTGGCGCAGTAAGCTCTGAAGATTTTACCGGTATCTCGTTATTCGTTAAATAAAGAATTTCTTTTTCTTTCTCTGTAAAAGTAAATGACCATGTATTGAACGTGGTTGTAATGTCTCTTCCGGCAATTCCGAATTTCCATTTGCCCTGGTATATCTGGACACCAGCATCTAATCCAAAGCCCCATGCTTTAGCAAATTTGCCAACGCTGCGATGAATAACCTTTGCATTTACACCAAGATGAATATTCTTATTACTGCTCTCTTTCAACTTTTGCGCCAGCGAAAAAATAAATGCATAATCAGCGGATGAAAATGCCTGTATGTTATTGTAATTAATTGAGCCATCGGGTTCAACCAGGAATAGTGTATTCATGATATCATCGACGGCAAAACGAAGACCCGTGATGGCAAATGTTCTTTTATTATTTGTAGTAGGAAAAGCAACGCTTGCAAAATCATATTTACCAATGCCGGCAAAATATTCAGCATGCATTAAATTCAATTCAGGATTGTTTTTTACACCGACAAGCCCTGCGGGATTCCAGTACCCGGAAGTTCCATCCTGCACGGATGCTACCTGGGCACCGCCCATGGCCAGGCCTCTTGCACCTGCACCAATGTTCAAAAATTCATTGGAATATTTTCTGAACTGTGGGTAGCTTGTCAGTGAAATAAGAATTACAAATAGGGTCAGAAGGACATGTGGTCGTTTCATGGTTCCAATTTTCGGATAAGCGTTTCTAATAGCCTGTTTTTCATAAGGACGGGCTGCTTGTAAAATTAACTTTTAGGCTCCGAAATACATAGTTTCGGAAAAAAACTCTAAGGTTTGAAAACGAATTACTTAGTAAAATATTGCTTTTTACCCCATGCTTTCTTTTGCCTTACTTTTGCCGAAATTTTTTTCCGATGAACTTATTGGAAGAATTACGATGGAGGGGAATGATCCAGGATATAATGCCGGGAACTGAAGAACAATTAAAAAAGGAAATGACCTCAGGCTATGTTGGATTTGATCCTACTGCTGAGTCCCTTCATATCGGAAGCCTTGTTCCAATTCTATTGCTTGTTCATTTGCAAAAAGCCGGACATAAACCATTTGCCCTGGTTGGTGGTGCCACTGGAATGGTTGGGGATCCAAGTGGCAAAAGCGAAGAAAGAAATTTACTGAGTGAAGAAATACTAAGACATAACCAGGAAGGAATAAAAAAACAATTAATGCAGTTTTTGGATTTTGATGCGTCTAAATCCAACTGCGCTGAAATGGTAAATAATTATGATTGGTTTAAAGAATTGAACTTCCTGACTTTTATTCGTGATGTGGGAAAACATATCACGGTAAACTACATGATGAGCAAGGATAGTGTAAAAAAAAGAATAGAAGGAGAAACAGGAATGAGCTTTACTGAATTTACATATCAATTAGTACAAGGTTATGATTATTACTGGTTGTATAAAAATAAAAATGTAAAGCTGCAAATGGGCGGAAGTGATCAATGGGGCAATATTGTAACGGGAACAGAACTGATAAGAAGAAAAGATGGCGGGGAAGCATTCGCATTCACTTGTCCTTTGATAACAAAAACCGATGGCGGCAAGTTTGGTAAGACTGAAAAAGGAAATATCTGGCTTGATCCTGCAAAAACAACTCCTTATCAGTTTTATCAATTCTGGTTGAATGCGAGTGATGAAGATGCAGAAAAATGGATAAAGATCTTTACTTTCTTAAAACAAGAAGATGTGATTGCTATTATACATGAACATAAAAAGGATCCTGCTAAAAGATTTTTACAAAAAAGATTAGCGGAGGAGATTACCAAATTTGTGCATGGAGAAGATGAATTAAAAAAGGCTGTTGAAACCACTGAAAAATTATTTGCTAATCAGCATGCCCCTGCAGAAGGCATGACGATAGAAGAATTGGAAAGCATGGATGGAATTATAAAAATCGATTTTGAAAAAAATAAAATTGCCGCAGGTATCGATGTTGTTACATTTTTGGCCGAAACAAAGATCTTTCCAAGTAAGGGAGAAGCAAGAAAAACAGTACAAGGGGGGGGTGTGAGCATTAACAGGAAAAAAATCGACAATTTCCAATTACCAATTGAAAACAGTTTACTGCTGCACGATAAATATATTCTCGTTCAGAAAGGGAAAAAGAATTATTACCTCGTCAATTGCAATTAATTTTTAACACTCCGGGGTATTTGTATTTTTTATTTTGTTGATACTTTTGTATCCTCTAATAAAAAATGCGGGTCCTATTTATTTTTATTTCAATTTTCCTTTTCAGCACTTGCTTTGCAGGTGATTCAACGTATACGATCAAGATCAATTTCCTTTATGGTTCAAGGCCGGCGAAAGGTTACCATCAGCAGGAGTCAAAATTATTCGGTGGAATAAAAGGTGGCCATGTAAATATTGAGGCCGGCGGAAGGGTTCTTGATTTCACACCCGGTAATAATCCCCTTTTCCCTCATAATAAGAAACCAAGTGGTGGATTTAGCATTAATCCATCGGTTAAATGGGACGGCGATGACAAATGGAAAACCATAATAGTTCCGGTTTCCGAAGAACAATACCTGGCGTTACAAAAGGTGTTTGATTCTGTTGCTGCTAAAACTCCTTATGATTATGCTATTTTTGGAATGCGTTGTGCTGCTGCCAGCTATGATGTACTAAGTAAGATTGGCTTATTTAAGGAATACCCAAACAATAAGAATGTTTTTGTCCATTTTTATCCAAAGCTGTTGCGAAAAAAAATCTTAAAGTGGGCCGATAAGAATCATTATACGGTTGTTGCAAACGAAGGCCGTTCTACAAGAAAATGGGAATCAGATAAAGGATTGTTATAAATTTTTAATCACTTTCCACATTTCGTCAGCCACTAATTGATTGCCTCTGGCATTCAAATGAACTCTATCGGTAGTTAGAATACCACGATCCTTGTTATCAGGATTATTTTTAAGATTGTGCTCAAGAAAGGCTTTTCTCAGATCAACGACTGGTAACTCATTTTTTTTAGCGATCCGTCGTATGATATTACTGTATTCATTCATATCGCCATCCTGTGGATTGCTGAAATCTGTTTTTTCTCCTATTGATGCTGGTGTGCAAAGAATAATCTTTATATTTTTTGCTTTTAGCTTATCAATGAGAGCCTGGTAAAATTTTTCAAACTTATCAGCGTCAGTTCCGGTACCAGAAGAAGATTTATGCCAAACATCGTTTACACCAACATAAATAACCACTACATCGGGTGCTTTGGCAAGTACATCATTTTCCATTCTTAAATAAAGGTCATAAACTTTATTGCCACCAATACCAGCGCCAACGAATTCATATTTATCAGCCAAGCCTTCAAGATTACACATACTATCAATTCTCTTAATATAACCTCCGGCATTCACCCCAGCCTGTGTTATTGAATCTCCAAAAAATATAACCTTCATTTTCTTTTGAGTAGCAAATGCCGACATCAGTATAATCATTCCAGAAAGCAAAAAAAATTTCATGTAAAATATGTTTGACACAATTTAAAACAAAAAAGCATCCCAATAGGAATGCTCAAATAACAAATTCCAAATTCCCCTCACCCTCAATGTCAATCTTAACCTATCATTCCACATCCACCTGCTTTTTAATAACCGCCCCTTCACTTGCTTCCATTAAGAATTTTCTTTCACTTATAATGTAGCCATTTCCTTTCTCGCAAAAATGAACTTTCAGGTTCTCGATCGAAATCGGATTACCATCCGGAATATCACCGATATTATTATGCAAGATATCGTGGCCATCAATTATAACAACAAGACCGCTTCCTATCGCTTCCATCTTATCTCCTCCGGTGATAAGCATACCGGTATCTTCACCAAGCCCAATGCCGATCAGGCTTGGATTCGTGGCAACGGCTTGTGCCAGTCTTCCAAATCTTCCGCGTTTTTCAAAATGTGAATCAATAATTATTGAATCAATAAAACCAAGCCCGGTTGTAATTTTTACTTCACCTTTCAAATGGGCTCTTGTGGCATTTCCTTCATAGATCATGGTCTTACTCATGGCCATAGCGCCGGCAGAAGTTCCGGCAATTACAAAATCCTCGTTCATGTAACGCCTCTTCATTATGGCAAGAAATTCTGTACCTCCATCCGTTACACTTAGCCTCAATTGATTTCCTCCACTAAACATTACGGCATCACAGTTCTTGATCCGCTCAAGATATTCTTTATTAAGAGTGTCCTGGCGAGTACGAACATGCATGATATCAACATTCACGCAACCAATTTTTCCTAATGCATTCCTGTAATGTTCCCCTACTTCAAAAGGAATTGTAGATGCTGTTGTAATGATCTCGATCTTTGCATTTACACCACCGGCCTCCTGTACCAGGCGACGCAAAATGCCAAGCTCAAAAAAATTAAGATTGCTGCGATGAATTTCCCCGGTCTCAAGATTGGTGCCTTTGTCTTCGGCCCCTCCGATTGCAATAAGTTTTCCTTTAGGAATGCTCATTTAAAGGGTTTGATTAGCGACAAATATAATCATGATGATTATAACGTTTTTGTTGTTGCAGTCATTTTGTTAATATGTGGAA
>Ga0075428_100007202_pt1 | contig 12319 bp, 7 predicted proteins | sample RhiMetdeltSRZDD2_FD_75291 | JGI IMG/M metagenome (GOLD analysis project Ga0075428, IMG submission 75291) | Populus rhizosphere microbial communities from Tennessee, USA - Rhizosphere MetaG P. deltoides SRZDD2 | ecosystem: Host-associated > Plants > Roots > Rhizosphere > Soil | place: USA...
TGACGCCGTTGGCGGTGGCTTCCGCCGACCTGACGCTGCCCGCCAGCACCTGCTGCGTTTCCCGCACGCCGGGTGCGGTCGAGCGGGCTTGGGCCACCGCCGCGGCGAACACCGCCGCGATCAGCAAAGCGCCGCAGATCTGCCACGTCGACGCCTGCCACCACTTCCGCCGCTTTTCGCCGCGCGCTTTCGCCTCCGCCGCCGCGGCGTAGCCCGGGTCGAGGTGGTCGGACAGCAGCGAGCGCAGCAGCGATGGCACCGGGATCAGCGTCGGCGTGTTGGCCTCGTGAGCGTTGCGGCCGGCTTGGGGGTCGTAGCCGCCCAGCGTGTTCATGTCGACACCTTCGGCAGTTGGCGCACCACCATCGCCACCTGAATCAGGTACAGCACCCCCGACCACAGGTACATGGCCATTCCCCAGATCAAGAACGCCCAGCCGCAGGCCAGGATGATGCGACTCCACAGCGTGTCGAACTGGCCGAGCAGGATCAGCGGGAAGCCCGACATCAGGGCGAAGGTGGCGGCCTTGCCGATGTAGGTGACCGGCAGCGCGGTCAATCCCCGGCTGCGCAGCACCGGCAGGGTCGCAGCCAGCACGACGTCACGCCCGAGCAGCGTGAGCACGATCCACCAGGGCACCGCGCCGTAAATCGCAAGCGCCACAGGCACTGTCACCATGTAGATGCGGTCCACAGCCGGGTCGAGCAGCTCGCCCAGCCGCGACGACTGGTTGTCGACCAGCCGCGCGATCTTGCCGTCGGCCCAGTCGGAGAATCCGCTGAACATCAGCACGCCGACCGCCCAGCCCGTGGCGTGCACGACGAGCAGCAGGTAGAGGAAGACCGGTACCAGGACCAGGCGCAGCACCGACAGCGCGTTGGGTATCGTCAGCACCCGGTCGCGCACACCGCCCGCTGCGCCCGCCATGGGCTAAACCTATCGGAAGACGCCGGGCAGGCTCAGCGCCGACATGGTGTCGTCTGCCAGCGGATTGTCGTGCACCATGTACGTCCACGTCGACGTCGGCCGGGCCAGTTTGGAAAGGTCGACGCCCGGCTCGTCCTCGATCGAGGCGGCCGTCTCGAAGGTCTGCTGGGCGGCCTCGATCGCGTCGGCGGCCAGCGAGGCGAAGGCGTCCACCGCCATCCGGTGGAACTCGTCGATCGGGGTCTGGTTGCCCAGGGCCCGCAGATGAATGCTCTCCCGGATGTCGGCCAGGTATGCCAGATGGTCGGCCCAGCCGCGGTCCAGGTGGTAGAGCATGATCAGCCGGCAGATCTTCTCCAGCTTCTCCTCGCCGAGATCCTCGACGAATTCCTCATAGCGCTTCGGTGAGCGTTCGGCGAGCTCCTCGCGCGCAGTCGCGGTGCGCAGCAAGGTGTCTCGACGTTCGACGATAATCGCGCGCTGTTGGGCGATCAGCTGGTTGTAGCGCCAGTTGTTGGCGTGGATGTCGAGCATCCGGCCTTCAGCGACGCGCTGGGCGTGGTCAAGCAGGGTGGCTGCCTTCTTGCTGACGATGCGGCCGTCGTCGTCGGATTCCATCGGCAGCTTGTTGGACTCGAGGTGGGCCAGCACCACGTCGTCTTCCCAGCTGGCGAAGAACACCGAGGAGCCGGGATCGCCCTGGCGTCCGGCGCGACCGCGCAGCTGATTGTCCAGCCGTTCGGTGTGGTGGCGACCGGTGCCGATGACGTGCAGTCCGCCGAGCTCGGCGACCTCGTCGTGATCGGCCTCATCGGAACCGCCGAGGCGGATGTCGGTGCCGCGGCCCGCCATCTGCGTGGACACGGTGACCGTACCGAGCGTGCCTGCCTCGGCGATGACGGCGGCCTCTTCGGCGTCGTTCTTCGCGTTCAGCACCACCGCCGGGATGCCGGCCTTGACCAGCCGCTCGTGCAGCTCCTCGGACTCGGCGACGTCGCGGGTGCCGACCAGCACGGGCTGACGAGTCTCGTGAATCTCCTTGATGTGCTCGACGATCGCGTCGTTCTTGGCGGCCGCGGTGATGTACACCCGGTCGGTGTCGTCCTCACGAATGTTGGGAGTATTCGGCGGAATTGGCGACACGCCGAGCTTGTAGAACTGCCGCAGCTGTTCGCCGGCGGCCAGCGCGGTGCCCGTCATGCCACACACCGTGGGATACCGATTGATCAAGGCCTGCACCGTGATGGTGTCGAGGACCTCGCCGGTTTCGGTGGTCTCGATGCCCTCCTTCGCCTCGACCGCGGCCTGCAGCCCGTCGGGCCAGCGCTGCAGCTGCGCGATGCGGCCGCGGGAGGCGTTGATCAGGTGCACCGCGTCGTCACGCACGATGTAGTGCACGTCGCGCTGCAACAGCACGTGGGCGTGCAACGCCACGTTGACCTCGGTCAGGGTGGTGCCGACGTGTTCTTCGGAGTACAGATCGATTCCGCCGAGTTTGGCCTCGAGTTTCTGTGCGCCGGACTCGGTGAGATGGACGTTGCGGCTATCGGCGTCTGTGTCGTAGTCCTTGCCCGCGACCAACTCGCCGACCAGCCGAATGATCTCCACCTTGGGCGTCTCGCGATGGGTGGTGCCGGCGAGAACCAGCGGGACGAGCGCTTCGTCGACGAGCACCGAGTCGGCCTCGTCGATCAGCGCGACATCAGGGTTGGGCGACACCAGATCGTCGACGTCGGTGACCAACTGGTCGCGCAACACGTCGAAGCCGATCTCGTTGACCGAGGCATAGGTGATGTCGCACTTGTAGGCCTCGCGCCGTTCGTCGGCCGTCGAGTCGGCCCTGATCCAGCCGACCGTCAGGCCCAGGGCTTCGATGAGGGGGCCCATCCATTCGGCGTCGCGGCGGGCCAGGTAGTCGTTGATGGTGATGACATGGACGCTGCGCCCGCCGAGCGCATAGCCGGCCGCGGCGATCGCACCAGACAGCGTCTTGCCCTCACCGGTGGCCATCTCGACCACGTCGCCTGCCAGCATCCGAAGCGCGCCCTGCAGCTGGACGTCGAACGGCTTCAGCTCGGTGGTCCGCTCCGACGCCTCACGGGCGATCGCCAGGAACTGCGGGATGTCGTCCGCCTCGGCCAGGTCGTCAAGGCGCAGCAGTTTGGCGGCCTTGGTCAGTTGCTCGTCGTCGAGGTCGGCGGCCTTCTCTTCGAACTCGGTCGACGCGCGGACCTCTGCCATCGAGCGGGCCTGATCCTTGTCCGTGCTGGCGCCGAGCAGCTGCCAGAACCGGTTGCTGACACGACCTGAGGTGCGGGTTTTCGTCTTCGCCACACATTTACGGTACGCGGAAGTCGATTCGCACCGAATCGCACACCGCTTCGAAGCCGATGCGCTGATAGATGCCGTTCGATGTCGGATTGGCGAGATCGGCGAACAGCACGACGTCCGAGGTGCCGCTGCGGTGCGCCAGATCGGCGGCCGCGGCGGTGACGGCCGAGCCGTAGCCATGGCCACGCCGGGTCAGCGGCGTGAACACCGGCCCGATCCGCGAGACCGCTGCGGCCGGCGCGCGCAGCATGGCCATGCTGACCGGAATGCCATCGACGTCCCACAGCACAAACCGGTCGCCGACCTGGTGCGCGTGGTCGACGAAGGCCTTGCCTGCGTCGTCGTCGCGGGGATGATCGAACGCCTCGCCCAAGAACAGCTCCACCCAATCCACGAGCAAGCTGCGGTCGTCGTCGGTGGCGAGTCGCGCTGTTCCGGCCACACCGCTGGGCCAACGCAACGTGCCCAATCGGTAGAGCCGCTCTTCGCTGCTTGTTGTTCCGGCCCGTCCTGTGATTGCGTGCCATGCGTCGGCGAACGCGGCAGCACGGGACCGCACTCCGCCTAGCCAGGTCGGTGGTGAGTGAATCCATCGCGTCCGTGGGAATACCGTTGCACCCCAGGGGGTATGGCGGCGTTTGTAAGGCGGCGCCGACGGGTACGCCGTTGTCCCACACCGTGAACAGCCAGGTGTCGTCCGGAAACTTGTTCGCTGCCAGCAGTGTCAGCTCGACGGTGTACACGACTGGGTCGCGCCGATACAGCGGTTCCGCGATCGCGCGAAACTCGTCGACGGAGTCATGCAGTCTTGCCTCCACATGCTCAGGATCCGCGCAATGTCCAACGCGTCCACCGATTTACGGCCGCGAGCGTGCGCGTTTGGACGGATTTCCTCGGCGTGTCGCGTACTGGGGGCACCCCCCGCGTGCAACGGGGGAACACGCACGTCCCCTACTCACGTGTGGGCCCACGCGGCTGTTTTGCTAGGCCAGGTTCGAGCGGCGGGGGTATGCGACGCCGGGGTCGGTGAGCACGTTCACCACGGCGGGCACGCCCACATTGAACGCACGCTCCAGCGCGGGCCGAACCTCCGCCGGCGCCGACACCAGTTCCCCGTGCCCGCCGAGCGTCGTGACAACCTCGTCGTATCGCGTGCCGGGCCGCAATTCGGCCACCACGGAGTAGCCGTACAGCATCTCCATCGGATGCTTCTCCAGCGCCCAGATGCCGTTGTTGCCGATCACCGAAACGACGTGAACGCCGTGACGCACCAACGTGTCCCACTCCATGCCGGAAAACCCGAATGCGCCGTCGCCCTGCAACAGCACCACCTGACGATCGGGCAGGGCAAGCTTCGCGGCAAGTGCATAGCCGGGGCCGGAGCCCAGGCAGCCGAAGGGCCCGCTGTCCAGCCATGCGCCAGGCACGTAACTGTCGATGACCCGTCCGGCGTAGGAACCGAAGTCACCGGCGTCGATCACGACGATCGCGTCGCGGTCCAGCAGCGGCTTGAGCTCGGCGTAGACCCGCATCGGGTGCAGAGGCGTGCGGTCGTCGTCCAACTCCGCCTGCTCGGCTGCCCGCCCTGCGCTCTCGACCGCCCGCAGCTCGCCGAGCCACCCTTCGTGGTCGGATGCACCCGCCGTCGCTAGCGCCGACAAAGAGGTCCTCAGGTCGCCGTAGAGCCCCGCGGCGACCTCGCGCGGATGCGCACGGTCGGGTTCGGCGCGGTCGGCGACGATCAGTTTGGTCTGCCCGCCGAACACCTTGCCGAAGCCGAGCCGGAAGTCCATCGGCACCCCGACCACGAGCGCAACATCGGCCTCCCCCAACGCTTTTGACCGCGCGCGAGAGAACGCCAAGTCGTGGTCGGCGGGCACCGTGCCGCGAGCCATTCCGTTCATCAACACCGGGATGCGCAGCACCTCGGCCAGATTCAGCAGCGCCGTCTCGGCGTGTCCCCACCACACGTTGGTGCCCGCCATGATCACCGGTCGCTGCGCGTCGGCCAGCAGCCGCACGGCGGTGTCCACGGCGTTGCCATCGGGGTCGGCGGTGGCCGGACGATCGACGAGCGCGCCCGGGCCGCCGAGGTCATGCGCCTCGCTGAACACGTGATCCATCGGGAAGTCGATGAACGCGACGCCGGACGGCGCGCCGACTGCGGCCCGAAGGGCATCGTCGATCAACCCGCCCACGGCATCCGCCGACTGCGCCGTCGCGGCGAACCGCGTCAGTGGTGCCACGAACGGCACATGGTCGATCTCCTGCAGCGACCCCTGCCCCCAGCGCGCGGCGGGAGCCCGACCGCCGAGCACCACCAGCGGAGACTGGTTCTGCTGCGCGGCGGCCATCGCGCTCATCCCGTTGGTGACACCCGGACCCGCGGTGAGCGCGGCGACGCCGGGCACCCTGGTCACCTTCGACCAGCCTTCGGCCGCGAACGCCGCGGTCTGCTCGTGGCGGGTGTCGATCAGCCGGATGTTCTCGGCGCGGCAGCCGTCGTAGATGGAGAACAGATGCCCGCCGGAGAGCGTGAAGACCGTGCCGATGCCGCTGGCGCGCAGCCGTCGGGCGATCAGATGTCCGGCGTTGACCGTAACGGGAGCGTCGATGCTCATGGCGGCAGCATAATCACGCGGTGCCCAACACAGATGTCCTCATCGCCGGCGCGGGTCCCATCGGCCTGACCGCAGCCATCGAACTCGTCCGCCGCGGCATCGACTGTCGCATCGTCGACCCGTTGCTCGAGCCGCCCCAGTACGCGAAAGCCGTTGGTGTGCAACCCCGCACGCTCGAGGTGTTCGAGGGCATGGGGGTGCTGCGCCGCATCCTCGACGCCGCGACCCAGATGCACGGCCAGATCGTCTACGTCAACGGCGAAAAAACCGCGCAGCTCGACATGACATTGCCCGACGACATTCCGTTCGGCTTCATCGCGATTCCGCAATATGCCACCGAGCGGATCCTGCGCGAAGAACTCGCGATGCGCGGCGTCCGCGTCGAACGTGGAGTGCGGCTCACCGGGTTCACCCAGGACGACGACGGCGTGACCGCCACCTTCGCCGGTGATACGGGCGAGCAGACCGTGCGGGCCGGCTATCTCGTTGGCGCCGACGGCGCACACAGCATCGTGCGCAAGACGCTCGGCCTGTCCTTCGAAGGCGCGGCGTTCGAGGAGCAGTACATGCTCGGCGACGTCGAAGTGGACTGGGCGATGCCTCGCGGCTACGCGGTCCGGGCGATGCACCAGACCGACGGCAAGACCGACGACCTGCTGGTGTGTATCCCCCTGCCGGGCCGGGGCCGCTATCGCATGTCGATGCTCGTGCCCGACGAGCTGAGTGCCGCGCCGACGGCGGGCGTGGCGCATGGTTTCGAGGGCGACCGCAAGCCCGAGCTGCACCACATCCAGGCCGTGCTGGACCGGCTTTCCCCCGAGCCGACGACAGCGCGAAACCTGCGATGGGCCTCAGTGTTTCGCATCAGCCACCGCATCGTCGACGCCTACGGACGGGGCCGCGTGTTCGTCGCGGGCGACGCTGCGCACATCCACCCGCCGACCGGCGCACAAGGGATGAACACCGGTATTCAGGACGCTCACAACCTGGCGTGGAAGCTGGCGCTGGCCATTGACGGGCACGCCGCGGCCGGGCTGCTCGACAGTTACGACGCCGAACGCAGGCCCGTCGGTGAAGAGGTCGTCGGGCGCACCGTGCGCAGCGCCCGCGAAGGCATCGGTGCCGACTCGACTGACCCCGACTATGTGATCCGCCGCGAGGCCCAGCTGCTGATCAACTATGCGGGCAGCCCGATTGTCGCCGGAGCCGCTGGCCCGGCGACATCGGACACTGTCGGCGCCGGCGGCCGTGCCCCGGACGCGACGGGCCTGACCCGCGACGCCGTGACGGCGCCGCTGAGGCTCTTCGAGCTGCTGGGCAGGCGCGGACACACCACGCTGTTGTATGCGCCGGACTGGTCCGTCGATGTCGCGACCTTCGAGCGGGCCGCGAACGCCGCCGTCGACGCCGCCCATGGCCGGATGGACGTGTATCTGATCGCCGCGCCGGACGCGGACGTCACCGCCACCACGCTGCCTCTGATCCGCGACGCCGGTGGCGAATTCGCCAGGGCCTACCAGCCTTCCGGCCCGTCGGCATACGTCGTGAGGCCTGACGGCTACCTGAGTTTCGCCGCTCAGAGCGTCGACCCGGACCACCTGGTGGCTCACCTGGGTGCGACGTTCGCCCCGCCCGAGGGGGTGCCTGAAGGATGAACACATTCAGACCGTCGATCGACTGGAGCCGCGAATTCCTCGACTCGACCCTGTGGGTGCTGCAGGTATGGGTGATCACCGCTGCCGTGCTGCTCGTGGTGCTCTTCCTCGTCGGGCGGACGACCGAGTGGGGACGCCAGTTCTGGCGCGTCACCGGCGACTACTTCAAGGGCAGGCAGAGCGCGCCGGTCTGGGCCGTGGTCGGGCTGTTGCTGTTGTCGGCGATCCTCGTTGTCCGCATCAACGTGCTCTTGAGCTACTACGCCAACGATCTGTTCTCGGCGCTTCAAGTCACCTTCCAGCCGGATTCGGCGAGAGACACCGGCATCCACGGGTTTTGGTTGACCATCCTGGTCTTCGCGGTCCTGGCCGTCTGCTATGTGGCGCGCACGCTGGCCGACTTGTACTTGACGCAAACGTTCATCATGCGATGGCGAATCTGGTTGAGCCGTCGCTTCATCGACGACTGGCTCGGCGACTATGCCTACTTCCGCAGCCAGTTCTCGCGGCAGCCGATCGACAACCCGGACCAACGCATCCAGCAGGACATCGACGTCTTCACCGCCGGTGTCGGTGCCGAACCGAACAACCCGGCCCGCACCTCCGATCAGCTGTTGCTGTTCGGCGCCGTCGAGGCCGTCGTATCCGTCTTTTCCTTCGCCGCGATCCTCTGGCGGCTCTCGGGTCCGTTGACGCTGGGCAGTGTCACCCTGCCCAGGGCCCTGTTCTGGATCGTCATCTTCTACGTGCTCGCGGCCACCATCATCGCGTTCGTCATCGGCAGGCCGCTGATCCGGTTGAGCTTCATGAATGAGCTTCTCAACGCCGGCTTCCGATACGCACTGATCCGGTTGAGGGACGCAAGCGCCGCCGTGGGGCTGTACCGGGGCGAAAACGCCGAACGCCACGTGCTCGACCGTCGTCTCACGTCGGTCATGGACAACTACGGCAACTGGCGCAACAGGATGGTGTTGTTCACCGGCTGGAACCTGTCGACGAGCCAGGCGATCGATCCCCTCCCATTCATCGTTCAGGCGCCGCGGCTGTTCGCGCGCGAAATCTCACTCGGCGATATCTTCCAGTCGGCCACCGCGTTTCACACCATCCACAACTCGCTGTCCTTCTTTCGGGACGCGTACGACTCGTTCGCCAGCTATCGGGCGGCGATCATCCGCTTGGACGGCTTGCTCGACGAGAACGCCCTCGCCCGCGGGTTCGCGCACACGACGACGCCCGTGTCAGAGGACGGCCAGCTCGAGGTCGACGGCCTCGGCGTCCGCATTCCCGACGGCCAGCACCTGATCCGCGACCTCGACTTCCGGCTGGAGCCGGGCAACGCGCTGCTGATCAGCGGTCCCTCGGGCATCGGCAAGACCGTTCTGTTGCAGAGCCTGGCCGGGCTGTGGCCGTTCGTGTCCGGTAGCGTGCACCTGCCCTGCAGCCGGGAGGACGCGATGTTCGTTCCTCAGCTGCCCTATATCCCGCTCGGTGACCTGCGCGCGGTGGTGTCGTACCCACATCAGGAGGGTGCCGTCGACGACCGCGAGATCCAGCAGGCGCTGGTCAAGGTCGCCCTCCCGCACCTGGCCATCCGGCTCAACGACGTGCGGGACTGGGCCAAGGTGCTCTCGGTTGGCGAGCAGCAGAGGATCGCGTTCGCCCGCGTCGTGCTGGGTAAGCCGAAAGCGGTGTTCCTCGATGAGTCGACGTCGGCGATGGACGAGGGCCTGGAGCTGATGCTCTACGAGCTGATCCGGGCCGAGCACCCGGACGCCATTTTGGTCAGCGTGAGTCACCGGGGCACGGTGGAACAGTTCCACGGCCGTCACCTGGAGTTAATCGGCGACGGAGAGTGGCGGCTCGACCCCCTCCCGACCAGGAGTTAGGCCCTCGGCGGCGCTCACTGCAGTTTATCGAGGTATTTTGCCGGAATGGACAACATGTTCACCCCGACGCTGGACTGGGGTAACGAGCTTTGGACATCGCTGGTATGGATCGCCAAGGCCTGGGTGATCGCGGCGGTGTGCACGATGGTGATCCTGGTGCTCCTCGCCAGGTACACCACGTGGGGCAGGCAGTACTGGCGCATCACCGGCGACTACTTCAAAGGTCCCGACAGCGTCATCGTGTGGCTGTGGCTGGCGGGGCTGTTGCTGTCGGTGGTCACCGGCGTTCGCATCGACGTGCTGCTCAGCTACCAAGGCAACGACATGATGACCAGCTTCCAGGTCATCGCGGCGGGCCTCGGCAATGGTGACGACGCTGTGAAAAGCTCCGGCGGGCACGGCTTCTGGATATCCATGCTCACGTTCTGCATCCTGGCCGCCATCCATGTCGCGCGGGTCATGTTGGATCTGTTCTTTATGCAGCGGTTCATGCTGAGATGGCGCGCATGGCTCACCGATCGGCTCACCGGCGACTGGCTCGACGGAAAGGCCTACTACCGGGCACGCTTCATCGACGACACGATCGACAACCCCGATCAGCGCATTCAACAGGACGTCGACATCTTCACCGCAGGTGTCGGACCCCTACCCAACACACCCAACAACACCTCGGGCGCCACGCTGCTGTTCGGTGCGATCTCCTCGCTCACATCGATGATTTCCTTCACCGCGATCCTGTGGAATCTCTCGGGCACACTGACACTGCCCATCGTCGGGATCGAGCTCCCAAGGGCGCTGTTCTGGGTCGGGCTGGTCTACGTCCTGTTCGCGAGCGTCATTGCGTTCTGGATCGGCAGGCCGATCATCTGGCTGTCCTTCAACAACGAGAAGTTCAACGCCGCGTTCCGCTACGCGCTGGTGCGATTGCGCGACGCGTCGGAAGCGGTCGCCTTCTACCGGGGCGAGCTGGCGGAACGCACGGGACTGCGGCGGCTCTTCGCTCCTGTCGTCGACAATTACAAGCGATACGTGAACAGGATGATGGGTCTAAACGGCTGGAACCTGTCGATGAGCCAGATCATCGTGGTTGCGCCGTACATCCTGCAATTCCGGCGGTTCTACAGCGGCGAGATCACCCTCGGCGACATGACCCAGTCCGCGTCGGCGTTCGGCAGCATCCAGGACGGGTTGTCGTTCTTCCGCAACGTCTATGACCAGTTCGCCGGCTACCGGGCCGCGATCATCCGCCTGCACGGCCTGGTCGTCGCCAACGACGAAGGCAGGGCCCTGCCGGAAGTGACGACCACGCCCTGTGTTGACGGCGCTGTTGAGCTGGACGATGTCGAGGTCCGCACACCCGACGGAAAACAGCTCGTCAAGCCGATCGACATGCGTCTCGAAGTCGGCGACACATTGGTGATCACCGGTCCGTCCGGCAGCGGGAAGACCACGCTGCTCCGCAGCCTTGCGGAATTGTGGCCGTTCTGTTCGGGCACGCTGACGCGGCCGTGTGGGCCGAACGAGACCATGTTCCTGTCGCAGATGCCCTATGTGCCGCTGGGCGACCTGCGCGCCGTGGTGACCTACCCGGCCAAGGAAGGCACGATCGACGATCGAACTCTGCAATACACACTGCAGAAGGTCGCCCTCCCGCATCTCGTCGACCGGCTCGACGAGGTGTTGGACTGGGCCAAAGTGCTCTCCCCCGGTGAACAACAGCGCATCGCGTTCGCCCGCATCCTGCTGACCAAGCCGAAGGTGGTGTTCTGCGACGAGGCCACATCCGCGCTCGACGAGGGCCTGGAGTTCATCTGCTACAACCTTGTCCGCACGGAGCTGCCGGACACCATTCTGGTCAGCGTCAGCCACCGCAGAACCGTCGAGCAGCACCACACCCACGAACTCGAGCTGCTCGGCGACGGCGAATGGCGACTCGGCCGGGTGGAGGGCGAACCGGAACCGGCTCTGGTTTAGCGTTGCGCCGGGTAGCTTCCCGGCATGGAAACGTTCACGCCGTCCCTGAATTGGGGCGACGAGCTGATCACGTCCGTGCTGTGGGTGGCCAAGGCCTGGGCGATCGCGGCGGCGTGCACCTTCGTGGTGATGGCGCTGCTCGCGCGGTTCACCACCTGGGGCCGCCAGTTCTGGCGCATCACCGGCGACTACTTCACCGGCCGCCAGAGCATTCCGGTGTGGGCGCTGTTAGGCGTGCTGCTTGCTTCGGTGATGATCGACGTGCGCCTCGGCGTGCTGTTCAGCTATCAGTCCAACGATCAATTCTCCGCTATGCAGGCGGCGTTCAGCGGCGAAGGCGTAGCGAAAGACACTGCGATCAAAGGCTTTTGGGCGGCGATGCTCGTCCTGGTCGGGCTGGCCGTCACCGACATCGTCCGCAATCTGCTCGACATCTACCTGATGCAGCGGTTCATCATTCGGTGGCGCGTGTGGCTGACGCAGCGGCTCACCCGCGACTGGCTCGACGGCGATGCCTACTACCGCGGACGCTTCGTCGATCACCCAATCGACAACCCCGATCAGCGCATCCAGCAGGACATCGACTTCTTCACCACCGGCACCGGCGAGGGAGCCAACACGCCATCGGTCGGAACGTCCCAGACACTGCTGTTCGGCACGGTCTTCGCCATCGTCAACGTCATCTCGTTCACGCCGATCCTGTGGGGGCTGGCAGGGCCACTCACGGTCTTCGGTGTCACGCTGCCCAAGGCGCTGTTCTGGATGGCACTTGTCTACGTGTTCTTCACGACGATCGTTGCGTTCTGGATCGGCCATCCCCTGATCCGGCTGTCCTTTCGTAACGAGGTCACCAACGCCGGTTTCCGCTATGCGCTGGTACGTCTGCGCGACGCGGCCGAGGCGGTCGGCTTGTACCGCGGTGAGA
>Ga0075428_100007204_pt1 | contig 12319 bp, 14 predicted proteins | sample RhiMetdeltSRZDD2_FD_75291 | JGI IMG/M metagenome (GOLD analysis project Ga0075428, IMG submission 75291) | Populus rhizosphere microbial communities from Tennessee, USA - Rhizosphere MetaG P. deltoides SRZDD2 | ecosystem: Host-associated > Plants > Roots > Rhizosphere > Soil | place: USA...
AGGCTTGGTGAGGCGGGAGAAGGAGTGAGTATCTGGGTACAGGGCCATAACGAGAGGTTTTCGGCGAACGATCTACGCATGCTGCAACCACTACTCACCTTTCTAATGGGGCGCTTCAAGGCGGAAATCGACGAATGGAAGCGACATGCCGGTTAAAACACTCGCGGCCGCCATACATCGTTTTTTGTGTCTCCGCTGAATGCATGAGGTGAGAGGCGGTAGACCGAACACGCCGAAGGTTCGTCAAAGAAAAAGAGGCATTCGCAGAAATCAGGGCGGATACACGACTCCCTATGGGCGGATGTTTCGCGGCCCAGCAGAAAAGATCTTAGCGTCGTCTTTGTTGCGACAATATCACGGCCAGATACAGCTAATCTTTACCTCTCCCCCGTTTCCCCTACTTCGGAAGAAGAGGTACGGCAACCTGCAGGGCGATGCTTACAAGAAATGGCTTGCTTCGTTTGTAGAGGTCTTTCGAAGCCTCTTGACGCCTGACGGGTCCATTGTCATGGAGGTCGGGAACCCGTGGGAACTAGGAAGACCAGTCATGTCAACGCTGGCCCTGGAAGCATTGCTCGAATTTCTAAAGAAAGGGAACTTCAATCTCTGCCAACAATTCATATGTTACAACCCTGCACGATTGCCCGCTCCAGCCGAATGGGTCAACGTTCAACGAGTCCGGGTCAAGGATTCATACACACACGTCTGGTGGATGTCGCCGACTGAGCAGCCGAAGGCCGACAATCGGCGAGTACTGAAGAACTACAGTGAAGCGATGTTGAAGCTTCTCAAGTCGCAGACGTACAGCTCGGGACAGCGTCCTTCTGAATATCGTATTGGCGCGCGATCCTTCCTGAGAGATCACAATGGCGCGATTCCGCCGAACGTACTGACCTTAAGTAACACGCGATCAAGAGAGTCGTACCAGCTCTTCTGTCGGGCAAGGAAGCTTCCAATCCATCCTGCGCGGATGCCCGCCGGCCTTGCAGAGTTCTTCATCAAGTTCCTCACTACGCCTAAGAACTTGGTTCTTGATCCGTTTGCCGGCAGTAACACAACCGGGTTTGTTGCAGAAAGCTTGAAGCGTCGATGGTTGGCTATTGAGCCGAGCAAGGAATATGTCGAAGGATCCCTCGGTAGGTTCTTGATATGAAAGACGGGTGGAAGTGCAGTCGAACGCCTCAACATGAATTGTCTCGGCCTCTAGGGCGTTAGAGTCAATTGACGATTTCAGAGTTCGATGTTGGCTCCAGCATCCGCGCGATTACCGCCCCACAGGCGCATGTTGGTAAGGGTCTCATCGTCGAGCGCTGTGATGGCTAAGGCGGCGCATCTAGATCATCAAAATCGGGCGAGACTACGCGCCTGCCGACAGATCCTTAAGATCGTCAACGGCCTCCGCAAGCGACACTCGGCATTGGTGCACGAGGAACTGAAGCGTGACGGCGACGGAGACATCATCGAGGGCCTACTAGACAAGGGTGTCAAAACGGCTAACGCAATCCTTGTCCTCGTTCGACGCAACTACCCAGAAGACGCTCTGATCCTCGCACGAAGCCTCGCCGGACTGGCGATTGACATTGCGTATCTGAGCGCCAAAGATCGCGAGCGGTTCATAAGCTACCGAGCGGTGGGGCGAGAGGCGCGACGGCGCATGGCCGAGCAAACTGGCAAGAAACCGCCTGACGCTGACGCCCCGGACTGGCAGGAAGTCAAAGAACGCGCAAGACGGTGGCAGCAAGGAGGTGCGATTAAGCAGCGTGCGGAGAAGTCGGACCGCCTAGCCATATACGAGTGGGCATACCGTCATGGCTCGTCGTTCGAGCACTCTGACGCCTGGAGTCTGATGACATATGACCCTGTTAACAAATGGGCACGTCGAGTCGTCCTGAATCAGGCACTGATCATAACGGTGCATGCGATCGCCTGCGCAGCGGACTCTTGGACAAAGTTCTTTGGCGTTGAAGATCTCGACGCTGAGACGAAAATCAAAGCCTACTTTGACCAGTGGTAGGTTTTCCGTGAGCAACCTGGCAGCGAGTGATGGCTGCGCCGCCGCAACTCGTCACGCTTGACGACGCATGGACCCTTTCAAGGTTGCGAAAGGTGCTACGGGCTGGCGCTGGGGAAGCTGATGCCGGGCAGCGGCAGCCCCTCGGCGCCGATCGCAACCAGCGCCCCCACGGCAGGCATCGTTCACCGCGTCGGGGGCCAGCGCATCGGCGTGGACGGCCTCGACCTCGGCCCGGAGCCGGGACAGTCGCGCCGTCACCGCGTCGACCTGCGATTCGACCGTCACGACGGCGGCGGCATGGACACGTCGGAGGAGCGTGACCGTGACGACGGCACGAGCCGTCGCTCGAGGGCCAGCAGCTCGAACTGATCGAGTGCCATTGTTCTCTCCTCGTCGGTAGTTAAATGAGCACTGCCCGTGCCGAATGAACTCCGACATCGTAGGCTCCGGGAGCTAGGGATTCCGGTACGCGGACGACGGGCCTACGAAGACCCTCACGCCGATGACGAGTCGACGCTGTCATCACTCGACACGAGCTCCACGGCGCGTGCTCAACGCCGGACCCTCATGCCGCGTGATGAGCCGGGCGGCAACACCGCATCCGCCAGTCTGTCACCCGCCATCACTGATCTTCCGGTTACGGTTCCGTAATCTCCGGGAGCTGGAACGGATCGCCCGTCCACGCCCCTTTGCTCTTGCCGGACGCATTCCCGATCGAACTCCACTTCGGCCACGTGACGGTCGGCAGATCCGGCATCACCGGCGCCCCGAGGAGATCAAGGACCGCCGTCGTGGCCAGGATGATCTCGTCGGGCTGATTCGCCTTCGCATGCACGGCATCCCGTCGTGCCGATCGGCACTCTCGAGGGGACGGCACCCACAATCGATCTAACCCCAACGAAAATCTGGGCGGTGATATTCGAGCACGAGTCCGGCCTATGGACGTACGCGGCTCGACCCGCCGTCACCGACAGTCGCAGTCCAGCGACCTTACCGCCGCGCTAGCGGACGCTATCGCGAGTGCCGTAGTCGAGGAGTTCGGGATCTGCGATCGCGGACCATCGTCAAAAAGTTTGTGCAGGGACGGTTCCGGTTCGAGCCGATGGGACGCGCCTACCAGATCACGGCGACGGCCTCGACGGCGCTCATCGTCGGGGCGGCGGTTCCCGCGCTACTGCCGCCGGCGCGGGGGCATGAGCCAGGTCGGTGGTGGCCCCAACGGGATTCGAACCCGTGTTTGAGTCGCGACCGTTCCTTTGCCAACACTCTCACGGGTTTATCACGCAGTCGGCCCTCAGAAACTCGACGCGACTAAAAACACGCAGGCGAAAGAGGACAGAGCGAGAGGCGAGTATCGACGCCGGCGTTAGCATCTTGCGAGTGCGGCGAATTCAGCGTTTGACTGGCCCAGCCCGTCTACTCGTCCGTGCTCGGTGACATCGAGATCGTTGGCCACCCGGTCTCGCACGGGACCCAGCGCAGCCCGATCCGGAGCCCGGCCCCCGAGCTGGGCCAGGACAAGAAGTGATCCTCACCTCGCTCGGGTACACAAAGGACGACGTCGCGGATCTCTCGCGGCGCGGCGTCATCTGACCGCGTTCGGCCCCCGCTTGCGGCCCGTCAGCTCGCGGCCGTGCTGGCGAACCGTGACCCGCGCCGCTCCCCGCTCGTCGCGGCCGAACCGCAGCTCGGCATCGACCGCGCGCACGACGAAGCGGGTGGCCGACGTGGCCACCGCGGGGAAGCGCTCCTGACCCGTCAGCTGCACCCATAAGCACCCGTCCTCGACGGTCACCGCGAGCGAGAGGCCCGGCAGGATCTCGTAGTCCCCTCGATCGGTATCGAGAACCTCGAGCCCGACGGCGCCCGGGACGAGCCGGGCGGGCGCGGCATACGACGCGCGCATCGCGATGCTGATCAGGGCCCACGCCGCGGTGTCGGCTGCGCCGCACCGGCGGTTCGACAGTACGACCACAGTGAGGCGCTCGGCCGGGACATGGGCGAGATGCGCAGAGAACCCACCGATGCCGCCGCCATGCCAGTAGAGCTTGCGCCCGTGCTGCTCGCCGACGAACCAGGCGCTTGCCGCGTGGGCGTGCGCCGGCTCGAGGAGGCGCTCGAGCGTTCGCCTCGAGCAGAGTCTCGCCCCGAACAGGCCGCCGGCGAATCGTCGCAGGTCCCCACGGTCGAGGCCAGGCCTCCCGCGGCGTGCGCCACGCCGGCCTCGATGTCAGGGTCCGGGACAGACGCGCCGTCCGCGGCGTCGCCCGTAGCCAGGCGTGACCGCGCGACCGCCGGCACGTCGGACCCGGTGTCGCGCATGCCGAGCGGCTCGAAGATGGTGTGGCGCAACCCCTCCGCGTACGACGCGCCGGTCACCCGCTCAAGCACGAGGCCGACCAGCAGGTAGCCGGAGTTGCTGTAGGCGAACCGCGTGCCGGGCTCGAACTCGAGCGGCAAGGCCTTCACCCGCGCAAGCGTGGCGTGCGGCGTCGCCGGCACCAGGCTGAACGCCGGATCCTCGGGCAGGGCCGTGAAGTTCGGGATGCCCGACGTATGCGTGAGCAGATGGCGCAGGGTGATCGTCGACCACGACGCGGGCCGAGCCGGCAGATGCAAGCCCACTGGGTCGTCGACGGACAGCGCACCCGCCTCGTGGAGCCGGAAGACGGCAGCCGCGGTGATAGCCTTGGTGATCGACCCTATGCGAAAGATCGTCTCCAAGGTGATGGGCCGGTTCGGGGCCGCGCTTCCCGCAGCCGCCTCGAACATCACCCGCTCATCGCGGCACACGGCGGCCGCTCCGCTGAACCCCCTCCAGGCGTGCGAGAGCGCTCAGGTAGCGCGCCATCTCGGTGCGCGCCCGCGACCCGGCACGCGCGGCCACGGCCGGACGCCTCGGCGTCTTACGAGGGCCGACGCACGACGACGTCTATCGGCGCGTCTTCAGGATTGACGATCCGGGTGTCGGTGACCTGTCCGCCCGCGTACGTCCGCAGGGTGAACACGCCGGCCGGCAACCGGATCTCGAAGCGTCCGTTGGCGTCGCTGGCGATCGCGATCTCCGGCACCTGCACCGAAGCGTCCTTGATGGTTACGCCCCGGCCAACGGTCGCCCGTCGGCCGTCGTCACGAGGCCCGTCCTTCGGAACGTCTCGCTCACGGCATCCTCACTGGTTCTCTCCCAGCCAGCCGGCGATGGTGACCAGCAGCTCCGAGGTGAAACGCCGGCCTGCATTCACCTCGATACCAAGCACCGGGTCCAGCATACCGGACGCGCCGTAGGCGTGAATGCCCACCGCGGTAACCACCCCCTGTCCGTCGCTCACCCAGACCGGGGCGCCGCTTTGCCCGCCCACCGTGTCCACGTCGTAGAAGAGTTGGGTCGCCGTGCTCCGCTGCAGGCGACTGCGGTGAAAGTACATTACGTTGCCGCTATCGCGGTCCACCGGTAGCCGGCGACTGTGACCGTGGGCGGCTCGGGGACCCCGGCCCACGTGCTGTCGATGTCGAACCAGCCGACCTCCGCCCCTAGGGGCTCGTCGAGTTGGATACACCCCAGTTGCCGTTATATCCGAGTATCGACCGTGTCTTGCATGCTGCGCAGGCGCGCAGTGGAAGACAGGCGGCTAATCACCTCTGTATGGACCAATGGGTCCACGGAAGTGGATCCAGCCGTAAGGAGAGCACAATGAACGCGATTCAGCTCCTCAAAGACGAGCATGAGAAGGCCAAGCGTGTGTTCCGGGACATTCGGGCGGCCAGCACCGACCAGCGTGCCCAACTCTGGGCGACGCTCGAGCCGAAGTTTCAATTGCATGAGGAGATGGAAGAGGCGGCGCTCTATGGTCCGGTGGCGCAAGAGCTCGGCTCGAGAGATCAGACGCTGATGGAGTGGAAAGAGCGTCATCACGAGGAAGTCACTGAGGCCGAGGCGCTCATGGCCGGAATTAGGCGGCTCGATCCGACCACCGAACAGTGGATGGCTCGGGTCAACGAGCTGAACGAAACCCTCGAACGTCACATGGAAAAAGAAGAAGGCAGCATCTGGCCCCGGATCGAACAGGCTTGGAGCCGCACCAAGCTCGAGCTTGCCGGGCAACAGATGGAGATCCTAAAGTGGCAAAAGATGCCGCGCGCCGTCCGGCAGCGCGTCGACTCCGTCGGGCCGTCAAGGGTACCCGCGGCGACGCGTCAGGTCGCGCGTCCGGCATCGTGCTTCACGCTTCGATGGTTTTGTCGGTGCGCGTGAACGCGAGCACGCCGACCACGATCACCGCTACGGCAGTTGGCGCCATGCCTTCCCACGAGCAGGCCGTCATGGCCCCGGATCAACCCGGTTGTCGAGCACGACGAGTTGCCCATCGACGGAGCTCGCGGACCTCGACGCTCACGCGGGCATAGGACCACGAGTGACGCAATTGCACCCAGCGCGCGCCCCGGCGCACGGTGTTGTCCCGAGCGACCCGCGGCGATGGCGACAGCACAGCACCAACGGGAAGCGCGGGGCGGGCGGCGCCACACGGCGGGGCGCCTCGCGGTCGTGTCATCAATGGCCCCGAGCAGCGTCAGCTCGGGATCCCGCTGCTGAAGGGATTGCCGTCGATCTGCACGAGCGCGCCGCGAGCAGTTTTCACGTGGCAGTTACTCCCCGGACATTCTCATGTAGCAGCAGCACACCAGACGCCATCACTTGACGGCATGACCCTCTACGACTACCTTCGCGCTGGACGGCATGGCGGACGCTTTCAGGATCGTTTCCGATCTTCGGCGCCTCGGGCGCTTCGCCCGTTTGCTGGCTCGCATGGGCGGACGCCTCCTGGTCCGCCGCCTGCAGGGCGTCCGGCCGAGCGCCAGCGAGGTCGGGATCGAGCTCCGCCGCCTTCTGGAAGATATGGGCATGACCTACATCAAGCTCGGCCAATTCCTGGCGATGCGATTCGACATCCTGCCTGAGGAGATGTGCCGGCAGCTCGCCCGGCTGTTCGACTCGGTGCCGCCGCTGCCGCCCGACGTCGTGCGCGCGGTACTGAAACGCGAGCTCGCGCGCCCGGTGGAAAGCCTCTTCCGCGAGTTCGACTGGCACTGTGTGGCCGCCGCCTCGGTCGCCCAGGTCCACAAGGCCGTCAGCCGCGATGGCGACGTCGTGGCGGTCAAGATCCAGCGCCCCGGCATCGACGTGACCTTCGCCGCCGACATCCGGAACTTCCGGCGCGCGGCCCGACTCGGCGATCGTGTACGGCTGCTGGGGACTCAGTCGCTGGTCGACGCCGTGGACGAGTTCGAGGAGTACACGGTGCGCGAGCTCGATTTCACGGTCGAGGGCCAGACGGCCGAGAGGCTGCGCCAACAAGGGGGACCGTTCGCGGACGCTCCGTGCATCTACTGGGGCCTGACGACCTCCCGCGTGCTGACCATGGAGTTCGTGGATGGCCATCCCCTTTCCCAGATCATCGAGCTGGTCGAGTCGGGCCGCGAAGCCGAGCTGGCGATCTTGGCCCCAGGACTCGATCTCCAGCAGGCGGTCCGCAACATCGCGCGGGCCAGCATGCGCCAGCTGTTCGTGACCGGCTTCTTCCATGCCGATCCGCATCCGGGCAACATCTTCCTCCGGAACGACGGCACCGCGGTGTTCGTCGATTTCGGGATCTTCGGCCAGCTCACCGCCGATCGCCGGGAGACGGTGGCGTCCTACATCGAGCAGGTCGCGCTGGGCAATGTCGAGCAGAGCTATCGCCACTTCGTCCGCCTACTCGATTCCACCGACCAGACGGACCACGAGGCGCTGAAGCGCGAGATCCACGAGAGCATGCGGCACTGGCACCGGGCGTCGGAGGAGGACGGGCCGGCCGGGGAACGGCACCTGGGCAAGTACATCAGCGACTTCGTCGCCACGGTGCGCCGATACGACGCCCGCATGACCTTCGGGATGCTGCTGTTCTGGCGCGCGTTGATGACCCTGGACGCAACCATGCTCCGCTTCAAGGGCCGGTTCGACCTGCTGACCGAGCTTCGCGACTTCTTCAGGGAGATCCGGCCAACCACGGTTGAGCGGATCCTCCTCGCCGCCGGCGACCGGCAGCGCATCGCCGACCTCGCTTTGCTGGTTGCCGCCGCCCCGCGGTCGGCGCTCATCCTCGCGGACGACCTCGCCCGGGGGCAGTTCAGCCTTCGCACGCGCACCGGGATGGGGTCGCGGCGGCGGCCGGTGGAGGGCGTCGAGGCGTGCCGCCTCAGCTTCGCGCTGGTCGGCGGCTCGCTCGCCATTCTGGCGGTGCGGACCCCGGTTGCGGACGTCGTCCAGGTCGCGCTGGGCGCGGCCGCGGTGGCCCTGGCCCTGCTGGCGGCCTCTGCTCGGGCACGCCCATGAACAATCATCGTGCCGCGCCGACGCAGGCCCGCCGGCAGCCGGGGCCGCAGCGGCTGGTCCGGACCCTCAATCGTCTGGGCCCGACGTTCGTCAAGATCGGCCAGTTCCTCGCGCTGCGGCCCGACATACTGCCGCAGGAGTATTGTGACGAGCTGCTCCGCCTCGTCGACCGGGTGCCACCCAGCCCCTGGGACGACATCCGGGCGATCCTCACGGCCGAGCTCGGCGACGCACCCGAAAACGTCTTCGCCCGCATCTCGACCCGGCCGCTGGCGGCCGGCTCCATCGCGCAGGTCCACGCGGCCGAAACGCGGGACGGCCAGCGGGTGGCTGTCAAGGTGCAGCGTCCGGACCTGCCGCAGCGCGTTGAGCGCGATCTCCGCCGGGCTCGCGCGCTGGCCCGCTTCGTCAACGTCTTCGGTCTGCTGCCCGGGGTCTCCGCCGGGGAGGTGATCGACGAGATCGAGCGGTGGCTGCGGCAGGAGCTCGACTTCACCCGCGAGCTGAACAACCAGCTACGGATGTACGAGCTGGCGGCCCAGCTCGACGCCCTTCGTGTGCCTCGGCCGTTGCCGTCGCTGTCGAGCCGTCGGGTCCTGACGGCCGAATACCTCCAGGGTGTGCCGTTCAGCGACCTGCTGCGGCTGGCGGGATCGGGTGCCGGCGCTCGCATCCGGGCCCTGGGATACGACCGGGACCGGCTGGCCACGAACCTGATCGAGATCGCCCTGCATCAGATCTTCCGGCTGCGCTTCTTCCACGCCGACGTCCACCCCGGCAATCTGCTGGCGATCCGGGGCGACCTGATCGGGCTCGTCGACTTCGGTCTCACCGACGTCCTTGATCCGAGCGTCGAGGGCCGCCAGGCCGAGTACCTGGGGGCCGTCTACAAACATGACGTCCCCTCCATGTACCGCGCGCTGTCCCAGATGCTCGTCGAGAGCCCCGACACCGATCCCGAGGCTTTCCGGCGGGACTTCATGGCCGAAACCAACCAGTGGCTGGCGCGGCTGGACGCCCCGGGCGAGCGCGGCGGCGGCCGCTCGCCCATCGCGGAGTACATGGTCACGCTCATGCGGCTCGCGCGGTCGCACGGCATGCGGCTGCCTCCGTCGGTGCTCTCGATGTACCGCACGCTGCTGACGGCCGAGTCAGTCGCCCAGCACCTGCAAAGCGAAGCGAACCTGCGTACGCTCGGTCGACGCTTCTTCACGGACCTGCAGCTGGAGCGCACGATCGAGCAGTTCGGTCCCCAGCGGATCACCACGTGGCTGATGGAGCTCAACGAGCTGACGCGCACGGCGCCGAGTCACGTGCAGCAGCTACTCACCGAGCTCGCCGACGGTCGCTTCGTACTCTCGGTACGCTCGGCCGAGTCGGAGGCCGCGCGCCGATCCGCGGATCGGCGCGCGCGCCTGCTCGCCCTCTCCATCGTCTCGGTCGGCCTCGCCGTCCTGGCGACGGCCGCCGGCGCCTGGGGCCAGGCCGCCGAGCGGCTGGTGTGGGCAATGCTGCTGGGTGTCTATCTCTGGATCGTTATCATGTGGCGGCGACCCTCGTGACCCGACGCCGGTAGACGGCCTCGGCAAACAGGGCCGCCTCCAGGACAAGGAGCACCACCCCGGACACGAGCGTCAGGTATCCGGACTGGAGCACGAGATCGGGCACCGCGCCGGGCTCACGTCCGCTCAGGGCGGTCGGCAGTAGCCACGCGCCCCATCCCAGAAACGTGAACGCCGCCCAGGCAGCGCCCATCAAGGTGGTGCCGATCCAGTGGATGGCCAGCTCCGTGGGCGGGACGATGCGAGGCAGGCGGCTGGCCGGCTCGACCATCACATCGATGAGGCTGTTGGCCGCGTCGGTGAAAAACAGGGCCTCAAAGGCCCACCACCACAGGCCTTCCGGCCGGCCGGCCAGCAGCATGCCGAGCGCGAGTGGGAACAGCAGGCCGCGAATCAGGTGCGTAATCTCTTCCTTCACCGATTGCGGCCGGCTGTACAGCCTGAACTTCCAGAGATGAAAGTACACGACGTCGATTCCGCCGATCGGCGCCGCCACCAGCAGGATGATGAGGGTCACATCACTTGCCATACCTTGAAGCCCCTCGCCTCGATTGTCCCATGCCTTGTGCGTGTCCCGTCCAGGCGACGAGCATTTGCGCTGCTCGCCGTCGATCGAGTACAAGGGACGTAACGGGGAGGCCGACATGGCGGCGACACAAGGGTCGGCGGGTTCGCGAGCGCGGGATCTCTGTCAGGCGCCCTGGCGCCTCGTCGATCTTTTGACGGCCTTCTGCCTGGCCCCCCTGCTCGATCGAGGGCGAGACGCGCCGGACCCGAGGCAGGAGTGGTTCTTCCGGGAGGCGGAGAAGCTCAAGGAAGACCTCGGGATCGTCTTCAGCGCCCAGTCGCGGACCGAGATCCTCGCGTTCATCGCGTACCTCGACGCCCACCGGGAGGAGTACCGCGCCAGCTTTCTACTGTGGCTCGAGGTCGTCGAGGAGCTGAGCCTCGAGGTCGAGCTCGATCTCGGCGACAACACCGGGCCCGTGAAGCTCCGCCGCGTGAAGGCGGGGATATTCTACCTCCTGGACCGGTTCACCGAGGGCGCCGACGTCCCTGGCATCCCGCGCTACCTCGACCGGTTCGTGCTGCAGATCGTCATCCGGGGAACGGTCGAGTTCATCATCAGCCTCGTCAACGTCGACAAGTTCGAGGAACGGCCGCTGGTGAGCGTCCGACTAGGCGAGCGGGGTCTGTGGACCCGTGCGCTCCAGAGGCCGGCGCGGGCGGGGCCGCGGGGGCGGTCGGTGCCCAGCCGCCGGGTTGACGTCCGGGTCCTCAAGCTCTGGGAGCCGCTGTGGGGCCGGGTGGTCGACTGCCTCGTCTCCTGGATCCTGGGCCCACCCTGGATGGTGTCGCCGCGACTCAAGCAGCACATCGACGCCATCGTGGCCCGATACCAGAGCGGGGCCGACGGCCAGCCGCCGCTGCGGAGCCTGGCCACCTGGTTCTTCGATGTGATCCGCTGGGTGGGCGCGCATGGCCGCGAGGTGCGGGCCGCCATCAGCGCGCTCACCGTGGCCATCCAGCTCACCGCGGAGCTGGGCAGGCTCACCCGCGAGGAGCGCATCGACCTCGTCGAGGAAGCGTTGATCCGCGTGTTCGAGGACATGGGAATCGGCGGGGCGTTCTTCCGGGTGGTGCTGCGGCTGATGCTCGACGTGACGCTCGATGCGATCGTGCAACTGTTCGAGAAGCGTGGCGTCCTCTCGCCTCCCCAGCCCGCCTAGCGTCCCCGCGTTGGACCTTGACGAGCACGGGCGCGTCGGCTATGTCGTGGGGTGAGACGACGCCGCTTCGAGCCACGGAGGCATGGGCCATAGCCAAACGGATGACCGTCGAAGCGACAGGCGGATTTCGGGCGCTGGACCTGCCGGGCGAGCGCGAACATGCGCTCGGGGTGGCGGTCATGCCCAAGGTGCGGGCCGACGAGCTGAGCGCCGCGCTCGCACTCGGCAACGATCTGACCAACATCGGGGTCATCGAGCATCTTGATGACCGGGCCGGACCGGTCCCGGGCCCTCGGGCTGTCCCACCGTCGTGATCCATCGAGCGCTGCTCGTGGGCCTCGCGGCCGTGGATGCGGTGCTCGGCCTGGCCATCCTGGGCGCGCCACGCCTGTTCACCCCACTGATTGACGTCCCCGAGCCGCCCGGCCTCCTGTACTTCCGGCTGGTGGGCCTGCTACTCATCGCGCTGGCCGCCACCTACATGGCGGGCGGGTTCGCGCCCGCCCGCTATGCGGCCAACGTCGTCATCGCGGCGACGACGCGCCTGAGCGTAGGCGGATTCTTGCTCGCCGTCGCCGGCGGCACCCGGGCGCCGATGTTGTTCTACGTCCTCGGCCTCGCCGAAGTCGCGATCGGCGCGGCG
>Ga0075428_100007205_pt1 | contig 12317 bp, 11 predicted proteins | sample RhiMetdeltSRZDD2_FD_75291 | JGI IMG/M metagenome (GOLD analysis project Ga0075428, IMG submission 75291) | Populus rhizosphere microbial communities from Tennessee, USA - Rhizosphere MetaG P. deltoides SRZDD2 | ecosystem: Host-associated > Plants > Roots > Rhizosphere > Soil | place: USA...
GCGCTTGGGCGGGCGTCGTCTCGAGCACGGCGATGCCGTCGCGGGACGCGAGGGTCTCCACGGCGAGGCCGGCGATCGCCGGTCGGATGCGGTCGAGGTCGGTCACGCTGGCTCAGTCCTTCCGGGGGTCGTCCGGGGAGAGGACTTCGTGGCTGCGCGTCGTGGGGATGCCCTTGTTCGGCGCGTAGAAGGAGTGGTGCGTGCCCGCGCCCTCGTCCAGGTTGTCCCCCGAGAGGAGGAGCTTCACCGGCTGCTCGCGCTCGATCTTCTTCTGGAGCTTGAGGAGCGCGTCGATCACCGCGTCGGGGCGCGGCGGGCAGCCGGGGACGTAGACGTCGACCGGCATCAGCATGTCGACGCCCTGGACGACCGAGTAGCTGTCGTACATGCCGCCGGAGCTGCTGCAGACGCCCATCGCGATGACCCACTTGGGGTCGGGCATCTGGTCGTAGATCGTCCGGCAGGCCTCCGCCATCTTCCAGGTGAGGGTCCCGGCGACGATCAGGACATCGCACTGGCGCGGGGAGAAGCGCGCGGCCTCGGCGCCGAAGCGCGCGATGTCGAAGCGCGGGCCGATCATCGCCATGAGCTCGATGCCGCAGCAGGAGAGGCCGAGCGGCATGGGCCAGAGGGAGTTCTTGCGACCCCAGTTGACGAGCCAGTCGGCGCGGGTGGCGAGGAAGCCGCCCTCGGCGCTGGAAGGGCCGGCCGGCTTCAGCGATCCCATTCGAGAGCTCCCTTCCGCCAGACCCAGGCCAGGACGAGCGCCAGGACGCCGACGAAGCCGAGGACCTCGAAGAGGACGAGGTGGCTCTGTCCGAGCGCCTTGAATTCCCGCGCGGTGACCGCCCAGAGCAGCAGGAAGACGGCCTCGACGTCGAGGAGGATGAAGAGGACCGTGACGAGGTAGAAGTGGATCGAGAGGCGGATCCGGGCGGTCCCCTCGGGCTGCATCCCGCACTCGTAGGCGTCCTTCTTCCCGACGTTCCGGCGGTGGCGCCCGAGGAGGTCGGAGAGCGCGAGACTCACCAGCGCGAAACCGGCCGCGAGGACCAGGAGGACGAGGATGGGGACGTAGCTCTGGAGCATTTGGGCGGGGGTGCGGATCGGGCCGGCGCGCGGTTCACCGGGGGCCGAAAATTGCCCGGGAGTTTAGCCGCCGAGGTGGCGTCGCGGAAGGACCGCAGCGGGGAGGGAGGGCTGCTTCCGGTCGCTCGGCCGCGGATCGATCTTGCGGGTCGCCCCGTCAAGCGGGGGTTGACAAGTCGGCCGAGCTCACGGCCACCACGTCACCCGCCCGGTCTGCGTGGTGTTGAAGGTCCTCCAGGCGTCGCAGCCACCGAGAACGATCGGGTCGCGGTAGTACACGAGGTACCAATGGCTCTGCCCGGGGTGGATCGGCGAGCCCTGCGCGGCCGAGCGCGCCGAGAGCGTCGGATCGCCGGCACCGAAGTCAGGCGCGGTGATGCTGCCGCCCACGGCGGCCTTGGTGTAGAGACGCTTGAGCGGGCCTGCCGCGCAGCGCACGCCTTGGCCGTGGACGACGCCGGCGGAGTCCAGCGATGCGCCCTGGATCACGAGGCTCAATGCGCTCGGCTTCTCGCCGCTCGCGGTGAACACCAGGCTGTCCGTCGAGAGGTAGGCGATCCCCGAGGCGGAGAGGAGAGCACCGCCGGTGGAGGAGGAGTTGTCGCAGCCGCGGCCGGAGCTCGAGGGCGGATTCGAACACGGGCACGCGATCACGTTGCCCGCCGATGGTTCGCAGAGGCTCGAGAAGCCCGCTGCGGCGCGGTCGTGGAGGAAGATGTCATCGGAGCCGTTCGAATCCCCGGGGACGAGGTTCGTTGCATCGCTCGAGAACACCACGTAGCGACCATCGGCGGAGATCGAGGGTGCCCCGGAAGTGCCCATCGCCGGCACACCTCCCGAGGCGGTGCTCACCCGCACGGTCGTGCCGTTCAAGCGGTCGCGGACGAAGATGTCTCCGTACCCCGTGTCTCCAGGGACGAGATTGGAAGCAAAACTCGTGAACGCAACGTAGCGCCCGTCGCGAGAGATCGAGGCGAAGGTGGCGGGGGCGTCACCCTGTGCGCCTCCCGTGGCAACGCTCACGCGCTCGGTCTCACCGAACCGGCGGTCGTGGACGAAAACGTCTGAAAACCCGTTCGTGTCCCCGAACACCAGGTTGGCCGCGGTGCTGGTGAAGGCCACGAAGCGCCCATCGTCCGAAATCGAAGCCCACAGGGAATTCCCGCTCACCTGTGGGCCACCGCTGGCGATGCTCACCCGCTCGGTCGCGCCGCTCTGACGGTCGTGGACGAAGACGTCTTGGAAGTTGATCGTGTCGCCGAAGACGAGGTTGCTGGCCATGCTTTCGAAGGCAACGAAGCGACCGTCTCCGGAAATGGACGGATTCCAGCTGGCGGCATTTCCCTGCGCGCCCCCCGTAGCGACGCTCACTCGTGTGGTCGCCCCGATCTGACGGTCGTGGACGAAGGCGTCCCCGGTGTCATTCGTGTCCCCGGGGACGAGGTTGTCGGCAACGCTCCTGAACGCCACGTAGCGGCCGTCTGCGGAAATGGAGGGATACCAGCTGTAGGAGTTCCCCTGCATACCTCCCGTGGCGACGCTCACCCGCTCGGTCACGTCGTTCAAGCGATCACGGACGAAAATGTCGGCGGCCCCGTTCGTGTCCCCGGGAACGAGGTTGCTCGCTTCGCTCTCGAACGCCACGTAGCGGCCGTCCGGCGAGATCGTGAAGCCGTACACGCTTGAAAGTCCATTCGCCTGCGCCCCGCCCGTGGCGACGCTTACCCGTTCGGTCACGCTGTTCAGGCGATCACGAAGGAAGATGTCCCAGGTCGCGTTCGTGTCACCGGAGACGAGGTTGTCTGCCAAGCTCGTGAACGCCACGAAGCGACCGTCGGCGGTGACCACGCGGACCGCAGCCCCCCCCAGCTCGCTGTAGTGGTCTCCCTGGACGCCGCTCGAGTCGACGCTCATTCGCTCGGTCACCTGGGCCCGGCCCATCCCGGCCAGAACCAGCCCAGCGACCCCGACTCGGAGCGTAGACTTCACTCGCTTTCTCGTGCCTGCTGGCATTCTCGCAGATCAGTCACAAGCGTTCGCTCGAGTTCCCGCCCCGAGTCGTTTCTTTGACGGCGGACCCTCACCCGTCCACCTTCACGAAGTCCCCGCCCGACCCCGAGGCGAGCTTCTGCAAGGTCCCGTCGCCCTCCGCGCCGACCTGCACGCAGTGGAACACGACCCTCGCGCGCAGGTTCGCGCGGTGCAGGAAGCCCTCGACCCAGTCCGGGCCCTCGGCCGTCTCCCCGTCGCACAGGACGATCACCGTGTCCGCCTCGAGCAGCGCGAGGTCGGGCATCCCGTCCGGGCCGATGCGCAGCGCGCGCAGCACCCCGCTCTGGAGCTGCGTGCCGCCGTTCGGGTGGTTCGCCGCGAGCCACGCGCGGGCACTCTTCTTGTTCTCGGGCGTCGCCGGCTCGAGCTTCGGCCGCCACTCCTCCGGGAAGTCGTGGAAGATCACGATCCCGAAGCGCGCCTTCTCGCCGATCGCGTCGACGAAGCCCATCAGCTGCTCGACCGACTCCTCCCAGCGCGTCCGCGTCTGCTTCCCGGTCGTCACCGCCAGCGTGGCGGCCATGCTCCCCGACCGGTCGATCACGAAGGTCACCCGGTCCGTCGCCGGCTTCAATCCGAAGAACGACGCGCGCGTCGACTCGCGCACGGCGCCCGTCTGCGGCACCCGGACCTTCCCGGTCCGCACCGCGCGCCACCACTCGCTCCAGGTCGCCGGGTCGGTGCCGAGCTTGCGGCCCGAGCGCGCCTCGAGCGTCCGCAAGACCTCCATCTCGACCCGCAGAGCCTGCGCGCCCGCTGCCTGCTTGGCCTTCCAGCGCCCGAGGGTCTCGATCAGGAAGGGGAGGATCGAGTCGTTGTCGACGCCCTTCGTCAGCGCGAGCGCGCGCGAGACCTCGCGCCAGTCGCTCGAGGCGAGCCCGCGCTTGGCGAGCTCGGTCAGCTTCTGGGCGATCGGGCTCGCGGGCGGGAGCACGACGGCCGAGAAGTGCGCCTCCGCGAGCCACGACATCGCCCCGCGGTCCCCGGCCAGCGCGCGCGCGAGCTCCTCGAGGAACAGGACGTGCACGCTCTCGTCCTCCCAGCCGACGAGCGCCTCGAGCGCGCCCGTGCGCAGCCGCGGATCGCTCTCGCGCGCGCAGGAGAGGAGCGGCAGCAGGATCGTCGCCTCGCGCCGCCCGGCCAGGACCGCGACCGCCGCGACGCGCCTCTCGATCGGCTGGGATCCGAGCGCGAGCACGTCGCGCGAGAGCCAGCGCAGGAACTCCGGGTCGATGTGCGCCTCGAAGGCCTCGAGCGCCCGGCTCCGTGCCTCGGCCGTCGGGCTCGTCGCGCCGTCGAAGCTCGCGACGGGTCCGCACCAGCCCAGGAAGTCGAGCAGGAGCGTCGCGATCTCCTGCCCGCTGCCCGGATCGAGCCCCCACGCGATCCGCAGGTCGCCGAAGAGAACCCGCAGCTCCTCGTCCGAGCGCTGATCGATCGATTCGCGGCCCGTCCGCAGGCGCTCGAGCCAGCGCTGGAAGCGTGTGGCCGCCGTCGAGGTCGGGGATTGCAGCGCGGCGGGCGCGGAAGTCCTCGCGACGCTCGCGGAGCCGGCCGGGAACGGCCAGGCCGACAGCAAGGCGAAGGCGCAGAGGATCGAGGAGGCTCGCACGGGGCGAGAAGCCTACCCCGCGGAGCTTCAGCGGCTACTCGCGCCGAGCAGGATCGCCGCGCGGCGGCGGAAGGCGCGTTCGCGGCGGACGATCGGCGCGTAGCCGCGGCAGGGCGTCGCGCGCTCCCGCTCCGGGCAGGCGAGGCAAGGCTTCCGGTCGGGCCCGCGCCGGCGGTAGGCGTGCACGAGGACGAGCGTCGAGACGACCGCGGCCAGCGCGATCGAGGCGCCGAGCGCGCTCAGGGACCGGAGTCCGGAGACCGCGGCGAACAGGAGGAGGCTCGCGGGGAGGAAGCGCCCGGCGATCTTCCCGATGCGGCGCGCTCGCAGCGAGAGGAGCGCGAGCCCCGCTGCGAACGCGAGCGCGGTCGCCGCGCCCGCCGCGAGGGTGGGCCACGCAGGGACGAGGAGCGCGCTCCCGGCTCCCGCGACCGCGCCGAGCGACGCGAGCGCGCATCCGCGGCAGATCCTCGTCCGGCGGCCGGCGAGGAACACTTCGCCCGCGTACTCGCTGCACGCGGGATGGTGCGCGAACCGGTGGAAGGCGTGCGCGCGCCGCGCGAGGCGGTCGAGGCGCCGCGCGAGGCCGCGCGGGATCGGCGGCGGCGAGCTCACGCGCGCGATGCCGGACGGAGCTTCACGGCGGTCCCGTAGGCGACGATCTCGTTCGTGTTCTGCATCAGCTCGCCGGAGTCGAAGCGCATCGCGAGGACCGCGTCGGCTCCCATCGCGACGGCGTTCTTCTCGAGGCGGTGCATCGCCTCGGTGCGCGAGTCCCGGGCCAGCGTCGTCAACGCGGAGATTTCCCCGCCGAAGAAGGTCTGGCAACCTGCGCAGGTCGTGCCGATCACGCTGCGCGAGCGCACCGTGATGCCCCAGCAGGGTCCGAGGATGCGGTCCACCTCGTGACCGGGGGGCGGATCGAACGTCGTGACGATCGGGATCTGGTGGATCGGTTCTGTCATGTTCGGCTCCCTGGAGTCGGTGTCGATGCGTTCATCTATTCGGCGCGAGGACCGAACGCAACCTTCGGGGCTGGCTCCCTGCGGATCGAACGCTAAGCTGTCCGGCCGCCTGGCCCTCCCGAGTGCACCGAATCGAGCCTCTATGAACCGATCCCCGCGCACCTTCCTCGGTCGCAAGACCGTTCCGCTCTCCCTGCTCGTCGTCGCGATCGCAGGAGGGATCGTCGCCTGCAGCTCGGGTGGCGGCAGCACCGCGCCCTCCTTCGCGGTCCGCCGAACGACGGTCAGCGTCGCCTCGAGCACTCCCACGGCGCTGTCGGGCAAGAACCTGGCCTTCCTCGCCGACGAGGCGACCACCGGCGCCGGCGGCACCGACATGAACCTGGACGGGGACAAGATCGACACGATCGCGGTCGCCGTGAACATGTCCTCGCACGCCGAGACGAACCTCGACGTCGCGGCGCAGGCCGTGGCCTGGATCGGCGACGAACTCTACCTCCAGGTCGACGAGGCGCTCGACGGCCACAACTGGGAGGTGTCCGACACGGGGGACAAGATCGTCCTGCTGCACTGGTCGGCCGCCAGCGGCGTCCTGACCTTCGTCGACCGCCTGGCCGCCGCGGGCACGACCAAGATGATCGCCGTGGGGACGAACCTGTTCTACTCGGCCGCGCGCGCGCCGACCCTGTCGATGGAGAGCAACCTCGGGGTGATCCAGTCGAGCGACCCTCTCGTCCCGATCGAGATCGTGACGCAGGACACCGGCGGACCGCTCTCCCCGCGGCTGTACGCGGAGGACGAGAGCCTGATCGCCCTCACGCTCGACGAGACCGCCGAAGGACGCGACCTGAACGGCGACGCGGACACGACCGACACGGCCGTCCTGGCGCTCCTCGACGCCACCCTGACGACGAACGCGATCCGCAGCACCGAGCTCGCGCTGCCGGCGCTGGGATCGCCCTGGCGCGCGAAGCGGACCAGCTCGAGCTCGCACAACTGGGAGGTCGGATTCCTCGTCTCCGAGACCGACCAGGGCGCGACGAACTTCAACGACCCCGCGCTCTTCAGCGCCAGCTGGAAGCCGACGCAGTGCACCGGCCCCCAGGCGGACATCGACACGACCGACGACGTCCTCCACTTCCTGAAGTTCGCCGACTGGGACCAGGATCCCGTCATGGATCCGCCCGTGAACACCGGTCTCGTCGGCACGCGCAAGGTCGCGATCGCGAACGGCTACGTCGCGACGATCACGCCCGAGAACGACACGCCGGAGATCGGCGCCGAAGGGACTTGCGACCTGAATGCGGACGGCGACAAGCTCGACTACGTCGTCCGGTGGGTGCACATCGCGACGCCGGTGCTGCCCCTGACGCCGGCGGCGAACATCCACGCCCTGGCCGACATCGCGGGCGGGGCCCACGGACTCTCCGAGCTCGAGAACCGATTCGTGATCATCGTCTCCGAGGCCGACGACGACCTCGACCTCGACGGCGACGCGATGAAGATCTTCGACCTGGCCGGCTGGCTCTCCCCGTCGGGATCCGGCGGCTCGAGCACGCCCTGGGACTTCACGCACGGCACGTCGAACTCGACCTTCGTCGGCGCCTCCTGGTGCCAGGAGACCCCCGACCACAAGCGCCTCGACGTCGCCCTGCAGGAGAAGGTCGAGGGGATCAACATCAACTCGCACGTGCCGCCCGTCGCGGGCGAGGACCTCGACACGCTCGACTCGGTCCCGACCTTCGCCGACTTCACCGGCAGCCCGACGCGCCTCGCGTTCCCCGGCGTCGCGATCGCCGTGCAGCCCGACAACGCCGGCATCGTCGTCGCGCGCAACTACGCCTTCTACCGCGTCGACGAGAGCGACGACAGCCGCAACTGGAACGCCCCCGACACCGACGAGAACGACTTCATCCTCTTCCGCACCTCGCTCGTGCAGGGCATCTCGGGCTCGATGGGCGTCCTGAACGCGATCCCGGGCCGTTCCGCGGTCGACGTGAACCCCGACGAGTCGTCGCCCTTCGGGGCGGCGTTCCTGGCCGACGAGCAGATGCAGGGCCCCTCGGGGACGGACCTGAACGGGGACGGCGACGCTTCGGACATCGTCCTCTCCTACTTCAAGTTCTGAGAGCTCACACCCTGGGCGGGATCGCCCGCGGGGGAGGGGATTCCATCCCCAGCAGGAAACCCGCCGCCATGCGCTCGGACTCGTCCGCGAGCATGCGGCGCGGCGACCAGCGGTGGAGGAGCTTCGTGCGCGCCTTCATGGCCGCTTTCTGCGCGTCCTTGCCGTTGGGGTCGACGCGCGCGATCTCGCGCAGGCCGCGCGGGTGGAGGGCCAGGCGGATCCGCGCGACGGCCGCATCCTGGAAGAGGGAGAGGAAGCCCTTCGAGAGGCCGACGTCGCCGATCGGGTGGATCCTGGACATTCCGCGGCGCCAGCGCTCGCGCTCGGAGACGAGCAGCACGTGGTCGAAGATCAGCTTGTTCGTGCGCATCGACAGCGCCTTCTTCGGCACCGTGCGGTTGACGAGGTCGTCCATCTCGTACAGCTCCCGCTGCGCCTTGAGCCGGGGCACGACCGCCCAGCGCTCCACGGGCACGAACCGGTCGGCGTTCATCTCCCAGTAGAGGTGGCCCAGGCCCTTCGTCCGCGCGTACCGCGCGAGGTGGTAGGGGACGAAGTGGTTGTGGGCGATCGTGTCGGCCGCGAGGTGCGAAAGGTAGCCGTAGATGAACGCCTCCTCGCGCGGCGAGTGCCCGAGCTCCCGCATCTCCGCGATGATCGCCCAGCGGTGGCAGTGGTTGTAGGCGCCGCCGAAGGCCTTGAAGTTGATGATGTCCGCCGCGAGGTTGCCGTAGAGATAGGCGTCGCGCTCCTCCGTCAGCAGCAGCGCCACGTCGCGCGGCAGCATCTCGCGGCGCCGGCGCCAGACCCGCTCCGCGAACTCCAGGTGGTGTCCCGGACCCCAGAAGGCCAGCAGGCAGAGGAGCAGGAGCGCGTAGAGGAGCATCGTTCCGGGGAGGACCCGGGGGAGACTAGCACCGACTCCGCTCAGAGTGAACGCGAGCGCCGGATGCGGTCCGCACGCCGCAGCACGCCGCTCCAGGCGCCGCTCGCTCCCCAGCCGAGCTTCGACAGAACCAGGTACTCCCGGAAGGCCGCTTCGAGCTCCGCGGTCGCGCCGAGCCGGAAGGCGAGGTGGGCCCACTGCTCGAGGATCAAGCGCTGGCGGAGCATCCGGCGCAGCGGATGCCGCAGCGCGTCGAGATCGATCAGCACCCACTCCGAGCCGTTCCAGATCGTGTTCCCGGGATGGAGGTCGCCGTGGAACACGCCGTTCTGGTGCAGGAGCGCCAGGAAGGGCGCCAAGGCGGCGCGCGCGCGCGGATCGTCGCGGAAGGCCTCCCGCATCGTGGGCCCTTCCACGAACTCGGTCACGAGCAGGCTGCCCTCCAGGAAGGGTCCGCGCCGCCGCTCCAGCGCGAGGAGCGGCGCGGGCGTGCGCACGGGCGCGAGCCGCGCGTGCAGGTCGGCGCTGCGGATCGCGCTCGCGCGGCGAAACAGGTCCTTGAGGGCGCGGCTCGGCCCCGTGAACTTCAGGAGCCAGGGTCCGCGGCGGTACACGCGGCCCGGCTTGATCGCGGTCCCCTCCTCGACGTCGCCCGTCGCGAGCCAGCGCGGGAGGGCCGCCTCGATCTCGGCCGGGATCTCGCCGTAGCGGAATCCGCGCGCGGGGCCGAGTCGGTACGGGAGCCGCACGCCGGACTCAGGGAGTCCCCGCGCTCTTCCCGATCGGCGCGCGGAAGGGCTCGAAGCGGCCCTCGAAGCAGGCGAGCTTCCGCATCACGCGCTCGATCTCGCGGATCGTCTCGACGGGGAGCTCCTCCTGCCAGCGCTCGTCGCGGCGGATCTCGTTCGAGGCCTTGAGGTAGCCGGAGACGCTCGCGTTCACGAAGTGGTGCACCTTCCCGGCCGGCTGCAGCATCGCGGGCTCGAAGGCCAGGCCGAGGAAGGCAGAGACCTTCTCCAGCTCGGCCTGCGGCGCGCGGCAGAGGTCCTCGTAGTGGAGCGTCAGGCAGCGCCCCTCGCGCTCGCGCTTCTGCGCGAAGCGCTGGAGCCGCTTCATCCACTTCTCGTGCCGGCGGATCGGGTGGTCGAGGTCCTTGCCCAGCCGCGCCGTCGCGGCCATCACCCCGCGCGAATCGCGCACGAGGAACAGGAATCCGACGCCGGGATCCTTCCAGCGCTTCGCGAGGCGCCAGACGCGGCTCTTGGACGTGTCGAGCAGGACCTCCTTGCCGTGCGCCCGGGCGATCCGGCGGAAGGTCTCGGCCTGGAACCGCATCGGGTCGAGCCGCGTCTCCTTCTCCAGCGCGGGGAGCAGCGGCTTCCAGAACTCGCACTCGGGGATCTTGGCCCCGCATCCGCACACGATCCCGTTCTCGACCGCGACGTCGACGCGCAGGAGCTCCCCGACGCACAGGACCTTCCCGTGCATGTGGAGGAGCCGTCCGAGGAGCGTCGAGCCGCAGTGCGCGACGCCGAGGACGAAGACGACCGAGAAGCGCGGCGCGGAATCCATGCGGGGGGAGATCATGCCCTCGCCGGCGCGCGGGCCGCAAGGATCGCGGTGCGGCTGGTCAGCATCCTCCACCCGCCCTGCACCGCGAGCAGGCGCCGGTTCTCGCGCAGGACCGCGGGCCGCTTGCGGGCGAGCCGCGCGCGGTGGAAGAGCCCGGCCGCGACGAGGACGGGAGCGAGCAGGACGGCGAGGACCGCCGAGGAGCGCTTGGTCCGGTCGGGATGCAGCGTGGGATCCTCGAGCCCGGCGCGCAGCGCGACGTGCGCCAGGAAGTAGGGGGCGATCGGATGGATGTGCCCCGAGAGCCGGCGCGCGTCCCGGTCCGACAGCGGCAGCGGATCGTAGAGCTCGGGGAATCCCCACAGGAGCGTGCGGACGCGCGAGGCCATGCTCAGGACGTTCGGGGTCGTCACGACGACGAGGCCGCCCGGCTTGACGACGCGGGCGATCTCGCGCAGGAAGGCGAGCTGGTCCTCCACGTGCTCGATGACCTCGATGCTGACCGCGGCGTCGAAGCTCGCGTCGGGGAAGGGCAGCGTGCCGTCGGGGCGCGTGCGCACGCACTCGAGCTCGTCGACCTCGAACGAGTCCGGGTCCATGTCGCACGGGAAGACGTGCACGCGCGGATCGAGCCCGTGCTCCTCCCGGAGCCGCTCGGCCAGGACCTTCGAGAACCATCCGCGGCCGGCGCCGACGTCGAGGATCCGGGCGCGCTTCCAGTCGAGCCCGTCCAGGAGCTCGAAGGTGCGCTCGTGCGTCCGGGGCGAGGCCCAGGGCTTGGCGCGGATCGGGGGGCGGCTCATCGGCGCGCTCCGGAGGCGAGCTCCTCGAACAGGGCGATCGTGCGCTCCGCCGCCGCGTCGGAACCGTTCTCCTCGGCGATCCGCCGGCACGCGGCGGAAGCCTGCAGCCTCCGGTCGGGCGAACCCCAGCTCGAGAGCGCGGCCCCGAGCTGCGCGGGACTCGCCGTCCAGGGGATCACGGCGCCGCAGGAGGCATCGACGACCTCGGAGGCGCCGGCCCCGTCGCTGACGACCACCGGGACGCCGCTCGCGAGCGCCTCGAGCACGGTGTAGGCGAAGGAGTCGTAGCGCGTCGGCAGGACGTACAAGTCGGCCGCGCCGTAGCACGCCTCCGTGTCGCCGCGCTTCCCGAGGAAGTGCACCGCCGCGTCGATCGAGAGGGAGCGCGCGTGCCCTTTCCATCCGGCGGGATCGGCGTCCGCGCCCACGACGAGGAGCTTCGCCCCGGGATGCTCGCGCAGGAAGGCCGGGAAGGCCTCGAGCAGGACGTCGAGACCCTTGCGCCCGTAGTTCGAGCCCAGGAACAGCACGACCGGGCCCGGCCCGGAGATCCCGAGACGCTCGCGCAGCTCGCGGCCGGACTGATCGCGGTGGCGCGGGTGGAAGCGCGCCAGGTCGACGCCGTTGCGGATCAGGCGGATCCTGGCCGGATCGCCCCCGTAGCGGGCGACGACGTCGCGGCGCACGAGATCCGAGTTGACGATCACGCAGCGTGCGGCGCCCGGAGCCAGCGCGCGCGCCTCGATGGCGAGGATCGCGCGGTGCTTGGGGGAGATCCGCGCGAGCCCCGGGCCGAGCCAACGCCCGAGCCGGCTCGTCGAGTAGGGATGGGCGCGCTCCAGGTACGTCGCGTGGCAGCCGCCGCTGACGCGGATCACGTCCTGGGACCAGGTCCGGCCGAGGCCGACGACGAGATCGTACGCAGCCTCGCGTACGTGTCTCTCGACGTCGCGCGCGAACGCGACGATCCTCGCGGCGCCGCCGAGGGCCAGGCGGTGCAGGACGACGAAGCGCACGCGGGGATCCGGAGCGTCCTCGTGCGACCGGCAGACGATCGTGACCTCGTGGCCGCGCTCGCACAGGTTGCGCGAGACCTGGTTCAGGTAGCTCTCCGTCCCGCCCACCCGCGCGCTGCGCATGTGGACGAGGGCTACGTGCATCGCGCCCTTCCGATCAAGCCGCACCCCGGCGCCCGGGCACGCAGTAGATC
>Ga0075428_100007206_pt1 | contig 12315 bp, 9 predicted proteins | sample RhiMetdeltSRZDD2_FD_75291 | JGI IMG/M metagenome (GOLD analysis project Ga0075428, IMG submission 75291) | Populus rhizosphere microbial communities from Tennessee, USA - Rhizosphere MetaG P. deltoides SRZDD2 | ecosystem: Host-associated > Plants > Roots > Rhizosphere > Soil | place: USA...
CTGGGGGGAACAGGGATATGGCTATTTGCCTTACGAGTATGTGCTACAGGATCTTGCGGTAGATTGGTGGACAATAATCAAAGCCGATTGGGTGGAAACTGGTCAGTTTGGTGAGTGACATACAGTAAAGTAAGCCGTCTTCTTTTCTTCTTTGTCTTGCTATGACACATCACAATATGCGTCACGTAGCAGAAAGATACAGGAGCATTGACGTTTCGATCGATACTGTGAGCTATCCTTTTGATCCCAGATAAGGAACAAGCGGTTCCATGAAGTCGTCAGAGAAGATCTCGAAAGAATTATCGAGGTAGATCTCAAAGGAACATTTTGGCATATATCGTAGCGCTCGGCAACATCTCCACACAGTCTACATTAGCACTATGACTCTGAACGAAAGGAAAAAACCCCAAAAGGGAATTCAATGAAAGGGTCTGGCCATCCAAGAGAAGTCGCGAGAATCGTTGGAAATTTGGCTAGCGAAGACTTTACATTTGCAGCCGCCAATAAGATAGTTATACATGGCGGGATGGGGATGCTAAAATGTTTATCGCCAACGGTAAAGAGAAAGAAGACCTAGAAAAACTAGCAGAGCAGGAACAGAAGCTTCCGGCAGAAATAGTGGAAAAGAAGCGTAAGGGAACACTTCGAACCGGCTACACCACTGGCACTACTGCAACTGCCGCCACAAAAGGAGCGCTTCATGCTCTTATCACCGGCAGACCAACGGAGCAAGTGACTGTTTCATTGCCAAAGGATAGAACAGCTACACTCAAGATTGCTTGGACAAAGAACGAAAAAAGCGGCAAGGCCACTTGCGCAGCGATAAAAGACGGTGGCGATGATCCAGACGCTACACATGGTGCGGAGATATGCTCCACCGTGTCCTTCAGCAAAAATGCAAATAAAATTAACATCGATGGCGGCAAGGGAGTAGGCAGAGTAACAAAGCCAGGCCTAGGTCTTGAGATTGGCAAAGCCGCCATAAACCCCACGCCCATGAAGATGTTGGAGCAGGCAGTTCGCGAAGTTGCAGGGCATCAGCTGGAAAACCAAGGAGTCGAAGTGGTAATTTCTGTTCCAAATGGAGAAGAAATTGCCAAAAAGACAGATAATCCACGCCTTGGGATCTTAGGTGGTATCTCGATACTTGGTACTACCGGCCTGGTCCTGCCGTACTCTACCGCATCTTTTGCTGCTTCAATAAGGCAAGGCCTCGATGTTGCAACTGCTATGGGTGCTGATACTGTAGTCCTTACCACAGGAGGAAGGAGTGAAGACTTTGCCAAAGAGTTGTTCAAGTTGCCAGAACACTGCTTTATTCAGATGGGTGACTTTGCCGGATATTCGATAAAGCAATGCGCGAACAAAATGAATTTAAGAAAGGTGATTATTGCCGGCTTTATCGGAAAACTGACTAAAATGGCCATGGGCATCAAACAGACTCATGTCGCCGGCTCTCATGTCGATATAAAGTTCATGGCACGGCTTGCAGCTGAATGTGAAGCTCCGCCGAAAGTCGTGGAGGAAATTGGTAGTGCGAATACTGCAAGACATGTGTCAGAGATCATCAAGAAAAACAACATTGTGAGCTATTATGATCATGTGTGCGAAAAGGTGTATGATCAGATGTATGAGCATGCAAAGGGCGATCTGCAAATTGAAGTTATATTGTTTGAATTCGATGGGATGGTAATAGGTAGGCATCCAAAAGAGTGACTATTATGATTATTGATCTTGCGCTGCATTTTGAACATTCGATGGGGCAACCTTCTATTCTGTATAGGACAATGATTTGCAGCTACTGTAGCAAAAGAAGTGGCGGGCATTTTGCAAATTTCACATCTTGGGCTTGCATTGATAGGTTCTTAGCATTAGTCTCAATTACCTTTGTCGATCCAGCTATCTAACGATGGGTACTCTAAAAAAATGCTTTTTCTACTTTCTTGCACGTGTGAATCTGTGGGTATCCAACTCGCTGTATATTCTTTAGCACTTTGTCTTCGCTCAGAAATCGCAACCGGAGGTCCCTTGTTCAAGTCTGTGTTATAGCTAACCTTGCAACCTTATGTTGCAATCTGTGTAATCGTCTTTTTCTTCGACGCAAATGATATCCCAAGAGCGATTAGGTAAATCAAGATCCCGAGGATCATTGCTAGTGACGAACCGTACATGATTCCAAGTGCTATGGCAAGAACAGCGCCCAAGACGGAGAATGCGCCGTTAATTGCCCACATCCACGGTATGTAATCTGGTCTGTGTACCTTTAGCAATCGCATGCCTGTAGGAAGGGGCATTCCCATCAGAAATCCAATGGGTGCTAGGATAGCGATACTTACTGCAGCTTTTACCTCAATAGATTCTGCGATAGTGGAGTAGATTATTGGCGGGAGGAAAAGGATGTATGATATCCCAAGTGCAGCGATGCCACCTATTACAAATATTAGGTTTTTCATATTGTTCTTCGCGACTCTTGAGCTAATTAGACTACCTGACCCGCTCGATATAAGCAGAGTAAACAACAATAATGCAAAAGTCATTGTAGGATTGCCCATCAAAAGGATTAGCTTTTGTAGGAGCGCGAGCTCTATCAAGATAAAGCCCAGGCCAAGGGCTGCAAAATATGGTATCACAGTTGCAATTCTAAGTTCACTTATTTTTGAACCTCCCTCTTCTTCTCTTGTTCTCCTCATCCATGCAAAAGGTACCAGCAAAAATATCGCTACAATCCCAATGCTGGCATAGAGTAGTATTTCTACTGCACTAGGAAGTGGCTTTTCAAATGATAAGAAATACGGGTTATCATCCGTTACTGGATATACCTTTGTATCAAACATATTGTAAAACTGGTCGAGGTTGATTTCTCCCTTAAGAAGAGCAGAGTAAGGCTCTCGCATTATTTGTCCGGGAATAAGGATAGGCTTGTAGTCATATTGGGAAAAGGACTGAGAGAGGAAACTGATCTCTTCGTCAGTAAATGGAGATTTTGAAAAGATGACCATTGTTACACTTGGGTCTTGTGTATATGAATCGGCTGTTACCATGATAAGGTGCCTGTGTAGTTGATCCTGGGGTATACCGTTTTGTTCAAGCAGTTTAGCATATGTACTGATAAATCTGGGGGCATCGATCAGCCACCTGACTGTAACAATCTTGCCTCTGTCAGTTAGATGATCGTAATATTGCTGGAATCCTTCCAATGTATATAGGAAGTTTTCTGAAACGCTTAGGCCTCCTGATGAGACAGAAGCCCAAGTATCGACAAACGGTACATAAATTATATCATACTTTTCAGAAGAACGGGTTATGAAGCTTCGGCCTTCATCTACAAATGATCTAACGTGCTCATGAGAGTAGACGTTTCCAGCTTCGTCGCCATAGCTTTTGACAGTTTCATAGATTATCGGGTTTATTTCCACGGATGTGACATCTTTGCTTCCGCTTACCAAAGATGCAACTACATCTCTCCCGCCACCCGATCCGATCACAAGAACTTTGGGATCTTGCATCATTTTGAAAGGTAAGTACTGCATCCAAGTAGAAAGTTCTTGTCTGCTTTCAGCGTTGCCGTCCCATGATATTATGTTGGTTCCAGCGCCGCCGTCGATGAAGACCTTGGCTACAAGCTCCTCGCCACCCGTACCTCCTTCAACTACGTCTATTCTGGAAAAAGAGTTCCATTCGGTCTTGACTATTTTTGATCCCGGATGCTCGCGTAGATATATTGGTAGGTCTTTCTGCGCCGTCGGATCCGTTGGTATTGCAAAGATCTGCGTGACATGATTAAGGAAAACAAGTGATATAGCGAATGCTACAAACATAAAGCTCACAACAGTTTTCTTCATATTCTTTGCGATCCTAGAAAATATAGTTGCACCTATGGCTGCTATTAGCCCAACTATGAGGGTCGCACCTTCACCACCTGTAAGCACCAAAAACAAGACTACCAGAAGTGCTCCAGCCGATGCACCAATCAAATCCGCAGCATATAGCCTTCCAGCCACGGAGGCAAATGCATTGAATGCTGCAGATATTATAATTCCAACTAAAAAAAATGGCACAGAGAAAAGAATCATAAACAATGGAAGGTAGATAACTTGTGAAGCTAGCGCGTGCATAACAAAAAGAGTTATCGGGATAAAGATGGTTATGCCCCATGCAGAGAATATAGTTAGGTTCTCTGCCCACTTACCCTTTAGCTTCTTTACGCGGTGCTGTACAACTAGACCTGAAGCTCCAAGGCCGACAAGGGCTACAGATACTGCTACAAACGCAAAATGGTACCATATGGCTGCGGAAAATATCCTTGTAATTGAGACTTCAAGTACCAGACCCGATAGAGCTATAAGGAATATTCCAGCAAACAACAGCCTGCGGTTTACTAGAACCGGTATCGATTGCGAAGTTGCCATGGCTTTTATTACTTAGCTCATGTTTTGTCTGAGTTTTAAAAACCTTATGAATGCGAATTATTCACTCTGATTGCTATTTCGCTTCCCTCATAGTTCTCTATCATGCTAGTGTAAGGGTACAAGCCTAAATCAAAATTAGTTACCTTACCTTTGAATGTTCCAATTGTGCTTGTATTACTATAGAGCTCATGAAGTAGTTGGTTGTCTTCGTTTCCAATGTCGAGCCTGAATCTTGGATCATCTATTAGAAGAACTCTGCTTTTAGCAGTGTCGACAGGGAAATAAATCATATCGCGATAATCTGACAATATATTGTCCTTTTCGAATACATATTTGAATATCCAGGAATAAACTGGGTTTGAAATTACAGTTGGATTTCCGGTGCCGCCACCACCACTTCCCCTTCCTCCTAAATAACTAGCAACATAAGCAGCGGATTCAAGCTGAGCCGATGTAACATCCGTAACAATGAGCAGTGTAGTACTAGTCAGTCCAAAAACAATAATCGATGAAATTATAGCAACTGTAAGTGTCTTTTGTGTAATTTTTTTGGTCCTTTCTATCATATCAACTATAAGTTTCGCTGCTCCTATAGAGAGCGCCGGCAATATTGGAATCCAATAAAAGAAGTTAGTATACCCCATAACAGCAAGGAATGCTAGGAATGGAAAGCTCCATAAAAGAATGAAATAATCTCTTCTTAGGAAGGAATAAGCGAGGCCACCAAGTCCTGCTACAAAAATGAAGGGATCAGTAATAGCTAAAAGGAATACGATCCAAGGCAGGCCGGCATTGTCTCTATTTATTTGCCATAGCACATCATTTGTCCATTGGTTAAACGCACCGGCCATTATACTCTGTGCAGGCCAAAGTACTGGGATCAATATCACAGGAACAAACCACATTCCAAGAGCTCTTAGGCTTCGCTTATTATTCCGATAAATGAGGAAAGCAACTAAGGGGATCATGGTAAATGCGGGAATTTTTGTAAAAATGGCTATGCCGAGGAATATTCCTGATAGGACAATTAGTATATTGTTAGTAGTGTTGTTGTTATTTTTTTCAGTCTTTGATTTTGTAATATAAACCGCCAGCAATACTGAAAGGAGAAGGAATGGCAGGAGAATAGAATCTAGCAATATCATTCTAGAAAACCATGTTGCTGGCATTACTGCAAATAGAATTGAGGCAAGTAGCGCAACATTTCTCTTATAGATACGCTCTGAGATCTTGTAGATTAGAAAAGTATCAATTACTGCCAGTATTCCCATTAAGGCTCTGGGAACTTGATAGAGTGATTCCATTGAATGCAGTCCTGGAGAAGGATTTAATGATTCTGGAAACCCAATAATCGTTAGCATACCACCCAGAAAGATTTGTCCAAAAAATGGGTGATCATAATAATATGCCTCTTGGGGTCCAAGACCTTCCATGATATGCATGGCTCTTCGCATGTATACTCCCTCATCATAGAAAATATTGGGAAAGCCGACAGGGTTCCAAAGGTGGGTATAGGCAGATAGTGCTAAGGGTATCAAGACAAGTGACATTGACACGGAGTATGACTGCCTAGAGAGAAGTCCCAAACTCCTATCTTTTGACGGGAACATGATTATTATCGTTTGCTGGCATGCATGCAAAAGATTATTTCCCCTTTTGATTTCTGCTAATATTGCCTTATGGTTACAAAAATGGCCATCGTCGCCATCACGAGGCACGGTATTGAAATATCCCGCAGGATAAAACAAAGGATGCCTGAAGTGGAGATATATGTGCCAGCAAAGCATAATGATGGTGGCAATGACATTCTCTGGTTTTCAGAGCAAAGCACGCAGCTTGTCGCCAAACTTTTCAAGAGTTACGATGCTTTGATCTGCATATTTTCTCTTGGAGCAGTCATCCGAATGGTGGCACCGCATCTAATCGATAAAAAGAGCGATCCTGCTGTGTTAGTCATTGATGACAGGGCAAAGAATGTCATAAGTGCACTCTCAGGACATCTTGGGGGAGCAAATGCACTTTCAAGGTTAGTGGCCTCATTTCTTGGTGCGCAACCAGTAATCACAACTGCGGCAGATGTCAATGAGACCATCGCAGTTGACCTTGTGGGAAGGGAGTTTAACTGGACAATTCAGAATTTTGAGAATGTGACTAAGGTAAGTGCATTCATGGTCAATGAAGAAAAAATTGCAATATATCAAGACGCAGGTGAAAGGAACTGGTGGCATGCGCAACTTCCAGCAAATGTCACCGTCGTAGACAGTATTGATAAAATAAGATCGCAGGAATTCAAGGCGGGGCTTATTATTTCTGACAGACTCGTTTTAGACCAAAGTATCACAAGCAAGTCGGTTATTTATCGACCCAAGTCGCTGGTGGTTGGAATAGGCTTGCACTGGGACACAAGCGAAGAAACAATAAAGTCTGGCATCGATACAGTTTTCAAAGAAAATGGACTCTCCTTTCAAAGCATCAGGAATATTGCATCGATTAATCGCAAAGCAAAGGTAAAGGGACTTGAAGAATTCTCTATGCAATACAGTATGCCCATCGAAATCTATGACAAAGATAGACTTGCGTCTGTAGATGTGCCGAACCCATCAGCAACTGTACAAAAATTCGAAGGAACGTCGAGTGTATCTGAAGCCTCATCACTTCTCAGCTCGAAGGGGGAGCTTGTAGTGCCAAAACAAAAGCTCCCGCCCAACCTCACACTTGCCGTATCACGGATCTCTCCTCAATGACAAAATTTGCAACTTTTGTAGGTAATTCTGGTCTTTTGTAGATAAATAATGCATTTGTCCAGTAACGGAAAATTAATTTTAAATATCAATTTTTGTATTATGATTCTGACAGACAATATCTGAACCAGTAATTCAACTCTGGGTGCATGTTATACACAAAAATGTACGTTCCAAGGACCGAGTCGATATTGGAAACGTCATTTCTGAATCAGGCGAGACATTTACTGTAATGCAAGGTGCCAGCAGGGAATACAATATTCCAAAGTCTGCAGTAGAAGCCTTTGATTGTCCAGAACCTTACATTTCGATACCATTCTTTGAAGTTCTAAGGTACAAAGTCTCGTAGCCCTTGCTATCACCTAGCCTTTTTTTTGAATCTGGCAAGTAAAGCTACTATGAGCGACGTTGATTGAAAATGCAAATAACAAAAAAGTTAATAATAATAATAATGTCTGTTGCCGCCTGTTCCCAAGTGACAGTAATAATCTAGAACTATCAAAAAATTGCCAACTCAGTGAAGGCATCATAGGGCATGCGTCCGCACACGCACTTACTCACGGTACCAAACCCGCATACTGAAAGATATTTTAGCCCGCCAAATCATCTGTGCACACATATAGAGTTGAAAAAGGCGCTTTTGATAGTAGATAGAGGAAGCAGAGAGCCCGAAGTAAGGCGGGAGCTCGAACAGATCTGTTTGTTAGCAAAGACACGGGCAGGTTACGACTATGTAGATTATTCTTTTCTTGAGGTATTGCCACCATTCATTGCCGAAGGAATCGATCTGTGCATGGCAGTCGGAGCCAGCTTTATCACTGTAATGCCATATTTTCTCTACCCTGGAATGAAACTAAAAGACACTGTCAAGCAAAGCGCCAAGATAGGCAGAGACAAGAACCTCAAGCTTGTGATAACGAAGCCGCTCTCTTACCATCCAATGATGGTGCAACTGATAATTGACAGGGTAAATGAGCTGAAAAAGAGCAAGGGCATTGTCCAACTGGACAAGGAATGTGACGTGGTATTGATAGGTCATGGAAGCAGCGACAAGAATGCCCACGACGCATTTGTTTATGCTGCAAACGCGATCATGCCATACTATCGCAATGTGGAATTTTGCTTTCTTGAGCTCGACCACCCAAATATTGAAGAGGGTATAGAGCGAGCGGTTGCAGGGAATCCACACATATTGCTGATTGTACCTTACTTTTTGCACAAGGGGGCGCACATCAAAAGAGATGTGATTAAGGACCTAAACGTGGCCCTTGACAAATACAACTTCAAGAACGTCTTCATGGGCCAACACCTAGGGGTTGACACAAAACTGGTCGATATAGTTTTAGAAAGAGCAAGAGATGTTGAGAAGAGGCTTGGCATTTAAGGACAACGACCACTCCCACGGCAATCAATACAGCGGAACTGCTGCCGGCAGGGCTATGTCAGAAAAGGCTTTTGACATTGAGAAAAGAAGTTTTGAAATCATAGAATCGGAGTTAGGAAATCACCACTACCACGAAAACGAATGGGTTATTGTAAGGCGTGTGATACACGCAACAGCAGACTTTGACTTTGCATGCAAGGGAAAAATTCTCTTCCATAGAAATGCCCTCGAGTCTGCATTCAATGCCCTCAGACAGCGGTGCACAATTGTTACAGATGTAGATATGGTGCTTGCTGCAATAAGCAAGAAATCAATTACCGACTTAGGCCTCAAGACAGTGTGTTATATTTCTGACACTATGGTGGCAGAACAGGCACGCAGGTTGGGCAAGACAAGGTCGGAGATTGCTATGCGGCGCGCTGCTGAGGACATGGACGGTGGTATTATTGCAATCGGAAACGCACCTACTGCCCTGTATGAGGTGATCAACATGGTAAGAGAAGGCATTACAAAACCTGCACTTGTAGTTGGGGTACCCGTAGGGTTTGTATCTGCAGCTGAATCAAAAGAAGAACTTGCGAAAATGAATGACCTGCCTTTTATAACAAACACAGGAAGGAAAGGCGGCAGCTCTGCAGTATCCTCAATAATAAATGCGATAATGCTGCTCCACCAGAGCAAGATGTCATCTGCGTGAAAATCTGACACAAGACAGAACCATCCGCTCAGGCAATTTGCGGTTTGCAAAATGTAAGTGCATGTAGGCCGCCAGACTGTTATCGTTTATTATAAAGCCGTCCTGATTATCTGTAACTCCCTTCCCTTTTCTCATGGAGTACGCAAATCGCGAATCCTTCGCTATGTTTTCTATTGAAGAATAATGGAATTCATGCCCTCGAAGATGCGTATTGCCAAATATTGAGTCACTGCACTCTGCGTCAGTATAGTTCAGGGTCAGCCTTCCTGTCATCAGAGTATCTGCTTCTACGATCCCAGCCATCTTCCTTAACTTTTTCTCGCCCTTGTACCCACTTATCGACCTGGTTAGATACATCAGCCCTCCACACTCGCCATAGACTGGCATACCTTGGTCAACTGCCCTCCTGATCGACCTCACCATCGATCTGTTTTTCTCAAGCCTGTCTGCAAGCACCTCGGGAAACCCTCCTCCAAGCATTATTCCGTGCACACCATCTGGCAGCTTTTGCTCTTTTACCGGGCTAAAAAAAACAAGCTGCGCCCCGCTCCTTTTCAAGGCAATAAGATTGTCTGTGTAGTAAAAGTTGAACGATTCGTCGAGGGCTACAGCAATCCTTGCTCTAGCTTGCGACTTTGGAAAATCGTGATCACGAGCATCAGGAAGTGAAGTAATGCTACACAGGCTCAATACTCTATTGAGGTCAATGCATTCTGCAATATAGCTTGCCGTCCGAGTTATCATCTGACTTTTAACCCCTTTCAGTTCTAATGCAGGTACCAGCCCCAGGTGTCGCTCTTCCATTTTGATGTCGCTATTGCGTGGGAGTATTCCTACCACGGGGATCTTGACTATTCCTGCAAGAGCTTCCGTAATGTAGCTGGTATGCCTCTGTCCTGCAACATTATTCAGTATGACAGCTGCTATCCGTAGTTTTCTGTCAAAATGCAAAAAACCAAGTATTATAGCAGCTATAGATCGTGCGCCCTTGCTTGCATCGACTACTAAAACTATAGGTGCATCTAGAATTTTGGACACATGGGCTGTGCTGGCAAAGTCACTCTTGCCAGACATTCCATCAAATAATCCCATTACGCCTTCGACTACCGCGATATCTGCATCTTCACTTGCTGATGCAAAGCAGTCAAGAACTCCCTGCCTGCCCATCATCCAGACGTCAAGGTTGCGCGACTTCCTATTTGTTACTATAGTGTGATACGAAGGGTCTATAAAGTCTGGACCAACTTTGAATGGTTGGACTCGCAAACCTCTTTTTCTGAGGCCATGCATGATACCTACTGCGACCGTAGTCTTACCAACTCCGCTTGTAACCCCTGCGATGACTATGCGGGATACTTTCATTGAGTGTTGTTAAATTGATTTTAATTTTAATTTTTGTTATTGATATAGCTGGAATTGCACAATTATTACCCATTGACGTTTAGCCAAAAACGCGATTAGGAGAGATGTCGGACAAGAGCAGATCAATCAATCTTGCGGAATGGTGTTAGTAAAGATACGATATCTCGAAAAGTACTGGAGTTTCTCATAGGTCCCTACTGCAAGCCATATCTTGCAAGTCTGCAACACCAGCACGAGCAAGGCAATTGTTGGATCTAAAAATAAGTAACAGTTGAAAAGTCCAGCTAATAGCTCCTTACACAAGACATAGTGCGAAGCTTGCCTGATGAAAAATGCTAGATTCATTTTTATCTTCACACACCTTTATCATCTCCTGACAGATGCTACAAAGAGGCCTTGTAATTGTCTACACGGGAAAGGGCAAGGGTAAGACTACTGCAGCGCTTGGCATAGTATTGCGTGCAGTAGGCCACGGATATAAGGTCGGCATGATCCAATTCATCAAGGGTGAGTGGTACTATGGTGAGCTTACAAGCTCAAAGAGGCTTGAACCCGAGTTTGAGATGATAGCAGCCGGCAGGGGATTCGTTGGAATAATTGACGACGATCATCCAATAGAAGACCACCAGCGAGCGGCAAAGGAGGCAATTGCCCTTGCGAAGGAAAAAATCGCCTCTGGCATATACGATATCATGGTATTAGATGAAGTAAATTATGCCGCAAAACTGAACCTGATATCGGAGCAGGACATTTTAGATATCATTGCTGCAAGGCCCGAAAAAACTAGCCTCGTTTTAACCGGCAACTATGTTCCTGAATCTGTCATCGCTGCAGCGGATTTGGTCACAGAAATGAGAGAGATCAAACACCCTTATCAAAAGGGGATAAAGGCAAGGAAAGGGATTGACTTTTAGCACTCTAATATTTTTTTATATCAGACACTAACAGATGAGAACATGAGAAATCATGAGTGACTATGGTACACAAAACTAATCTTACATAGTTTGCGGCCAAATCACTCACTATGATGTCTATAAAACGCATGTACAAAACTGATGCAAAGAATTGGGCCCTTTGACGGAAATCTAGAAACAAAATTGTCGTGTGTATGAAAACTTGAAACATAATCTTAAAGTATACCCTCTGCTCCGTGAGTATCGTAACTATAAGATGACTTCCACGGATGAGATCCAAAGGCTTCCTGAGGAAGGAGAGATCATAATTGTCACTTTCTGGAAGGTGACAGGACATGGGGCATATGTCACGCTCGATGAATACAATAACATGACCGGCTTTCTCCATATATCCGAGATTGCAACTGGCTGGATTAGAAATATTGGGCGCTATGTCAGGCCAAATCAAAAAGCGGTTCAGAAAGTAATCAGGGTCAACAAGGGAAGGGGTGAAGTGGATACTTCGCTGAAGCAGGTCTCAACCGAGGAACGTGAGTCCAAGCTTATAGAGGTGAAAAAAAACGATAAGGGGGCTACATTCTTCGATTTTGTTAAGTCAAAACTCAAATTGACAGTCCTACAGGTTCAAGAAATAGGGGACAGAGTGCTCCAAAAATATGATTACGTCTATGATGCTTTTGAAGCTATATCAAGAAAGGGACTAGAATCCATCCAGAATATTGGCCTCTCACCCGAGATAAAGAATGTAATAGAGGAAGCAAGCGGGAGGATCCCTATTCCTCTTGTAGAAATAGGAGGGATAATGGAG
>Ga0075428_100007207_pt1 | contig 12314 bp, 16 predicted proteins | sample RhiMetdeltSRZDD2_FD_75291 | JGI IMG/M metagenome (GOLD analysis project Ga0075428, IMG submission 75291) | Populus rhizosphere microbial communities from Tennessee, USA - Rhizosphere MetaG P. deltoides SRZDD2 | ecosystem: Host-associated > Plants > Roots > Rhizosphere > Soil | place: USA...
CCGCGTTGCATCGCCTAGCACCAGCGCGCCTACAGCGGTGCCGAGCAATTCCGCGGCCTGGACAAATCGCTGAGCTCCGTGTTCCAGGAGGTCGCCCGCGGCGAAGCTTTGACGCGCGGCATCACGAGTCCACCTCGACGCTATCCGGTGGGGCCAGCGTTAGGCGGCCACAGAGTTTGACGAAGGGGTGAAGTGACGCCTTCGCAGTTTAGGTCGAACAAACGAGTGGACGGACCAAGGCCGCGCGCGTTCGCGGGCGGCCAACTGCAACTCCAAATCTAGGTAAATCGTCGCCGGGGCGACCTTGAACCGTCGATTCGCGCGGCCCTCACACTGCAAGACTCTGTTGCGGGCTCGCATCCGCGCCAGCACCTTCCTTCCGCGCGAGACCGACGAGCAACCGGCCGAGGAGCTACTCGACCACTGGCTCGCGCAGATTCGCGCGGATAGACCGCGACGTCCCTCGAGGACTTCACCGCGGCCGAGCCGGAGCCTAACGCGCCGTTCAAAATGAGCGGGATCGAGCCGCTCACAGTGGCGATCCTCAAAGGCCGTGACGAGCTCGCCCGCGTTAGGTCTATCGCTCCGGAGCGATTGCGCGGCGAACGCGTCGATCGCGCTGGCGTGATCGCAATGTAGAGCGGCACACGAAGCAATGCCCAGTTCGGTTGGCGGCAATGCCCCATGACCCACTTCTATGTCATCTGGCGTACATAGGTCCGAAACCTGCCTGCGGTGAGAAGGTCGGCATCTGACGGATCACAACTCACCGAAGGACCAATATGGACCGCCAGCAAGAGCGCACAGATCGGCACCAGCAGCTCGCCGCCGAAGTTGCTGCGCGACTCCGACCCGCCTGCGCACATCTGCCCGAAGCGGCGTTCAGCGAGCTCGTGCAGGACATCGCGGACATGAAGATGCGGTTTCGGGAGATCGACGCGCAAACGAAGCTCTGGCAAGGCATCGATCGGGTCGCTAGCGCGATGGCGCCGCTCCCGCCGTCGCCGACCCGTAGCGTGTAAACGAGGTCGCGTCGGACCGCAGTCGTTAGGTGCTCTGGTGCGTCGCCCGCGCATCCCCGTGATTCAAACCCCCGCGCGGCGCCGGAGTCCTACCCGGCAACAAATCGTGGAGCAAGGAGGGTTGATGGTTCCGATGATCGACGCTCCAGGCCCGCGCGATCCGGATGGTCGGCGCGGCCGTTCGCTCAGCTCGTACTTCGGAAGGAAGCGCCCGCCCGAAGCGGTGCGCCAGCAGTGAACAAAGGCCGTCTTTCTTGCATGAATCTCCCGGTGGCGGCGGGTTATCGACACGGCCGATCCTCGGAGGTCCTGTGGCAAGTGATGATTCCGTTGGCGCCGCTCCGCAGTCAGACGCGGTCTCAGGCATCGGAGCGGATCGTGAGGCCGCGGTCCGTGACACCTCGTGGGGGGCGGCGCTCGAGGGGCGCTACGTCCTCGGCCGCGAACTCGGCCGGGGTGCGTCCGCGACGGTGTATTGCGCCGAGGACCTCCGGCATGGGCGCCAGGTCGCGCTCAAGGTGCTCCACAACGAGCTGGGCGCCGCGATACCCTTAAAGCGGTTCCGGCGGGAGATCGCCACCAGCGCCCGGCTCCAGCATCCGTACATTCTCGCCGTCCACGACTCCGGCGAGTCGAACGGCCGGATCTGGTTCACGATGCCCTACGTCGAGGGCGAGAGCCTGCGCCAGCGGCTCGCGCGCGAGGGGCGGCTGCCGGTGCGGGAGGCCACTCGGATCGCCGGCGACCTCGCCGCCGCCCTGGAATACGCCCACGGTCGCGGCGTCGTGCACTGCGATGTGAAGCCCGAGAACGTACTGCTGAGCGCGGCGGGTCACGCGCTCCTCGCGGACTTTGGCATCGCACGCGCGATCGACGGCATGGCGGTGAGCATCGCAACCGAGCATCCGACCCCCGTCCCCGGCACCGGGGACCATCCCGCGCTCACGTTAGGCTACGTGATGGGCACGCTCATGTACATGAGTCCGGAGCAGGTGACCGGCGAGTGCCCACTGGACGGGCGGAGCGACGTCTTCGCGCTCGGCGGCGTCCTGTACGAGATGGTCACCGGATCGCCGCCGTTCCCCGGGCCGACGCCCCGGGCGGTGATCGCTCGCCGGTTCGCCGGGCCTCCGACGCCGGTGAACGTGTTGCGCCCAGACGCGCCGGCGGCGCTCGCCTCGGCGGTGGCGCGCGCGCTGCTGCGGGACCCTGGCGACCGTTTCGCGTCGGCGGCCGAGTTCCGACGGGCACTCGACGCGGTGCGGAGCGCCTGAGGGCCGCCCGCGTCCAGACGCCAACGGGCTCGAGAGCGCGCGCGCTATTAATGGCGCCCACGGTAGACGGGGCGATTGACCTAACTGCCTGTGTCGCCGGGTGCGCTCACGTACCGGCCCTACGGCAACGATCACAGCGCGCGCCCGTTATGACCCTGCGGTACGCGCCGCGTCCCGATCTGGCCTCGTCCCACGCCTAACGTCGCGTCGCTGGATCGGTTCGTGTGCGGCATCACGCGCAGGGGTCGACGCGCGGACCTCGGGGCGCTGAAGCACGCAATTCTTCGGCGGCGGGAGGAGTTGCGGCCGCCAAGAGGACCATGCGGTACGTCGGCGCGCCGGCGTGCGGGTCGCGGTACAGCGGCGAGTAAACACGCGATCGGGCACCGCGGAAGTTGGGCGCGAACTCGCGGTCACGCCGATAAGGGAGCGAACCACGCATCGCCCGATGTTACGAGCGACCGTCGGCCAGGGCATCAGTTGTCGCTGACCGCCCTTGTCCCAACCGCTACTTTGCTCCTGCGCTCGGCTCGTTGTAGCCCGCGCGGCGAGCCCGGAAGCGGCGTCTTCGTGACGCGCTCGCGCGCTTCGATCTCCTCGAACCGCAGCGCGGTCTGAGTGACGTCCGCGACCAGACGCGCGAACTCGGCGTCGGTCATGCCCCCGCGCACGCACTGGAGGCGCTTGGCGAGAATCGCGCTCAGCTGCTGGAACCGCTCCGGCATGGTCGTTCGCGACGTGGCGTGAGACCGCGGCTTGCTTTGGCGCCCAAACGTTGTGATAATGCCCCGAGACGACGAGGTTCGTGTAGAACACGTACCCGAGCAGCGTCCTCATGCTCTAACGCCCTTCCATGCCTGGGGGCGTCGGCACGCGCTTCCATTCCCCTTTCTGGCGCACGAATCGAAGGCGCTGCGCGACGCGCCGCATGTACATCGTCACGTCGGCCGTCTCGCTCCAGATCACGAGCTGCGCGACATGCGCGCTGTCCGGCTTCGGGGATTGCTTCACGGCGAGCGCGTGGACGGTCGCGCTATCGGTGGCGGGTTTGGCCTTCTGAGCGGCGAGGGGCGTGGCGCAGACGGCGGCGACCCGGAGGGCCGGTCGCATGGGCTCGTGAATGGTGTTTGTGAAGAAGGGGCCGCAAGCCCGAAGTGGCCCCGACCCCTTCAAGTTTACCGCCACGCTAGAGCGCCGATAGCCACAGTTCCCGAACTGCTCGACGGCGTAGGCTTGCAACTCTGCCTACCAGTCGTCGCTCATCGCGTCCCAGGCGGCTCCTCTCCGGTGCCAATCGGCCGCGGCTCGAACAGGTCGTGCTCGCGGCTGCACCGCCAAACTCGCATCTTGCGCGATGACGTTGGTCGTGTGGCCCCTTCCGTCCGTTCGTTCTCCGCGATGATGGTCCCGTCGCAATCGGGCACGGGACACAGAGTACCGACCTCGAGCAACATCTGCCACTCTCGCTTATTAAGCTGCTCTAGGGCGAGTAGGACAACATCGTGCCACCCCGCGATGCGCCGCCTTTTTCTCGTCCGCCAATGTAATCTACCGGACATATGATCGTACCGGGGCGTCTCGTTGTCCACCTCCTTGCCACCCGTCACCGATGCTTTCGGCCACCGCGTCGGGCCTCGTTCGTCGCCGAAGCCGGGGCGTTGTGGGTTTCGCGCGAAGCGGTGACTCGTGATCATTGATCAGGCGCGAACAGCGCGGGAATCGCGGAGTCTAGCGCGAAGGTCTCGGCTTCCTCCTCCTGCTCGATCAGCAGCAGCTCCATCTACACGGCCAATGCCTCGCTGGCACGTAGCCGCTCTGCGGGCCGCGATGATGTAACACTCCGGTGTCATTGGGATGTCGCCACCATCGCCACGTCTTCAGGTCCCGGTGCCCGATGTCCCACTCTGTTCCTACTGCGATCACTCATGCGACCGCCGCCCGCACTACTTCACCGTCGAACGTGTGGAGGGCGGACGGGTCGTCAGTCGAGGTCACGCGTGCGGCGTGGGATGTCTGATGGCCGTCGCGGGAGTGCAACGCGACGGGAAAGAACGCGCGGTCTATGAGTCGAATGGCCATCTGACGGAGGTGAGCGCAGGCTCGGAGTGACAAGCCGCGCGTCATAATGCCCCTGCTGCGATAAACGATGCCGCATAGAGACCCGACCAGGCAGGCCATGCCCTACCCTGCCGTCCTCGCCGAACCGATACTGGGTGTCGCACCTAACGCGTCCCTCCCGTCAGGTCGGCAGTCGGGCTTCCCAGTAACCAATCACGAACGCCACACGCCGTGCAGTCGATCGAGTAACCCGTCGATTATACCCGGGGCGATCCGCTTCTCCCCGCCCCATGTTCGCATCTCGCGCACTTGGGCAATGAGGCGGGCCTTGAGATCATCGACCGTGACGTTCCCGGACATCCCGACGCGGGCAAGCGCCTCCATCGCGCGGACCTGTTCGCCCGGCCTGGGCGCGCGCTCAACCGCCCCCCGTACCGCGTCGTCGTTTGGTGTCGGCTCGTACCCGCACTCGGGGCACCGCTCGGTAACGGGCACCACCACCCGACCCGCTGCGATATCGTCGAGCACCGGCAGTCGCGCCACTAACATTTGGCGGGCCATGCGGCGCACCTCGGAAGGCGGCCGACCGGGCCCCCCGCGGTTACCCGGCACACCGCCGGTATAGAGCGCGGAGTTAGGCGACGAAGCTGTCCCGCCGAGCCGGTTCGGCGGCGACGACGTGAGCCACGTAGAGCGCCGGCTCCTCTTGGGTGACGGAGCGCGTTAGCGCCCCACGGGTCGCCGATGGCGTCGCAGGACCAGTCGACATCGCTCCTCAGTCCAAGGTGGGTTAGCCCAACCGCCGCGACGAACAGGGAAGCCATTGTCCGCATCGTACCCACCTCGCAATGTATGTCGGCGAATGCTCCGGGGGGGGTATTTGCGACGATGGCGTTCCGATTAGCGCCCGCGACGAGCGCCTAACGATTCAGCCGCTGCGAGACTGTCGATCGAAGGCCAGCGACATCCCGCCCGCCGAGGGTCGCGGCCACGTCGTACGTGCTCTCGAGAAACTGTAGCGCCAGCTCGTGCGGCTCAGGGCAGCAGTCGGTCGAAGTGTCGGCGCACGATCCCGTAGCATTCGCACGCCGCCTTTTCCAAGCCGGCCCGGTCCACGACCCGAATAGCGCCGCGGCTGTACCGGATGAGCCCCGCGTCCCGGAGCGTGCCGGCGGCGAGAGAAACGCCGCCCCGGCGCACGCCGAGCATGATCGCCAGGTACTCCTGCGTGAGCGGGAAGCGCTCCGCCTCCCCGACGCGGTCATGCGTCATGAGAAGCCACCGCGCGCACCGCGCCTCGATCCTGTGCAGCCGGTTACAGGCGGCGGTCTGGGCGACCTGCGTCAGGTACGCCTCGGTGTACCGATTCAGGAGCCGCCTGAGCTCGGGACGTGTGGCGGCTCCGTCCACGAACCGCGCTGACTCGATGCGGCCGGCGGTGCCGGGGATCTGTGCGACCATCTCGTTCACACTCGCGTCGGCACCGAGGAAGACCCCGAGGCCTGCCATCCCCTCGTTCCCCACCGTGCCCACCTCGATAGCCGTGCCGTCCGCCATGCGACTGATGATCGAGACCACCGCCGTTTCGGGGAAATACACGTGGCGGAAGGGCTCGTTTGATTCGGCGATAACCTGACCGAGGTCGAGTTCCACCGGCTCAATCTGCGTCGTGAGCCACTCCGCTTCGGACGGAGCGAGTCCGGCCAGGGCCGCGATGAGACGATTGCCGAGCGCGCGCGGGGGGCTTCGCTGTAACGCTGGTGCCGACATGGGTGGCGCCTCCGGGGCGCTGCCTAGGGGGGGTAGAACCACCCAGCTGCCGGCAGCGGGAGGGTCGCGGAGGCGCCGAAACGCAGTCCGCAGGGACCCAGTGTCGAGAGATGAATGCGTGGCCGAAGGGACGGGCCGTCGCTCACGTGCCCCCGAAAGATAACGACATTGGGATACTTGCGCGGCGCGGCGCTATATGTGCACTATCGGACATAGTGACCACGATCGGCTGACACAGCCGCCTTCTCCCTCCGGTCTCCAGACGCCCCGCCCGGGTCCGTCGGCCGCCCCGAGACCGCGAGATGTCGTCAGCGCCCGCCACAGCAACTGTGCGCAGGAGCGCTGCTATGCGGACCGCACGGACGAAACTGGGTCGATGACGCGCACACCGCGTTTGCGGCATCGACCCCAGGCCACCGGCCCCAACCCGGACTCGTTATCGACGACGAGCCGCCGCGGCCACGACACGCGTTCCCAACCGAGGGGGTAGCATGACCGTTCTTCACGTGGAGGATCAACCCGTGATCCGCGAAGTCGTCCGGTGCGCGCTCGAGCCCTCCGGCTTTACGGTCCTGTCGGTGGAGGGGGTAGGCGCCGCGAAGCTCGCGCTCGCGGAGCGCGACGACGTCACGAGCGCGTTGCTCGATATCCGACTCCGCGACGGCAACGGCCTGGACCTCTACGACTGGATCGGCATCCACCGCCCGGCCCTCACCCCCCGCGTCGCCTTCGTTACCGGCAGCGCGGACGCGGAGGCGCTCGAGCCGCTCGCCGCGATCGGCTGCCCCGTCCTCACGAAGCCATTCGAGATTGACGACCTCCGGCGTCTGGTGGCGGAGTGGGAGACAGTCGCGGACGCCGGCGAGCGGTGAGCGCGCCGACTCCACGCACAATTTACCGTTCCGACCGCCGCAATAATGCCGCTCCAGCCGGCGAGGACCAATCTCATCGGGAATGCGGCACAGCACGGTTCGGATGGAAGCCGATTAGGGTTACGGCGCGTGGGGAGGCACCCGAGGTAATCATCGCGGTGCGCAACGACGGCCCGGCCATTCCTGACGAACTCGTCGGTCGGATCTTTCAGCCGATGCAGCGCAGTCCAAGCAATCCTGGCAACCGACGTCGCTTGAGACTTGCGCTCTACATCGTCGACCTGATCGTGGGTGCACGCGGGGGCCGGATCGAGGCGTCGTCCGAGGGACATGGTACGACGTCACGGTTCGACTGCCGCGTCACGTGTCGAGCTGAAATAATCCACGTCTTGCGCGCTCTTACTCGGATGCTTGCGATCTCGGCGAGTCGAGTGATGTCTTTGCCCAGCACGCGTGGATCGTTCTGGCGCGACGTGAAGTACTCGATCAAGAACCGCGTCGCTCTCTGATCAACGAACGCGTACGCGCGTTTGGAGGCGCTAGGCGGCATCGCTCGCCAACAGCGCTACGCCCAAGTCCTCATCGCGCGCATCCCGACGCTGCCGAAGATCGAGCCCCGAACGGCTAATCGGAGAGCTGGGCGAACGGGCCTATTTCGGATCCACGACTACTGGTCGCTCGTCCGTTCAGTCGGGAGCGCGAGAACAGCTCTCCGATATGTGCCAGCATCAATCTGCGTAAAACGCGCGGCGGTTCTCGCCACGTCGCCGACCAGCCGAGCGAACTCGGTGTCCGTCATGCCGCCACGCACGCGGTCGAGGCGGGCCGCTATTGCGGCCAGGCGCTGCTGGTGCCGCTCGTCCTTCCCGTCATGCAAAAAGCCTTGCCTGCGCTGTGAGGGCGTTCACGTCTCCGTCCGAGTTCAATTCTCCGATCATGGCACTTATCGGTCCATCCGACCTGCCATGGACGCCGTGGGCGAATCCGAAAATCCGTTTCCGGAAAGGTCGATTCTCGGACACGGCGGGTTCATACATGGCGACAGAAGCGTCCGAGGCGAGCAGTCGCGTCGCATAGCGCCATAGCGTCGGGTGCGTTAGCTTTCGGTCACTGCGAGTTCCTCACCAGCGCAGGGTAGGTGGTGGTATATGACGGCCACCTCTACCGTCCGACGTCCGGCGCTCCTGGCGACGCCTCCCTCCGGAGCGTCCCATGCTGGTGCCCTCGGACCACGCGCCGCATGCCGCGCCCCCGCTCGCCCCGCCGTTACCCGAGTACCAGCCGCTGCGCCCCGCTGATCTCGCGGGTGAGGAGATCTCCGGCGCCAGCCGGCGTCTTCGCGCGCTAGCAGCGCTCAGCGGGTCGCTCACCGACGCGTTAGGTCCGGAGGAGGCCGCCGACCTCGTCGAGCAGAAGGCGCTGTCGGCGCTCGGCGCCACGAGCGCGGTTGTCGTGACGCTCGGACCTTTTCCACCGCCCGTTGCGCCGTCCGTCGGAGCGTTCGCGCCGAACGTCGCGGCGACGCTCACCGTCGTCCACGCGATCGGATTGCCCGCGGAAGTGAGGGCGGCGTTGGAGCAGCTGCCGCTCGACGCGCCGGTGCCGCTGGCGGAGGTCGCGCGGTCGGGCGAGCCGCTCTTTCTCCCGTCCGAGCAGGAGCTGCGGCGGTATTCCGATTGGGGCGGCGCGATGATCAACGCCGGCGCTCGCGCGGCCGCGATCGTGCCCGTCTGGGCGAACGGAGAGCTGCGAGGCGTCCTCGGTCTCGCGTGGGCGGCGCCGCGCTCCTTCGACGAGGACGAGCGCGCCTTCGTCCTCACGCTCGGCGTGATGTGTGCGCAGGCAATCATGCGGGCTCACTTGAGAGCGGCCGAACGGCAAGCGCGCGAGGCGGCGGAGCAGGCGAACCGGTCGAAGGCGCACTTCGTGGCGACGATCAGCCACGAGCTCCGCACGCCGATGAACGCCGTGCTGGGCTACACGGAACTCCTCGCCGACGAGATCGACGGTCCGATCAGCGCGCTCCAGAAGGACCACCTCGGGCGCGCGCGCGCCTCGGGCCAGCACGTGCTCGGGCTCATCGAGGACCTTCTCAGTTACGCCCGGGTGGAGGCAGGCGAGGAAGTCGTGCGCGGCGAGCCGGTGCTCCTGGCCGACGTCGTGGAGCAGAGCCTAGTGCTTATTCGCCCTCTCGCCGACAGAAAGGGATTGCACATCCGGACCCAGGGGCCCAGCGAGCCGACCGAGCTGCACACCGACCCCCGCAAGCTCCGCCAGATTCTCGTGAACGTCCTCGCCAACGCGGTGAAGTTCACGGACACCGGTGATGTAAGACTCTTCTCCCACGTCGAGCGGGAGGCGGAGGAAGCCGTCGTCACGGTCTCCTTCGAGGTGACCGACACCGGCCCCGGCATGTCGCTCCTCGATCAGAAGCACATCTTCGAGCCCTTCTGGCAGGCGGATCCGAGGGCGACGAACAGCTCAGGGAGCACCGGGCTCGGGCTGCCGGTGGCACGGCAGCTCGCTCGCCTCCTGGGCGGCGACCTGTTCCTCAGCAGGAGCGTGCTTGGCGCGGGCAGCACGTTCGTCGTGTCGCTGCCGGGGCGCTACGTGGGCGGGGCCGCGGGCGCAAGGAGCGACAGTGCCGTGCACCTCTTTACCGCGACGAGCCCGTGAGCAGCCAGCACGCCGGGCTCGCGCCGAGCGGGCTTGTCAACTCACCTTCTTTGGCACGCTCCTGCACGCGTCATGGCCTACCCCGATTGATTCACGCGCGGCGGCGGTCCGCGCGACGTGAGTGCCTAACAAGTCAGGCCGCCCAACTCGGCGCCTCAAATGGACCGCGTATGAGGAGGTTGCCTTTACAGCACCACTATCTCCCTTAAGAGGCGCGTTCGCTCAGTTCCACCCCCACAATTTGCCGGATCGCACTTGGCTTCATGGCCTAGCGCCTAACGCCACAGGTTTCTCCGGTGTTTCCCGTGCGGCTTCTACCGTTCCTCGGGTGCCTTCCAGGCGAGGAAGTGCTCGAGGGCGTCGACGCCGCCGAGTAGCGACCGCGCCCGCTGCAGTCGGTCGAGCAACCGCTCCCGCTCATCGTCACCGAGGTCTCCCGCGCGCCGCTCGGCGTCTTCGAAGAAGCCCTCGATGCCCTTCGCGACGTTCCACGCGTCGATGATGCCAACGAGCTGTTCGCGACTCTCTTTGACGTTCCGGACGCGACGCCGCTCCGCTTCTTCCCGCTTCCACTTCTCCTGCTCCGCCTCCCACTTTCGCCGCTCGACCTCTGCTTGTCGCTCGCCCTCCTCGACGAGCGTCGCGATGGTCACGGCCGCGGACTCCAGCTCCAGCACGATTTCCGGCACCTTCGCGCCGAGCTCACCTCTCTTGGCCTCGGACCACCACTTCTCGCACGTCGCCCGCGGGTAGGGCGACGAGGCTGCGTTGGCTGTGCAAACACAAAACCGAGCTGCTCGGAGCCCAGAAGCATGAGGGCGTCTGGTACGTTAACCGCGCGAAGTTCGAGCGTTATATGGCGACGTCCGATCGTGAGGGGCCGATGAGGCGTGCATCCCAGCGACTCGGCGAGGGCAACGCGGTCGAGGCGGCGTGAGCGGCAGTGCGTCCCGTCGCGGACACGGCGCCTGGAAATACAGCTACGGCGCGAAACCACATGTTGTCTTCGCGATGGAGCGGCGCGACCGCGGAGACCAAATCTTCGTTCGGTGGACGAACCCGGACAAGACGGGCGTCGAAAAGCGCGATCGAAAAAGCCTGGGACTCGTCGTGCGCGACGCGAAGACGGGCCGTCTCGACGCGAAGCTCGTGCGCAAAGCGGAGCTGGCCGTTCAACAATTCCAGGCGAGACTGCTGGTCGGCGAAATGTCTGCGCGTGCCCCGAGCGGACCGCTGCCTAACGCCGCACAATCGCCTGGGCCGCCGCTGGCGTCGACTCAGACGTCGCTGACAATGCTGGCCGGTTTCGCCCTCGCGCGCGATCCCGAACGCGGGAAGTATGGATCGAATCGAACGCGCCGGTACGATTAGATGCTCAAGTATCGCGAGCGGCTCTTCGGCGGACCGCGCCATGCAGCCCCTTTGCTTGAGCGGACCCTCACGTGGATCGCGTTTGTGCCGGCGGAAGCCAGGGCGCTTTGGCGGAGGATGGCTGATCGCCACGTGTCCACCAAGGGCGATGAGTTCGGGGTTCGCGCCGCCGAGGGTATAGTCGACGCGATCAACAGCGTCGCGGCGTGGCTCCGCGAAGAGCACCTGATCCCGCCCGACACCGCCCGCGCGCCCGCACAATGGCGGAAGGCGCTCAAAGAGGAGTGGGCGCAGCGCACCGGCCAACGGCGGACGCGACCGCACCGCCCGCGGCATACCGTAGACGAGTACCGGCGCATCTTCGCCGCCATGAGCGACCCCCGGGTCGACCCTCGCGTCCGACTCGCCATCGAGCTCGCGGCCGAGTGTCGGACCGGCCAGGTCCTCCGATGCACGCGGCGTATGCTGGTGCTGCCCGAGATCGCGCCTAACGAATACGAGTCGGGTCCGCCGGCAGCGCTCGGCCAGATCGAGATCCCGGGCGCTGAAAACACGGCGAGGTGGTGGTGCTGACGCCAGAGCAGCGCCGCGCCGTGGACGACGCGCTGGCCGGCTACCTCGCTAACTACGAGGCGCCGTTGCGCGCCGGGCAGATTGAGGACTACTACCTCTTCCCGGGCTCGAAGATGCGAATGCTCGACGAGAGCGGACGCCGATGGACGCGAAAGGTGCGTGTCGGCGCGAAGCCGCTATCACGCGACGGCGCTCGCGTCGCCTTTTTGCAGCTCGAGGCGATCGCGAAGGTGGACCACGTCGAGGGCCGCGGTTGGTATGGCTTGCGGCGGATCGCTGCCGACCTCGCCGAATCGGCGACGACCGACGACCGCGTCAAGGATCGCCTCGGCGGATGGCAGGACTCAGAGACCCGGAAGCAGATCTACCAGGATCGGCAGACCGACGAGCTCCGCGCGGAGGCGGCGAACGTGCGTCGCGAGTTGCGGCTCGGCGCGAAGCCAGAGGCCAACGGGACTAAGCCTTCCCTCGATCTCGACGCGCTGCTGGCCGCGCTCACACCCGAGCAACAGGTGCTGTTAGCGGCGAAAATCAACGCCCCAACGGGTCCCGGAACGGGTCCCAAGAAAAAATCGCCGGGACCCGTTCGGACCGCGGCGACTCCAACCGACTGGCACTTCAAGACTTCCAAAGAGCGGGCGATGAGGCTCGAACCCACGACGTCCAGCTTGGGAAGGAGGACGAAAGACAAGCGCTGA
>Ga0075428_100007209_pt1 | contig 12312 bp, 14 predicted proteins | sample RhiMetdeltSRZDD2_FD_75291 | JGI IMG/M metagenome (GOLD analysis project Ga0075428, IMG submission 75291) | Populus rhizosphere microbial communities from Tennessee, USA - Rhizosphere MetaG P. deltoides SRZDD2 | ecosystem: Host-associated > Plants > Roots > Rhizosphere > Soil | place: USA...
TTCTTCGCGTCGTTGCCGTTGCCGTGGTGGATGGCGTTGATGACGCACTCGCGCACTGCGACGTTCAGCCAGTGGAGGGCTTCGTCGTCGAGCCCCGCGGCCCGGCCCATCCGATCGCTGACGCCCTGCACAAGATCAAGCAGGTCCAGGGAACTTGGGAAGTCGAGGCGGACCGGGCTGCCGCGCGTCATGAAGGAGTTTTCATTATAACGGCACCTGTTATAGTCGTCTGCATGCCCGGTCAGACGGTCATGGTGCAGCCCACCCCGCGGGTGCGGGGGCGGGTGCGGCCGCCCGGCGACAAGTCGATTTCACATAGATATGCCTTGCTCGCCGCCATCGCGGACGGGGATTCGACGATTCGCGGCTACTCGACGGGCGCCGACTGCGCATCGACCCTCCGCTGCCTCGAGGCGCTGGGCGTCAAGATTCAGGAAGAATCGCGAGACTCCGTGCGTGGCCGCGAAATCCGCATCGCCGGCCGGGGCATCCGAGGATTGACACCTCCGCCAGGCGTGCTCGACGCGGGTAATTCGGGCAGCACCATCCGCATGCTGGCCGGGATCCTCGCCGCGCATCCATTCCGGACCGCCATTACCGGCGACGATTCTCTGCGCCGTCGTCCGATGCGCCGCATCATCGTGCCACTCGAGCGCATGGGGGCCCGCTTCACGTCCGATGCCGGGCGGCCGCCGCTCAGCATCGAAGGGGCCTCTCACCTGGCGGCAATCGACTTCGAGCCGGAAGTGCCCAGCGCCCAGGTCAAGAGCGCGGTCCTCCTGGCGGGCCTGCACGCCGACGGCGTCACCAGCGTCCGGGAATCGCTCCCCACCCGAGATCACACAGAGCGTGCACTGCGTGCGTTCGGTGGGACGGTTTCGAACGTTTATTCCACCGTATCGGTAACTGGCGGACAGCGCCTGCGAAGCTGCGAGCTCGTGGTGCCGGGAGATATTTCATCTGCAACGTTCTGGATGGTGGCGGCGTCGGCCCTGCCTGGCTCGGAAGTGACGATCGAGGAAGTCGGCCTCAACCCGACCCGGACCGGGATCCTGGATGTCCTCCGGCGGCTGGGCGCGCGCGTCGACGTGACCGACAGCCGCGGCGGCGCCGCCGGCGAGCCGATGGGCACTCTCGTCGTCAGCCACGGCGGCCTGCGCAACACGCAGGTCGCTCCGGAGGAAGTGCCGGGCCTGATCGACGAGCTGCCGGCGCTGGCAGCGCTCGCCACCCACGGCGGCGGGCTGTCGGTCAGCGGCGCCCAGGAGCTCCGCGTCAAGGAAAGCGACCGGATCTCGGCGCTCGCCGAAGGACTGCGGCGGATGGGGGCGGAGATCGAGGAGCGTCCCGACGGCTTCGAGGTGCGGGCGACGCGCCGTCTGCGCGGCGGCGAGGTGGATGCCCTGAACGATCACCGGCTGGCGATGGCGTTCGCGATTGCGGCGCTCGGCGCTTCCGGGCCGACTACCATTCACGACGCGGGGGCCGCGGCGGTGTCGTATCCAGAGTTCTTTTCGGTGCTCGAATCCCTTCGCGCGTGAGGGCGGACAAACTGTATCTCGTTGGATTCATGGGCGCCGGCAAGACCACGGTCGCTGCCGCGCTGGGACGGCGCATCGGCTGGCGCAGCGAGGATATCGACGAACGGATCGAGGCGCACGAGCGCCGTTCGGTGGCGGCGATTTTCGTCGCCGAGGGTGAGGCATACTTCCGCCAGGCCGAGCGCGACGTGCTGAACGACCTGCTGCCGATGCGGAACGTCATCGTCGCGACCGGCGGGGGCACGTTCGTCGACCCGGCCAACCGCGCGACCATCTTGAGCAATGGCGCGGTGGCGTGGCTCGATGTGCCGCTCAGCCGCGTCATTGACCGGATTCCACCGAACGGCCGCCGGCCGCTGGCCGCCGACCTGGTGCAGATGGAAGATCTCTACATCCGGCGACGGCTCGCGTACGCGGAAGCGCACGTGCGCATCGACGCCTCCGGGCCGGTCGACGAAGTCGTCGAGCAGTTGTCAAACTGGATCGGTTATTAGTGCGCTACCTCGTCATCAGCGACATTCACGCCAACCTTGAGGCGCTCGAGGCGACGCTGCAGGCAGCCGGTCCCTACGACCAGGCGCTCGTGCTGGGCGACCTCGTCGGCTACGGCGCCGACCCGAACGGCGTAATCGACGTCGTCCGCGCGCTGCCGACCGCCGCGATCATCCGCGGCAATCATGACAAGGTCGCGTCGGGGCTCGATTCGGTCGAGAGCTTCAACTATCTGGCGCGTCAGGCAATCGAGTGGACGGCGGCGGCGCTGACGCCCGGCAACCGCGAATGGCTTGCGGCGCTGCCGCACGGGCCGATCATGATTGACGATTTCACCGAGATCTGTCACGGCACGCCGCTCGACGAGGATGTCTACGTGTTCGAAGAAATGGACGCGGTGCGGGCGATTCGCTCCTCGGAGCGTCCGCTCTGCCTGTTCGGTCACACCCATGTCCCGGCGATGTTCACGCTCGGGAGCGCGGCGGCCGCGGCGAGCGGCATGGCCGCCGGCATGATGCAGCTCGACGTGACCGTGCCCGTTCAGGGATCGCCGTTTGAGATCGACCTCACCGCGCCGCTGCACTACCTCGTAAACTGCGGCGCCGTCGGTCAGCCGCGCGATGGCGACTCGCGGGCTGCGTATGGGATCCTCGACACCAACGCCCGGTCGCTTACCATCATGCGCACCACCTACAACCTCGCGCTCGCCCAGGCAAAGATCGTCGACGCCGGTCTGCCGGAAGTGCTGGCGCAGCGGCTGGCCGTCGGCCGGTGAGTGTTCAAGAAGGCAGCAGGAGACTGCCGCTGGCGCGGCGCAGGCACAGCTCCACCGCCGAAACGAGCCGGTCGCTGTCGCATGGCTTGCGCAGGACGCAGGCGAAGTCCCTCGCTTCCGCCTCGCTGAGATCGGTGCCGGTCACCACCACAATCGGAATATCGCGGGTGTCGGGGCGCGCTTTGAGCTCGCGGTAGACGTCGTGGCCGCCGAGACGCGGCAGGGCGAGATCGAGGACCACGAGAGCCGGCACAGCCTGTTCGATTTGCCGGAGTGCATCCGTTCCATCTTCGACGGCGACAACGACATGCCCGGCAGCGCGCAGCGCCATCCGATAGATCTCGCGCAGCTGCGGATCGTCCTCGACGACGAGTACCCTCCGCCACGCCGGCGATGCACTCACGGCCCAATCTTATGGGAATCCTTCCGTCCCGTAAACCAGGACGCTTCAGGACGCCGGACTCTCTTTCTTTACTTCTTTGCCGCCTGGTTGCGGCGCAGCTGCGCCGCGTAGGCGTCGGCGGCCGCCCGCGACCCGAGGATCCAGCCCACCACGACGCCGAGAATGAAGACCCCGGGGATGTACAGGAAGTGAGCCGCGGTCGGCATCAGGTGCGGCCGCGAGTGGTGTCGGATTGAAGGCGATCGAGCTCCCGCTGGACGACGCTGAGCCGCCGCGCCACGGAGAGGACGTAAGCGAAGAGGGCGAGCACCACGAACGAGTAGGCCGTGATGAGCAGCGGCGCCGCGGGGAGCTGGTCCTGCGGCGGCAGCTGATCGATCGGGATGAACTCCTCCTGCTGCTGTGGAGGCGGCTGCTGCGTGCTGACGGTCACTCCCAGCAGCGAGCCCGCCATGACGATCGCGACAAGAAGACGTGTGATCATTGCGTTATGCATCCGCCGACAGATACAGCGCGTCGAGCCGTGCTCGCTGTTCTTCGAGCCGGACGCGCATCCTGAGCAGCAGGAGAAAGAGCAGAAAGAAGGTAGCAAAGGTAAACCATACCGGCAGGCCCATCGACACCGGGAGCGTTGGCAGCACGTTGGTGGTGGGGTGGATCGTGCGCCAGTAGTTCACCGAGATATAGATGAAAGGCACATTGGCCATGCCGAACAGCGCCAGTCCCGCGGCGAGCTTGTCCGAACCCGGTCCGCCGTACTTGCGCAGCAGCAGATACGCCACGCCCACCATCCATCCCATGAGGCTGGCGGTCAGCCGGACGTCCCATTGCCACCAGACGCCCCACGCCTTCCTCGCCCATAACGGCCCGGTGACGAGCGTGATGATCCCGAACAGCACGACCAGTTCGGCGGCCGCCCACGCCAGCCGATCGTGGCGTGGATTGCCGCCGAACAGGAACCGCACACTGGCGACGCCGCAGACAATCGCCGAGATGAGGAAGATCAGCGCCGAAGGCAGGTGGACGTAGAAAATCTTCTGCACCAGCCCCATCGTCGATTCGTATGGCGCGTTGGCGATCAGGAGCGGCGCGGCCGCGAACATCAGGCCGCAGACGACTGCGACGGGCACAAACCACTTGGGCATATCGTTCCGGTCCGGCTAAAGCCGGACACTACGTACCAATTAATCCGTCATCAACGGTTCGAACGTCCACAGCGCCAGCGTGACGAATACGACGTCGAAGCAGCCGAGCAGGGCGAGCCAGAACCGGATGCCCGCCAGGTCGAGCTCCGGCTGCAGGAGCGTCGACGTCGCACGAACACCGGCAATGATGACCGGAACGGTGATCGGATACAACAGCACCGGCAGCAGCACGTCGCGCGTCCGCGCGCGGACGAGCATGGCGGCGAACAGCGTGCCGACCGCCGCAAAGCCGATGGTCCCCGCGAGCAGCACGATCGCCAGCCATACAGGCTGCGCGAAGAGCGGCGCCTGAAACAGCAGCGCGACGAGCGGAACGAGCACGACCTCGCAGGCAAGGAGGAGCGACACGATACCCAGCAGCTTGCCGACGTAGATCGCCGGCCGGGCTGCCGGCGCCAGCAGCAGGGCGCGCAGCGTTTCCGACTGCCGCTCGCGCTCGAAGGCCCTCCCCAGGGCAAGCGTGCCGGCAAACGCGATCGCAATCCATAGAATCCCCGCGGCGCCGTCCTCCGGCGCGCGGCCCTCGCGCACGAGCGCAAACGCAAAGACGAGCACGCAGGACACGGCGAAAAACAGCGTCGTGTAGGCGATCTCGAGGCTGCGGACCTCTACGGTCAAGTCCTTGCGCAGCACCAGCCAGACGACGCGGGCGAACATTTACTGGTTGAGCCGGCTGAAGCCGGCCCCCACGTCTGTCGTGCGTCGAGTCATCACATCGCGGTATGTCGAGCGCAGCGCCGAGGGTCGATCGATCATGTCGAGCATGCGTCCCTCGCGCAGGAACACCGCGTGGTCGAACATGCCCTCCGCGAGATCGAGATCGTGGGTGGCGACCACGACGATGGTGCCGGCCTGTTTCAGCAACGCGAACCGCGCGGCAAGCGCCGCCGCCGACGCGTCGTCCAGTCCCGTGAACGGCTCGTCGAGCAGCAGCAGGCGCGGGCGATGAATCAGTGCGCGCTCGAGGGCGACGCGCTGCCGCATCCCGCGCGAAAAGCTCGACACGAGATCGAGCGCTCGGTCGGCCAGTCCCGCCTGTTCCAGTGCCAGGGCGGCGGCGTTTCGCGGCGCATCGACCCCATAGAGCGCGGCGAAGAACTCCAGGTTCTCGAGCGCCGTGAGCTCCGGGTAGAGGAACAGGTCGTGGCCGAGCACGCCGATCGCGCCACGGAGCGCAGCGCCCTGGTCGGCCGCGTCGTACGCGCCGTAGCGGATGCGGCCACCGCTCGGGCGCAGCAGCGTGGCGAGCATCGCGAGCAGCGTGGACTTCCCTGCCCCGTTCGGACCCAGCAGCCCCAGGACGATGCCCCGAGGCACCCGGAACGTGATGTGAGAGACCGCCCGGCGGCGGCCGAAGTGACGCGAGATGTCGTCGACGGTCAGATCATCGAAGTCGACTTGTCCCGGGCGAAGTCGAGGGCTCACGCGGCGACGTCCTCGCCGCCTCCCCGCGGGGCGTGCGCCTCGTCCAGTTCGCCGTAAATGTGTTCGAGCTCTGTAACCAGGCGCTGCCGCCGCACCTCGTCCACCGTGCTGCCGGCGCGGCGGCGGGCTTCGAGCGCCGCCAGCTCGGCGAGGAGCGCCTTCCGGCGCGCGATCAGCCGCGGGCGCGTGTCCTTGGCGCCGGAACGGGCGCCGAACGCCAGCCATCCGCCACACGCGATGATCGCCGCCACCAGCGTCAACGCTACGTAGCGCGGCATCGGGTTGTGCGCGGGGAGATTCGAGAGCTGGATGGTCACCGTCCCCCCTGCCGGCACCGCGGGCCCGCTCGCCAGCAGGAACGGCGTGCCCGTTTCGGCCTTTACTTCGCCGACCGTGGAAAACTGCGGCGACTGCATCGACGCCGAGCCAACCTTCTCCATCGCGACCGTCAGCTGCTGCATGGGGACCGGCCACGTCTGCTGCACGGTGAGACTGGGGCTGTCGTGGCGGAGCGTGAAGCCGATCTGCACGGACGTCACACCTGGCGCGAACGGACCGGTCACCGTGAGACGGTCGCCGCTGACCGTCGCGCTCGGAGAGGATCCTTCGAGCACCGCCGCGCCACCGGCGCCTTCGGGCAGATCGATGATGAGCGGGCCCCCAATGTCGACACGCGTCCGCGCATTGTTCAGGACGTCGAGGACGTAGAACATCTGCAGAGCGTCGTCGCGGAACTCCAGCAGCAGGCGGGAGTTCGGACCAATCACGACAACCCCTGGTACCGCCGGCGCCGCCGCCGCGGCCGCGGCCTCCTGCTCCTTGCGGGCGGCCGCGTCCTTCAGTCCGGCCACGAGGATGACGCGAAGGCCGCCGGTCGCCGGCACCATGAAGGTGTCAGACACGAGCGCCTCGCCATTGACCGTGGCCTCCGCGCGGACCTCGGCGCCTGTCGGCAGATTCGGAAACTCAGCTCGGCCCTGGTCGTCGGTCGTCGCGTTTCGCGCCGCACCGTTCACTGTCAGCCGCACAGTTTGTCCGGCGACGTTGTTGCCGATCGCCTCGCGGACGACGCGCACCGTGACCGTGCCGATCGCCAGCTCGGCGGCCGGAATGGCACGGCCGTGGATTAACGCCGGGTCCGGCATTGCGATCTGCGCGAAGCCAAATCCAATTCCCAACGCCCAACTCCCAACGCCCAACGCGATGCGTTTCATGACGTCGCTTCCAGTCTTGAACCGCAGTTCTTGCAGAACCTGGCGTCGCGGTCGTTCTCGGTTCGACACTGCGCACAGGTTCGCGCCCTTACGGTGACCGGGGCAGGAGCGCCGACGCGTTTCGCGATCTCTTTCTCGATCTCCTCCCGATAGGTGCTGCCGGCATCGAGCTGCCGTATCAGCCGGGCGGCGCGCGTGCGCAGCCGCGCGCTCATCTCCGCAAAGTCCTTGTCGGACACCTTCCCCATCGCATGGTCGAACTCGAGTTCCTTGATCGAGCGCAGCACGAGCGTCTTCTCACGTTCGAGCGCCGCTCTCGTCCGCCCGCCCAGCACCTGCGCCCCGATCGGTTCGTCGCTGCCGATGAGCGGCGAGAGCATGCGCCACGCCGCGACGCCGACAACGGCCGCCGTGAAGATGGTGAGACTCAGAAGGATGATCCCGGCAGGGGTCTGGCCGGTCGAGACGAAGACAACGATGGTGGCGCCGATGAGGCCGGCGAGCGTGAACAGCTGCCAGGGGTGGAGGGCGTCGTCCGGTGACCCGAGAGCCGGCTGAAGCCGGCCCCCACGATCGGTAGTGTCCGCCTTCAAGCGGACCGTTTCAGTCGAGGTCTCGGAGCTCATCGTCCAGCCGCGCGTTCAACGCCGGATCGACACCGTCGTCAGCGGTGGATGCCGGTGCGGCCTGACGCGACCAGCGGCGCGCGCTCACGACAATCCCGATGAGCGCAGCTGCCGCGGCGAGATAGGGAAACAACCACGCGAGACGATTGAACCCCTGGTCGATCGGGGCCGCGAGCACGGCCTGTCCGCCGAATTCCTGGATGAACGACGCCTTCACTGCGTCGTAGTCCTTTCCTTCGGCGAGGTGTGCCTTCAGCCTCACCTCCTGCTGGTCGTAATGGCTGCAGTTGGGTCGCATCGGGCAGCTGCCCATCGGCGATTTGCACCCGCAGGTGCACATGATCTCGCTCTCGAGCCGCCGTTCAAGCTGGCTGCGCTCCTTCACCGGCACGTTCTGCGCGCTCTGCGCGATCACCGCCGCCGGCCACAGCAGCAGCGAGAGCAGCAGCAGCGAGGTGGTGACGGCATGCGCCGGAATCCTCGCGACGGCAAACGCGAAGACCGTGTCGGGCAGCAGCGCGATGCCGGTGCCGATCGCCAGGATCCCGAACCCCAACCACACCCAGTTCACCAGCGGGTTGATGACGATCTCCATGCTGGCGCTCTGCTCTTCCAGGTTGAACGCCGGTAAAACCAGGTAGATATCCTCGGTGATTGAGCGGCGAATCGCCACCTCGGTTGTCGGCTCGCCTTCGTGCTTCCGGAAGAACCACTTGGCGGGATACATCTTGGCGAGCTCCTCGCCGTCGCGGAACACCGTGGTATGCGCCGTAATCATCTGCTTCTGGCCGTCGTCGGTGACCCGGACCGCGTCGAGCCGGACGACGATGTCGCCCACTTCCGCCTGCTGGCCGGGCTTGAGGAGCACCTGCTCGTCCTGCTTGAAGCCCTCCCCTGCGAAGCCGAGGAAGATCAGCACGATGCCGACATGGACGATGTAGCCGCCGTAGCGCCGCTTGTTGCGCGCGACGAGGCCGATCAGCGCAGTGAGGATGTCGGTGCCAGTCGCCCCCTGCCTGACGCGCGCGCCGCGCCAGAACTCCTGGCCGATGGTGCCCATGACGAAACCGCACAGCGCGAAACAGACGCCAGATGTCCAGATGCGGAAGCCGAGCGCCACGAACATACCCGAGATCGCCAGCGCCACGACCACCGGTATGAGGAACTGATCGCGGAGATTGCTTACGGTGGACTTGCGCCATGCCAGCAGCGGGCCCACGCCGGTCAGGAGCAGGAGCATGAGTCCGACCGGCAACATCCACTTGTTGAAGAACGGCGGACCGACGGTGAGCCGCTCGCCCGTGACGGCCTCACTGATGGTCGGAAACATCGTCGCAAACAGGACGAAGAATGCCGAGAACAGGAGGATCCAGTTGTTGGCGAGGAACGCGGCTTCGCGCGAGACCCACGAATCGAGCTCGTTGCGGGCGCGCAGGAGCGGCAGCCGGTAGATCACGAACCCGAAGCTGAAGACCAGAATCGAGACCATGAAGATCGTGAACATCCGGGCCAGCTCGGGATCTTCACCGAAAGCATGCACCGACTGCACGACCCCCGACCGGGTCATGAACGTGCCGAAGATCGTGAGAAAGAACGTGAGAATCACGAGCGTCACGTTCCAGACGCGCAGCATGCCGCGCGACTCCTGCACGCGCACGGAATGCAGAAACGCAGTGGCGGTGAACCACGGCAGCAGTCCCGCGTTCTCGACCGGGTCCCAGCCCCAGTAGCCCCCCCAGCCCAGCTCCTCGTACGCCCAGAGCATCCCGAGGCCGAGGCCGACCGACAGGAACAGCCACGAGATCATCGTCCAGCGGCGCACGGCGCGCAGCCACGAGTCGTCCAGATACCCGGTGATCAGCGCGGCCATGCCGAACGCGTACGGGATCGTCAGCCCGACGAAGCCGGTGTACATGGTGGGCGGGTGAATCACCATGTAGAAGTTCTGCAGCAGCGGGTTCAGTCCGGCGCCGTCGGCCGGGTTTTCCGTCAGGTAGGTCTCGAACGGGTTGTTGTGGATCACCATCAGGAACAGGAAGAACATCTGCACGACCGAGATGACCGCCACGACGTACGGGATGAGCTCCCGGTGGCGCTCCCTGTTGATGTAGACCGCGGCGCTGCCGAACAACGACAGCAGGAACACCCAGAACATGATCGAGCCGTCGAGGCCGCCCCAGTACGACGTGATCTTGTAGAACAGCGGCTGGACCGAGTCCGAGTACCGCTGCACGTACTTGATCGAGTAATCGCCGGCGACGAACGCGTAGACGATGATCGAGGAGGCCACCGACATGACGGCGGCGACGAGGTAGAACGCACCGATGCCGCTTTCAGTCAGCCTCGCCGAGCGGCGACGCGCTCCCGCCACTGACGCGGCCAGCGCGTAGGCGGACACGACAAAGGCGGTGAGGAGAAGGTAGAAACCCAGGGAGGCCATGCCTGCCCCGATCAGTTAGTCCCGGTCGACGTCACGCCCTTGGGCTCGTACTTCGAAGGGCATTTCGCCGTCATTCCCGTCGCGTGGAACCCGTCCGGCCCCAGCGTGCCCGTCAGCACCACTTCAGAGTCGTTCTTGAACGTGTCGGGGACGATGCCGGTGTAGGACGCCCGCACGATCTGGCCGTTGCTCTCCATCTCGAAGCGGTACTCGAGCGAATCGCGCTTGCGGCTGACGTTCTTGGCGAAGCCGTGAATCTGGAGCGGCTTGCCGTACCAGGCGTCCGGCTGCACCATCACCTCATCCACGTGCTTGTAGTACTGCGCGCTTTCGCCGAGCGTGCTGTACAGCAGCCCGCCGAACGCCAGTGTGAGCACCAGGCTGGTCAACCCGATCTTTGCGGCTTTGTGACTCATATGAAAGGACTTTCGCCGTACGCGCTCTCAGGATACCAATAAACCTGCCCGCTTGCACAGGTCGTAAACAAGCGCCACCGGGAGCCCGACCACGTTTGAATAGGATCCGTCAATGCGCGTCACGAACCGCGACGCCAGCCCCTGGATGGCGTAGGCGCCGGCTTTATCCATCGGCTCGCCGGACGCCACATACCAGCCGATTTCCTCGTCGGTCAACGCGGCGAATTCGACGTGTGTCCGGGTCGTGCTCATCTGGACGCGTCCCGACTCAGCCGCCGGGTTGATGAGACAGACACCCGTCATGACCGCGTGCTCGCGCCCCGACAGCAGCCGCAGCATCCGCCCGGCATCTGCCGCGTCGGAGGGCTTCCCGAGCACGGCGTGGTCGACGATGACGATCGTGTCGGCGCCCAGAACCGGCCGGTCACCGGTGCGCGGCAATACGGCCTCGGCCTTCAGTTGGGCGACGCGCCGCACATAGCCTTCGGGCGTGTCCTCGACATCCATCGTCTCGTCGACATCGGACGGCATCACATCGAACCCGATTCCTGCCGCGGTCAGCAGCTCTGCTCGCCTTGGAGAAGCGGACGCCAATACCAATCGCATGCGTCAATGCTATCCTCGCTGCCCGTGATCCCCGTCCACGACGTCATGCCCGGCGCGCTCGCCGCAGTGCTGCGCAAGGCGCCGCTCACTCCGGAGAAGATCGCGTTTGCGTGGCGTACGGCCGTTGGTCCGGCCGTGGATCGCGTGACGTCGATTGAGCTGAAAGGCCGCGTCCTGCACGTGCGGGCGAAAGACGCGTCCTGGCAGCGCGAGGTGGAACGGTCGGCCGCACTCATTCGTACCCGTCTCGCCGTTCTGCTTGGCGATGGCATCGTGCGCGGTCTCGACGTGATCGTGGAATAGCCGTTCGAGGCGGCTACGGCTTCTGCGACGCCGCGTACGCGGCAATCGCCACCATGTCGTCGAGCGTCAGCTTCGCTACCGCCTCTTTCATCAAGTCGCTCCACACCCCCTCACGCAGGCCGTGCTGGAAGCTATAGAGCTGCCGGACGATGTAGATGGGTGAGCGCGCGGCGAGACCGGGCACCGGTCCAATGCCTTTGAGATCGGCGCCGTGGCACACGGTACAGCGGACGGTCTTGTTCGCGCCGGTCGTCACGAGCGCCGCGCCCTTCTTGATGCTCCCAACCGGGACGTAGGCCATGAACGAGGAGTGCGGGTCGCGCAGCTCGGCATGCTCGGCGTTTTCCGGCAGCTCGATGATGCGCTGGCCGATCGGTTCCATCCCGCCTTCCTTCGACGCGAATCGCATGTTGCCGGCGCCGACGAACGTTTTCGGCACCGTCGCGGCCTCGACGATCCGGGTCCACTGTTGCATCGGGAGGCTGGCGAAATAGGCTGCGGATTCCTTCAGCTCGGCGTCGGTCATCGCCTTGGCCATCACGGTCATCAGGCCGGAATTCCGGCGCGTGAGGTTCTTGAAGTCTTCCATCTGTTGGAGGATGTACGAGGCTGGGAGCCCTGCAAGGCTGGACGACTCGGGATGCCCGAGGCCGTGCATCATGTGGCATTGGCCGCAGGCGCGCACGTCGGGCTTCCGGCCGTGCGACACGACAGCCGGCATGGTCGGATGTTCGTTGGGAAACCAGTCCGGAGGCGCAAACGGATCGTTGATCTCGGGCACCGTGAACCCTCGCGCGCCGCCCGGCAGCGTCTTGACGGTCCCGTCGTCTTCGCGACGGGCGCCCGGCTCGGCCAGCGGGAATGCC
>Ga0075428_100007214_pt1 | contig 12310 bp, 16 predicted proteins | sample RhiMetdeltSRZDD2_FD_75291 | JGI IMG/M metagenome (GOLD analysis project Ga0075428, IMG submission 75291) | Populus rhizosphere microbial communities from Tennessee, USA - Rhizosphere MetaG P. deltoides SRZDD2 | ecosystem: Host-associated > Plants > Roots > Rhizosphere > Soil | place: USA...
CTGCGGTACAGTTCCGAAATATCCGGCTGCGGATTAAACAGCGTGGTCTTGGCTTCGCCAATCACGGCCATGGACTGCGAGCCCAGCATGAGGCTGCGCATATCGCCCTTGGGCGCCCCCATTTCCGTGAGAATGGCCCCGGCCTGCCAGTACGTGGCCAGGGAGTTCGGGACCACCCCAGGCGCCCCCAGCATCCACGGCACCTGGTAGTAAATGACCAGTCCATCCGCGTCAATCTTGTTGGCAATCGTGGCGACGGCGGGCTCTAAGTGCCGCCGGCGGAAATCATCCATCGAGAGGGTGAAATCGAAGCTGGTGAAGTTCAGGTCCACCCCAAACATGGCCAGCGTCAGGTTGGTGTACTGCTCGTTAATGCCTTCGTAGTACGCGGTCGGCCCCACACGTCCCACATACCGGGGCGGTTTGCGCAACGCAATGGTCTGGCCATGCTTGGCCCCCGTCTGGGCAAACTGGCTCTCATACTGCCGGTTCACCCGGTTGCCCATCTGGAGCTTATTTTTGAGGATCATCGCCGACTCATAGGTAATATGCGCCGGAGTCAGAAAGGTATTGTTGGTCGCCATAAGGTCCTCGCGGTGATACCCCGGAGGGGTGAGATGCCTGCCAAGCGACACCCCTCTGGGGAGCTAGTGCTGAGAGGACGCTTACCGGCGCCCTCCCCGTTCTTTATCGCGCATCACCTCATATTCCCGCAGACTCATGCCACTGCGGAAGCCGACCACGGGCTGCGCCGGGCCGGTGCCTACCGGGTTCAGCGGGGCCGGGGCCGGTGGGGCGCTCCCATTCGTGCGGGCGGGCGCGGGCCGTCCCGCCTCCACCGGCCGAGCAAGGCGCCGCTCCAGATCCACCAGGTAGCGGGACGCATCCACGTCATGCATGCCATTGAATTGCTCCAACTCGGCCCGGTGACTGGCCAGGTGATACATCAGGTCGGCGCCGTGCTCCGAATGCAGGAAAAACGGCGCCAACACGCGCCCCGCCACGGCCGAAAACTCCAGGTCACGGACCCGCGTATCATAATCCCGGTGCCGCAGCCGCCCTTCTTCCGTGCGCTGCATCCACTGCGCCCGCGTGCGCCGATCTGCCTCCTCCGCCTGCCGCACGGCGGTCTCCGCCGCGTCCTTTTCCTGCCAGTACCGGCGCAAATCGTCCTCATACTGCTGGTAATCGGCGTACTGCGCCGGTTGCGGCCGAGGGCGGAGGCCCGCCACCGTCCCCGCCGGCACCCCCTGGGACGGCGCCTGTGGCTCCACAGGCCGCTGGCCCTGCGCCGCTAACTGGCCTTCCAAATAGGCAATGCGCTGCAGCAATTCGGGATGCCGCGCCTGATACTGCTGGTTTTCTTCCCACAACCGCCGCCGAAAGCTGCGGTTGGACTCGCCAGGCTGCTGCCCCATCGCCGCTGCGGCCTCCGCAGGACTGGGCTCCGGCGCTGGTGTCTCTGACTCCTCGGACGCGCCCGGCTCATCCGGCGCTGCGGCCTCCGCAGGTACCGGACTGTCGGTCTCGTCACGCTCATCACTGTCCCCCCCCGCTGCTGCAGACTCCGCAGGCGCGGAGTCGGGGGTCTGCCTCGGCGCGTTCGCTTCCACCACGCGGGTAATGGTCCCGTCCGGCTGGAGCACCGCACCCGAGGCAAACACGATATTGGGACTCTGGACTGCATCTGCCATAACGCCCATTCCTCAGCACAGCCCTGTTCTGGCCGGGCAGCCGCCACGCATTACCGGCGTCTGGACACAAAAAAAGAGGCAGGGTGGGGACTAGTCCACCCTGCCTCTCAGGGATGCGCCCGCTTCTGCTAGCTAGGCAGAAGTGACGCCGATAGATTCAATTGTTGTCCACGCACACCTACGGGGTTACGTCTTTTTCCCTTTCGGCATCGCCACTAAATCTTTGACACTCATGCCATCACGACCATTGCGCCCCATGCCCCCAAACTGGGTACTGCCATACGTCGCGTTGCCCTGGCCCTGCTGGACGCCGGTCCCGTTCCCATTCCCGTTCCCAGACATGGGCTGGTCCATCACGACATGCGCCAACTTATGTGACTGCAACTGTTTCTCGCCAATCAGACAGGCGATTGTGCTACGGCTCTGTGCCATTCCCCTGGTCCTCCCCGCGTAAAAACGCCTCACACTCGTCCGCCACCTCCAGCACCTCTTCCAGGCTCGTCGTCTCCCAGGTGGAGGCCAACCGAACCGCCATCTCTAAGGCCACCGCCCGGATACGGAAGGCTTCCCACTGCTGGATCGACATGCCACGCTCATCATCTCTCGCCTTCTCCCAGGCCTGGTCCTGCGTCATGCCGGATCGTCCTCCAGCGTGGCAATCCCGGCCACCACATCCGCAATGGCACTGGCCGCCCGCTCCCAGGCCGCCCGGATATCGCTGCGCACCTCCACCCACGGCGGGATCGGCAGGCCCTGATAATTACACCAGCGCTGGTGCGTGGCGTAGGCTTCATAGCCGACTTGCCCGAGGGTCCGGGTGCTGGATCGTGCGGGGGACTGAGGCATAACACTCCTCTCAGGGCTGGGGCGGAATCGGCAGGCCGCCCTCCACGTTCACACTGGGGTAGACATGCTCCGGGCTAAAGGCAATATAGACGCGGTGCGGCTGGCCGCCGCCACGACCACCGATATGGGTAATACCGTCGTAGCCGTTTGCCCGAAGCCAATCATTCACCTCCGCCTTATCCCCCAGGTTGCGCAGCAGCGTCTCATAGAGGTCTTTATTGGTGGCAATGTCAGGCTCGTTCGTGCCCCACTTGGTGTAATAGTCAAAGCCGACCTCATCAAGCGTCTTCAGCAAGCCGGCGTCGGCAGGGGCCTCAATATCAAAGGGCTTTTTCAGATCGGCGTACACCGGGCGCACGTTGGCCCCACTCAGCCCGCCTTTCGTCCGCAGAAACCACGACTGCACCGCCGTATCATACATGAGTTCCACCTGCCCCTGTTCCCCGGCGGGTAAGGCCTGGATCTGCTGCAGCCCGGCCTCTTTGGACGCGACATAGCCGAGCGGCCGGGGTGGGTCTTCAAACATCCACGGGGCCTGCTCTACATGCCCCTGTAACCTGGCCGATTCCTGCGCGATCAACCCTTCCACGGACTTGGCCTGCTCCATAGCATGCATGGACTCATTCAGCGTCCGGGCCTCACCAGCCATCTTCGTGTAATACGCATGACTTTCATGCAACTTTTCTAACTTCGTCAAAGCCTCTCGCGCCAAGTCTGGCCAGTTGACCGTCGCATACCCCTGTCCTCCCCCGGCAATCTGTGGATTCTCCGTCATGTAGATACCCGGCCCATAGAGATCCCCACCCGCCCCGCTGCCAAATTTACTCTCCGCAAAATCAGGATACGCCCGGGTCGTCCCATGATACAGCCGCTTCAGTTCGCCCGTTTCCGTCCGCACCGCACTCTCTGGCAAGGGCTGTCCGCTCTGACTGCGGGGCACCGGCCCCAAATTCCCCCGTTCACCCGCCAGGGCTCCCAACCGTGGCCCTGGGCTCCCGGCCACTTCCAGACCCGTCTTCACGCCCTTGAGCAGGCCCGGCGCCAGCAGAAACGCCGCCTGTGACACCGGATCGGCCAACGAGCCAAACGCGATTGGCTCAATCGTCTGTTCCTGGATCCAGGCCGGGCTGCGGGGGCCTTCGACTTCCGGGTGCACGTTCACCCCCGGCACGGGCTGTCCCGCCAGATGCTGCTGCACCGCTGGCCAGTCCACCAAATCAAAACTGGGATACGCTGCCCGGTACTGACTGAGGACCTGCTCGGTGTCCCGGATACCCTGCCCGAGCTGCGTGCGCAGTTGCTGGCGCAACGCCCGACTCTCCATGCTACCGTTCGGCATCGCTTGCCTCGTCCTCTCCCGGCTCCTCCGGCACTGCTGGCACCCCAATACTCAGCAGGTCTGCCGACAGCGCTTCCTGCCAGGCCGCACTGGCGGCGGGCTCTGTGGCGATAATGTACTCCCGCAGCCAGGCCCGATACGCCTCAGACCGCTGGAGCATACTCCTGGCGCGGACCACCATCGTCTCCGCCTCCACCAGCCGCTCCTGCCAGGTGAGCCGGTCCCAGGCCTCCCGCTCCGCCTTGGCCTCACCTTTCTTCTGCTGTCGCCTATTCACGTTCCCGCGCCTCTTCCGCCTCCAGGGCGGCTAACTGCTGGCGCATCTGGCTCAGTTGCCGCATCAGCCCCGCCACATTGCGCACCGCACTATGCGCATCCTGGCGCTGACTGAGGAGCATCTTTTCCCGCTCCAGGTCCAGCAGGGCCGCGTCCTGCCGCGCTTTCAGCACGGCCTCCTGTTCCTGCAAGGCCACTTCCCGTTCTTTGAGCTGGAGTTCCCGCGCCTCCATGGTGCGATCGGCCTTCAGTTGCTGATTCTCCTGCAAGATCTGCTGGGCCGTCTGCTCGGTCTGCATGGCGTGCGCATTGAGCGCTTGCGCCTCCTGCGTCTTTTGCTGCAGCCGCTGCATGACCACGGGCAACATCTCTTCGGGCTTTTGCCCTTCATCCTCCTGCAAAATACCGGGCGGAATCGTCAGCTTGGCGCGTCTGGCCGCTTCCTTGGCCTGGTCAAAATCCAGATTGCCCAGAATCAGATCCGGGATCACGGCGCCAATGGGCGGGATCTTGTCGGCCACTTCAATCAGGTTCATCGCCGCTTCCTGGCGCTGCGTGGCATAGTTCGCCCCGACATCGGCGACCACATCATAGGTACCGGCACTCAGGTTGTAAATGCCCTCGATGTCCCGCTGAAGTTGCTGCAGCCCGGCCTGCTGCGCCTGTGGATTCGGGTGCAGCATAATTTGCCGCTCGGTATCGTCTTTCCCCAAAATCCTGAGCACCCGCTCGGGCTCGTGATAGACCCGCGGGATGGCATCGACCAGAATCCGCATGACATGCCGCACCGCCCACGACAGATGCGCCCGGTAATGACTACTGCCCAGCTCGCTTTCGTTGCGCCGAATCTCCGCATGCCGCCCACTCTTTTCGTTCGACGGCTCGCCCAGATCGGCGGGCGTCAGGCCCGTGGTATTGTACAGGTCTTGCTGGGCCTGGCCCCGGGCGACCGCAATGGCCTGAATGGCCGGCTCCGCCGTCTGGCGCTGCGGCGGCGGCAGCATCTGGCCATTCGGGGCAAAATCCGGGGTGTAGGGCAAGTACGAGTACGCCATCGTGTTGGCCGTGGCCCATTCCGGGTGATTGGCAAACTGTTTGGCGGTGCCGACAAACGGCGCTTTGGGCGCCAACGCCACCGTTTCTGCCGCTGCGGAGGTCCAGTAGTTATAGGAGCGCTGGGCGTCCATCATATCCCAGACCAGGCCCCGATACTCCACCCGACCGTTGAGGTCCAGTTCATCCCCCAACACCGGCACAATGGGGATATACCGGCTGGGCCAGAGGGAGCGCTCCACGATCACCTCGCCCACGAGCTTGCATGCACGGATAATCGGGAGCGCCGAGCGGCGGGACTGTTGCACCTGTCCCACCACATTCTCCGTCATCGGCGTGACCCCGTACCGGAGCATTTCCCACGCCACCGAATCCACCATGGCGGCCTGCTCCCGCTGCTCATCCTCGTCCAGGTCCTCCTGGGTCATCAGCAGGGGGATGTAACGGGTTTCGCCGTTCCTGAGTTGCACCAGCTCGACCTGCATCTCTTCCCGGTAGTAGTAATCGACTAACAACCCGTCATCCCGGGCGACCCAGTTATCGCCCGTGCTCGTCCACTGCACCCAGTCCCGGTTGGGAATCTCATAGCGCTGGCACAGCTCATCTTTGCTCTTGCGCTCGACCACGAGGGCCCAGTCCGCCGTGTGATAATCGGGATGCGTCCGCCCGCCCGGATCGAGGTAGACCGCAAAGGGATTGAGAATGCGCTCCACTTTCAGGACCTGCGCAAAACTCCAGGGCGACTCATAGGCCGTACAGATACGGATATAGCCCTTGCCGTGGCACACCGCCGCGTCAAAGGCCGTATCACAGACGGTATCCCAGTCGGAGGCCTGCAAGATGGCCCTAATTAAGCCATCAAAAGCGTTGGCGGTGTCAGCATCGGCGCCCGACCCGACCGGACGAATCTTGCCCGCCGGCCGGTTTTGCTGCTCGGCATTGGTCACCTGTCTGATAAACCGCCCGGTCTGGTTAATCGTGAGCGCTGGCCGGGGGTTCAGCGGATTCGAGGTCCGCATGTGCAGCTCGGTGGCTTCCCACTGCTCCCCGGCCCGAAACCGCAGGCAGTGCAGGGCTTTCTGGCGCCAGGCGCCCTCGGTCTCTTCCACCTGATGAAAGCGTTTCCGGGCCAGCTCACAGACGAGGCGGTCTTGCTGTTTCTTGCGCTCATAGCGCTGCGCATCCTCCGACGGCGTGCGCTCGACCACGAGCGGCTGCGCCACCATGGGATCGGGCAGCATCCGCCCCAGCATATTCGGCGGCAAGACCGGGCCAGCGGGTGTGCTCACTTCTTTGTCTTCGCTTTCTCGGGTAATTTCTTGCCTTTTGGCTTGGTCGCATAATCCATCAATTCGGCTTCACTCATGTCCGTCTTGGTCTGCTTTCCCGCCCGCTTCCTTGAAAGCTCAGCGCCCATAAACCGTTGTTGAGACTTGCTTTTCGCAGGCACTGTTTTGTCCTTTATTAATTCAAATTGAACCTTAATACCCCTATATATAATATAATATTATATTATAATAGCCTATGGCAAATCTTCTCCGACGCTGACCGCACTATCGGTCCCGCCTTGCCGGATGCAGCTCCAGGCTTGCTGCCCAGCCTGTGACGGAATCACCAGCACGGTATTCCCGGGAATGAACAACCCCACCGTGGCAGACGGGACCAGGATGTACTTCCCCGTGCTCTCAGCGCACTTAATGGGATTCGCGGTTTCGTTGGCGATGGTGAGCCGACAGCGCGACGGGTTCGCATCCACCACACCCACCACAGCAGTAGACACGGCTATGGACGCCCCCGCCGCGCCTTTGGCGTTCAGCCGCATATCGTGACAGGGGGCCTGGCCCTCCTGGGCCGATGCTGGGACGGGGACCCACCACAGCCACAGGCAGACCAGGACCCCGAGCACCCACGCCAGCAACCCGTACCGTCTCACAGTGTCTCCTTGTCGTCTCGGGCTGCCGCTGGCGGGGACGCTTCGACCGCCACCAGCCAGCGTTGCAGCGCCGCCGCCACCCCTACGCCATACCCTCATACGCAAATACCACAAAACGTATCAGTTGAGCGTTCCTGCCTGCGGCCGTCGCGTCTCCGCACGCAGGCCCCTCCCACTCATACGCTTTCCTCCATATTGGCCAGAAACGCCTCCAACCCGGCGCCCAGCGGCAGCGAGCTATAGAGATAGGCCATGTCACCCGCCTGCCCGACCTGCACCGCAAACCCCCCATAAATGCATTTGCTCCCCGGCGCCGGCGCATCCAGCGCCAACAGCCGGGCCAGCAGCGGCACAAAGGCCGCCGCATACAGGGCCTCAAATGCCTGCCCAAGCTCCTCCCGCGTACAGCCATCCAACGCCTCTGCAGTCCAGACCGCCCTGGGCGTGGGCATCGCTTAGTGTCCCATCCAGGCTGTGGACCGAAAGCCGTAGGGCAACAGCGGCATCGGTGGGGCCGGCGGCTCGTCCTGCACCGGATAGGGTTGCGCCACCTCCCGGCCCGAGAGCACCAGATACCGCATGCCATCCATAAGATGGTCGTTGGTCTTCACCACCCGGCCCTTTTCATCCCGGCGATAGAGCCGCGCCTCACTCCGCCAGGCCGACAACGACCGAAACACTTTGAGGCGGCCCGTGGACAGCCGCTCCCAGCACTCATACAGGCCGGTAGACACGGCGTTATTCGCCGGGGTAATCTGCAACCCGAGGCCCTGATACTTGGTAATGAGCGCAATACCGTCTTCAATCGTGCGCCCGGCTGCAGAGGGATCAATTACCCCGCGTATCCATTCGCCTGGAGCCCGAAGCGCTGTGGCATGCACGCTGAGTTCTGCCTCACCCCGTTTATACTCATAGTAGAGATACCAGGTGTCGTTATCCTGGTCATACGCACCCCAGATCCCTGCCGTCCAGTTCCAGCCTACATCCATCCCGTAGGCCCGGAGCCAGTGCTTGGGCAATTCAAACGGATCAACGAGGTAATCGTCTTCGGGCACCGGGTAAATCACCCCCGCCCCCAGGACGGGCAAGCCCCGGGTGCGGGCGTCCCGCTGAAACGCCGGAATGGAGCGCAACAGCGTGGCTTTTTCCGTATCGGAGAGGTGCGGCACATCATCCCAGGTGGCATTCACGACATACTTATCGCCTCTTTGCTCACCCTGCGGCAATTGGCCATCCGGGAGAAAGTCCAGCACCACCTCGCTTAAGCCCTGGAGGGGCGTAAAGGTGAGCAGCAACAGCCCTGGCCCCTGGCCCACGTCCATCGTCCGCAGTAAGCACTCGCCCTTAATGTCCATGGGCATTTCTTCATCGCCGTGAATGACGTGGCGAAAGGTGCCCTCGTAGGCTTCCCGGCCCTGCGAGTAGCTCTTAAATTGGACAATGGAGGAACCGCCGGCGGCATGCTGGATATAGGCGGTGTCAATCAGGTCCCGCACGGCCCCACCCATGGCCCGGTCAATCTTGGTAATCGTGGCGCCGGGAATGAGCCCCGTGCCCCACTGCCCGACCGGCCCAAACAGTTCTTCCTGGAGGGTCTCTTTGACTTTCTCGTCCGTGGTGCCACAGACCCAGGCGCGGATAGGGCCGGGAAAGCGCCGCCCCTCCCACCAGGGCGCATACGTGTCATAGAGCCCGGTGAGATGCAGCGTGTCTTCAAAGCACCCCGCTTTGGTTTTGCCAATTCTGTTGGCACTAATGAATAACCGTTCACGGGCCTGGGCTCCGGCCCGGAAGAACTCCAGGTGCTTGGGATACAGCTCCCGGCGGAGCGGGCCATCCTCGGGAAAGAGGTGTTCAATCTGGCGCCGGGCGGCCCGCTGTTTCTGCACATCCTCCAGGGCTTTCCGCAGCAAGACGATCTCCCCCCGCGTGCTGCCTTCAAACAGGGGCGAGCGGGGGGTGGTCGTGGTCTTAGGCGCCATGGACCAGCTCCCGGGCTTCGGTCAGGAGCGCTTCGATTTCCGGGTCGCTGTACTGGTCGAGAGATTGGAGCCGCTGGATAATTTCAATGTGGGCAAAGTGATCAATTTGTTTCAGCTTGGGCAGGGCGTACTGGATGAGGTCTTTCAAGACATCAGAATATTCTGAAATATACGCGATCTTTTCATCCGATGACTCAAAATTATTGCGACGGATACGTTCTTTCAGCTTTTTGGCGAGCAAGACTTTTTCGTTGAAGGGGTAGAAGCCGTATTGGGCAAAAATGGCTTCGGCTTCTTTACTCCGGCGGTCACGAATCCCTTTAGGCCGACCTTTCGGGTTGGTAACCTGGCCTTTTTGCCACAGATGCTTGGCCATTGCGAGACCTCATATTCGCAGCATAGTCTGAGTACGAGTGGACTGTGAGGCTGCCATGTTGCCGCATTGCCGCATTGCCGCATTGCCGTGTTCCCCCCGCTACAGGACGGCGGCAGCGGGGGGAACGGGCGCGTGACTTCCCCACAGAAGAGACCACGAAGACGGCGCAAGGTGAGGGAAAGCAAGGGGTTCGTGCGGGTGGAGCGAGCGGAAGACCCGGTAGCGACACCTCGCCCCTCTCCTGAGTCGTCCGCGCCCTTCCAGTATAGAACAGCCGGCGGGGCTAGAACAAGCAGAAAATAGTACGCATAGTCCATATTAATTCAAATTGAACTTTAATATATATATATATATAATAATAATTTTTTTTACACAGTCTCGGGAGGATCTGCCGCCTGCTGCAGCCAGGCGATGGCTGTGGCGGGGTCCGCCGTTTGGCTGGCGGCGTTGCTGGGCCAGACCCAGATGGTGGGCTCGGTCCATTCGATGTCGGAAAAGACGGCGTCAGGATAGCGGTCCAGCAGCAGCACCATGGCGTCATGCAGGGAGGGGGCGTATTCATCGGTCGGCTGGAACAAGTCAGTGATGCGGATAGGCATAGGGGCTCCAATCCTTGTGGGCAGGGAGAGCCGGGGCTTACGCATGCCCGTTTTCCGTCTCCGCCAACCCGAGCAGATAATCACTACTCACGCCCAAGGCCCGCGCCAGGGCAGCGACGGTATCGGCATAGACGGCTTTCGCCGTGCCTTTTTCCAGGCGAGAAATCGTAATCACATTGAGTCCAGCCGCAGCGGCGAGTTGTTGCTGCGTCAGATCGCGGCTGCGTCGCGCCCGGCGCACCCGTGTACCGACAGGCACCTCCATGGTCTCCTCCTTTCTCACAATCCCTCAAGAGTATAACATTTTTAGGAGAAGATGCAAATTTTATAAAAAAGTGATTGACTATTACTAGGAGAGGGTGTATAGTCTTAGACACAACACAGGCGGGGTGCCGACGCCCTAGGAAGCTGCACACCCCGCCTGGATATCCCCCCCTACGTATGGAGAGAACAAGCATGAACGTAGCAGAAAGGCAAGAAACGGTCAACGGGTATGCCACGATGGAAGAGGCCTTCCAGGCGTGGCGCAGTCGAGAGGCCTACATTGATGGGCAGGGCAATTACCACGTCCGGCGGCCGGGGCACAGCAGTGGGCCGATAGCCTCGTGGAACAAGGCCGTCAAAGCGGCCTATGCGACGGTGACGGCGTTTCACCAAGCGGCGGGAGCGGCCGAGCGGGAGCACGCCGTAGCGCTCGCCTGTGCGCCGGCCCCACAGACAGTGTCTCCGGTCATGCTGCCGGCCCTGACGGCGGCCGTGGCGCGGGCCAAAGCCGCCTTCCCGGCAGCTACGGTGCGGATTGAAAAGGGCTTGAGCCTGGTCTTACAGGACCGCGTCAGCGACCGCACGCAGGTGACCCCGCATACCTACACGGTGGAGAGCCAGGCACGGCCCTGGCAGCACTACGACGTCGTCAGTAACGGCAGGACGGGGTGCCAGTGCCCCGACTACGAGCGCCATGCCACGCACGACAACGGCTATCTGTGTAAGCACGGCTTTGCGGTCTTGCTGGTGCGCAGCGCTCAACGAGAGGCACGTCAGCACACGCTGCGTCATGCCTACCACATGGCGAGCGGGGAAGAAGGGCATGCCCGCCGGCTGGTCGGCAATCGGGCGGTCTTCCATCCTGGCGGCCATGCCCACAGTGTGGTCTGTGCGGCGGAGGAGTTGTGTTTTGGTCCGCCTGTCCGGTGCCAGGGCCGCCCGGCGGAGGCGCGGTAATGGACGCCTACCAGATCGGGATTGTGCTCATCCTGGTGCTGATTTTCCTGTGCGCCGTCGGGCTCCTCTGGAGCCTCTGGCGCTAACCACCACGCGGCGGGCTGCGGCCCACCCAGAGAAGGAGACGATGATGCGCGAACCAACCCACCTGCACGACTATAACCGCATCGAGACCCTCGGCCTGCCAGACGGGCTCCAGGCCGAAGGGGACACGTGCCCGGCCTGTGGCGCCGAGGCCGAGACCCGCACCTGTCACACCTGCGGCGTCTCCGGCTGGGTGATTGATTGCGGGCACTACGCGCAACCCCGGCCCATTGCTTCTGGCAGGGACGATGGCAGTGCGCGTGACCACGACTTTTGTGGCGACTGCGCGCGGCGTGACGCCTAACCCCCACGGCGGGCTGCGGCCCGCCCACCGAAGGAGACCCGTATGCACGGAAGCCGTTGCCGTTTACTCGCCGTCCTCACCCTCGTAAGCCTGGGGCTCTGGGCGGGCGCCGCCCACGCGGGCCCGGTGCCCACCCGCTACCGCGTCCTCGATCTGGGCCGCAACACCGCCATCTATGCCATCGACGACGATGGGACCCTGCTGGCGCAGCGCCTGGATGGGCGCGGGCCGTTTCTCGTGCGGCCCCTCGACCCGCGCCCGACCGAGCGACCGATCACCGGCCTGACCGATACCGGCGTTGTCCGCGCCCTGCGTGGCGGCGTGCTGGTCGGGCAACAGGCCAACCACGCCACCCTCTGGCGTCCGGGGAAGACGCCGCGTGATCTGGGCACGCTGGGGAGCCCGGCCCTGTATTCCAGTGCCAGCGCGGTGTCGCGGCGCCTGGTGGTCGGGATCTGTGCCGCTGGGCTGGAACTTGGGGCCCCCACGGTGCCCTGCGTCTGGCCGCTCACAGGCGGGGAGCCCGGACCGGCGCAGGCCCTCCCCACGCTCGGGGGGCGCAGCGGCACAGCGGAGGTCGTGACCGATGACGGCTTTCTCTGT
>Ga0075428_100007215_pt1 | contig 12310 bp, 9 predicted proteins | sample RhiMetdeltSRZDD2_FD_75291 | JGI IMG/M metagenome (GOLD analysis project Ga0075428, IMG submission 75291) | Populus rhizosphere microbial communities from Tennessee, USA - Rhizosphere MetaG P. deltoides SRZDD2 | ecosystem: Host-associated > Plants > Roots > Rhizosphere > Soil | place: USA...
CAAAGTAGGTGTAGTAATGGTAGAAGGGGTCGGTCGTAATTCCACGGATGTCGAAGGTGGCGTTCGTACCATTCTGAGTGCCGCTAAAGCTTCCGAACATCAACGATCCGGCACTAAGCTTGACGGACAGCTGCCCTGCGTTGGGTGTGATGGTTGCGTCATAGGTTCGAACTCGCCACTCCGTCGGGAGAGCGTTGCGCGCCGATACTGGACACAACGTGGCATCCGCCGTGATCGTGAGCTCGTACGATCCGGTCACTGCGGCTCCCGCCGGCAGCACGAAATCAAGTCTCGCGTCGCCGCCCACCGGAATCGCGCGAACTTGATCGGGATATCCATCGACGCGTACGCGCACTTCGACATCGCCCACCAGGCCATACAACCGGTATATGCCTTCGGCATCGCTGCGCGCCGACATGACCGCGCGTGAGCCGTCGAGGACGTCCACCGTCGCACCGGAGATGGGAATACCGCTGTCACTCACGAGGCCGGTCAAGCGGTATGTGCCCGGTGTCAGGACAAGCACCTGAAGGCTGGCTCGCTTGGCGCTGTTCTCAGCGGCAACGATCGCCTCGCCGTTCTTGCCTCCGGTTGCCTCGCCGCTCGGCGAAACGCTCAACACTGCTGCGTCCGATGTGCGCCAGGTCGTTGTCGCGGTGACGTCCTGCGTCGTGCCGTCAGACATCTGGCCAATCGCGGAATACTGCGCTCGAGTACCGGGTGGAACCGAGGTCGGGCCTTCCACGCGAATGCTCTGGAGCGTCGCCTGGCTTTGCGGAGGTGGCGGCGGGGGATTCCGTGTTGGCTGTGTCGGGTGGTTCTCGCCGCATGCGGCTGACCAGCCGCCAACCAGAACCGCCAACGCCAGCGCAATCGTGGGAATTCGTGACATGACAACTCCTTCCTGCTGATGCCTCCTCCACGGGCAGAACCAGACACATTGTGAGCGTCAACCGGATGTGAAAGTTCTTGGGATTCCATGGCATTTCTCTGGTGGCTTCGCTTGCGGCGCAATCACGGCTGCGAGCTCCATGACGTTGCTCACGATCGCCCCCTGGAACGGCGAAACAGGCAATCCCGCCCTCTGTCGCTGAAGGCGTCATTTCCGTGGGTAAGTGCTAACGTTCTGGAATCATCAGCCCGTCGTCGCTAGAATCTGCCGAAGCCGGGCAAAACGAGCGGGTTCACCCAATGGACCAGAAGCGGTACCAGCAGGTCGCCGAGATTTATCAAGGGGCACTGGCAGAGGCGTCCCTGTCACAGTAAGACGATGTCCGACTCGCCCGACGTCACGCAGCTGCTCGTCGCCTGGAGTCACGGAGATCGAGAGGCCCTTGAAAGCTTGACGCCGCTCGTCCACCGGGAGCTGCATCGCATCGCGGCGCGGTACATGGCCGGCGAGCGAGCCGGGCACGTACTGCAGGCCACGGCCCTCGTCAATGAGGCCTACATCCGGCTCGTCGAATGGCACAACGTCGACTGGCAGAACCGTGCGCACTTTTTCGGACTCGCCGCCAAGATCATGCGGCGGATCCTCGTCGATTTTGCACGCACCCGCAGGCGCGCGAAACGCGGCGGCACCGACGTACGCGTCTCGCTATCGGAAGCGCTCGATGTGCCCAATCGAACGCCGAGTGCCGATCTTGTGGCTCTGGAGGACGCGTTGACAGAACTCGAGACCCTCTTCCCACGTCACGCCCGCGTCGTTGAGCTACGGTTCTTTGGCGGTCTCAGTCTGGACGAAACCGCGCACGTCCTCGACGTATCGGTGGGGACAGTTCGGCGCGATTGGAGCATCGCGCAGGCATGGCTGTTCCGTCAGTTGAACCGCAAGCTCGAGTGCTGACGAAGGAGCGCCGCAAACTCGCGCTGGGAGCCACTATCGTCATCCGGTGACCGTAACGTAAAGGGATTGGCATGCGGAGGTTGATTGCTCTGTCGGTCGCGATGGCGTTGTCGGGCAGCCAGCTCGTTTCATCGGGTTGGGTCTCGACGCAGGATTCGTCCGCTGCGCTCGACTTCATCGACACCAGTATCGAGAACGGCTCTCCGCTGTGGTACGAGAGCGTCGACAATTTCATCCGGCTTAATCTCATTTACGATCACGAGCGCTCGTCGCCGAATCGCGCCGCCGGTCATGTTCATTTCGTCCTGCACGCGCGTCCAGGTGCGTCGCTCACGCTCGAATTCCGCAATCTCGACAACGTGTGGAACGGTCAACCAGGTTCGGTCGCCGGAGAGCTGAAGAGCGTCGCGATCTCGGACGACGGGAAGGCGTGGAGAACCGTGCCGACCGACAGTTTGCCAGGCAACAGAGTCCAGCTGCGCGTGACGATGAAGGGACCGACGCTGCATGTAGCTCGTATGGAGCCGTATCGATTGTCCGATGTCGAGCGGCTGCTCGGATCGATCCGGACGCACCGCCTCGTTCGCATCGAGCCGATCGGCAAAACCGTCGCCGGCCGCCAGCTCGAGATCATTCGCATCGGCGATCCGGCGGCACCAAATCGCGTGTTCATCCGCGCAAGGGCGCATCCGTGGGAGGCCGGTAGCAACTGGGTCGCGGAGGGACTCATCGAACGCCTGCTTGCAGATGACGAAGAGGTCAAACGTTTCCTGGGTGTCTACAACGTCAGCGTCCTGCCGATGGCGAACAAGGATGGCGTCGCGCGAGGCGGAACGCGATTCAACCTTCGCGGCATGGATCTCAACCGCAACTGGGACAAGCCGGCGGACCCGGAACGGTCACCAGAGAACGCGGCGCTCGAGCGGTGGCTCGAAGCAGAGATCGCTGCGGGCCGCAAGCCGCAGCTCGCGCTAGAGCTGCACAACGACGGCAATGGTCTGTTGCACATCAGCCGGCCGCCGGTCCCACAGCTCGAGCAGCACCTCTCGCGCATGAAGACGCTCGAGGCGCTGTTGCGACGGCACACGTGGTTCACTGAAGGTACGACCAGCCCCGCGTTCCGCAACAGCGGCACGCTCGGCGACGGCTGGCTGCAGCGTTACGGCATCGATGCTGCGGTGCACGAGTTCAATTGCAATTGGATCGAGGGATTGAAGCAGCCATCGTCCAGTACGCATTGGCGTGCGTACGGCGCCAGCCTCGCGCGTGTGTTCTACGAGTACTTCGAGACAGTCAAGCCCTAGGTGGGAGACAGCATGCTCGATCGACATCTACAGAAAGGATTGCGCGTGCTCGTCACCGCGGGGGCGGCTGGCATTGGACGCGAGATCGTGCGCGCGCTCGTTGGAGACGGCGCGCAGGTGCACATCTGCGATATCGACACGGCAGCGCTGGACGATGCCCGCCGCGAACACGGTGTGACGACGAGCGTCACCGACGTCGCCGAGGTTGAACAGGTGGAGCGCTTGTTCAGCGATGTCCGCGAGCGGCTCGGCGGCCTCGACGTGCTGGTCAACAATGCCGGCATCGCCGGCCCGACCGCGGGCGTTGAATCCGTGACGCCCGCCGACTGGCGTAGAACGATAGCCGTCAACCTGGATGGGCAGTTTTATTGCGCGCACTTTGCCGTGCCGCTGCTGCGTCAGAGCCAACGCGGCACGATTGTGAATATGTCCTCCGTGGCGGGACGCCTCGGATATCCCTTCCGGACGCCGTACGCCGCCTCAAAGTGGGCCGTTGTCGGTTTCACGGAGAGCCTGGCGCGCGAGCTTGGGCCTGACGGGATCACGGTCAACGCCATCCTGCCGGGTCCGGTCGAAGGCCCGCGGATCGAACGCGTCATTCGTGCCAGGGCCGAACAGTTTCGCGTTCCTTACGAGGAGATGGAGCAGTGGTATAGGGACAAGTCCTCGCTTCGCCGCATGGTCTCGCCGCAGGACATCGCCGCGATGGTCGTGTTTCTGTGCTCGGAGGCAGGAAGAAACATTTCCGGTCAGTCATTGAGCGTCTGTGGCGGCGTCGAAACGCTCTGACGAATTTTGCCTTTTCCCTTTCCCTTCTACTCCATCCTCGTCCACAGGCGGTGAATCTCGATGACTTTGCCGCCCTCGAAGCACACTCCCCGGGCGCGAAAGTAGCTGTGCGACGGACTGCGGCTGTAGATTGCGCAGGTGCCGTCGGGCGGTCCCAGCGCCCGGACGACTGCGTCTCGCGTCATCCCCACCTGAATACCGCGACTGCGGCACTGCGCCTCGTCCGGCTGGCCGAGCGCACGGGCAACAACGGCGTCCGACTGCAGGTTCACAAAGCGACACGTTCCAGGTGTCAGGTAGTAGAGCACCTCGCCGAGCGGCGCACCGAGGCGCGCGTGCACCGACGCTACGGAATCGCCCTCATGGACCGACATGAACGATCGCTCGGTGAAGCCGCGCGCAAACTCTGTGTCGTCACGAAGGATCAGTGTGACGACACGCTCGCGTATTGGATCCCCCGAGGCAACCAGCCAGACGGAGACTGCCCACAACGGAAGCCAGACCAGCCGCGCGCGCGTCAACCTCAATGCGTACGCCACGATCGGTGCGAGCAGCACGAGCTCGGTCAACGACACACTCAGCCCGTACGGTGTGAAGAAAGCCAGGCCAATCGGCGCGACTGGTATCGGCCGCCACGGTGCGAAGTAGCGCGTCAGATCGAACGGCCAGAACAGGGCGCATCCAAGGCCGCCGTCGGTCATCGTGTCCAGCAGGCCGTGGCTGATCAAGACGGCGCTCGCGATTGCCGATAGCCGCAGCGGCGTCGCGCGAACGCGTCGCATCGCCAGTCCAATCGAGGTGCCGACCGCGAGCGCGAATGCGAGGGAATGCGTGGCACCGCGATGTCCCCACGGATCACCGTAGTCGACGCCGAGGCTGAAGCCGATGACGTCCACGTCAGGCATCAGTGAAAGCGTCGACCACCATGCCATCGAGCGCCACGTCGGCACAGCTGCGGGTCCGGCACTCGATAACCGTGCCGCCGCCATGCCAACCGCTATGTGGCCGATGCTCGCCATGATGCCCCGGGAGAATACAGGAACGATCGTCTTGTGGTGTTTTAGACGGAGCTGTTGATTATCGAGCCCAGATTACCTGTTTCTGAAATACACTCTTCGCCTCATGAAACCTTATCTCGTCGTTCTTCTACCGGTGGCATTGCTCTCCGCCTGCAGTGCCAGTGAGACAATCCCCGCCGCTGCGCCGCCGAAGCCGGCGTTCGGAACCTTTGGCATCGACACGGCCCAGATGGATACCACGCTGAAGCCTGGCGACGACTTCTACAAGTACGTGAACGGGAAATGGCTCTCCACGTTCAAGATACCCGCTGACAAGCCAGGTTATGGCGTGTTCGATGCCTTAACTGACAAGTCGGAGAATGACGTCCGCACGTTGCTCGAGGATCTGTCGAAAACGCCGCCGGCCGTCGGTTCGGTGCAACGGAAAGTGCTGGATTTGTACAACTCGTGGATGGCGGAGCCGTCACTCGAAGCGCGAGGCATCGAGCCGCTAAAAGGGGACATCGACGCGATCAATGCCGCAAAGACCAAGGCCGACATTGTGAAGTTGATGGGTAACATCGATTATGCCGGTCCGATCGGCATCTACATTTTCCCCGACCCGGCAGATCCGACGAAGTACACCGTTGGGATCACCCAATCCGGCCTCGGCATGCCGAACCGCGACTACTATCTCAACAAGGGCGGCAAGTACGACACCTATCGCAGTGCATATAAGACCTACGCGACGAAGATTTTCGAACTCACCGGCGACAGCGCGCCAGCCGCTTCGGCCGACGCGATCATCGCACTCGAAACGAAACTCGCAACCGTCCATTGGGCACCTGAGCGGCAGCGTGACGTGAAAGCGACGAACAATCCGGTCGATCGCGCCGGGCTCAAGAAAATGGTTCCCGCGGTGGACTGGGATGCGATGTTACCCGTTGCCGGGCTCGGTGAAGTTCAACACTTCGTCGTCAACGAGACGACGGCGTTGACGGACGGAGCGAAACTGCTCGATACCGAGCCCGTCGGCACGTGGAAGAAATATCTCATCTTCCAGCTCGCGAGTGATTACGCCGCGTACCTTCCCAAAACGTTCGATGATGCCAACTTCGATTTCTTCTCGAAAGCGCTACGCGGCGTCGAAACAAAGCGCGATCGGTGGAAGCGGGGCGTTCGGCTGCTCGACGCGCAAATCGGTGAAGGGCTCGGCGAACTGTACGTTGCGAAATACTTTCCGCCAGAAAACAAAGCGAAGATGGATCAGCTCGTCGCTAATCTGCGGACCGCGATGGGTGAACGGTTGAAAACACTCGCCTGGATGGACGACGCGACTCGCGCCGAAGCGCAGAAGAAACTCGCGACCTTCGAGCCACGCATCGGCTATCCATCGAAATGGCGCGATTACTCGGCCCTTTCGATCGATGGCGGAAAACTCTTCGAAAATGTTCGCAACGCCCGTAAGTTCGACTGGAATCGACGGGTCGCTCGGCTCAATCAGACCGTCGATCGGACGGAATGGGGCATGAATCCACAGACCGTGAACGCGTACTACAACCCGCTTATGAACCAGATCACGTTTCCCGCCGCGATACTGCAGCCGCCGTTCTTCGATGCCAACGCCGATCCTGCGGTGAACTACGGCGCAATCGGCGCCGTCATCGGACACGAGATGGGTCACGGCTTCGACGATCAGGGCAGAGAGTTCGATGAAACGGGCAAGATTCGCAACTGGTGGACGGCGGAGACGAACAAGAAATTCGTGGATCAGACCAGGCGGCTGGCCGCTCAATACAACGCGTTCTGCCCGCTCGAGGGTCTCTGCGTCAAGGCCGACCTCACAATGGGCGAAAACATCGGCGACCTCGGTGGTCTCGAGATGGCGTATACGGCATACAAGCTGTCACTGAAGGGACAGGAAGCTCCTGTCATCGACAGCTTCACTGGCGATCAACGATTCTTCATGGCGCATGCCCAGATCTGGCGAGGCATGCAGCGTGAAGACGCCTTGCGCAATCAGATCCTCACGAACCCGCACGCACCATTTGCCGCGCGAGGTTCGATTCCCGAACGCAACATGGACGCCTGGTACACCGCCTTTGGAGTGAAGGAAGGCGACAAGCTGTTCATCAAACCGGAGGAGCGGGTGAAGATCTGGTAGCAGGGTTACCGCATCAGCGAAGTCAGCGTTCAGGGAGCGCCGCTACGCGGAGACTGAAGTCCAGATTCTCGGTGATGCGAGTACCGTCTTTGCGAAACGCATCGGCGAGCATCCGGATCCGCCGCTTGGACTCGTGCAAGTCAGTGTTGTTCAAATTGATGTTCAGCAGGTCGATGTACCAAGGTAACTTCACCTCGTCCATGACGTAGGTCTGCGCGATCTCGCGCGCGATCGGAAGCGTGGTGCGCTTCGAGTTGTCATGCACGTCGCGGTTGCTGGCACGCTGCAGCTTGTCGTACTCCTGCTCGAGCAGCTTCTCGAACAGCTCGCGCGTGAAGGTGTCGCCCGCCTTCACACCGATTTCATCTTCGGCCGTCAGTGACGCACCTTTGTGCAGCCACTCCCACAGGATGCTCAAACGGATTTCGCCGGTGGCCATGTCTTCCATCAGATACAGCACATCGTCGTTGCCGAAGAAATCAGCGGGCTTCAGCGCCGCCGCCTGCAGCCCTTGCAGGAAGGCGTTGCCGTACTGGAGTGCGACGCTGAGCAGATCGCGAGCGCCGCGGATCGTGCGCGGCGCGTTCTCGAGCAGGATCAAGCCATCAGCATCTGCTCTCTCGTAAGTGAGCGGAGCGAACGTTCGCCCGAGCTGATTCGCTTCGCCAACGTTCTCCCACACCGGCCTGACGATGTGGACCATTTTCCAGTGGGCGACCCATTTGCCGCTGGCACCCTCGCGCTGTTCGCGCTCGCCGCCGGCGACGGCGCGTTTCATCGCGGCGGTCACGCCGGCTTCCGATCCGACCGGGATGTTGGGCTCCATCCCGCCCTGCCAGAGCGCATACTGACCCTTCGCGTCAGGCGTGTTCACGGCGCGGCGCACGCGGTCCTCGTAGATCCGCATGTAGCCGTAGGTCATCGTGATGGCGTCGATGTTCGGATTGACGAACGCCGGGTCCCAGGCCATCGCATCCGACACGCTATTGATGTAATCCCAACGGCCGGTATTGAAGCCAACGAAGTGCAGGCCGAGCGCCGCGCGGATTTCCATCAACTGGAAGCACGCTTCGATCTGTTCCACCAGCACGTAGACCTTGATCGTCCCGACCTCGAGACCGAGATGCCGCTCGAGCGTTGCGAGCATGTCGTTCCACAGCGCTGCCTCTTCCGCGGTCTGAATCTTCGGCAGGTAGAGGACGATCGACGATCCCGCGCGTCGAAGCTGCTGGTAGTTGTTCACCACGTACAGCGTGAGATCGACGATCGACGCGGAGAAGCTCTCGCCGCTGGCATGCCGGACGTGCCGGTCATCGAGATGCAGCCCGCGGGCACGAAAGATCTTCGTGGTGAAGTCGAGCTGTTTCCGCCAGTCGGCAATGATCGCGCGCTCGAAGAAGCTCTTCGCCCAGCTGTTCATTTCTCCGGCGACCTGCTCTGCGACTTTGAGAAACACGGGGTCGCGGTGGATCGCCAGCTTCAGGGTGCGCTGGTTGTCGAGCGACATGGAGGAGACCTGGCCGAGCGCGTCCTCGCCGTCGAACATCCAGCCGTCGGCGCCCGAGAGAAGCGCATAGGCACTGTTGCGCAGAGCCGTTTCCACCGGCGCGCCTGGCCGCGCCGCCGGGCCGGTACCCTGGATCCACTGCCGTCGAAGATCGGCGGGGATCTCGCTGCCGATGAACTTGCCGTCCCTCGCGTCCTGCACTTTGATCTGCGTCCGCGGGATGACCGAGTGTGGGTCGAGGAACGCGATGCGCTGTCGATCGCGCACACGCGCCGCACGTCGCGCGATGCGCGCTTTCATCACGGCCTTGCGGTCGGCGTCAAGCGGCGCCAGCGCCGCGAGTGCTGAGAGCGCCTCGGGCGTGAAGACATCGGGATAGCTGTTCTCGAGGGTGCCTCTGACTTCAAGAGTTCTCACTCAACATCCTCCACTGTCACGGTGCGATCGTATTGAAGAGATCACAGGAGAAAAGAGAAAGGAGAATAACTCTTCTTGTTCTCCGTTCTCCCTTCTCCTGTTTGTCTCCTGGTAGCGTCAGTTCCAATCAGTGAACGCTGTTGATTGTGAACAGCTGCTCAATCAACATTCTCCACGACCGATGATGTCACAAGTCTGTCATCGTCGAGTAACCCTGCGCCGCCTTTTCGCCACGCGACGCTTTCCCGACGCCGCCGCTACTTTGCGGCCCGGGAAAGGTAGCCACGGCTTCAGTACGGCGTCGAGATCTCTCGCGATCCAGCCGACGGCTTTGCCCTCCCGATACGTCGCCCAGGACATCAGGGAACCGCCGACGACGACTTCCACGGTGCGCGCGAGTGACCGGACGTCGACATTGCGTCGCAACTCACCTGCCGCGACAGCCGCCCCGAGCAGCGCTTCGATCTCGTGCCGTGTTGCGCGCGCATTCTCGACGAGATGGCGACGCAAGACATCGTCGGTCAGATCGAGCTGCAGGTAGGCAAGATTGCGAAGAAGCGCTTCGGGCGTCGGCGCAAGATCGGCCATGCAGGCGGCATACGCGCGCACCGCTGCGAGCGGGCTGGGATGCGCGGCGCGCAACCCGGCGAAGATCGCCCCCGCGCTGCCGGCGAAGCGCGCGGACAGGGCGACGAACAGGTCGCGTTTGCTGCCGAAGCGCTGCACCAGCAACCCCGCGGTCACGCCGGCCTCGCCGGCAATATCGGCAAGGGTCAGCTCGTGCGGCCCGCGCCGGCTCATCGCCCGCTGGGCAGCCGCAAATATGTCCTCGTCGGTGACCTTCTGTGGGCGTCCAGGCATCGGATTTGACAATTTCTAAATTGACGTTTAGATTTTATTACTAAACATCAATTTAGCTCAGGAGGGCCTCCCGATGCGAAAAGTTGTATATGGCGGTGCGATGAGCCTCGACGGCTTCATCGCCGGTCCGAATGGGGAATACGACTGGATCGTGATGGATCCCGACATCGACTTCGCGGCGTTGATGGGCAGATTCGACACATTCCTCATCGGGCGCAAGACGTTCGAGGCGATGCGGCGGATGGCGGAATCGGGACCGCCGGCTCCGGGAATCCAGAACATTGTCTTTTCGCGCACGCTTCGACCCGCCGATTGCCCCGACGCGATCCTGAGCGACGATGCGGAAGGAATGGTCGGCGATCTGCGGAAGAAGCCCGGCAAGGACATCGCGCTCTTCGGCGGCGGCGAGCTGTTTCGAAGTCTGTTGGCGGCGGGCCTCGTCGACGAAGTCGGCATCTCGCTCGTTCCTGTATTACTCGGCGGAGGAATACCATTTCTCCCCTCGCCGGCGGATCGCGCGAGGCTCAAGCTGAAACAGTGCCGCGTCTACGAGAAGACGGGCACCGTCGGACTCGAGTACGACATTCTTCCGAAACAACGGGCATCCGCACGCTGAGAGACGCACGCGGGCGCAGGCGCCATGGCTCAACCGAGCGTCAGCGTCAACGTGGGCAGATCGATGCCCTCGACGGATGCCGACCATGTGGCGCCTGGCTGAATCGGCGTCGATTCGGTCAGTGTGCCGGAGCTGACGAGATCGCCGGTCGCGAGCGGCTCACCGCCTTGCTGTTTCGCCATTGCGGACGCGAGCTCGGCGAGACAGAGCGCCGGACTGCGAAGCGAATTGCGGCCGGAGCCTGCCTCGACCAGCTGTCCGTTCTTCGAGAGCCGGACCTTGAACTTCGACAGCGGCTCGACCAGCTCAGAGATGCTCGCTGCCATCACCGGGCGCGGCTCACCGACGACGAGCGCAGCGTGCAGACCATAAGCAGCGACGAAGTCAGCAGGCTGAAACTGCCAGTCCGCGTACGGGCAGTCGATGATCTCGAATCCGAGCGCAAGCCACTCGACGGCCTCGAGCGCGGCCGCCGCGTCACTTATGTCCGCACCGAGCGGCGCTTTCAGCTTGAACACGATCTCCGGCTCGATCTTGGGGGAGATCGCGTGCGCGAGTGAGAGCGTGGCGAGGTTCGCGTCAGCGTAGCGCACCGTGTCGTCGTACATGTGCGCCCATACGAGTGTCTCGAGCTTGCGCACGCGCCAGATCGCCTTGTTCGCGTAACCAACCTTGACACCGACACTCTGGTGCCCTTCCGAACGCCGCATCCGCACGAGCTCGCGCTCGACCGCGTACGCCGTCGGCAGATCGAGACCGTCGTGAGAAGGCGGAGTGGAGAGTGTTCGACGCTCCGCGTACGCCGCCGCCAACTCCAACGCAAGGGCACGAGTATTGATCACGCCGTTACCGGGATCTTGGCAGCCTTGGCCTTCGCCGCCTCGTGCGAAACACGAAGTGTGTAAGCGAGCACGGCGGCAACCAGCGCCATCAGCGCGCTCCCGTAGAAGCCCATCGCCCAGCTGCCTGACTGTTCATAGAGCAGGGCCGCCATGTATCCGCCGATAATCGAGGCGACACCCTTTGCCGTGTAGAGCACCGCGTAGTTCGAAGTCGCGTGCTTGGTGCCGAAGTAGTCGCCCGACGTGGACGGGAACAGCGAATAAATCTGACCCCACGTGAAGTAGACGGCGACCAGGGTCGCCACAAACCACGCGCTCGAGATTTGCCCAAGGGTAGCGACGGCGACGAGACAAAACGCCTGCAGCACGAACGTGAGCATCATCGTGCTCTCGCGTCCGAGCCGATCGGAGACCCAGCCCCACAAGATGCGCGACGCGCCGTTGGCAAGTGGGCTCAGCGTTGCGGCGAGCGTGATCGAAAAACCCCACGAACGTGCCATCGGTCCCGCGTTGGCGGTCACCAGCAGTCCACCGGTTGCCATCAACACGAACGCGACGTACATCACATAGAACTGTGGAGTCCGCAGCACCTCCATCGTCGTGAACTGTTTTCTGCCATCCTTGTCCGTCGCCACCGCGGTTTTGGTCGCGGACGTCGCGGATGCCGGCACCGTAGGCGGGTGCCGCAAAAACTGCGCGACTACGGCGATGACGATCCCCTGCAGGATGCCGGTCGCCACGAACGTGGACTGGTAGCCCTTGTCGCCGATCATCGACTGGATGAAGGGAATGAAGAGCGCGGTGCCGCCGCCGAAGCCAGCAGTCATGATGCCGGACGCGAGCCCCCGCCGCTCCTTGAACCACTTCAACGCCGATCCGACGGCGCCGCTGTAGACGAACGCCGCGCCTGTTCCCGCCAGGCAGTAGAGCGCATAGAGTGCCGGGAGGGAGTTGGCATAACCCATC
>Ga0075428_100007216_pt1 | contig 12310 bp, 9 predicted proteins | sample RhiMetdeltSRZDD2_FD_75291 | JGI IMG/M metagenome (GOLD analysis project Ga0075428, IMG submission 75291) | Populus rhizosphere microbial communities from Tennessee, USA - Rhizosphere MetaG P. deltoides SRZDD2 | ecosystem: Host-associated > Plants > Roots > Rhizosphere > Soil | place: USA...
GCCTCCACCACTTGGAGCCATTCGTGCGTGCTCAGCTTGTCCGGACAAATGACGGCGCGCACCTCATCGTCGAGGATTTCCGCCGCGGTGCCGGGCAAGCTGCCCAGTCCCGCCGCCTGCAGCCGCTCCAGGAATTGCGACACGGACAGGCCAAGCGTCTGGGCGCCATGCGTGACCTCGAGCGGCGAAAAGGCGTGGACGTGCATTTCGGGAACGGCATTCTTCACCGTCTTGAGCAAGGTCAGGTATGTCTCGCCGGTATAGTTGGGATGAATGCCGCCCTGCATGCAAACTTCGGTCGCGCCGCGCTGCCACGCTTCATGGACCCGCCGCGCAATCTCGTCGAGCGCCAGATCATAGGGCCGCCCACGCAGCCGATCGCTCAGCTTGCCCTTGGAGAAAGCGCAAAATCCGCACGCGAAGGTGCAGATGTTCGTGTAGTTGATGTTGCGGTTCACCACATAGGTGACCTGGTCGCCGACATTTGTGCGAAGCGCATCCGCCGCGCCGCAGATATCCTCGACATCCGAACCTCGCGCCGCGAACAGGCGCGTTATGTCGTCTTCGCCGAGACCCTCGCCGGACTGGCTTTTTGTCAGGACCGCCGACACTGTCTGCGGGTTGCCTGCTTGTATCCGCAATGCGGCGGGCGGCGCCACTTTGGAGCCCGGAATCCAGGGATCCGTCCGCGCAAAGCCACACGAATCGCTCGCCGCCAGCACACGTGGCACAAGGATCGGATGCACCCAGCGCTGCACGTCCGACACATATTCCGGGTAGACCGCCAACCGCTCCGTCAGCACTAATCCTCTATCGGCCGTAGCCTCCGCCAGGCGATCGAGGTGCGGCCACGGCGCCTCCGGATTGACGTGGTCCGCCGTCACTGGGGATATGCCCCCCCAATCATTGATCCCGGCGTCCAGCAGCTTCGGAAAGTGTTCGAAGCTCAGGTTGGGCGGCGTCTGGATGTTCATCGCGGGGCCGAAAATCAGCCGGGCAACGGCCGCGGTCCACAGCAAATCCTCGAGCGTCGGCGCCGGCGTCGAAGCCATCCTGGTCCCGGGCTTGGGGTTGAAATTCTGAATGATGATTTCCTGCACATGGCCATGGCGCGCTTGAAGATCCCGCAGCACCAGCAGCGCTTCAATGCGTTCGCATCGCGTTTCTCCGATTCCAATCAGGATCCCGCTAGTGAAGGGAACACGCTGCCGGCCGGCGGCTTCGATCATCTCCAGCCGGACATGCGGCACCTTGTCAGGCGAACCGAAATGCGCCTCCCCGGGCTCGCACAGGCGATTGGATGCGGTCTCCAGCATGATGCCTTGCGACACGCTGACCGCGCGGAGTGCCGCGATCTCGGCTTCCGCCATCACGCCGGCGTTCACGTGCGGGAAGAGACCGGTCTCTTCGAGGACCAGACGGCACGCGTGCGCGAGGTACTCCACGGTGCTCGAAAAGCCGAGTGCCCGCAGCGCCGCTCGCGCGGCGGCATAGCGCAGCTCAGGCTTGTCACCAAGTGTAAACAGCGCTTCCCGGCATCCGGCGGCTCGGCCGGCTCGGGCGATCTCCAACACCTGATTCGGCGACAGGTAGGCGGACCCGGCCCGGGCCGGCGTGGTCGCAAAGGTGCAATAACCGCAGACATCGTGGCACAACCGGGTGAGCGGGATGAACACCTTGCGGGAGTAGCTAACCACACGGCCGTGCCCATCGGCGCGCAGCTTCTGCGCCTCGTTCAGGAGCCTTTCAAGGGGCACGGCCTCGTATTGGCTCAGCAGCCGTCCCGCCTGGGTCTGGTAGTCATGTGCCGCCATGTCCAGCGTCTCCGGGGGCCGATCGAGCGCGCCCACCCTGCCGAAGAATTTGCGCGCCTGCCATCCTGATCGCCGGTATCATGTACGATGTCTAGCCACCATCCAGGGAGATCGCAGCCATGCAGATCGGATTCAACGCCCCGGTTGCCGGCCCGCTGGCGTATCCCGAGCCGCTCGGACGCCTGGTCGTCGGCGGCGAGGCGCTAGGCTTCGACTACGCGACCTTCAGCGACCATGTCGTGATCCCCACCGATATCCAAGCACGCTACCCGTACAGCGCGACCGGCGAATTCCCGAGCGGTGCTCGCGCCGAGCGGCATGAGCAGCTGGCCACGGTCGCGTATATCGCCGGCAAGACCACGCGCCTGCGCATGGTCACCTCAGTCATGGTGGTGCCGCATCGCCCGGCGGTTCTGACCGCCAAAATGTTGTCGACCATCGATGTGCTGTCGGGCGGGCGCCTGACCGTCGGCATCGGCGCCGGCTGGCTGAAGGAGGAATTCGAGGCGATCGGCGCTCCGGACTTTGCCGCGCGCGGCAAGGTGACGGACGAATATATTCAGGCTTTTCTGGAGCTCTGGAAGAGCGAGGCTCCGCGCTTTGCCGGCGAGCACGTGAACTTCGACAAGATCATGTTCGAGCCGAAGCCGGTACAAAAGCCCAATCCGCCGATCTGGGTAGGCGGCGAGAGCGGCCCGGCCCTGCGCCGGACGGCCCGCATGGGCGACGCCTGGTATCCGATCGGCACCAACCCGGCAAACCCCGTCGACAGTCTGCCGCGCTTCAAGGCCAATATAGAGAAATTGCGCAAATTGACAGTGGAAGCCGGTCGGGATCCCAAAGCGGTGGGCGTCGCCATGCGCTGCACGATGCACGGCGAAAAAGTGCCGGCCCTGGCCGACGACGGCGAGCGGCGTCTGTTTTCCGGCAACGCGGCCGCCCTCGCGGGAGATCTGCGCGCGCTCCGCGACCTCGGTGTCGGTAGCGTCGATTTCGGCTTCGGCGGCGCCAGTGCGGAAGCCATGCTCGGGGAGATGCAGCAGTTTCGCACCGAGGTGCTGTCAACGTTGTGACGGCGGATCGGTCGCGCGCCGACGATGCCGGCTGTAAATGCGCCGGGAGGACCGCGCGCAGCAAAGACGGGCAGATACCAGGGTGATCCGGTGGCCAATGCTGATGAGCATCAGCCCGCCAATGTGAACGCGCCATGAATAGCGGATCGGATCGCGAGGCGCGCTTGACGGTGTGCCGAAATGAAGCCCCGCGATTTCGGGATACCTTGGATCGCAGCAGGGTTCGAGCCGTTGCTGTCTCGATCTCGGCGCCCGATACCTGACTGCGTGTTCCTATTTCTCCCGTTCATCGCGGTCTCGCTTCACTTGTGGCCACCAACGTACGCCGAATCGGTTGATATCGTCGAATAAGCCAGCCTTATTGGCGAGAGGTTCCTAATAATTGGACATCGTCGGTGACGGCGAACACGGTCCACTATCGTCACCGGATATGGCAGAGTCCATTGGCTTCAATATCAACGACAGAGCGTGAGTCCACCGCGTCCAGGCTAGCCGATGCCGTAATCGATCAGGAGGCACTCGCGGTTTCGCTGTTCGACACGCTGCGCTCCAACACCACAAAGGGCAAAGGCATTTTCCGTGACGCCTATGGCGACGGTGAGAACTTCGGTATCGTCTCCAGGGTCATGATCGTACCCCACAGGGATCCGGTCGAACGCTGGCAAAGAGCTCAAATGAGGCCAACATGCTATCGGAGGCGGAGCGCGGATTTTTGGATCATCGACGGGTCGCGCATCTCGCCACTGCCGACGCGCGAGCGGTCCCGCATGTTGTACCGGTGTGCTTCGCCATAGCGAAGGACACTCTCTACATCACGATTGACGACAAGCCGAAACAACCGAGCGGCCTCGCGCTCAAGCGCTTGAGGAATATCACCGAGAATCCCGCCGTGGCGGTCGTCGTCGATCACTACAACGAAGATTGGACAGAGCTCGGTTGGATAATGCTGCACGGACATGCCGAAATCCTCGCCAATGGGAGCGAGCATCACGATGCGCAGGCGCTGCTCCGTTCCCGCTATCCGCAGCTTGCGCCGATGCGGATCGCGCACCGCCCGGTGATCGCCGTCCGCATTGAACGGACGACCAGCTGGGGCAATCTGTCCGCGTCGTAAGTCGCCTCACTTTATATCCCGCGGGCGCCCGCGACATGCGAGGCAGACCTATGCTAGATCACTCTCGAGGCTTCGACAGCGACGTGTTGAATCGTGGAGGAACGTGTGTTCATTGGTGTTTTCTATTTTCCAACCGACTATGGTATCAACATCGGTGAGCTGGCGTCTGCGCTCGAAGGGCGCGGGTTCGAATCGCTCTTCCTGTGCGAGCACACTCACATCCCGGTCAGCCGCCGCAGTCCGTTTCCAAGCGGCGGCGAATTGCCGAAGCGCTATTGCCATACGCACGACCCGTTCGTAGCGTTGTCGTTCGCCGCCGCCGTGACCCGTACCCTGAAGCTTGGTACCGGCGTTGCCCTGATACCGCAGCGCGACCCGATCATCACGGCCAAGTCGGTCGCCAGTCTCGACCAACTCTCGGACGGCCGCTTCATCTTTGGGATGGGCGGCGGCTGGAATGTCGAGGAAATGGAAAATCACGGCGCGCGCTACGACACGCGCTTCAAGCTGCTGCGTGAGCGCGTGCTGGCAATGAAGGCGCTGTGGACCCAGGAGGAAGCCGAATTCTACGGTGAATTCGTCAACTTCGATAAGGTCTGGCTTTATCCTAAGCCAAAGCAGAAACCCCATCCGCCGCTACTCCTCGGAGGGGAGACCGATCATACCTTGAAGCGCGTGGTCGAATTCTGCGATGGCTGGTTTCCGCGCGTCAGCGCGGGTTGGGACCCCAAAACTGCCGTGGCACGCCTGCGCCAAGCGGCCATTTCGGCTGGGCGCGATCCCGCGGCTCTCTCGATCACGATATTCAACGCACCGGCCGACCCGGGGGCGCTTGCGTCGTATCGGGAGGCCGGTATCCAGCGCGCGCTGCTGGCAGTGCCGGATTTAGGTCGCGACGAGATCCTGAGCGTGCTCGACAAGAACGCGTCGCTGGCGAAGGGATGAGGGCTGTCCCTGTCGGAAACCTGGATGATTGGCAAGCGAGCGCGAATCTGCTTTTGCGGCATCGATCCCGGTGGACGGTGCTTCCTAAGACCGGACCACACCGCCGAGCCGATCGATGTCTGCTTATCGCGGTGAAGCCATATCGCGCGATTCTGCAACGAGCTCGTCATCACCAGAAACTGAATCGACCACTGCTCGTCCGTTCGGGCAAGTGTTTACGATCGGAACTCGAAGCATGCCTCCACTGCTCCCCGTAGACCTGTACTCCGACAATGTCGCACCGGCGGCGCCGGAGATCCTGGCCGCGCTCACGCGCGTTAGCGCCGGTCCGGCGCAACCCTATGGCCGGGACCTTGAGAGCAAAGCTATGAAAACGGCTTTCTCCGATCTTTTCGGCTGTGAGGTCTGGGTGATGCCTGTTTCTACCGGAACCGCCGCCAACTCGATAGCGCTCTCCGCCCTAACGCCGCCGTATGGCACGATCCTTTGCTCCGACACGGCGCATATCCAGACCAGCGAATGCGGGGCGACTGAGCTGTTCTCCGGGGGCGCCAAGCTAACCCACGTGCCGGCCGAGTCTGGCCGCATGTCGGCGGATGTACTCAAGGAGGTTATCCGGAAGGCCGGCAAGGGCCTGCAGCACCGGGCCCAACCGGCGGCGGTCAGTCTGACCATCGGTACCGAGCGCGGTACTGTGTATCGAGTCAGCGAAATCGCCCGGATCGCCGAGGTGACGAGGCAACACGGGCTCCATTTCCACATCGACGGCGCCCGCTTGGCTAACGCATTGGTCACGCTCCGCACATCGGTGCGGAGCGTGACGACCGAACTGGGCATCGATGCGCTCTCATTCGGCGCGCCAAGAACGGCACGCTTAACACCGAGGCGATCGTCGTCTTCCGGAAAGACATCGCCGATGTTCTGTACTACCGGGTGCGCCGCGCCGGCCAAGTGTGGTCGAAGATGCGCTATTCCGCGGCTCAATTGAACGCCTACATCCAGGATGGGCTTTGGCTCCGACTGGCGGCCCGAGCAAATATGGCGGCGAAGCGCTTGTCCGAGGGCCTCAGCCAGGTACCGGGCATACGCATGATAGAGATAGTGGAGATCAACCAGCTGTTCATCGAGATGCCCCCCGAGGTAATCGCCGGCCTCGAGGCGGACGGAATTGGGCTCGGCCGGCGCGACGAGGGCGTGCGCATGGTAACCTCGTGGTGCACGACTACTGAGGAGATCGCCCACGTGGTCAAGCGCGCGCGATTCCATGCAAGCGCGTGCGATTCCTTGGAGGCGCGGTCCGTGGTCCGTAACTAATTGTCGAGCTTATTGCGCGGGCAATGTTCGGATGGACCGCTTGGCCAAACCGGGCGCAAGCCAGGGGCATGGTCCTGAAGTCCGCGCACGCCGAGGCGGCGCGTTGGTATCGCCACCGTGGTCGCGATCTGGCATATGCTGGGAATTGTTGCCGGAGCCCCATGACATGCCGCTTCAGTCCTGTTCGAACGAAAACGTCTATCAGCGCCTAGGAATTCGAACGATCATCAACGCCTCGGGCCCGTCTACACGGCTTAGTGGCGGCATCATGCGCCCCGAGGTGGCTGAGGCGATGGCCGAGGCTTCGCAATGGTGCGTCGATCTTGCCGAACTGCAGGGGCGTGCCAGTGAAATCCTGGCCGAGGTCACCGGGGCTGAGGCGGGATATGTCACCGCCGGGGCTTCCGCGGCGCTAATGCTGGCCTCCGCGGCGAGCCTTGCAGCTCTCGATCCTGCGAAAATGAACCTGCTGCCGGAGACGACGGGCATGGCGAACGAGGTCGTCATGGCGCGCAGCCAGCGCAATATGTACGACCACGCGGTTGCCCAGGCAGGCGCCAAATTGATCGAGGTTGGCATTCCGGATCGCTTTTCGGGCGCCGGTGTACGCGACGCCCAACTTTGGGAGTACGAGGCGGCCATAAATTGCAAGACTGCAGCGATCCTGTGGGTTGCGCAGCCGCATTCCGAACCTGGCCTGAGGGAACTCGCCACTCTCGCTCGCCGCCATGGCGTCGCGACAATCGTCGATGCCGCCGGTCAACTTCCGCCGGCCGAGAATCTGAAACGCTTTATCGCCGAGGGCGCCGACTTGGTCGCTTTCTCCGGAGGCAAGGCGATTGGCGGTCCCCAGGCATCGGGCATCCTTGTCGGCCGACGAGACCTCATCCAGTCGGCGGCGCTCCAGCAGCTCGACCACGACACCTATTTCGAGCAATGGCGGCCACCAGCCAGTCTTTTCGACAAGCACAAATTGGTTGGGCTTCCGGCGAGTGGCGTCGGGCGCGTCGCTAAGTGCGGCAAGGAGGAGATCGTCGGCCTTCTGACGGCGCTCGAGCTTTTTCTGAAGGACAACTCGGACGAGAGGCACCGGCGCTGGCGCGTCATCTGCGAGGAGATCGCCGAAGGCCTCAGCGGTGTGCAGGGCGCGACCGTCGCCCTCGTCGACAATAAAGACGCACGCTGGCCCGTAGTCGAGCTCGCGGTGCACGATGGGCTAGGCTTTTCTGCCGGTGATCTCGTCAAGCGCCTGCAGGACGGCGAACCGTCGGTCCGTGCCAACCACGCACGAGTTCGCGATGGCATCGTCGTGTTTGGCCCGACCTGTATGAAGCCCGGCGAAGCGGCCATTGTGATCGAGCGCGTGCGTGCGGAATTTACGTCACGATCGGGAAACAACTGAGAACCACGTGCAGACGCGACGGGGATCCGACACTCCGATTGCCCTGCGCGGTCTAACAAGGAGACAGGAAAAGCTTTTTGCTCGCCTTCTTTTCGGATGGAGAACGAAGTGCGCTCCCGCTAGTAGTCTCGTGGATGCGTTGACACCCCATCCTCGACTAGCGCACGCTGTCGATGAGATGCGCCTAAAGAAAACCGCGTCATCACGAACTGGGCCAAACGCTCTGTGGCGTTGGTTCCTATCAGGATTTCGCATGCTGGGTGTGCTGCTTAACCCCTTAGTAGAGGATCGGCAGTGGCTGACGTAGCCCGTAGTCGGAACGCGACGGTCGGGGATGCGCTCCGCGAAGTTGAGCAACGCTTCACCGCAGCTAATCCGAAAAGTCTTGCGCGCCATCGATCCGCGCAAGCGCATCTTCCAGGTGGTAATACGCGAACCAACATGTACTTCAGCCCCTTTCCGCTCACGATCCTGCGCGGCGAAGGGGCTCGTCTCTACGATCTCGACGGGCACAACTACGCCGATTTCCTAGGCGAATACACCGCTGGGATCTTCGGGCACTCCGACGCGCGGATCAGAGCCGCGATCGTAGAGGCGCTGGATGAAGGCGTTAACCTCGGTGGCCCGAACCGTTGGGAAGGCGAACTGGGGCGGCTCATGTGCCAGCGCTTTCCGTCGCTCGACAAGGTGCGGTTTTGCAACTCGGGCACGGAGGCGAACCTCTATGCGATCTCGACCGCCCGCGCCGCGACCGGGAGGACGCATATCCTGGTATTCGACGGCGCCTATCACGGCGGGGTCCTCTCCTTCGTCAAGCCAAGCCCGATTACCGCGCCCTTTCCGTTCATCCTGGCGCAGTACAATGACCTGCAGGACACCGCGGCATTGATCGCGAACCATCGGAACGAACTTGCTGCGGTGTTGGTGGAGCCGATGATCGGATCTGGCGGCGGAATATCCGCTGACCCCGAGTTCCTCACCATGCTGCGCGAGGAGACGCGTCGGCACGGCGTCGTCCTTATCTTTGACGAGGTGATGACCTCACGGCTGGCTCCTGGAGGTCTGCAGGAGAAGCTCGGAATCCTCCCGGACATGACGAGCTTCGGGAAGTATCTGGGAGGCGGATTGAGCTTCGGTGCTTTCGGTGGGCGAGACGCAATCATGCGCCGCTTCGACCCATCCGAGTCCGACTCCCTCGTCCATTCTGGAACATACAATAACAACACGCTCACCATGGCGGCCGGCGTCGCGGCACTGCGCGACATTTTCACTGCAGCGGCTGCAGACTCTCTCAATCGGCGTGGGGATCGTCTGCGAGAGCAAATGAACTCCGTTTTTCGCCGCCACGGTGTAGCGATGCAGATGCTCGGGCAGGGCTCCCTCAATGTTATTCACGTCCATGGACGCCGCGTCCGTCGGCCGACAGACGTTGCGAACGACCCAGACATCCAGGCGCTGTTCCACCTCGAGATGCTGGAGCGAGGGATCTATGTCGCACGGCGCGGGCTGTCGGCGCTGTGCCTACCGCTCACGGACGTTGACATCGACCAATTCGTCGAGGCTGTGGATGACTTCTGCGCGGTCTATCGCCCGCTGCTGCTCGATGGCGGGGCCTAGGGCGATGCACTCCTCCAGCGCGTCACCGCTCGTTGTCCCGGCTCGCACGATCGACCCGGTGACTGTCTCCGTGGTGCAGCACCGGCTGCACGCGATTGTCGAGGAGATGGGGGAGGCCATGCTGCGGACCTCCTACTCTCAGATCCTGAATTCCAGTCGCGACTTCTCCACCGCGCTAAGTGACCCGGAGGGTAGGCTTATTGCACAGGCCGAGCATGTGCCGATCCATGTCGGCGCTTTGCCCTGGGCGGTGAAGGCCGTGGTCGACTTCTTCAGGGGTCGTATCCATCCAGGCGATGTCTTTCTGCTCAACGACCCGTACTGGGGCGGCAATCATCTACCGGACCTGACGGCATTCGTGCCCGTCTTCGATGGCGACAGTCTCGCCTTTTGGTCGATCAATAGGTCGCACCAGAGCGATATTGGCGGTGCCACGCACGGCGGCTACAACCCCGGGGCGACCGAGATTTGGCACGAAGGGCTTCGTGTTCCACCGCTGCGGCTCTACGACCGCGGTCGGCTGATCGACGACGTCAACGAGCTGTTGGTGCTCAATGTTCGCCATCCGCGCGACTTCCGCGGAGACCTCGCAACAATGGTCGGTTCGGCACGGGTAGGCGAGCGCCGTTTGAAGGCTTTGCTCGCCGAGTTTGGACCGGCAGATACCCATGCGGCCATCGAAGCAGTGCTCGATGGCGCAGAGCGACAGGTGCGGTCGGTGATCAGCCAGTGGCCCGACGGGGTGTACTACGGCGAAGCGATGATTGACGACGACGGGCACCGCTTCAAGGACATACACATACGCGCAAAGGTGACCAAACGAGGCAGCGACCTCGAAGTGGACCTTACCGACAGTCATGAGGAGGTGGACGGCTTCATAAACTCCGCATACCCGAACACGCGCTCGGCGGTCGTGGTGGCGCTTGCCTATTTGATCAATCCGGAGACGCCCAAGAACGACGGTGCTTTCCGCCCCATTAACGTGATCACGCGCGAGGGCACGATCGTGCACCCGCGGCCGGGCAAGCCGGTGACGCTCTCCACCAATTGCTGCGGCCAAGAGATTATCGAGGCGATCATCAAGGCGCTGGCCCCGGCCTGTCCGGACCGAGCCATGGCGGGTTGGGGGGCGCCGGTTCCGCATAGCAATCCAGGGCGTGGATCCGCGCACGCGCAAGCCATTCATCTGGCACTTATTCCAGGCAAGGCCAGGTGGTGGGGCGTCGCCCGCCGGCGACGGCTGGCCAGGCGCGGGCGAGTGGCAGGCCGCTGGCGGCATCAAGTTCGGCAGCCTGGAGGTTGCCGAGGTCCGCTTCCCGCTCTTCTTCCGGCGGCACCAGTTCAGGTCTGACAGCGGCGGAGACGGACGCTTTCGAGGGGGGCCTGGTGGCGACCTCGAATTCGCGGTCGAAGTGGCGGAGCCGGCCGTTGGCAACACGGCAGGAGATGGGGTGAAGTATGGCGCCTGCGGCATCCGCGGCGGCCAGGATGGCGAGCCCCATCGCTATGTTCTGCGCTCGAACGGACGCGACGAGCGCGTGCTGAAGACGAAGGAGGTCGGCATCGTGATCCGCCCAGGCGACGTGATCGCAGCGAAGTCTGGAGGCGGGGGCGGCTGGGGGGACCCGGCCGAGCGCAGCGCTGAGGAGCGCGCCGCCGACGTGGCCCTGGGCTTCGTGACGCGGAGCGGGAAGCACTGATCGTGTCCTACCGAATCGGCATCGACGTGGGCGGGACGTTCACCGATCTCGTAGCAGTTGACGAAGCGGGGCGGGTTACGCACGCAAAGTCCGCTTCGACGCCGGGCGACCAGTCGATCGGTGTGATGGATGGTCTCGCCCTCCTTGCGGATTCCCTAGGCTTCGCGCTTGCGCCCGTCCTCGCGCGGACGGAGCGCATCGTGCATGGGACGACGGTCGCGACGAATGCTCTGCTGGAACGCAGGGGCGCACGCGTCGGCCTGCTTACAACCGACGGTCACATCGATATTCTGGAGATGCGCGAGGGGCTCAAGGACGACCGCTACAATCTGCGCATGGCGGCCCCTGAGCCGCTGGTGCCGCGCGACCGGCGCCTCGGCGTGAAGGAGAGGATTCGCCCGGATGGTCGCACCGACTCGACGCTGAGCAACGCGTCTCTTTTGGAAGCGATCCAGGAACTAAGGCGGCAGAAGGTCGACTCCGTCGCCGTCTGCTATCTGCACAGCTACCGCGACCCGACGCACGAGCGCATGACAGGCGAGGCGGTCCGCTCCGCCATGCCTGACGTGTATGTTTCGCTTTCCTCCGATGTTTTGCCGCAGATCAAGGAGTACGAGCGCACCTGCACAACCGTGGTGAACGCCTATGTCGGGCCTGCACTGGATCTCTACCTGGGACGTCTAGCGACGCGGCTGCGCCAGGAGGGATTTCAGGGGCCGCTTCTTGTCATTCAGTCACATGGCGGTGTGGCGACCGTCACTGACGCCATCAGGCTCGCTGCCGGGGCAGTACTCTCCGGGCCGGCGGGCGGGGTGGCCGGCGGTCGCCATGCCGCGCATCTCATCGGCCACGAAGACCTCATTCCATTCGACATGGGTGGGACGAGCACCGACATCTCACTGATCGTCCACGGCGAGGCGGCGATCGCCTCGGACCGCCGACTGGCGGGGCATCGGGTAGGCTTGCAGAGTCTCGACATCGTCAGCATCGGTGCCGGTGGCGGCTCGCTCGCTCGGGTGGATGCTGGTGGCGTCCTTCACGTCGGACCTGAAAGCGCGGGAGCGCTTCCCGGACCAGCCTGCTACGACCGCGGCGGCACGGTCGCGACTGTCACCGACGCCAACCTAGTGCTCGGCTACCTCGACGCCGCGAGCTTCCTCGGCGGTCGCGCCCGACTCAACGCTGCCGCCGCTGAAGCCGCTGTGGACCGAATCGCCGCGTCGCTTGGGGTCGACCGCATGACGGCCGCGGAGGGTATCCATCGAGTAGTCAACACGCGCATGGCCGAAGGCATAAGGCTGGTCTCGGTGCGGCGAGGCATCGACCCGAGG
>Ga0075428_100007217_pt1 | contig 12308 bp, 11 predicted proteins | sample RhiMetdeltSRZDD2_FD_75291 | JGI IMG/M metagenome (GOLD analysis project Ga0075428, IMG submission 75291) | Populus rhizosphere microbial communities from Tennessee, USA - Rhizosphere MetaG P. deltoides SRZDD2 | ecosystem: Host-associated > Plants > Roots > Rhizosphere > Soil | place: USA...
CGTGTACTTCGTCGTCCCGGACCTCGGCTACGCGGGGCACGCCCGGCAGGTGTCGTTGCTCGCACCGGGTTTGAGCCGGGCGGAGTGGGCGGTTGGTGTGTATTCGCTCGGGGGGGACGGTCCCTTTGCTCCGAGCATTCGCGACGCGAGTGTTCCGGTGGAACGGCAGATGGGCGCCGCGGCGCGCGACCACCGGAGCCGGTTCGTCCTTCGCTGGATCATTCCATGCCCGGATCGAGGTGTGGTGCACGCTTTCGGGTTGCGCGTGCTGCGCCGTCTCGTGTTCGCGACGCTCGGCACAAAACGGCCGCGAATCTACCTTTCGTTGACCGGCCGCGAGCCACTTGCCTGGCTCGATCGCCGCTGCCTTCGCATCGTCTCGCGCATCATTGTTCCCCATGGCGCCGCCGCGGACGCCTTGATCCGGCAGGGTGTTCCGAGTCGCCTCGTCACGGTGGTACCGCCATCCGTGGGCCCGGCGCCGCCCGCGGCGGATCGCGCCGAGCTTTGCCGGACTCTCCGCCTCCCGTCCGCCGCGAAGATGATTGTCACGTCCGGGCGGATGGACGCTCGCGGCTATCTGTTCGACGCGGTCTGGGCATTCGAATTCCTTCGCTACGTGGAGGAGGATGTTCACTTGCTGGTCATCGGCGATGGCCCCGACCGCGACCGGCTCGAGAGGAACACTCGCGCGCTCGCGCCGGAAGGATCGCGCGTTCATTTTCTGGGCCCGCGATTGGACGTGCCCGCTCTGCTCGGACTCGCCGACCTGGTCGTGGTTCCCCATTGGACCGGCGGCACAAACTTGGCACTGGAGGCGCTGTCTTCCGGCCGGGCCGTTGTCGCCGCCAATACTCCAGATCTGTCCGCACTGATCCAAGACGGCGAGACGGCTCTCCTGGCGCCGGTCCGTAAACCCCCCGAGATGGCTCGCGCGATGCGCCGCGTACTCCTCGACGCCGACCTGCGGACCCGCCTGGGTAATGCCGCCCGACAGTATGTGCTCGACCGGCACTCGGTCAATCGGGTCGTGCCGGCGCTGGAAGCACTGTACAACCCCTGATTCCACTTCCGAACCCAGCTCGGGGCTGACACAATGAGCGACTGCCTACGATAACGGGCAGAGAGAAAGCCCGTGCGCGACGTTCTGACCATCATCCTCGCCGGCGGGCGGGGTACGCGCCTCGACCCGCTCACCCGGCACCGGGCCAAGCCGGCCGTCCCCTTCGGCGGCCTGTATCGCATTATCGACTTTACCCTTTCCAATTGTCTGAACAGCGGCCTCCGCCGGGTCGTGGTCATGACCCAATACAAGGCCCGCTCATTGGATCGCCACATCCGCCAGGGGTGGAACTTTCTGTCGAACGAACTGGGCGAATACGTCGAAGTCCTTCCGCCGCAGCAGCGAGCCAACGAGGAGTGGTATCGTGGCACCGCCGACGCGCTGTACCACAACATTTACAGCCTGGAAACGGAGAAGAAGGAGCTAACTCTGATCCTCGCCGGCGACCACATCTACAAGATGGACTACGGCGAACTGCTTCGGGCCCACGTGGACAACCGCGCCGATCTGACGCTCGGATGCATCCCGGTTCCGCGCTGCGACAGCAAGCACTTCGGGATCGTCACCGCTGGCGCTGACAATCGGGTGACAGGGTTTCAAGAGAAGCCGCCGTGCGGAACCCCCATCCCCGGCGACGACTCGCGCTGCCTGGGGTCGATGGGCATTTACGTCTTCAACACCGAATGGCTTTTTGACCTCTTGATCGACGACCAGAATGCAGAGGGCAGCTCCCACGACTTCGGCAAGGACATCATCCCGGCCGTGATTGGATCACACCGCGTGTTCACCCACCCATTCCGGGACCGGAACGTCGGCGCGGACGGGTCGCCCTACTGGCGGGATGTCGGCACCATCGATGCTTACTACCAAGCCAACATGGACTTGGTGGACGTGGTCCCGGTACTGAACCTGTACGATCAAAGCTGGCCGATCCGGACGCTGCAGCCGCAACTGCCGCCGCCCAAGTTCGTGCACTTCGCCCCAGGTGGAGTCGGCGAGGCACGCCGGGGTGAAGCCGTGGACAGCATGGTCTGCGCCGGCAGCATCATCTCCGGTGGGCACGTCCGGCACAGCATCCTCTCGCCAAACGTGCGGGTTCACAGCTACGCGATCGTCGAGGACTCGATTCTGTTCGAGGGGGTGAATGTCGGTCGGAAGGCGAAGATCCGGCGCGCGATTATCGACAAGGACGTTGAAATCCCAGAGGACATCCAAGTGGGCTATGACCTGGATTACGACCGACGCCGCGGGTTTACGGTGACCGATAGCGGCATCGTCATAATTGCGAAAGGCGAGACATCGGCGACGTTTTTGCGATCATAGGCGTTTTTCCCGTCCCCGCTTCGGGGAGGGGGAACCAGGCATGAGATCTCAGGTATGGGCGATCCGACGAAGAACGGTCAACGCGTCCGCCGGGTCATTGGCATTGGCATCCTCGCGGCAATTCTGGTCGGCGTGCTCGTGTACCTCCGCCCCTGGGCGTCGCCGTCCGCGCGTACGTCGGACGAAACCGTTTCGTTTCCGCTTCCTCCGCTCTCCGAAACCCATTACCTCAATACCGGCCCGGACGCGACGTATGTGGGCATCGACGCCTGCGCCGAGTGCCACCGCGGCAACCATCAGTCCTTCCTGCTCACCGCCCACAGCCGCGCCCTCGCCGACTTGGATCCCAAGGCCGAGCCGCCCGACGGGTCGTTCGACCACGCGGCGTCTGGGCACTCGTTCCGCGTCTATCGCCAGGGCTATCAATTCCGGCACGAAGAAGTATTGCGCGCACCGGACGGCAAGGAAATCGCCCGCGCCGACTTTCCGATCCGCTATGTGATCGGCTCGGGGAGTTTCTGCCGCAGCTACCTGGTCGAGGTGGACGGTTTCCTGCACGAGTCGCCGATCACGTGGTATACGTCCCGCAAGCAATGGAACATGTCGCCGGGCTACGACTTTGCGGGCCAGTGGAGCTTCGAGCGGCCGGTCAAGATCGGCTGCCTGAAATGCCACGTCGGCCGGGCGGAGCCAGACGCGGCCGGCACGGACCGAGTGACGATTCGCGAGCAGGCGATCGGCTGCGAGAGTTGCCACGGACCCGGATCCAAACACGTGGCTTACCATCGGGCGAACAAGCACCCGCCGGGCGAAGAGGACCTGACCATCGTCAATCCGCTGCGCCTGTCGCGCTCGCGCCTGGAGGCCGTCTGCGCCGCGTGCCACCTGAGCGGGGTGGCGACTGTGGCCGTCCGCGGGCGATCCGGAACTGGGTTCCGCCCGGGCACGTCGCTCGCCGACTACCTGATTGACTACCGCTTCGACTCGGGCGGCGAACGAATGACCGTGGTCGGCCACATTGAACAGTTGCGCCGTAGCGCCTGTTATCAGAAGTCGGCCGACATGACCTGCCTGACCTGCCACGACCCGCACGCGAAGGAAAAGCCGAAGGACCCGATCCAGTTGTACCGGCACAAGTGCCTGAGCTGCCACGAAACGCACGGCTGCTCGGTGCCAGTCGCCGAGCGGACCAAGAAGCAGCCGGCGGACAACTGCTCGGCCTGCCACATGCCGCGTGGGGACACGGAAATTCCGCACGTGGCGTTCACGCACCACCGCATCGGCATTCACCCGGCCCCGCCGCCCGCGGACCCGAGCCGGCTGCCCGAACTGGTCCCGATCGACGATGTCTCGCACCTCTCCCCGCTCGACCAGAAGCGGAACCTGGGGCTGGCCTATTTGCACGTGGCGACGACCGCGGAGCACGCCCACGCCGGGGAGGCCTACCGGGCCCACGCCCGTGAACTTCTGGAAGCTGTTCACAAAGCTAAGTTCCGGGACGGGGGGATTGCGGAGGCGCTCGCGCGAATCAACTGGCTGGAACGTGACTACGAGGCGGCCCGCACCTACGCCCAGGAGGCGCTCGCGGCCGCCGATCTGTCGCCCGACGGTCGGGACACGGCCACAACGATTCTCGCGGACTGTCACATTCGGGACTTCAAGTTTGACGCCACAGTCGAACTCCTCGAAGGGCTCACCAAGCGACGGAGGCACGCGGAAGACTGGCGCCTGCTCGGCCACTGCTACTTTCAGATAGGCCAGCCGCGGCAAGCCGTGCGTGCCCTGGAGCAGGCCGTCGCGATTCAGCCGTTCCGCGCGCAAATCCACGGGACGCTGGCCGACGCGTACCTCCAGGCCGGGGAAGGGCCGCGGGGCCGAGCGCATTTGGAAAAGGCTGAGTTCCTGTCGCGCCAGAAGTGACGAATTGCTAAGCGGCCAGCGGCAGGCACACCAACAGTCCGGAGACGTGCTTGCAGACATGCTTGTCGTCTCGGTCCCCGCGATAAACCGAGTCCGCGCAGGTGCAGTGCCACCTCAGTTCGCCGGGCGTCACTCGTTCGAGAGCGATCTGATAGGGTGTCCGCCCGCCGCTCACTTCCCAGGTCATGACACAGCCGGGTTCCGGGCGATCGGTGCGATACGTTACCCGATAGCAGTACAAACCCGGCGATCGTTTCCGATCGGCCCCGGGCAGGATCTTCATCAGTACACCATCTGGCGATAAAGGCGCGATCATCTGAGATCTCTCGCTTCGTACCCGTCGAAATTGGTCAATAGAGTTTACGCAATCGCGGTGAAGAAAGGGAGGTTGGTAGGCCCGAGTGCGCACGCTAAACACGTGTGGGATAGGCAGGTAGCGTCACGCCGACGATGGACGACCGAAACGTCTCAACGGTGCAACGTCGGCCGTTTACAACTCCGCGGACCGCGACGAGGAAGCATGCTGCCCCGGCCGCGAAATGGGGCTGCTCGGCAAACAGAGTCGGACGATGTTAGTTCGTCCCTCGCAAGCGTTTCCGGCGGGTAATTCGTTCAGAGATTTCGGGGAAATTCCGGAAATGTTGCGGCTATTCCGGAGAGGTGAGGGCTATTCCGGAGAACCGGACGAACCCAAGCAGTGACGGCGCTCCCGGGCGGCGAGAAGTCGAACTCTCGCGACTTCGGCATCGGGTTAGTTGGCGTCCGCCCGGACGCGAGTTACGATACTCCTGACCGCGCCCGGAGGGCGCGACACCGACCGACCGGACCCCTGATGCCGACGGACGCGCTAACCCCGCTGCACTTCACGCCCATCTTCAAACCGGCGTTGTGGGGTGGCACGCGGCTGCGGACATTGTTCGGCTCCCCGCCGACGGACGAACGTATCGGCGAAGCCTGGGTCCTGTCCGACCACGGCCAAAGTCCCAGCGTGGTGACCAACGGACCGCGGGCAGGGACCACCCTTCGCCAACTCATGGACCAGAACCGCAGGGGGCTTCTCGGCCGGGAGGCTGACTCGCACGCGACGTTTCCGCTGTTGTTGAAGTTCATCCACGCGGAATGTGCCCTGTCGGTGCAGGTCCACCCAACCGACGCGAAGGCCCGCGAACTGGAGGGGCCGAATGCGATTGGCAAGACCGAAGCCTGGGTTGTCCTCGAGGCGGACGAAGAAGCTCAACTGTACACGGGCTTGAATCCCGGTGTGACCCTCGATCGGTTGCGGCAGGGAATTCTCACCGGCAAGGTCGAAGAGTTGCTCTACGCCCACGAGGCTCTGCCCGGCGACTGCATCTTCCTTCACGCCGGCACAGTTCACGCCATCGGTGGCGGCGTCTTGCTGTTCGAGGTGCAGCAGACGAGCGACCTGACCTATCGGCTGTACGATTGGGGTCGCGTGGATCCGAAAACAGGCCGCGGGCGGGAGCTGCATGTCGAGAAGGCCCTGGCCTCCGTGGACTTCGGCGCGGGGCCGTGCCGTCCGGAGTCCGTGACGGACGAGGGTCACGGCCGGGTGCGGCGGGCGCCGCTGGTCGAGTGCGAGTATTTCACGCTGGGCCGGTGGGAGTCGTCCCGGCCGTTCCGCGCCGGGGCGGCCGGTCAGTGTCGAGTCCTCGTCGGTACCGACGGTCACGCAATAATCCGCCACAACGGCTCCGAGTACCCAATCGGCTTCGGCGACGTGTGGCTGCTGCCGGCTGAGGTCGGGTCATGCCAGTGCATCCCGCACGGACCGGTGACGATTCTGGAATGCGGCCTTGCGGAATAAGAGGACTCGCCCATGCAGATCGACTTGAATTGCGACCTGGGCGAAGGGGCGGGGACAGACGCGGAACTCTTGCCACTAATCACTTCCGCGAACGTCTGCTGCGGTGCCCACGCGGGAACCGAAGCGGACATCACCGCGACCCTGAACCTGGCCGCCCGGCTCGGCGTGACGGTCGGCGCTCACCCCGGCCATCCGGACCGGGGGGACTTCGGCCGGCGGGAGTTGCCGACTCCGCCTCGGAATGTCCTAGAGGAGACCTACGCCCAGATCCTTGCCTTACGCGCGCTAGCCGACCAGGCCGGCATCAAGCTGCGCTACGTCAAGCCGCACGGCGGGCTATTCCACCAGGCCTGCCGGGAGGACGGATACGCAGACGCCGTCGTCTCGGCCTGCGCGCTCGCGGACTTGCCGGTCGTCGGGTTGCCCGGCTCGCGACTGCAGGAGCGCGCGACCGGGCGCGTGGACTTCATCGCGGAGGGATACGCCGATCGGCGGTACCGCCCGGACGGAACGCTCGTTCCGCGCAACCAGCCCGGTGCGTTCGTCGCCGACCCGCACGAAGCAGTCGAACAGGTGCGGCGGCTGATCTCCGAGCGTGGTGTCCGCACGATCTGCGTGCACGGAGACAACCCGCAGGCGGTTGCGTTCGTGCGCGCCGTCCGCGATGCACTCATTCGGGCCGGATTCGAACTTCGGCCGTTCGCATGAGCCTGCGCCTTCTCGCGGCCGGCACCTATACCATCGTCGTTGATGGCGGGCGGCCCCGGTCGCGCGGGCTCGGCATCCCGGTCGGCGGTCCGGCCGATGCAACGTCACTGGCGCTGGGCAATGCCCTCGTTGGCAACGTGCCGGGCACACCGGCGCTGGAGTTCACCCTGACGGGCCCGAAACTGGTTGCCGAAACGGACGTCGGAATGTGCGTCTTCGGGGCGCCGTTCCGGCTGGAACGAGACGGCGAATCGCTGGAAGCCGGCCACACGTTCACGCTACACGCGGGCCAGTCGCTTCAGATCGGTGGAACGCCAATCGGGTGCCGGGCGTACCTGTGTGTCGTGGGTGGCTTCGACGTACCGCTCGTGCTTGAGAGTGCCACCAGTTTCGATCCACTTAAAGCCGGCGATTTGTTGAAGTGCGAGACCTCCCGACTGCCGGGTCGCAGCCTGGCGACCGAGGAGGAAGCGGAGCCCGACGCGCGAAGCGAGGGCGGCGCATTGCCCTCGCTGCGCGCGTCGGGCTCCGCCCTGCGATGTCTCCCAGGTCCACAGGCCGACTGGTTTGACGATGCCTTCTACCGCAACACCTTTCGCGTGACGCCCGCCAGCAACCGTATGGGCGTCCGCCTCGACGGTCCGCCGCTGGCCGCGCCGAACCGGGAGCTGGTATCCGAAGCGGTTGCCCCTGGTGCCGTGCAGATCACCAACGACGGTAAGCCCATTGTCCTGGGCGTTGACGGGCAAACAACTGGCGGGTATCCAAAAGTCGCCCACGTCATTTCGGCCGATCTCGACGCGCTCGGACAATTGCGGCCGGGCGATGAGGTGCATTTCGAACGGGTCTCCGAGTTCGCCGCGGAAGCCGCGGCCGCACGGCGTCGGGACACTCTGCGGCGATGGCTGCGACGGATCGGAATGAATCGGCAGCTCTGACTGTTTCCCCACTTTAGATCTCCCGTCTGAACTCCAAACGCGCCAGGTACGCTGGGTGCTGGCGTTGAATCTCGCGGTATCGCTCACTCGTTTCCCGGTACAGCCGAAACCGGGCCAAAACGAAGGGCGCCGCGACCCCAAACGCGAGCGCCGGCAAGAGGTACGGCCGCCAAGGACGAAAGATCTCGCCGAACACCGCGACCGCGAAACCAATTGCGCAGAGGATGGCCAGCCACACGAAGCAGCCCATGCTCTGGTGCAGGCCATATGCTCCCGGAGTGACCTCGTTTCGCAGCAGATTCTCGTGCCATCCTTCGGTGTAGTGCATGCCTGCCCGCGTCAGGCGGTACACTCCGGGCCGCAATGTGAACGAACCGCCCATGTGCGGATACCGGTCGAGCGCCGCCTCGACTCCCGATCCGCAAAACTCCGAACCGACGAAGTAGAGCCGGCCCGAGGGGACTTGAAAAGACTCGACAATTGTCGGCTCTTCCATGTGCTGTTCGAGCGGCGGTGGGATCGGCTCGTCCACGTAGGCATGGAACAGATAACCCCCGTCGGCTTCCGTGTTGATCCAGTAGACGCGGCCCTGGGCGTGCAAGCCTTCAAGCAACCCGACCGGGTCGTCGTGTGTACTCGTATCGAAGTCGCTCGGCAACACCGCCGGGTCGTAGAGGATCAGGCTCGCCGCGTCGGTCCCGGCCTCGATGATGTGCTTCACGCTGGGAGCGTACACCGGCGAGACGAGCGCGTCAAATTGGCATCATGATTGCATTACTCTTGTTGTCGGGCCGGCGGCGGCTGGTGCCGCCGGCGGCCGGGCGAGGTAATCCACATGATCGACACGGGATCGAACGGACGGTTGGTAGCGCCTCACCGCGAGATGCCCTATAGCTTGCGCACCGTGGCAATGGTTCAGGCGGCTTACTTCCTCCTCACGGGCCTGTGGCCGATTCTCAACGTCGACTCGTTCCAGGCCGTCACCGGCAACAAGTTCGACTTGTGGGTGGTGTACACGGTCGGGGCGCTGGTCTCGATCATCGGGAGCACGTTGCTGCTCGCCGGCCTCAACCGACGACTCACGACGGAAATAGCGTTCCTGGCAATTGCATCAGCCGCGGCGCTGGCGGCGATCGATGTGATCTTTGTCGTGCGCGGGGTGATCTCGTGGGTGTACCTCGTAGACGCCGCGGCGGAGATCGGCCTGATCGTGTGGTGGTCGGCGGCGCTCCGCCAATTGCTGCGCCCGGGTCCGCCTCCCCAATATCCGCACATCGAGGCGCTCCTGGCCCGCTCGCGGTCGGTTTCCACTTCCTAAGAAGTTGCCACCCTGCCAACGCGGCAAGCCCTGAAGTCTGGCGACGGCCGCTACCTCATCGATCCGGCTCAAACGACGTCGGGGGAGCGTCCCGATACTCGTCATCCGGGACGTCCAGATAAATCAGTTCCTCATCTTCCTCAGCAATCGCTTCGGCCTCCGCGACGGTCAGTCCCGCGGCCGGTTCGTCCACGGCATCCCCGTGCTTGCTCAGGCTGAGATTGTGCTTCTCAGCGAATTCGATGGCGTCAAATCCGGTCAGGCGCATGGCGCATTACTCCGCTAGGAGGGCGCAATGCACTCACTGCAACTGGCGTTCCGCTTACTGTGGGCCACTCGCGCGCCCGGCGCTGCCGCTGCCGACACGGCCCGGCGCCCCATCGCCTTCGATGCCACCGGCCGGCCGCACCATCGCGGAGTGCGGAAGCGTCTGCGCCAGCACATCGTCTACGGTGGACGCGAACAGGAAGGTCATCTCACGTCGCACATTGTCAGGTAAATCACGCAGATCATTCTCATTCGCCTTCGGCAACACCACGCGGGTGATGCCGGCCCGCCGCGCCGCCAGCACCTTTTCTTTCACCCCGCCGATCGGCAGGACCAGCCCGGTAAGCGTCACCTCGCCGGTCATGGCCGTGTCCGTTCGAGCCGGTGTGTTCGTGAAGAGGGACGCGAGGGCTGTGACCATGGCCACGCCGGCGCTCGGGCCGTCCTTGGGCACGGCCCCGGCCGGCACGTGGACGTGGATGCCACTGTGCTTGAAGACCACCGGGTCGATCCCGAATCGCGGAGCCTGCGCTATCATCAGGCTGCGTGCGATGTTCACGGACTCTTTCATCACGTCGCCAAGCTGGCCGGTCAGTTTGAGCCCACGCAATCCGGGAATCCGCGTCGCTTCGACATACAGCACGTCGCCGCCGGCCTCCGTCCAGGCCAGTCCGGTCGCTACGCCGGGCGGCATCGTCTTGCGAGTTTCCTCCGGCGAGAACCGCTCCGGCCCGAGCAGTTCGGTCAGGTCCTCGGGTCCGACGGTGACCGGGTCGGTCTTCCCCTCCGCGAATCGGACCGCGACCTTGCGCGCCAGCCGGCCGATGACCTGCTCCAACTGCCGCACGCCGGCCTCGCGCGTGTAGCGGCTCGCCAGCAAGCGCACGGTCTCGTCCGGCAGGTGGAATGACCTGTCGGGGATGCCGGTTTCCTTGACCTGTCGGGGAATGAGGTACCGCCGCGCGATCTCCAGTTTTTCTTGCTCCGAATAGCCCGAGAGCCGGAGCACCTCGAGCCGGTCCAAGAGCGGTGCCGGGACGGTATCGAGCGCATTCGCCGTGGCGATGAACAGCACGTTCGACAGATCAAACGGGAGGTCGAGATAGTTGTCGCGGAACGTGTGATTTTGCGCCGGGTCGAGGATTTCCAGGAGCGCGGCCGCCGGATCGCCGCGGTAGTCACGGCCGAGCTTGTCGATCTCGTCGAGCATGAGCACGGGGTTATTCACACCGGCACGGCGGAGCGCCTGAATGAGTCGGCCAGGCATCGCGCCGATGTAGGTCCGCCGGTGCCCACGCAGCTCCGACTCGTCGTGCATCCCGCCCAGGCTCACGCGCTCGAAGGCGCGGCTGGTGGCGCGGGCTACGGATTGCCCAAGAGACGTCTTGCCCACCCCCGGTGGGCCGACCAGGCAAAGGATCGGGGCCCGCGCTTTCGGGTTCAGCTTCAGGACGGCCAGATGTTCGAGGATCCGCTCCTTGATCCGCTCGAGGCCGTAGTGGTCCGCGTCGAGCACTTCGCGCGCGGCCGGCAAGTCGATTCTGCTCTCGCCCGATTTCTGCCACGGCAGCTCGAGGATGAGTTCGAGATAGGTGCGCGTGACCTGGAAATCCGGTGACGCGGCCGGCAACCGCTCCAGGCGGCCGAGCTCGCGATCCGCTTCCTTGCGGACGTTGTCCGGCAGGTCAACCTCCGCGAGCCGGCGGCGCAGCTCGGCGACCTCTGATTTCTCGGGCGTTGAGTCGCCCAGCTCTTCCTGGATGGCGCGCATCTGCTGCCGGAGCCAGTAGTCGCGCTGCTCCTTCGACATTTCCGCCTGCGCCTTGCTAGCGATCTGGTTCCTGAGCTCGAGCACCTGCATCTCGTGGTTCAGGTGGTCGAGGATGAGCGTCAGGACCGTCTCAGGCGATTCGGCTTCGAGGATCGCCTGCTCCTTGAGCACATCCAATCCAAGCATCGAGGCGAGCAGGTAAGCGAGCTGAACTGGATTCGGTGCCTGGGCGAGCACCTGGTTGACGTCCACATCGGCCTGAGGCCGGGCCAGCTCGATCACCTTGCGGGCGGCGTCCAGGACGGCCCGGTGCAAGGCTTCGACCTGGTCCCCTCGCCCGATCGGGGGCGGCAAGTGCAGGACGCTGGCGCGCAGGTACGGCTCGGTCTGAACGGGACTTAGCAGTCGAATCCGGCCGCCACCCTGGACGAGGACTTCCACGGCATCCTGTCCGCGGACCATCTTCTTGATGATGCCCAAAGTTCCGACCGGATAAAGCTCAGCGAATCCCGGCGACTCCTGTTCCGCATCGCGTTGCGCGACGACAATCAGGATCTTGTCCTCCGTTGCCATGGCCGCGTCGATGGCGGCGCGCGTGTTGGGCCGACCGACCGACAGGGGCAGGAACAGTCCGGGAAAGAGGACGGTGTTCTTGATCGGCAAGACCGGGTAGGTGCGCTCGGTCGTGTCGGGGGTGGTACTCATGAGGGTTTTCCGCGGCGAATACGAACGAGCAGCATGCCGTCCCGGTATTCGGTCTGCAAAGTCGCGGCCCCGGGGTCGTGCGGTAACTCCACCGCCCGCTCGAACCGGCTGTAGGCGATCTCCATTCGATACTGGCAGCAACCCTCTTCTACGCACCAGTCGTGTCGCACGCCTTGGATGCGGAGTACTCGCCCGTCGAGCGCGACAGTCACCTCGGCGGGTCGCACGCCGGCCAAGTCGGCCTTGACCAGCCAGCCGTCCCGGACCTCATAGATGTCGAGTGCCGGTTGCCAGCCGAGGTACTCGGCTGGCGAGCGAAAGAGGGCAGTGCGAAGGATGCGGTCCCGCATGGACGAACTCGTGCGCGTGGGGCCGGTGTATTTTAGGCGGCTGGGTCCACTCGGCGGTAAACCAAAGGCCTTTCGCGAGCCGGCATTTCGTTTGCTCGATCGTCCCAGCCTACGGCCCCC